>QMCE01000821.1_pt1 | contig 35997 bp, 27 predicted proteins | sample 1821851 | NCBI WGS metagenome assembly QMCE01 (sample SAMN09453174, study PRJNA476694) | Termite gut metagenome, whole genome shotgun sequencing project. | isolation source: worker | host: Odontotermes sp. | place: South Africa:Pretoria | collected 2016-01-28 | reverse complement strand
GGTAAATTTGCGATCACAGTGGATTGTGGTACGAGCCAGCCGCCCCTCAACCTTGCAGACGGCGAGTCGGCGGACATGTACGTACCGCTGGGCTCTGTGTGTACGGTGACGGAGGCGGCGCCTACGACTGGTGTGATCAACAGCGGGTTTACCAACCTGGCGTCGATCAGCCCCGCATCCTTTACGGTGAGCGGAGATCAGGCGGTATCGGTATCGAACTTGATCGAAAGCGGTACGGTTGCGAAGGAGTGGATGACGGTTGAGAAAACGATCGGCGGCCAGACGGCGCAACACATCGCCGGCAACGAGTTTGGGATTACGGTGGCCTGCGATACGACAAACCATCCCGAATTCAAGCTGAAGGGTGGTCAATCGGCGCGGTTGGAGGTTCCGGTCGGCAAGACGTGCTCGATCGACGAGACGACGGTTCCGACTTCGGGCGCGGGCTACATATACCTGAAGATGATTGAGCCGAGCCAAGTCGTGGTGGCAGCGGGTACCGAAGAGACGGTGACGGTGACCAATACCGTGGTTCCAAATACGGTGGTGCCGCGCGACATCAGCCTGACCAATCTGTTGGCGGGCATCGTTCCGGCGACGGCGGGATACAACGAAACGCAGAGCTTCGCGGGCACCATTACTTGTACGGGCGATTCAGGCGTGAGCTACGCGACGAATCTGAAGCGCGGCATCAAGGGTGTGTATCAGGTCGGGCAAGGCGATACTTGCGTGGTAGCGACATTGACAAGGCCGACCTTGGGATCGAGCTACAGCTGGTATGGCTTGCCGGCGTACAACCCGACGAGCCCGATAGTGGTCGGTACGGCAGCGGTGGACATGACGGCGACGCATACCATCGGAAGCACGATAGCGAATGTGCCGATCACGGTGACGAAGGTGGTCAGCGGTAATACCAACACGAACTGGCCGGCAACCTTCAAGATCACGGTTGATTGCGGTTCCGGGAATGTGTCCGGCAGCGCGGCGGTCTTTAACCTGGCTGACGGCGCCAGCGATACACACCATGCCGCATCGGGAAGCACGTGTACCGTGACGGAAGACTCGACAAGCATCCCGACGAGCCCAGGCTATGCGTACAGGACGATTATCACCTCCGTACCCGGCGGCCAGATGGCGGGTACATCGCAAACGTTCACATTGGGGACAACCGATCCTAACGTAACGGTGGCCAATACCTCCGAGCGCAATAGCGGAAACGAACGGCTGAAGGCGATGGTGCGTGTGGGCGGCATCAGCGCGGAAGAGGCTGCCAAGTTTGCGGGTGTCGAATTCCTGGTCAATGTGCAGTGCCAGAACAGGGGTGTCGATGGCGCGTTGCAGCCGGCGTCTTACAACGCAACAGGAAAAGTTACCGGGCTGGGTTACGTCAGCTTTGACTTGAACGACGCGGTTGACGATGGCGCGACGACTACCAGCGGTGAGGTTCCTGCGAACGCCCTGTGCTATGCCAGATTGCAAGATGCTTCGGGAACGGCGTTGACGCCGACAGTGGCGGGGTACACGAGTTACGTAGTTATTGCGGCGCCGTTGGTAGGTGTTCCCGCGGTTCCGAAGGCCTCCGGCGGCGATCCGCAAATGACCCGCAAGGTGATATTGAACGTGCAGCCGAGATAGTGGTGCGGTGAACGGTATCGATCAGTCGCAAGGCCGGTCGATACCGTGGTACGCAAAAGTAGGTGAATGATGAGAATTAATGAGCGAAATCAATCTGGCGAGAAGATCGCCCGATCCGAACCAAAGGTTTTGGGAGTTGTGAAATGATTAAAATTTTTTCCTATTTATTCCGCAATGGGCCAGCAGGCAAAGGCTCGGTTTTTCATTGGCGGTTTGCGGGGGGAGTGATATGCGCTGCTCTTCTGGCGGTTTCCGTTGGCGCATTTGCACAAACGACAACACATTCCTATGCTCTCGTAACCAATTACAATCCGGACGCCAATATCGCTTACCTCAAACGGTACGACATCTCGGATTTGACGGCGGCTCCGGCGGTTTGGTCGTTTCCAAACGAAGCGCTGGGCGCACCGGAATTTTCATCGGACGGCAGCAAGATTTACGTGCCCGGTATGTTTGAGGACAAGATTTACGTGATTAATACGACGGCCGCAGGCGGCACCATTGCCGCCACGTTGGATAACCCGGATACTGTGGACCATTCGCCGATATCGCTTGCCGTAAGCGATGATTATCTTTATGTTTTGAATCATGAAAGCAACACCGTGCGCCGTATTATTCTGGCGACAAATGCCACTGATAGCAGCTGGGCAGCCACCTTGCCGGCGGTGTCGGGAGATGAATTTCCGTATGTAATGACGATCAGCGGCGACGGCAGCAAGCTTTATGTATCAAACCACTTTTCTAATGTGTTTGTCATTAATACAGCCAACCCCGTGTTACCCCTCACCATGAATATCCAGACGCTTTCCGCTTCGCTGGCGCCGGCGACGGTTTTTGATATTCAATGGGCCAACACATCGGGCGGCAAAAAACTGTATGTTACCGACGCCAGCAGTGTGAACGCCACGGGCAGCGTCAACGGAAAAATCCATGTGTTTTGGGAAGACGGCACTTATAAATCGTCCATCGATTTACCATGCATGCCGATGTCGCTTACTTCTTCTCCAAGCAGGAACAACCGTGTTTATGTTGGGCTGATCTGCGAGAGCGGAGAGAACAATATCGCCGTGATCGACGCTTCCACAGATACCCTGATGCCGGCGACGCTCTTGCTTGCTCATGACAAGGACGCGATGTATTACAACCTCAGTCTCACGGCTGCTGGAGATAAGTTGCTTGCCATTGCGCCGACGATAGACGGCGGCAAAATGGTTGCCTACAGTATCAACTCTTCCGATCAGTTAAGTGTGGCGGGTTCTGTGGAAGGCGATCAATACGGCACAATCATGCCAAACGCAATCAGCTTCAGCAATTTTGCGTCGCCCGCGCCCAAAGCACTTAGCGATCCCAGGACGGCTTCCGTGCGAGTGACGTTGAAAGGCGAGACGAGCCTTTATACGGCGGACTATCCCAATTTCAATTTCAGCTTAAGCTGCACCGGTTCCGTTCCAACCAGCGCAACAGGCGCGTTTGCCGTTCCGGTAGTGGACGGTTACGCGGAACAATCGTTTGCGACGGACGTTTTAGAAGGCGCCGAGTGCACCATCACAGACAACTCCGGATTTGCGATTGCGGGGACGACCATCGCCACGACCTTCGCCAACGGAACCACTCGTGCCATTTATGATCCGACCGGCAATGCGGGCATCAACACGTTTGAAGTCGAGTACCATATCCGTTCCGGCGTCCTCCAGACGGCGCAATTGACTGTCAAAAAAGAAATTACCGGCACACTGGCCGGACATGATTCGACGGTTGACTTCGCGATTGATGTCGTTTGTACAGACGCAAGCAGCGCGCCATCGGTGAATACCACACTCAACTTGTACGGCGGCGCATCGACAACCGTGACAGCGTTTACCGGCGACCAATGCGCGATCAGCGAACCGTCGCTGCCAACCGCCAACGCCGGATACAAATATGTGGCGAGTGTCGTGCCGTCCCGGATCGATGAGATCACCTTTGACCGGACGATTACCGTCACCAACCAAGTGATTGCCGATACAGCCGCCGCGACGACCGTGACTGTTATCATAGCTCCGACGACCGGGGAGACAGCGGCATCGGGATACATTCCGGGCAGAAACCTCTTCCCCAACATCACGTTGACCTGCTCCGATGGGGGAACCACCGTGACCGAAATCCTTGCGATGGCAGAGAGAGAGCAGGCGACATTGAGCTTTGCGGGCTTGTCCGCGGGGTATCAATGCACACTGACCGGTGCGACCACCACTACCCCGTCGTTGAATTCAGGATATGGGGTGAGGGGTGCTACTGTTACCGGCGGCAGCGCTCCTTTTGAGGCAGGCCATGAAATCTACCGCCACCAGCAGCCGGTTGCGGCGCCGATCCCGACATTGGATACGAGAGCGCTCTTCCTGCTGATCGGCCTGATGTTCGGCGCGATGCTGTGGCAGTTAAGGCGTCGTCGCGGATAAGACAAAAGCTCAGAAGCAACACACTTGACGGGAGCGCACAGGCGCGCCGATGCGGAACGCTATCAGGTAAGTAAAACGCTATAGAGTAAACTTGCCGAACAGTTTGTCGTCATGCTTTCACGAAGCCGTGTCGGCGGATGACGCTTGCGCTTATCCGCCCTATTTTTGATTTGTTCCTTGTTCAAGCTGCTTCGTTGTTTTTCTTTAGGAAAACTCTTTCGGGAGAGCAACACTTAAGCTACAGGCAATAGGGCGGATAAGCGCAAGCGCCATCCGCTTTGCGTGTTAATACAAGGATTGGTTTGTTCGGGTTTTGGGAGATCGCATCTTCAACCGGAAACGCCTGCCTCATTCCAAAAAAAATGAGATGGTTCCGTTATTTGAATGCGTGGCCCCATCCCATTTTTTCGGCGGAATTTTAACGGCAAAAGATGCGGCGGTGTTCCAACGCGGGCATTTGCGCACGGACGCTTGCCATGAGTTCCAGATCGATTTTGCCGCAGACGATGCCTTCGCCTTCATCCAGCCCGGCAACGATGTCTCCCCAGGGGCTGACGAGCATGGAGCAGCCGAAAGTGTGGCGTCCATTTTCATGGATACCGCCTTGCGCTGCCGCCAATACATAACATTGATTTTCGATCGCACGGGCGCGCAGCAGGACTTCCCAGTGCGCTTGCCCGGTCACGAAAGTAAACGCAGCGGGCATCAGAATCAGCGTAGGGCCATCGGCGCCGGTGTAGAACGGGCGATAAAGTTCGGGAAAGCGTATGTCGTAGCAGATGGAAAGTACGGCACGGCCACATGGCGCATCGAAAGCGTTCGGCGTCGGCTCGCCCGGTTCAATGAGGTCGGCTTCATCGTATGATTCGTGGCCGTAGGAAAAGCGAAAGAGATGAATTTTGTCGTAACGGGCGACACGTTCTCCTTGCGGGTTGTAAACCAGAGAAGCGCTGCGCGCCCGTTCGGGATCGTTGCCGACAATGGGCACGCAGCCGCCAATGAGCCAGATGTTATGGCGTTCCGCCATATCGGATAAAAACTGCTGTTGCGTACCGACGCCATCGCGTTCGCGCAGCGCGCTGCGGTCTGCCAGTGACGCGCCCAGAGAACCGAAGTATTCGGGGAGCAAAACCAGTTCCGCGCCGGCATGTACCGCCTGATCAATTAAGCGCGCAGCTGTGGCAAGGTTAGCGTCAAGCCCGGTACCGGACACCATCTGTATCGCCGCGACTTTAATGCCACGTTTACTGTTGTCCATAGCCGGACTCCAATCTTTAATAATAATTATGGGTTGGGGTTTGTGTTGTTATTATCCACGACGTTCTTTCTTTCGGCAATGGGATCGCTCCATGAACCTTCGATGTGATATTCGTAACTGAATATTTTACCGATGGGATCGTCAAGAATCATTTGCCCGACCAATGCGCCGATACCGACTGCCGCGGCGCTTACCGGCGTGCTCATCAGCAGCGTTGCCGCACCGGCGGCGCCGAGCGAAACGCCTTCGGTCATGCTCGGGCGCACACGGACATCAAGATCTTGTGTTTCATTGACTAGGTCGACCCGTCCGGTGATATGCACTTCTGCGGCGGGGCCATCGAGTAGGGTGTCGCCGGTATGCATGACGCCATTATTTATGACTGCGGTGCCGGTGATGCGGTCAAAAGCAAAACCTTCACTGAATACATCACGAAAATCGAGCGTGATGCGGCGTGGTAACGCCTGTAAGGAGAAAACACCCAAAAGCCTGCCGATTCCCGGTTCAATTTTGGCGAAACGGCCATGCTCGATGTTTGCGGTGAGTTGGCCGCTCAGCGTATTCAGATCGAAATCAGTCGGTGAATCCGACCACGAGAGATGGCCTTTGATGGTGCCGCCGGATGCCATTAGCCCTTCAGGGACCTTAAAAAGGGCAAGGAATTTATGAACGTCACGAACATGAGCGTCGATGTGCAGCTCAGTTTGTTGCGCGCTCGTGTCGGTATGCCACCAGCCATTGGCGTCTATCTGGCCGTTGTCGTTGTTCAGCGAAAATCGCTCGATACGCCAGTCGGTTTCATGCGGCCTGGCGGCAAGTGTGGCGCGTCCGACATCGTTGCCCTGATAATAAAAATGCGCCACATCGACATCGACCATTGGCCACGGGTTGGCGCTGCCGCGTTCGATCGTCGTCGGCATACGCGCGGTATCGTCGCCGTGTTCGTCATCGTCGCTTAGAAAAACCAGTTTTTCCAGAGCGGCGCGAACGCGTCCGTTTTCAGTGGCACTGGCCGCGCTGCTTTCCCATTGCACAAGGCCGGCGATTTCGGCGCTTTCAATGTCAAGCGTCCAGCAATCATGATGCGAATGCGCGCATAACGGGTTCTCCACGAGAGCCGGCTCGGCTTTCAAACGAAAATCGTGCAGGGTTTTGCCGAGTGTTATTAAAGTATCGGCCGCCAAATTCAGGCGACGGACCGGCACATCAGCAGAAGACGTATCCCGATTTTTTTTCAGCAAAGCGTACCAGAGATCAAGATTGAGTTCCGGCAACACGATATCCGCATCAATGCCTTTCGATGGCGGTAAGGCCGGCCATGCTCGCTGACGATCAACGCGCACGGCAAGCGTTTCGGGCGGCCACGATTTTTCTTGGTCGATACTTTGCGCAATCAGCCGCAACGTTTCCGGGATGTCGGCAAATCGATATTCAATTTGCCAGATTTTTTCATGATCGCGATTTTCCGGCAAACGCTGGGAAATACGCAGCGGAGCGGTTGTTTGCGCGGTTTTGCCGAGAGGCGCGGGCAGGTCGATGCGGATACCGGTGAGCGGTGTTTCTAAAGCCCAGTCAATACGAAGGGTATCAATATCGGCTTCCAGTTCCAGTGTCCAGGGCGTCTCGCCCTCAAAATATTCGGCGTATGGAAACGGATAATGGGTTTTAACCTGGGCTAAATTCAGCGTGCCGGCGCTGTTGATCAGAACGCTTTTTTCAGTGCTGCGCAGATTGATGCTTCCCGGATTGCCCAGCACGGAAAACGACAACGCGTCGGCGTGTATTCCGTTTTCGGTAAAAGAAACCGCGCCTTTTATTTTTTCGAGTGCAGGCAGCGACGGAAAAGACATGCGCCCTTGATTGAAATCCAGCTCGCCCTTGACTTGGCCGGTTGCGGGATCATCCGTGCTTAACGGCATATCAAGGGACAGGCGTAAAAGCGCGTCGCCGTCGCCATGCGTATCGCGCAGGATATGGTTGGTCCAGGCGCCGACCGGGCTTTCTTCGAGAAACTTCAAGTAAACGCCGAGCCCGGTTTGTACCGAACCATTGACCAGAAGGTGCGGAAGATCGGCGCCCAGGTCGGGAATGACGGAGGTGGCCTCTTGTATCGACGCGCCAAGAATTTCGCCTTGCCCGGCTTGAACGATCAGGCCTTCGTGACGAAAGATCAGTTTACCGTTGATGCGGTCAATCGGCGGCCATTCGGGATCGTAGCGCATCGTGGCGTCGAACACATCGGCCTCGACCAGAAAAGACGCGCCTGTTTTATCGCCGTCGTAAAATGGAAAATCAATAAGCGGGCCGCGTAATATCATGTGTCCGTTGCGCGCTTGTCCGGCAAGCAAGCTGTTGCGCAGCCATTGGCGAACGCTGTCGTCGACGATCAGGGGGATGTACCGATGAGCGTGTGCGGCTTCGGCGCGAATAATATTGGCTTCCAAATCGGCGATGCCAAAATGATCGTCGGCCCGCCAAACGCCGGATAAGCGGCCTTCAACGGCATCGTTGGAAAAATACAAACCGTCAATATTAACTTCCGGTTTTTTTGTGTCATCAATCCGCCAGCGTATCGTGCCGTTCAATTGGGTAAGCGCGACGCTTTCGGAAAAAATATTCGGGAGGTCGAGTGTGGCGTTACGGTTATTAAAACGGATGGCGCCATTATTTTCGGTAAACTCAAGCTTTCCGCTGAAATTGGTCATGCCCGGGTAGTTTTTGTAAGGACGCAACGAAAACGCACTGAGTGAAACTTCGCCGCGCAAACGCGGGTTTTTTTTACTTGTGTCCCAATCAAAGCTGCCGTTTTGGGCAATGCCTTTCGGGGCCAATGTTTCAAGAAGCGGATGGTACGTTTCCCATTGGGGGATGCCGAGCAACAGATCGGCCAGAGGCGCCAATTGCAGGCGGTCGAACGATAAATGCGCATGGGTGGCCTGCGCGATCATCTTTGCCCAGGGTAATTCTTTGCCGGAGGCGTCGATAGTCAGAGCCAGTTGCGCGTCGGTCGGCGGGAAATATATGCCGTCTTTATCGGTAAACGAAATTTTTTTCGCGTCGATAATATAACGATCGGGTTCGGCGACAGCGGTAATGCGCCCTTCGGCATGTCGCAATTCAAATGTTGACCGATGATTATCGTCGGTTTCCGGCGCGAGGTCGGCAAGCGCGTCGTCAAGGTTTATATCGAAAGTCAGCTGATCAAGATGGCCGTGCGTAATACGCCCCCACGCCTGCAAGCCACCGACGCCGCGCTTCATGGTGATGGGCAAATCGAACCATTGGGTTAAATGCGGGAAATTCAGGTGTTCGAAACGGGCATACCATTCGACGGACGGCACGTTTTCTTCCCGGCGGTCGATACGGGCGCGGATATCGAGGACGGTATTCCTGTCGTCGACGCTGTTATTGACGTCGCTACTGGTGCCGCGTATCCCGACCCAATAATCATCGCGCTTTCTTTCGCCATGGAAATTTAAGTTGTGAATGGACAGCGGCGGCGCGTTTTTTTGCTCATCGTGCCAGATCAGCGCGCCGCGGTTGATTTCGATCATATCCTGCTGGCGCAACCAGCGGGCAAGCGGCGGGATGTCGAGAGAGTCGGCGTTATCGTTGTTGCCCAGAAGGATGCCGCCGACAAAAATGTTGCCGTTTTTGTCGCGGCGCATGGTCAACGTCGGCGCTTCGATACGTAGCGCGCGCAGCAGAACGGTTTGCCGAAGCAGCGAACGCCAGTCAAGAAGCATGGTGACTTCAGGGAAATGCAGTTCGGCATCCGCATCGTTCGCGCCGGCGGCGTACAGGCGGAAGTGATGCAAGGTCAGGCGGGGGTTCCAGCCGCTCCATTCGGTGTCGATTCGGCCAGCGGTGGCGGGAAGGCCGAGTTGTTGCGTCAAGGTATCGGTGAGGTCTTGTGGATGGTGGTTTATCCAGGCGGGCAGCGCAAAGCGCAGCATCAGCAAAAACAGGACGACAAGCGATCCGGTAATGATAAAAAAGTAATAACAGAGTAATTTTCCGGATTTCAAGGCGTTCGGCATCTCAAAGACACCGACACTGAGACAAGCGGCGGTGCGTCGTTCATAATAACGTTTTGAAAGAGCGCTTGCCCGCGCGAACAAGTGAAGAGGAGTAGCGCTCTGTTAGCTGCGATTTTACTCTGTCCCGTTCGGTTGTGCGGGAAAGTTGTCACGGCTTTTGGCATGAAGGTGAAGGCAAAAGCGAAAAAATTTCCTTAAGTACGACATGAATTTATCCGAAGCCCTTTCTTACAGTCGCTACGCCCAACGAATGACCGTTGCGCATGAAGCGTATCAAGCCGTCTGGCAAACTGCCGCCGATGCGCCGCTTGACCGGAAGATCGCGGTCGAGCAGCCGCTGGCAGAGGCGCTGGCGAAAAAAGATGCCGATGATTTGGCGCGGGTGATGCGTCATATTCGCCAGCGGGTCATGCTGCACACGATGGCGCGCGATTTGCTCGGCCTTGCCGATCTTGACGAGGTGTGCGGCACTATGGGGCATCTTGCCGAAAGTACGGTGCGCGCGGCGTTGGCGTTGCACGGCGAGGAGCGCATGGCGTTGCGCGGTTGCCCGCGCGGCGAGAACGGCGCGGCGCAATCGCTGGTGATTGTCGGTATGGGGAAACTCGGTGGCGGAGAGCTCAATGTGTCGTCCGATATCGACCTCGTTTTTCTTTACCCCGAAGAGGGCGAAACCGATGGCGCGCGCCCACAAAGCAACCATGAGTTTTTCAAAAAACTCGGGCAACAAGTCATCTCCGCTATTGACGACATCACGGCGGACGGTTTTGTTTTTCGTGTCGACATGCGCTTACGGCCTTATGGGGAGTCGGCGCCTTTGGCGGTTTCGTACGATGCTTTTGAGCAGTATTTGCTGACGCAAGGACGCATGTGGGAACGCTACGCGTGGTTGAAAGCCAAAGCGTTTACCGGCGATCAACATGAAGCACTGGCGGCGTTGATCAAACCGTTTGTTTATCGTAAATATCTTGATTACGATGCTTATGAAGGCCTGCGCAATGTTCGCGCGCAGATTCGGCGCGAGGGCGAGAAACGAAATTACGCGCATCATATTAAACTTGGCGCCGGCGGCATTCGCGAGATTGAATTTATCGCACAAGCGCAGCAAATTGTGCGCGGGGGGCGGGAATCGGCATTGCAATTGCGCGGCACGCAGGAAGCGTTAAAGGCATTGCATGCATTGCGTGTTATCGAAGAAAACACCATGAATGAGTTGCTGGACGCGTACGTTTTTTTGCGCCGGCTCGAGCATCGTTTGCAATACCGCGACGACCAGGCGACGCAAATAGTGCCGGAAGATGATGCAACGCGTGAAGAAATCGCGCGCGCCATGGATTTTACGGCGTTACGCGATTTTGACGATGCGCTTTCCCACCATCGCGCCCGCGTTGCGTATTACTTCGAGCATTTGCTTGGCGGCGAAGCGGCGCTGGTGCTGCCGGGCATGGTACGCCAACAGGAAGAGAGAGCGCCTGATTGGGAAGCGCCGGGAAATCTGGCCAAGCAATTTTCCCGTTCTGGCTTTGTCAATCCGGAAGAAATGGCGCAACAAGTGGCGCGTGTACACGAAAGCCGCCGTTATCAACAATTGCCGGAACGTTCGCAACAACGCGTTGATCGTTTACTCGAGCAGCTCATCGCTACGGCGCAGCATACTGCCCAAAACCGGGAAATCAAAACCGGCCAAGCAACGCCCGATGCGATTTTCCTGGCGCTTCTTTCGTTTTTGGAGACGATCAACCGGCGCAGCGCTTATCTGGCGCTTTTGTCGGAACACCCGCATATTTTGCCGCTGATTGCGCAAATATTGGTTTCATCGTCGTGGGCAGGCGCTTACCTTAACCGCCATCCCATCCTGCTTGATGAGTTGCTGATGCCGCATGTGTTGTACGCGGAGCCGGATTGGTTTCTCTGGCGCACAACATTGATGCGGGCGCTTGACGCGCATCCCGGAGATGCGGAACAACAAATGGATGAGCTGCGTCATTTTCAGCACGCACAAATTTTCCGTTTGCTCGTACAGGATATTGCCGGAAAATTAACCGTGGAACGGTTGTCCGATCATCTCACCGCGCTTGCCGATCTGATTCTGGAAATGACGCTTGACCGCTGCTGGCGTATTCTCGCGCCTGATCGGCCGCCGCCGCGTTTCGCAATTATTGGCTATGGCAAGCTGGGCAGCAAAGAGATGAGCTATGGTTCCGATCTGGATCTCGTTTTTATATACGACGCCGACCAGAACGATGAGGAAGCCATCACGCGCTATACGCGGTTGGCGCAAAGGATGAATACCTGGCTTAACAGTACAACCGCCGCGGGCAACCTTTATGCCACGGATTTGCGGTTGCGTCCGGACGGCAGCGGCGGGCTGTTTGTCTCAAGCTGGGAAGCGTACCTGCGCTATCAGAAAGAAAACGCCTGGACGTTTGAGCATCAGGCGTTGACCCGGGCGCGTTTTGTTGCCGGCAACCATGAATTGGGCGCCGCGTTTATGCGCAAGCGCGCCGAGATATTGCAGGAAGAGCGTGACCGCAACAAACTGACCGGCGATATTTTGTCGATGCGCGCCCGCATGCACGAGGCGCACGATCATGTGCGTAACGATCAATTCAATATCAAGCAGGGTGAAGGTGGCATGATCGATATTGAATTTATCGTGCAGTATCTGGTGCTTGCATACGCGCACCAGTATCCGGTGTTGACGCGTAATACCGGCAACTTTGCGTTGTTATCGAGTGCGGCGGAGCTCGGTTTGCTGACGCAACAGGAAGCGGAAACGGTGGCGTTGGCGTATCGCCATTACCGGCGCTTGCAGCACGCCGCGCAGTTGCAAGGGCAGGAAAACGCCTGCGTAAGCCCTGAGGAAGTAGCCAAAGAAAGCGAGGCGGTGAAGGCGTTGTGGGCGAAGCTGTTGCCGGAAATATCCTGAGAAATCATTGTCGAAATCGGGAAATCAGATTTCCAGATTGTCGATCAGCCGCGTTTGCCCCAATCGCGCGGCGCCCAGCACGACAAGCGCGTCATTGGGAGAGACAGGCGGTTGCAGATCGGCGCGGCGGCGCACACTGACGTAATCCGGTTGCCAGCCGTGGTCGGCCAATTCATTTACCGCCCGACTTTCGAGCTTGGCAAAATCGTGCGCGCCGTTGCGAACGGCTCTGCGCAGACGGTCGAGCAGGGCATAAAGATGTGGCGCTTCGGCGCGTTCCGCTTCCGTGAGATAACCGTTACGCGACGATAAGGCGAGCCCGTCGGGCGCACGCACGGTATCGACGGCAAAAATTTCCACCGGCAGCGCCAACTCTTTCACCATATTGGAGAGCACCATCAATTGCTGGTAATCCTTTTTCCCGAACAGAGCAATATCCGGCCGCACCATATTGAACAGCTTCAACACCACGGTGGCGACGCCGCGAAAATGCCCGGGACGGAAAAGGCCTTCGAGAGTGGACGCCTGCTCGGGCGGCGGCTCGACATGGTAATGCTGAGGTTGCGGGTACATTTCCGTTTCCGACGGCGCAAAAACAAAATCGACGCCAACGTCGCTTAATATTTGCGCATCGCGTTCAAACGTGCGCGGATAACGGTCAAAATCTTCAGACGGGCCGAATTGGATGCGGTTGACGAAAATGCTGGCTACCACTTTATCGGCCTGCCGTTTGGCGTCAAGCATCAGACGACGCGCGGTGCGAAGCTCGGCAACGGTTCGAAAAATCTGCATGAACGTTTTACCGGATGGCGATTAATAACAGTGTTCCGGCGCCGGAAAGCTGCCGTTACGCACCGCCTCGGCATAGTGGCGAATAGCTTTTTTTCTTATATTCGTGAGGGTTTTAGCAACATTGATTTTAGTAATTCGCTCTTTGTCCTTGAGGGGTTTAAACGTTTGCACAAGATGCCTCGCGTTTTTTAAACATAATAAAAAAGTCTTAATCAACTATTATTGAATCGAGAAAAATATTCGTCAATTTCGGGGCGTAGCTCTATGCCTACTTTTTCAAAACAGTTAAGCAAGTCCATATAAGCACCTTTACCTCCAAGAAAATCCCAAAATTCTTCAGCAACTTTGAGCTCATTTTCAAGGTCAAGCATTCCGCGCATTGTCCAACGGTTATAAGGTTGTGGCTCGTAAGGATTGTAGGGAATAGCGATTAATGTCTGAATATTCGCATTCGGATTTGCAGCAAATATAGCAGCTGTCCATTCTAAAAGCGTACGCTTAAAGCCCTTAAACTCACCTGCATTTGGTTTAGCTGATTTAATATCGAACAAATAAATCGTGCCATCATGTGCCGTTACTTTCAAATCAATCTTTGTGAGCCTTACGGTTTTCATCACGCCTTTTTGGCAGGCTGCTCTGATTGCTTCAATTTCTTGTGATTTATTTGGTGTTGTTGCTGCGGTTGAGAGATTATCTATTATGTTTTGGATAGTCTGTTGTGCTTCTGACGAAATTTGCCCCCCTGCTTTTTGTTGCAATTCGGCATTGGCAAAGTTTAACTCTGCCAACGATTTGGCAACAGGCTCAAAAATGCTTGTCCCGAATTTGGTGCTCAATGAATGTATAAAGGAATACAACGCCATCCTGTCCTTGCCTAAAAGCCTGAAATGAAAAGGCATAGAGGCCGGCTCAGGATTATAGTTTTGAAATTTATTGCGCAAACTATTGGTAATAGTTTGTTGAACTTGAGATTTTTGCTGGTTAGTTAATGGCATAACATTTTTTGTTTACTTATAAATCAGGTGAAAACTTTTTTACAGTATTAGTTATAAATTGTTGTAATTCATTAAAATAATTTTGTCCGTTTGTAGTATTAATAAAATTATTCCAGCAAATTTCAAATGCCTCTTTTTTTGTTGTGCCTTGTGATAATTCATTCATTTTATCAAATAAGCAATGGCAATTTGTTTTGTCAATGTGATACCTTAAATTTGTATTAGGATTTAATTTTTCATATTCATCTACCAAAAATCTTTCAGGCGCTAAATCAGAATAAATAAAATGTAAACAATCTTCTGCAGGATATTGTAGTTTGTCGTCGCTACCTCTTTTGTTTCTCATATCTCCATCCAAAACACAGGCATACCCTGTTTTTACTTTTTTATCTTTATATGTGTCTTTATGATGTTGAAAACAACTGTAAGTTTTATTGGCACTACCAATTTCAATTACATTTACAAGATTTGAAAAATTTTGTTTTCTTGTTTGAATTTCAGAAATTGCTTTATCAATAATAAAATGAGCAGTATCATCTTCACAAAATAAATCTACCAAAGGATACGACTCTGAATCCATTTTAGATAAAGCAGCATTAATACTTATGTTCGGAATTGCTTTAAAATTTCCATCATAAGATTTTTCAATAAATATTCTTGCTTTTTCAGGAACAGACGAAAGAATAGATGGTGAATGTGTTGTAATGATAAATTGTTTGTTATCTTCTTTTGCGATGTGATATATCACTTGCATCAATCTTCTTTGAACTTTTGGATGCAACCCAATCTCTATCTCGTCTATTAAAACTAAAGAGTTATTTTCCGCTTCAACTAAATCAATAATTATTTTTGATAAGACATCTTCGCCACTTGCGGCATTATAACTTGAATATTCATTTGAGTTATTGTATTTATAAATAGATTTGTTTATGTGGTGAACCACCTTTTTTAAAGCAAACCTATCCTCTAAAATGTATGAAATATAATTATCTATTCTTTGTTGATTAGCAGTAGATACGCTTGATAATGGCTCTGATCTTGCTCGCCAATGGATAGCGCCGCCATAGTTTCTTGCAGGTAAAATTCTATCTGTATCGACAAGAACAACTTGTCTGTCCCTAAACTGGCTTTCTTTTTTACCGATTCCACTCCATTTTTTCGTGTTGTATTTTCTTTGTCCACGCTTTCTTTCTTGTGGATTATTGCCAACCTTATAAGTAATATAATAACCCCAATCTTCATTTTGTTTGTCGTGGTCTGTGAATAGCATTAAATCACTCCAAGTATGCCGTCTCACAGCCCCATTTTTAATATCTGGCCTTTCAAATTTAATATGACTACACGCCAAGGCCATTAAAATAGTCGATTTTCCAGAACGATTAGTTCCTGTTATTACAGAAATAGGATGTGTAAAATCTACTTTTAAATCAGGAATGTGCCTAAATGGTTTAAACTCCACAGACTTAAGAAACTTCGGAAAATTGTGTTCGCTTGATAGATTGAGATCATCAATGTATTTTTTGTCTGAATTTGGATTAATATCACTCATAAATTATTTTTTTCAAATGAAACACCACTTCCGCGTATGCTCCCTTATCTTTTTCCATTCTGTTTAGTACGGGTCGCTTGAACTGGTTTACAATTTTCATTCCTGCATTTTCGGCAATGGTTGGGTACATATTAAATTTATCGTTTGCCACGAGGAAAATATCGTAATCCTCTGCCAAAAAGCGTTTGCAGTTATTCAGTACATCGGAAATTCCTTGAGTGTAGCTTTGCTGCGCCTCGCGCTTTTGCCCTTTGAAAAGTGGTCCAATTTCCAAGTCGTCTTTTCGGCCGAAGCCAAACAAATCGTATGCGTAGGCGTGCTGTTCGTGGTAGTCAATCAACCCAACGTAAGGCGGCGAAGAAAAAATACCTTTGATTTTTTGTTTTTCCAACAAGTTGCCAAATGCTGTACTACGCTTTTTTACTTCTTCAAAAATATCAATGCTACGGCTGTCACCCGTTAAGCACAGCTGAAAGGTATTTGTACGCAGATTATCAAATTGCTGTAATCGGCTGACGGTATCTTTGGCGTAGGTTTTCCACCATTTGAGAATTGAAAACAGCGGCTTACAAATTTTTCCGTGCTTTTTGCAGTAGTAAGTGGTGGTTATAGGCTCTAGAAGCGTTGCCAAATCAGCATGTGTAGTGGCGCGACAGCTGCGGATTGTTCGACTTAAAATTACGCTGATAACTTTCTTTGTATCCGAATTTTGTATCTTTTTTATTTTACTAAACGCAAAATCAATTTCATTGCGGATATGTGCTGAGTACCATTTATCCAAGAAAGTTTCGCTTTTGTCTTGCTTCAATTTTACGCCATATTTTTTTACCAGCTTTTTATAAATCAATAAGAATTGTTTTTCCTTTTCCGCGCCGTATTTTTTTTCGTTGATTTCGCCTTTGCGTAAGCGGTACTTGTATTCGGGTACAGGAAAATATTGATTGTTGAAAGTATTCAGCTCCGTCAATAGTTTTTCTTCAAACTCAACGGCATTAGAATTTTTGATGAAATTCTCCAATTCTTTGGTAATGTTATCAAGCTCTTTCTTCAAATCAGAAATATCATGCTGCGTAAGTTTGCAATTCGCAATCAGAGAATTAAACGCCGAAACATCAACGCCAACGGCGTTTATTCCAAGTTCGGAAGCCTGTACCAATGTTGTACCGCTGCCCGAAAAGGGGTCTAACACAATATCGCCTTTTTTGAAGTAGGCTTCGGCTTTGAATTTATCGGTGTGATTATCCAAAAAATACTCAACCAACTGCGGAATGAATTTACCTTTATAAGGGTGTAGACGATGTACATGCTTGGTTGTTTCGGCTTCTTTGTACTGCTCAAACGACAATGCCCAATTCAGGTCCTCGCCAAGTTGTTTCTTAAAATAGTTTTCTCGTGAGGTTAAAAATTTATCGTAGTACGTTATCAGTTCTGCTTGCGCCACTTGCGTAGAGCCGTTTTCACCTATCTTTTTTATCAGTCCATACTGTATCAAATAGGCTATATTGGAGGTAGTTACACTTTTACCAGTGTAACTTGTTGCCCATTCACTTGCTTCTTTTATAGTTAAAAATTCGCTCATACTGCGCTATTTTGCATCCTTTCAAGTGCTCCCATTTCTAGTAATCCTATTGCTGCTTCATCACGTTTTTTTGTTTGCTGCAGTAACTTTAATCTGATTATTATGATTTTACCCCCCATATTTTTTTCTTTCAAGAACACGCAGTTAACGATGAAGGCAAGCGGACGCCTTGTTTCGCCTATGCTACCACCCGTGGAAATCCTGACAATTCTTTTGTTTTTACGCGCGGTGCGAAGCTCGGCAACGGTTCGAAAAATCTGCATGAACGTTTTACCGGATGGCGATTAATAACAGTGTTCCGGCGCCGGAAAGCTGCCGTCGCGCACCGCTTCAGCGTAGCGGCGAACGGCTTCTTCTACACTGGCGGCGCCTTGCATAAAGTTTCGTACGAAGCGGGCGGTTTGTCCGTGGTAAATCCCAAGGGCGTCGTGCAATACCAGCACTTGCCCATGGCAATGCGGGCCTGCGCCGATACCGATGGTGGACATGGCGGCGAGGCCAGCGGTGATTTCGCGGGTAAGCGCGGCGGGCACCATTTCCAGCACTACCAGTGCCGCACCGGCCTGCTCCAGCGCCAGCGCGTCGGCTTTGAGCCGCACGGCATCCGCTTCATCACGCCCTTGTACGCGGTAACCGCCAAGCTGGTTGACGAATTGCGGCGTCAATCCAATATGCGCGCAAACCGGGACGCCGCGTTCGACCAGAAAACGCACCGTTTCCGCCATGAACGCGCCGCCTTCGAGTTTCAGCATATGCGCGCCCGCCGCCATCAGCCGCGCTGCGCTGCGCATCGCTTGCTGCGGGCTTTCCTGATAGCTACCGAAAGGCATGTCGGTGACGACGAACATGCGTCGGTTGCCGCGCGCCACGCATTCTGTATGGTAAATCATGTGCTCCAGCGTCACCGGCAATGTGGATTTTTGCCCCTGCAAGACATTGCCGAGAGAGTCGCCGACCAATGCGATATCGACGCCGGCACGCTCAATCAGCACGGCAAAGCTTGCGTCGTAGCAAGTCAGCATGACCATTTTGCGGCCTTCGTCGCGCATCCGGTTCAGTGTGTGAAGCGTTATCGGCTTGTCGTCGTGCAAATAACTCATGAAGCGGCTTTCTGTATCTTTGGGAAAGGTTGCAGCTATCCAGTGAAGTTCAAAAAATATCACATTATGGCGGTGAAAAAACTACTCTAGCAGAAGAGGAATAATTTGCATAATGACGGCAGTTCTGAGAATATTCCCCTCAAGCTTTGTCAAAGGGAACTTGCATGCAAACCGTTCCATTCATGTATGGAAAAATTCATCGTTGCACCGTCACGGGCGCGGATCTTGATTATGTGGGCTCGGTGACGGTTGATCCGTTGCTGCTGATTGCGGCGCGTATTCATCCTTATGTGCAGGTGGACGTTGTGAATATTACCGGTGGCGCGCGTCTGCAAACGTATGTGATTCCCGGCATTTGCGGCAAGGGCGAAATCTGTCTCAACGGCGCGGCGGCGCATTGCTTTAAACGCGGCGATCTGGCGATTATTATGGCGTATAGCCAGATATCCGTGGATATATTGCCGCAACAGATTTCGCGGTCGGTGCTTGTGGATAGCGCCAACCGGATTATCGACGTGCGAGAGTACCGTGTGCCGTCATTGGACGAACTGGCAAACGGCAATGCGGAAAGTCGTTCAGGAGAACGATATGCTGATATTATAAAATCAGCTTCCGGGACGACGTAAAAGGTTTGCTGCAGACGATGCAAAACGCCGACTTTTGTCGGCGTTTTGTTTTTCCGCGCAGTATTTTCTTTCGATGCCCCTTTAATAAGGATTTTTTCTGATGATATTGCAAATGAGAATCGTTCTTGATAAGATGTGGAAAATGTTTTTTCAAGAGGAGAATCAAATGGAAGAATTATTGAAAATATTCGCGGTGATATTGATGGTGCTGGCGGTTTTGTACCGGATGCGCGTACGTTATCTGCCGAAATATTCGTCGCACACCGAGCAGCCAGCCTGCGGCGTGGGCGATTGTCCGCGTTGCGGTTTATGTCGTGGAAATAACGATGAGACATATCGTTAGCGGGTGCCACTTTTTGAGAATGCCGGATGCAGCCATAGCCGGTTTTTTTAAATAATATGCCGCTAGGCGCGCCAAACGAACGTTGCCATTCGTTCGTGATCGTGCTGGCGGCGATGGGAATAAAAGCGTCGGGGATCGGAATAGGTACAATATTCGCCGCCGCTGATCCTGGCCACGCCGAGACGCTTCAATTTCAAGCGCGCCAACGCGTAAAGATCGGCCAGCCAATGCCCCGGGTTTGTTGCTTGGAAACAAGACGCGGCTTCGGCGTCTTTTGCCGCGTTGAAAGCGCGATAAACGTCTTCACCGACTTCAAAAGCCTTATTGCCGATGGCTGGACCAAGCCAAGCGGTTAAATATTCGGCGGTTGCCGACATCGTGTTTACGGTGTTTTCCAAAATACCGGCGGCCAGCCCGCGCCAGCCTGCGTGTGCTACGGCGATAGCGCCGCTTTTCTGATCGACGAGTATGGTTGGTAAACAATCGGCAGTAAGTATGGCGAGAACGGTGTTTTTTTCATGTGTGACGGCAGCGTCGGCGGTAGGCGGGTGCGTCCGCGTTTTTTCAATATCCGCGTTATTAGCGTTAAAAACAGCTGTGCTGTGTGTCTGATGGAGCCACAGCGGCGGCGCGGGCAGAAAGGAAATCAGCGGGCTGCCACGTTCCGCAAAACGCTTTTCGATATGGTTGCCGCGCGGATGGGCGGCTTGCGGCCAGCCGGAAGACTTGATTGAACCGCTTATGTTCGGGATCAGCCGTGTTGTCGTAAAAGCATGAATATCGGGTACGGATAAATTCGGGACGATAAATTCGGCGATTTGGGTGTAAGGCAGCATGGTTCATTGGGTATGGTCGCGCTTAGCAAAATCGCCGGCGATCGAATACACCACCTTATCGGGATCAAGATATTTTTTCAGTACGCGGGCGATATCATCGGCGCTGACGTTTTTGATCGCCTGTTCCAGCTCTTCGGATTTTTTCCAGGTACGCTTGAGATAAAGCTGCGAAACAAGGCTGGTGGCTTGCGTTCGGTTCTGTGCGCGGGCGATATCTCGCTCCTGAAGCAAAGATTCCCTGGCATCGCTGACTTCGCCGTCCGTCGGTTTTCCATTGACGGACTGTGTTAACACTTCGCGAAAACCGTTCTGAACACGCTCTAAATTTTCCGGCGCGAAAATGGCATAGACGATAAAACGCGTATTGTCGTCAAGCATACCCGGCTGCAACATCGATCCAACGCTGTAGCTTAAACCGTCTTGCGTGCGCAGACGGTTGGGTAAACGCGCGTTGGTTGAAGCGCCAAGCATCTGGTTGGCGACCAGCAGCGCGGCGAAATCATCGTGCGTGTCGTTCAACGGCATGGCAAGGCTGCCTATCAGAAAGGCGTTGGCCTTATCGGGCGTTTCGGCACGCAGTTCCTTTGCCGCGATTTCATGATAAGGATCGTCCACGCGTCGGTAGGGAGCATCGTTCGTCCAGTTGTCGAAAAGTTGGCGAATTTGCGCGGTGGTCGTTTGAGCGTCGAAGTCGCCGACGACGGCAAGTTCGGCATGGCTGGCGCTGAAAAAGTCTCGGTGGAATGTTTTCAGTTTGTCGAGGGTACTGTTTTTCAGGGCGGCAATTTCCTCGTCCCATGTGGCGACATAGCGCACATCGCCAGCAGGGTAAGGGCGGGTATAGCGGCGCAGTGCCAGCGAGGCGACTGCTTGCGGATCGGAGCGTGTCGCCTCAATGCGGGTAAGGTGTTCGCGAATCAATTTGTCGAACTCCTGCTGCGAGAAGGCCGGTGTACGCAGCGCTTCTGCGGTTAAGGCCAGCAGTTTGGGTAAATGTTCGCGGACGGTTTCACCAGTGACGTGAACGCCTGTGGCATCGCCATCGAACGAAAGGTGCGCCTCAAGAAGATCGACGGCGTCGTCAAACGCCTGGCGATCCAGTCGTTGCGTACCGAGCGGCAGCATGTCGGCGGTCAAACGTCCGATATCAGCTTTTCCTTTAAGATTTTCAGCATTGCCCCAGTTCAAGCGTAATTGAAAACGTACCGCTTCGCCGCGCGTTTTTTTAGGCAAGAGCGCCAAGGACAGGCCTTCGCGAAGCGTTATACGTTGGGTGCGCGCTTCAAGGTTTGCAAACGATGCGTCAAAGTTTTCTCCTGCGGCAATAGCATTGTCGCCTTTATAATCCTTGATTATTTGTTCCAGGTTAATCACGGGCGCTTGAGGCGCGCGTACCGTTTCCGGCGCGACGTCACCGAGCGGATGGTATTCGCCAACGGTGACATTGGACGGTTTCAGATAACGTAGCGCGGCATTTTGCACATCTTGCGCAGTTAAATTACGCCAGAGATCGCGCTGAATAAAGAAAAGTCGCCAGTCTCCTTGCGCGATAGATTCGGAAAGCGCAATGGCAAAACGTTCCGGGTCACGCAGCAACTGGTTGAAACTTTTATTGGCTTTGGCGCGTACGCGGTTGACTTCCGTATCGGTAATCGGTTTTTCCTTGATGGCGTATAAGGTTTCAAACAGTATGGTTTTAACAGGATCGATTTTGTCGCCCGGGGCAAGTTGTGCCCAGAAAATGATCATGCCCGGATCGTATAGCGAAAATCCCCATGCCTCTACCGAACCTGCCTTGTGGGGGGTAACCAGCGCTTGGTACAACCGTCCCGATGGCGCGATCGTCATGATTTCACCAAGAGCCTCAAGCGCAACGCTGTCGGGATCTGTGCCGGACGTCGTATGGAAGAGCGTTGCCAGCCATGGCGCACCGCCGCTGCGGTGGACGGTAACACTGCGTTCACCTTCCTGGACCGGTTCTTGCGTGTAAAGCTTGGGCAATATGCGCGAAGGTTTCGGAATTTTTCCGAAAGTATCAGAAATTGCCTTCAGGGTTTTATCGGTGTCAAACTCCCCCGATACGATTAACACGGCGTTATCGGGCTGATAATAGTTTTCATAAAAAGCACGCAAACGATCAATATCGACATTTTCGATATCAGAGCGGGCGCCGATGGTCAGGTTGCCATAGTTATGCCAGTCAAAAGCCGTTGCCTGAAGCTTTCCCCAGAGCACCATTTGTGGATTGTTTTCCCAGTTTTCAAACTCGTTGCGTACCACGGTCATTTCAGTATCAAGGTCAGAGCGCCAGATATTGGCATTGACCATACGATCTGCCTCCATAGCCAGCGCCCAGGCAAGTTCATCTTCATTGGCGGTAAAGGTTTCATAATAGTTGGTGCGGTCAAAATATGTTGAGCCATTAAAACGCATACCGCGTTGCCCCAACTCTTCAAAGATATTTCCTCGTGTTTTCGTTCCTTTGAACAGCAGATGTTCCAACAGATGCGCCATGCCGGTTTCTCCATAACCTTCGTGGCGTGAGCCGACCAGATAAGTGATGTTGACGGTAGTGGTTGGCTTGCTGTCGTCCGGCAAGAGCAAAACAGTAAGCCCGTTTTTGAGCGTGTAAGAGAAAACGCCTTCAACTGTGGCGCCGGCGGTAATATTTGTTGGCAATGCGGCAAAGCCTGAGGAAACAAAAGAGGTCATTGAGATCAGCCCGATGGTAAAGATGACATAAAAACGCGCTATGAAGTGCATAAAAACTCCAAAACGAAAATATAACGAAAACGGCCAAGAAAGAACGCGGCAGGCGCCGCGTTTGTTGAAATACAATGCTGCTTTATGGTACCGATTACCATTGAATCAAGCCGCTACCGCTTGTCACTAAAATAAACAGCCCAAAAGCCAAACGATACCAGGCAAACGGCGTGAAATCGTGGCGGCTGATGTAACGCAGCAGCCAGCGCACGCACAAGAAAGCGAAAACAAACGAACTGACAAAACCGACACCAAAAAATTGCCAGTGCTCGCTTTGGAAAGACAGCGGCGTATCGCAGAGCGCGTAGGCGGTTGCCGCGAACATGATCGGGATTGCCAGAAAGAACGAAAATTCGGTGGCGGCAACGCGCGAAAATCCGAAAAATAACGCGCCAATAATAGTCGCGCCCGAACGCGAAGTGCCGGGAATCATGGCCAGGCATTGCGCGAAACCAACCTTGAGCGCGTCACGCCAACGAATGTCGTCAAGCGAATGAATGCGGACGTGTTGCGGACTTTTCTTATAACGTTTTTCCGCAATGAAAATGATGAGCGCGCCGACAATCAGCGCGCAAGCCACGGGAACCGGTGCAAACAAATGTTTTTCCAGAAAACCCTTGATCAAGGTACCGATGATTATGGCGGGCATCATTGCGATCAGCAGATTGGCGACCAGTTTTTGTGAACTTTTTTCAACAAACAAGGTCATGGCAACATGCTTCAATCGTTTGCGAAATTCCCAACATACGGCAAGAATGGCGCCCAATTGAATGGAAATAAAGAAAGTGATACCGCGCTCATCAGTAAAGTCGAGCAAAGAAGCGGCGACAATCAGATGGCCGGTTGAAGAAACAGGCAAAAACTCAGTCACTCCTTCGACGATACCGAGGATGATTGCGATGATAAATGCGTCAAAGGTCATGAGAAAGACAGATAGTGAGTAGATAGTAATATAAACTTATGAGCATAACGGATGTTTTATGGTCGGCAATTATCGTATTACTTGAGAGGAAAAAATAGAAAGTCAAGAGACAGTGTTTTGAATTGCACAGGTCTGATTGTAAAAAATTCTTGTCTGAAAAGCAAAATATAACGCATAAAGACACATATGAAAAAAAAACGACAAAATTTGTACAAAAGGCTTGTCGGAATGAACATAGTTCGGATATGTTAATACTCAAGCTGCTCTTAATACAGAGCCAAAGTAACATAACCCACAAAGTAACTCACAGAGCCAATAATTTTTATCCTTTGATCTCGGCGAGTTAAGGAGAAAGACGTGGCGGAAACATCAACGACCCGATTAATTTTACGTAAATATCGCGCAATCATCATTGCGGTAACCATTTTTGCCATTTGCGATATTGGCGTGATGGGTACCAATTTTTACAGCTCATTTCAGATTGCCGAATCGGCGGTTTCGATCAACTTGTCAGGGCGCCAGCGGATGTTGTCGCAACGGACGACCAAGGCGTTGCTTCTGTTACAAGATGATATCGGGCGTGGTGCTGGTGTTGTTAATGGCGATATTGCTTCTCTTAACGAACTTCGCTTCGTGGTTCCGCTTTTTAATGAGACATTGCGTGGGTTCCGCGATGGCGCAACGGTGCGCGGCGGCGATCTTAGGCCGGTTTTTCTGGTGCAAGTGGAAACGCCTGCGTCGGAAGATTTTGTTCGGGAAACCTATGAAATCTGGGAGCCTTATCTTGAAAAATTGCGCCCTCTTTTTCTACGGACAGATGGTACTGTCAAGATAGATTATGTGGAAAATGAAAAGGTTAACTATGCTAATAGTTTCAATGAGGCGGAGCTTGCCGCGGCGGTAACTTACGCGCGGGAAAACAACCTGAAAATTCTCAATTTAATGAATGACCTGACGACCGATCTAGAGACGGTGGCGGATCAGCGTGCAGTTCGACTTCGTATCATCCAGCTGGTGGGGCTGACTATCGCTCTGTTCAACGTTATTTATACTTTGTTCAAGTCAATTTCCGATTTGGTGCGCGGTGATCGCGAATTGACCAAGGCGCGTAAGGAAACGACAGAAATTCTGTCAACGGTGAAAGAGGGTTTGTTCCTGATCGATAGAGAGCACAAATTGGGCTCGCAATTTTCCGAATCATTGAGTATTGTATTGCGGCGAAACGTTGAGCCGGAAATGCCGTTTTTACCGATTTTGAAATCCATGGTGCCGCAAGCAGTTTACGACAATACCCGTGATTACATCGAATTGCTTTTTGGCGACCGTGTGAAAGAATCGCTGGTGGCGGATTTAAATCCGCTTAACGAAGTTGAGGTTGAGGATAACTTGGGCGTAAAACGCTATTTGAATTTTAACTTCAACCGCGTTCTTGAAGGCGGAGCAATTTCGCACCTGTTGGTGACGGTGCAGGACGTCACCGAGCGTGTGAGCCTGGAAAGACAGCTTGATGAAGCGAAAGATCGGTCACGCAAGGAAGTGGAAGTGCTGCTGAACTTGCTTCAGAAAGAGCCGGAAATGCTGCATCAGTTTTTCAATACAACGAAAGGCGTTTTGGAGCAGATCAACGAACGTTTGCGCAATGATGACAGCACTCAAGAAGGGCGTATGCACCTTCTGGCGTTTATCATGCGCGCTATCCATGGCATTAAGGGTGAAGCGGCTGCTTTGGGGGCGGAGATGTTTGAATCATACGCGCACGGTTTTGAGCAGGAGCTGTCCGTGATGCGCGATCGCGGCGAGGTGCGTGGCGAAGATTTTGTTCGTATTACCGTATTGCTTGATGGCTTTTATGAGCGGTTGACTTCTCTTTCGGGCATTATTACGCGCTCGGCGGCGAAAGCCAAAGACCATACGCCTTCGGCAGTAAGCGTTGAAGAACAGACGGAGCTTTCTTTCAAGGAAAATATTGAACCGTTGATACGACGTATTGCTACAGATAGCGGCAGGGATGTTTCTGTAGTATTCGATATTGCGGATATCGGATCGTTGCCGAAGCGGATTGTCCGCGAACTGAACAGCATTGCGATTCAACTGGTGCGTAATGCGGTCAAGCACGGTATTGAGACGCCTCAGGAAAGAGAGGCGCATGGCAAGCCGCGGCAAGGATTGATTCAGATTGCCTGCCACGCATCGGATGCGACGGCGGATCAATACGAGTTTTTTGTCCGCGATGACGGTTGCGGCATTTCGGTGGCGCGTATTCGCGAAAAACTGGTTTCTTCGGGACAGATGACCGAGGAGCAAGCCAAGCGTTTAAGTGCCAAAGAGCTGATTATGAAAATATTTGAGCCGGGGTTCTCGACGGTGAGCGAAGCTGATCGCGATGCCGGGCGCGGCGTTGGTATGGATGTGATTTCCGAAAAGGTGCTGAAGATCAACGGTAGACTGGTGTTGGACAGCAAAGTAGGCGAGTTTACGGAGTTCCGGGTTCTTTTTGAGGCGTAACGTGAGTAATCAGTAGTGGCAGGGCAGGTGTTTTGTATTGAACGCGCCATTTACGGGATGTTTAAAAAGTGAAATTGTTAATAGTTGATGATTCCAGTATTATCCGCAGCCGGATTGCGCGTATTTTGTCGGATTCGAGGTTGCCGGCAATTCAGATCGTTGGAATGGCCAGAACCGGAACCGAGGCGGTCGCCTTGTTTCAACAGCATACGCCCGATTTGGTCACGATGGATTTGACCATGCCGGAAATGGATGGCGTCGAAAGTACGGAAGCCATGATAACGCTTAAGCCGGATAGTAATATTTTGATTATCTCGGCATTGAGTGATAAGGCAACTGCGATCAAGGCCTTAAAAAAAGGAGCAAAAGGCTTTTTGTACAAGCCTTTTAATGATGAGCAGTTGATACATGCTCTTTTGGAGATAATGGAATAACATGGCAGCGGATGTAACGGCGTTAAGCGATATTGATGAACGCGAGATTCAGGTTTTTGTTGAAGCGGTAAGTCGATATTTCTCTCAAATTACAGGGCAAAAGGCCGAGATTCGTGCAGCTTTTCTGACAAATAATGAGCGGGCTTTGCCGGTTTTTGAATTTACCGGCATGATCAAAATCTCTGGCGATTATTACGGCGCAATTTATTTTTCCACAGACCGTTTTCTCTTGTCCCGTCTCTTGCAGATTATGAATGAGCCGCGGCATGGGGAGGAGCACTTGCTTGACGCCGTGGGCGAGATTGCCAATACGCTGGCCGGAAACGCCCGGCAGCATTTTGGTGAAATGATGGAAGTATCTGTGCCGTTAACAATGGATGGAAAAGAATCAAAAAATCTCAAAGGTTTGCGCGACCGTCCCTATGTGATTATGGTGCGCTGGAAGCAGTATGAGGCTTCGGTGATCATCGATATCAAACGCAAAAAATAACGTACATTAAAAAACCGGCCAAGCCGGTTTTTTAATGTACGGTGTTGGCACTGATAAAGCGGATGACCGTACCGTTTTTCAAGCGGAAAAAGCCGGACTCCAAAGGCTGCGCCTGATCGATATCGCAGCGCGTCAGTTCAACCTCGTTATGATCGTGCTGTGCTTCAAGCACAATATCATCGGCATGCGTGGTTTCATCGGGGATGCGCAAATACCGCGTTTCAAAAATTTCACCGTTAATGAAAACAAAGTCGGCATCGCGCATGGCTTCAATGAAGCGTTGTAGAGGTTCTTCCGTTATCATTTTATTCATATTCCCTAAATGGGGAGATTTTGCCAATTTTCAATAGGAAGTATTCGCGTTATTCGACGATGACGCGTACAAAATTCGGAAGCGCTAAAGCGGCACGGTGCATCGCGCCGTTGTAATAATGCAAATCGCCGATTTTGCGGTCGCGAATTCGCGCTTCGACATCACTTTCCGACAGAGTGCGCGGGTCGGCGCTGTTTGAGCAAAACGCCATCATCCATAAACCGCCGTAAAGCGGTATCGATGTTAGGTAGGGAATAACGTTTTCAAAAGAGCCGCGCAATTGCGTCAGCGTATGGTGAATTTGCTTCGGACTGGCGATGGGACTTGCGATGTGCAGTGTCATGATACCGTTTTTGCCAAGGCGTTTTGCGCAGGCATGGTAAAACTCGGGCGTATAAAGCAAGATGGACGGGCCGCCGGGATCGGTCAAGTCAAGAATGATCAGGTCAAATTGCTCTGTCGAGTTTTTGATATAAGCGAAACCGTCTTCTATTTTTAGCGTCAGTTTGGGATGATCCAGGCTGCCGTGGTGCACATTGTTCAGATAACGGCGGGCGATATCGATAACGGCGGCGTCGATTTCGACCAAAGTCACGCGTTCAATGGACGGATGTTTCAATAACTCTTCGGCAGAGCCGCCGTCGCCGCCACCGATAATCAGCGCATGCTTTGGGGCGTCGTGTGTGATGGCCGCCATATGGACGAGATTTTCATGGTAGAAAAACTCATCTTTTTCCGAGGTCATGAAATGTCTGTCCAAACGGAAAAGTTTTCCAAACGGCACGGAATCATGTACCTCGACAGCCTGCAATCCGGAATGAAATGCTTCGTATTTTCGGCGCGACGCGATGAAAAACCCCCAATCGGGGGTTAAGGTTTCAATCATTGCGTTATCCGGCAGCGATGCGTCAGGCAACTTTGGGCTGTTCATTCAAACCTCCGCGGACAATTTTTTGTGAATGCGCGCGCGCTGGTTTTAACGCGGTTTCCAATAGGTCGTACAGCTTTTGGGCTTTGGCGGTATTGTCGGTCGTGTAATTACAGACGTACACGTCAACTGTGACAAAACCTGATTCCGGCCAAGTGTGAATCGCCATATGCGACTCGGCCAGAATGACCGCGCCGGTAACACCGTGCGGTTCAAATTGATAAAACTTTTCCCCAACAATGGTCAGGCCTGATGCCTCGACCGCTTTCAAGCAGACTTCGCGCAGCGCCTCGGCACGGGTAAATTCCGGCGTGTGGGCAGGGCAGCCATACCACTCTCCTAATAGATGGATTCCATCCATAAGTATCCCCTCCTATAAAGGAAAGAGCCCTGTTCCCGAGATATGAAAAATTATCGTCGTCGGGCGAAAGGGCATCCCACAAATCCCTACGGACACATGTCGAAGGGATTCGAATTATCGCACAAATGAAAAGGAAATGCATCCTTGCGGTAAAAAAATGAAATGAAGACGAAAAGATCGAATGACAAGCGGTGTTCGATCGCCAGAAATAATCGTAGATTATTGAAAACAAAGTATAAAAATAATTGTTTGTTTGAATATTTTCGTTTTAGAGATAAGCCATCCCACTGGTTGAATGTCGTGTTTTTGGGATGGTGGATACGCAAGTCTTAAACAGTGGCAAGAGGCGATCATTCGATATTATAAAAATTCTTTCCTAAAAATAATCACATAGTATGAGCTTGCTGACCAAAAGCGTATCCAAATACGGTAAGCTTCAAACTTTTCTGCAAGGGAAAAGCTTTTTGCCATGACCAACGTCTCATCTTCCGACTTAGCCAACGCGCTGCGTTTTCTTACCATTGATGCCGTGGAAAAGGCCAAAAGCGGTCATCCGGGCATGCCGATGGGTATGGCCGAAATTGCCGTGGCGCTTTGGCGTCGCCATCTCAAACATAATCCGGATAATCCGCAGTGGCATGATCGCGATCGTTTTGTGCTGTCGAATGGGCACGGTTCGATGCTTCTTTATAGCCTTCTGCATCTAACCGGTTACGATGTGTCGCTCGATGATTTGAAAAACTTTCGGCAATTGCATGCCAAAACGCCCGGTCACCCTGAAGTGGGTATTACGCCTGGCGCGGAAACCACTACCGGCCCGCTCGGCCAGGGCTTGGCCAACGCGGTCGGTATGGCGCTGGCGGAAAAAATGCTGGCGCGGCAATTCAATCGACCCGAACACGAGATCGTCAATCATCACACATATGTATTTCTCGGTGACGGCTGTTTGATGGAAGGTATTTCGCATGAAGCGTGTTCGCTCGCGGGTACTTGGAAGCTCGGTAAACTGATTGCGTTCTATGACGATAACGGAATTTCAATTGACGGCGATGTTGCTGGTTGGTTCACCGACGACACACCCAAGCGCTTTGAAGCGTACCGCTGGCACGTGATCCGCGATATCGATGGGCACGATGTCGATGCCGTTGATCAGGCGATCCGCCAAGCACAGCAGGAAAAAGACCGACCTTCATTGATTTGTTGCAAAACGGTTATCGGCAAAGGCGCGCCGCATAAAGAGGGTACCGCCGACACACACGGTGCTCCGCTGGGCAAAGAAGAAATCGAGGCAACGCGCAAAGCGCTGAATTGGCAACACGCGCCGTTTGATATTCCGTCCGCCATTCAAAGCGCGTGGGATGCGCGCGTGTCCGGCAATAAGTGGGAGGCTGAATGGAACCGGCGTTTCGAAACGTATCGTGCGGCTTTTCCCGATTTGGCGCACGAATTCGAACGACGCATGAAACATGAACTGCCTGAAAATTTTGAAATTGACGCTGAAGATTTTATCGCGGCACAAAATAACAAGGGCGAAACGATTTCCACACGCAAGGCCTCGCAACAGGCCATTGAGGCTTACGCATACCGGCTGCCGGAATTCCTCGGCGGCTCGGCGGACTTGACCGGATCGGTATTCACCGATTGGTCGAAGAGCCAAAGCATCAACGAGCAAGGAGAGGGGAATTTCATCCATTACGGCGTACGCGAATTTGCCATGTTTGCCATTGCCAACGGCGTGGCATTGCACGGCGGTTATTTGCCTTTCGCAGGTACTTTTCTTACTTTTTCCGACTATGCGCGCAACGCGTTACGCATGGCGGCGTTGATGAAGCAGCGCGTGATTGCGGTATTTACCCACGACTCCATCGGGTTAGGCGAAGACGGGCCGACGCATCAATCGATCGAGCACGTTTCCAGCTTGCGCATGATCCCCAATATGCAGGTTTGGCGGCCATGCGATACTGTGGAAACAGCGGCAGCCTGGCGTATGGCCATTGAGAGGCGCAATGGGCCGAGCAGTCTGGTATTCACGCGACAGAATTTATCTTTCATGAAGCGCAATACGCAAGCGATGCACAATATTCTGCGTGGCGGTTATGTGCTCGCTGATTTTTCCGATGCTTCGGAAAAGCGTGTGACGATCATTGCGACCGGCTCGGAGGTTGCGTTGGCGATGGCGGCGCGCGATGCATTGGCCGAAGAAAAGATCGCGGCGCGCGTGGTATCGATGCCGTGCTGCGAGATATTCGATCAGCAGGATGAAGCATACAAGCAAGGCGTATTGCCGCGCGATGTGCCGCGGTTGGCGATTGAGGCCGGGGTGACGCATTATTGGCACCGCTATGTCGGCGCAGGCGATAATGCGTTCGGCGCCGTTATCGGTATCGACACCTTTGGCGAATCGGCTCCGGCGAATGAATTGTTCCGCTACTTTGGCTTTACGGTTGAAAAGGTAGTGGAAAAAGTTAAGATGCTTTTATTGAAATAAGGGCAAAAATACTTTGCTTAAAATTATTATCGAGGAGGAATGTCATGGCAAACACCAAGGTCGCAATCAACGGTTATGGCCGCATCGGCCGCAATATCTTGCGCGCCTTTTACGAGAGCGGGGAAAAAGCGCCGATTGAAATTGTGGCGATTAACGATCTGGGCAGTCCCGATACCAATGCGCATTTGACGCGCTACGATACAGTGCACGGAAAATTTCCGGGCGAGATTGCCGTTGACGGCGACGCGCTGGTGGTCAACGGCGACCGCATCAAAGTATTGGCCGAGCGCGATCCTGCCCAATTGCCTTGGGGCGCGCTGGGCGTTGACGTGGTGCTCGAATGCACGGGGCTTTTCACCAGCAAGGAAAAGGCCGGCGCACATCTGAAAGCGGGTGCGAAAAAAGTAATTATTTCCGCGCCGGGCGGCAAAGATGTGGACGCGACCATTGTGTACGGCGTCAACCACCAAACATTGAAAGCCGGCGATACCGTGATTTCCAATGCGTCGTGTACCACGAATTGTTTGGCGCCGGTCGTGCAGCCGTTGCACCGTGAAATCGGTTTGGTGAGCGGGCTGATGACCACGATCCACGCGTACACCAACGATCAGGTATTGACCGACGTTTACCACAGTGATTTGCGTCGCGCCCGTTCGGCGACAATGAGCATGATTCCGACCAAAACCGGCGCGGCAGCGGCAGTCGGTTTGGTGTTGCCGGAGCTTGCGGGCAGGCTCGATGGCTTTGCCGTGCGTGTGCCGACGATCAATGTCTCGATGGTGGATCTCTCGTTTATTGCCGAGCGCGATACGACGGCTGACGAAGTCAACGCAATTATGAAAAAAGCCGCGAGCGACGGCGCATTGGTAGGCATTCTCGGCTATAACGACGCGCCTTTGGTGTCGATAGATTTCAACCACGATCCGCGTTCTTCGGTGTTCGACGCGACGCTGACCAAAGTAAGTGGGCGGCTGGTAAAAGTATCGAGCTGGTACGACAACGAGTGGGGATTTTCGAACCGGATGATTGATACCACGCTGGCGTTGATGAGCGCGAAGTGATGACGAAATTCAAACGTCTTTCCGAAGTTGATGTACAAAATAAGCGCGTATTTATTCGCACGGATATGAACGTGCCGCAAAACGATGTCGGCGCGATTACCGACGATACCCGCATTCATGCGTCGCTGCCCGCGATTCAAGACGCGCTGGCGCGCGGCGCGGCGGTCATGGTGACGTCGCATCTTGGCCGACCGAAAGAAGGCGAGTGGAGCGAGCGGGTTTCACTGACCAGAGTCGCGGCGCGGGTGGGCGAGTTGTTGCGGCGTCCGGTGCCGCTGGTCAGTAATTGGGTTGAAGATCGTGCCTGGCAGGATGCCCTGCTCCCGGGCGATGTGGTAATGCTGGAAAATTGCCGCTTGAATATCGGGGAAAAGAAAAACGACGAAGCGCTGTCGAAAGCAATGGCGTCGATGTGCGATGTGTTTGCCAATGACGCTTTTGGTACAGCCCATCGCGCCGAAGCAAGCACTTACGGTATTGCGCAATACGCGCCGATTGCCTGTGCGGGGCCGCTGATGGCGGCGGAGCTCGATGCGTTGACAAGAGCGTTGGCGGCGCCGAAGCGTCCGCTGGTCGCGATTGTTGCCGGTTCAAAAGTTTCAACCAAGCTGACGGTACTGCGCACACTGGCCGAGAAAGTCGATACACTGATTGTCGGTGGCGGCATTGCCAATACGTTTTTATTGGCGCAAGGGTATCAGGTCGGCGAGTCGCTCGCCGAACCGGAATTGGTGGCGGAAGCGCAAAGCCTGATGCGCGATTTCCCCGATAAGTTTCCATTGCCGGTCGATGTTGCCTGCGCAAAAACATTTTCGTCTGACGCCGAGGCGGAGATGAAAGCGATTGATCAAGTCGCCGCCGATGATCGCATTCTCGATGTCGGTATGAAAACGGTAGCCGCATATGCGCCGATTTTACAAAACGCCGGAACGATTGTCTGGAACGGCCCGCTTGGCGTTTTTGAATTTGAAGCTTTTGCTCAGGGCACCAAAGCGTTGGCCGAGGCGATTGCCGCGTCGCCGGCGTTTTCGATTGCCGGCGGCGGCGATACGCTGGCGGCAATTACCGCATTTGGCGTGGGTGAAAATATCAGCTATATCTCGACAGGCGGCGGTGCTTTTCTCGAATTTCTCGAGGGTAAGACATTGCCTGCGGTGGCGATCCTGGAAAGTAGAATGCGGTAAATGCAAGGTTTCATGTGGCTGCCGATGCGCGCCGGTGGTGTGCGGCTTTTTCTGTTGAGCCGTTCATACAGTAAGCCAATATAAGCGGGTAACTTGCGCGTACCTGCCTTATGATGATGCCCGATGAACTATCTGCCTAAGCCCTTGCCTTTACTGTTTTCTAATGCTTCTCGCTCGAGATACGGTTCCATTCGCGCGCGCGAACTTCGGCGGCGAGTTTATCAAGGACGCCGTTAACGAATTTGTGGCCATCGGTGCCGCCATAGGTTTTGGCAAGGTCAATCCATCGGTGCCGCCATAGGTTTTGGCAAGGTCAATCGCTTCGTTGATGATGATCCGGTAGGGAATTTCGATGCGATGGTTCAGTTCCCACGCGGCAAGCAGGAGCACGGCCTGTTCGACCGGAGACAGTGCGTCGATATCGCGATCAAGACACGGCGCCAGTATTTGCAAAAGCATTTCCCGGTCACGCGAAACGCCCAGCCAGAGCATATCGAAATATTCTTCGTCGCAACGCGGATGGTTGGGGCTGTCGAGCAGATCGAGCCGGATCGATTCCACGCTGTTTTGCGTTAAGTGGTACTGGTAAAGCCCTTGCAGTACCAGCGCACGCGCGCGGCGGCGCGCCATGAAATCAACTTTCTTACTTGTCGTCATCGATTTCGCTCTCACAAAGCGTGTCGATCATATTGACCAGCTCCACTGCGGCGGCAACGGCTTCATAACCTTTTTGTTCCATACGCTCGGAAGCCTGCTTATCGGTATCGCAAGTCAGTACGCCGTTGCCGACAGGGATATTGAAATCGACGGCGGCTCGGCTGATGCCGCGCGCCGATTCGTTGCCGACGATTTCAAAGTGATAGGTTTCGCCGCGAATTACCGCGCCGAGCGCAACCAGCGCATCATAGGCATTGGTCTGCGCCAATGCCTGCAGCGCAAACGGAATTTCCAGCGCGCCGGGGACGCGGATCAACGTGACCATTTCCGGGTCGGCGTTATGTTCGTCCAGAAAACGTAACGCGCCTTTGAGTAAGCCTTCGCCGATTTCTTCATTGAAGCGGGAAAGCACGATGCCGATGCTCATTTCGGAAGCGTCAAGGCGTGAGGGGAGTTCAAAAATTTCCATGGTGTCGTTTATTGAAAAGATAAATAGGGGGTATGGTCGGCGTCGGCTATTCTTCGGGAGTATTAAAGCCGGTAACCTCAAGGCCGAAGCCGATCATGCTCGGCATTTTGCGCTCGCGGGCGAGCAGGCGCATCTTGCGGACATTCAGGTCAATCAGAATCTGGGCGCCGATACCGTAGTCGCGCAAGTCAAACATGGCTCCGCTTCCGGAATTGCCGTTGGCGGCGCGCCTGCGCAAATCCTGCGCGTTTTCCGTACGGTGCAGCAACACCATTACGCCGGCCTTGGTCTTTTTCATTTCACGCAGCGCCGGAAAGATGCCCCAGGCGTGGCGGCCGCTTTGCTCATCAAGAAAATCCATGATCGAGATCGGCTCGTGAACGCGCACCAGCGTTTCCTGTTCAGGTTCGGGTGTGCCATATACCAGTGCCAAGTGCGTTTCATCGGTGATTTTGTCGCGATAAACGAAAAGCTCGAACAATCCTTCCGCCGTGTGCAATGGGCGGCGAGCGATGCGTTCCAACAGTTTTTCGTTTTTGCTCCGGTAATGAATCAAGTCGGCGATGGAGCCGATTTTGAGGCCGTGCTTTTCGGCAAACATTTCCAGATCGGGAAGGCGCGCCATCGTACCGTCTTCATTGATGATTTCGCAGATGGCCGTTGCCGGCGTTAATCCCGCCAGTGCTGCCAGATCGCAACCGGCTTCGGTGTGCCCGGCGCGCACCAACACGCCGCCGGGGCGCGCCATTACCGGGAAAATATGGCCGGGCTGTGCGATGTCTTCCGGTTTGGCGTTTAACGCGACGGCTTTGCGAACGGTCAACGCCCGGTCAGCGGCGGAAATGCCGGTGGTGACGCCTTCGGCGGCTTCGATGGACACCGTGAAATTTGTACCGAATGAAGATCGGTTGTTTTGCGCCATCAGCGGCAGATTTAATTGGCGGCAACGCTCTTCGGTAAGAGTTAAGCATACCAACCCGCGCGCATGCGTGATCATGAAGTTAATCGCTTCAGGGGTTACAAACTCCGCCGCCATCATTAAGTCACCTTCGTTCTCCCGGTTTTCTTCGTCAACCAGAATGACGATCCTGCCTGATTTTAATTCTTCGATAATTTCGGAAGTGGGCGCAATAGTCATGTTGTTGCTTTCTCAGTTTTATGAAATCTTGGGCGCCGATTTCGGGCGAAACGCGCGGCAAATCTCCGCATGGGTTTCGACGATAGGGCCGCCGATCAATTCAATACAATAAGGTACCGCGGAAAAAATACCGTGAACGAGCATGTCGCCGGAAGTATTTTTGA
>QMCE01000948.1_pt1 | contig 36095 bp, 28 predicted proteins | sample 1821851 | NCBI WGS metagenome assembly QMCE01 (sample SAMN09453174, study PRJNA476694) | Termite gut metagenome, whole genome shotgun sequencing project. | isolation source: worker | host: Odontotermes sp. | place: South Africa:Pretoria | collected 2016-01-28 | reverse complement strand
ATCCCGCGCGTATCTTTCCCTCTTTTGGTGCGCTAATTCGGGCATTCCGGCCTTAATATTATCCAGCCAAGCCTCGTCTATGTGTACCGGCAAAAGATCGGGCTCCGGAAAGTACCGGTAATCCTGCGCGTTTTCTTTGGAGCGCATAGAGTATGATTCCCCCGCGTCGTCGTCCCAGCGGCGGGTCTCCTGCGTGACCGCCCCGCCTCTCTCCAATATTGCTGTCTGGCGGGCGGCTTCATATTCGACCGCGCGGCTTATGGCCTTAAAGGAGTTCAGGTTCTTCATCTCTGTGCGCGTGCCGAAATCCTCCCCCGGCCTTCGCACGGAAAGATTAACGTCGCACCGCAGAGAACCCTCCTGCATCTTGCCGTCGCTTATGTCCAGGTACACCAGAATTTCACGCAGCCTTTCAAGATAAGCCAAAACTTCGGCCGCTCCGCGAAAGTCCGGCTGTGAGACTATCTCAAGCAGCGGCACCCCGCAGCGGTTTAAGTCCATTTGAGTTCCTTTTGCGCTGTGTACGAGCTTGCCGGCGTCCTCCTCCATGTGTATCTCCCTGACGCCAATCTTCTTTGGTATTCCGTCATGCTCGATCTCCAAGTATCCGCCGCGGCAAATCGGAGCGTAGATCTGCGATATCTGGTACGCCTTTGGCAGGTCTGGGTAAAAGTAATTCTTGCGGTCAAATTTGCAGTCCCGCGAAATCTTGCAGTTAAGCGCCAGCCCAAGCTTCACTGCGTATTCCACTGCGGAGCGGTTGAGCCTGGGCAGAGTACCGGGCATGCCGGAGCATACCGGACACACGTGGCTGTTGGGTTCGCCGCCGAAGGCCGTTCTGCATCCGCAAAATATTTTTGATTTTGTGGAAAGCTCGGCGTGAACCTCAAGGCCTATCACGGTCTCCCATCTCATACCGCTTCACCTGCGGGGACCGCCTTGTGATACTCCGTGCGGCGCTGGAATACCTTTGCCGCATTCACTAGCCTTTCTTCTGAAAACGCTTTGCCTATAAGCTGAAATCCCACCGGCAGGCCGCTGCCGTCCAAGCCGCATGGCAGCGCCACGGCGGGCAAACCCGCCAAATTCACCGAGACCGTATAGACGTCGCCAATATACATCTTTATGGGGTCTTCAGTGTTTTCTCCCAGTTTATACGCAGTCGTGGGCGCGACCGGGGAGATTATCATATCAAAGCGTTTGAAAAGCCTGTCATATTCTTCTTTGACAAGCGTTCTGACCTGCAGCGCCTTTTTGTAGTAGGCGTCGTAGTAGCCGGACGACAGCACGAAGGAGCCGAGCATGATCCTGCGCTTTACCTCCAGCCCAAAGCCTTCGCTGCGCGAGGATCTGTACACATCCGTAAGGGTTTTGGCTTCTGCGCTCCTATAGCCGTATTTTAATCCGTCGTAGCGGGAAAGATTGCTGGAAGCCTCTGCGCAGGCAATCACGTAATATGCTGGGATAACATAATCAGTCAGCGGCATGTCAAATTCCCCGACCGTGGCCCCCGCTTCCTCAAGCTCGCGCGCGGCCTTTAAGACGGCGCGCTTAACGTCTTCGTCAAGCCCCGCGCCAAAATAATTTCGCGGCAGGCCTATCCTCATGCCGTCAAGCCGCTCCTGCACGCATTCGCCGAAATTGAACGCGTCCCGATATAACCGAGAGCAGCGCCGCGCAGTCGTCTATTCCGCGGGCTATTGGCCCGATCTGATCCAACGACGAAGCGTAGGCCACAAGTCCGTAACGAGACACCGCGCCGTACGTGGGCTTTATTCCCGTGACGCCGCAAAAGGCGCAGGGCTGCCGGACACTGCCGCCCGTGTCCGAACCCAGCGACAACGGAATATTCCCAGCCGCCACAGCCGCCGCGCTGCCACCAGATGAGCCTCCCGCCACGCGCGAGACGTCCCAGGGGTTTTTCACCGCGCCGAAAGCGCCGGTCTCGCTTGAGCCGCCCATGGCAAATTCGTCCATATTCAGCTTCCCGACGATTATCATCCCGGCGCGCTCAAGCCTTTCAACAGCCGTGGCGCTGAACACAGGCGAATAGTCTTCAAGCATTTTTGACGCGCAGGTGACCGGCATGCCCGCCACCGAGATATTGTCCTTAACGGCCACTGGCACGCCGGCGAGCGGCGAAAGCTCCTCCCCCGCGTCTATCCTCTCCTGGACCTCCGCCGCTTTCGCGAAAGCGCGGGGCTTATCCACGCATATAAAGGCGTTGAGGCGAGGATCGGTCTTCTCTATATGCTTTAAGGAAGCACTCACAGCCTCTGGCACGCTTATTTTTTTTGCCTTTATCGCGACCGAAAGCTCAAGCGCCGTCATTTTTTGCATATCTGTCATCCCTGTTCCACCGTCTTGGGCGCGACAATCATCCCGCCGCTCACATCCGGCGCGTTTTGCAGGAGTAGCGCGCGGTCCATTGACGGCGCAACTATATCCTCCCGCAGCGCGTTCACGTTGTCGAACGGGTGGCTTCGCTCAGCGACGCCCGCCGTGTCAAGCCCGGAGAGGCGCGCCATGTAGCCTATAATCTTTTCAAGCTCCCCGGCCAACCTGCTTTTCTCTTCCTCGGAAAGCAAAAGGCAGGAAAGCTTCTCCAGATATGAAATCAGGTTGTCGTCTATCCTCACGGCGCTGCGCTCCTTTAAGAATTTACGTGTTAAGCTCCCAACAGATCGGCCGGACCCGTCAGGCTGACGCCGCTGCCCCAGCCCCATTCGACTTTAGAGACCTGGCCGCCCATCACCACGTTTACCCTGCGCGTCAAAGTCTTTTGCAGCATCATCGCGGCGGTTCCGGCCACGCACGCGCCCTCGGACGAAAACTCCGATTCGCCTTCTCCGCGCTGCCAAAGCCGGGCTTTGAGCGTGCGTTCGTCCAGTATTTGAATGAACACTATGCTCGCGCCCTTGGGGAAAAGCACATGATTTCCCAGCGCAGAGCCGACCGAGGAGACGTCCAGGCTGTCTACGTCATCCACCAGCACGGCCCCGTGGGGCGAACCAAAAGACATAGCGGTCACCCCATAGGGCGTGCCGTCAACGATAAAGGTGTCGTTTATACAGACGGGAGTCGCGTTGTGCTCCACCGGCACCAATACGGGCGCCGTGACCGGCTCGGAAAAGGATACTGTTGTCGTGTTGGATTTTTTCATGATGTTTTCCTCCTATATAATATTTCTTTTAAACCGCGCCCTGGCCCAGCATGGCCTCTGCCACCTTGCCAAAACCCGCGATATTTGCGCCCGCCACAAGGTTGCCTTTCATGCCGTAGCGCTCGGCGGCGGCATAGCTCTTGATGTAAATGTCGTGCATAATATTGCGCAGCTTGCAGTCGGCCTCTTCAAACGACCATGCTATCCTCGCGCTGTTCTGTGCCATTTCCAGCGCCGACACCGCGACGCCGCCTGCGTTTGCGGCCTTGCCCGGCGCGAAGAACACGCCGCCTTGTTGCAAGAGCTCCGTCGCCTCCAGCGAGGTGGACATGTTAGAGCCTTCGGCAACTACCTTGCAACCATTCTTTAATAGCAGCCTCGCGCCGTCCTCAAGCAGCTCGTTCTGTGTGGCGCACGGCAGCGCTATGTCGCAGGGGACCGACCAGACCAGGCCGTTCTCAAAGTATTTGGCGTTTTTGCGGTATTGCGTGTACTCGCTTATGCGCCCGCGGCGTTCCAGCTTTATATGCTTTACAGCGTCCAGATCAATGCCCTCGGGGTCGTAGATATAGCCGTTGGAGTCGCTCATAGTCACGACCTTTGCCCCAAACTGCGCGGCCTTTTGCGCGGCGAAGATAGCCACGTTCCCGCTGCCGGAAACCGCGACGGTCTTGCCCTCAAAGGTGGCGCCGAGCGCGGCAAGCATGTTTTCGGCCATGTACACCAGGCCGTAGCCCGTGGCTTCGGTGCGCACCAAAGAGCCGCCGAATGTGATCCCCTTGCCTGTAAACGCGCCCTCGTACAGCCCCGTGAGGCGCTTATACTGGCCAAACATGTAGCCGACTTCACGGCCGCCCACGCCGATATCCCCGGCCGGAATGTCAGTGTCGGCGCCGATATGCCGGTAAAGCTCGCTTATGAAGCTCTGGCAAAAGGCCATGATCTCGCGGTCGGATTTGCCCTTGGGGTCAAAGTCCGACCCGCCTTTCGCGCCGCCTATGGCAAGGCCGGTCAGTGAGTTTTTAAATATCTGCTCGAAGCCCAAAAACTTGACGATGCTCAATGTAACGCTGGGATGAAACCTCAGCCCGCCCTTGTACGGCCCTATTGCGCTGCTGAACTGCACGCGGAAACCGCGGTTGACCCGCAAGCGTCCGGCGTCGTCTACCCACGGCACCCTGAACATTACCTGACGCTCGGGCTCCACAAGCCGCTCTAAAATTCCAGCGCTCTCGTACTCCGGATGTTCATCCAAAAACGGCTGCAGCGTCGGGAGGATTTCTGTCAGCGCCTGATGAAATTCCGGCTCGTTCGGGTTTTTCTTTTTTGTCTGTTCAAGCACTCTGGCTGTATAAGTCATTATGATACCCCTTTGCATAATAAAATAACAAAGACGCTTATCAATGAACCGGTGCTCCCGGACCATCGATAAACGTCTTTGTTTACCGGTTAAAATTATAGCATATATTGTTTATGCTGTCAAACTTTATTTTTTACAAAACAATCGACGATCTCGGCGTCCAAATCTGTGCCCCGCAACTCCAGCAAGCTTGTCAAAACGACGGAGGGAACAGCCGCGTCTTTGTAGGCGCGGCGCGAAACCATCGCGTCGTAAATATCTGAAACCGAAGTAATGCGGGCTGCAAGCGGAATTCGTTCGCCTGCAAGACTGTTGGTGTATCCTTTTCCGCCAAGCTTTTCGTGATGATGCAGCGCTCCCAGACGGATATGCTCCGGAAAGGCTTCCAGGATCTTATAGCTGTAGACCGTGTGCATCTTGATGACCTCAAACTCTATGGGAGTTAGGCGTCTTGGTGCGTTTAGAATCTCCGGCGGAATCATCACCTTGCCGCAGTCGTGCAGCAGGCCGATAAGTATAAGGTCGTCAACCTCCATCTGCGGCATATTGAGCCATTTGCCTAAAAGCCCGTTGAGCATACCTACATTGACGACATGCCGCTGTAAATATTCGTCGACTGGGGCAAGTGAGTTAATTAACTTAAATATAACGCCGGGGTCTGTGGATCTTACCCTGCGCGCTATATTGTCACACACCGAATATACCTGCTCTTCCTTTACGCTGGCGGTGTTCGCTATTTCTAAAAGCAGCCCGGTCGTGTCCTCCATATCCGCGGCGTAACCGGTTTGTTTCTCCAGTTCTTTGTTTATGACGTCGCCACGATTTATTGCGGTCTGCCTGGAGGTTTGTTTGTCAGCGTTTTCAATCATCTTTTTATATGTTTTGTTGCTGACATAAATATAGCCTCCTGAGCTGTTCGCCCTGATCTTGGACAACAATTCGTCAGTTAAGACGACGCCCGCGCGCAAGAGCAGCCGGCCGCTTTCGGAGGCGCAGATATCCTCTTCAATATACATACCTTCGTACAGATGATAAATCGAGGCCCGCCGCAGGGTCTGCGACTCCATCACATGACCCTCTCAAGCCGTTTGCCGTTGGCAAGAAAAGCGCAGCCGTATTCAGACTCCGACGTTCCGATATCGACGGAATTCCTAACCTCTATCAAAAAGAACTCTCTTTTACCGGAAATTTCCATGCTAAGCTCAAAGCGGTCTCCCTTTGCCATGGCGTCGCGCTCTGTCCTTAGCCTCAGTCCGCCCTTGCTGATATTAACGACCCTGACCGCTAACGGCACGCTTAATGGATATGCTAGGTCACGGTAGATGACGCTTTCGATCAAGGCAAAGGTCTCGATCCTGTAGCGGGGATGCTTGCGGCTTTCTTTTTCCTGTCCCCTATAAAGCGCTATTGTTTTAGGAAAATAGCCCTTTAGCTTCGCCGTACCCAAATACTCGACAGGGTGCGGCTTCGCAATGATCAACACCCTGTAGGTATCCCCGTTTTTTAAAGCGTCGTATTCTTCGGGCCTGATCATATCGTCAAGCTCGATCTCCATATTCAAATCGTCGTAGGAAGCTATCGTTGATGTCACAACCAGGTTGCCAAGCAAATCATAAAGCCGAACTATACATCCGGGCATCTGACTGACCATGATTGCCACATCCGGCCCTCCTTTTCAAAGGCGTTCGCAATATTAAACTCATGAAACTCAGCCAGTCTCACAATCTTATTATCACTCCGGGGCGCTGGTTCGTCTGTGACTTTTGTCACACAATTAGCAAAGTTTTACAAAATTACCAAAAACGAGCGATAAAGGGCGAATATCCCTGCAAGAAAACCTTTTCTTGCAGGGACATTCGCCCCGGTCGTCCGCAGAGTTATGATTTATTTACTAAAGCGTGACCGTAAATTTAATCCACTCCCCCTTTTGGCCGGAGACCGAAATCCTGCCCTTATGCTGCTTTATAATAGAGTCTGCTATGGCCAGTCCAAGGCCGTAACCCCCGGTCTGCCGGGAACGGGAGGCGTCGCTGCGGTAAAACCGTTCGAATATTTTTTTGTACTCAGATTCGTCGACTCCGGCCCCGGTGTTGAATACCGAGAGAATCTTCTTTTCCTTTTCCCTAGTAAGGGAAATCTTTATCCTGTCCCCGGCGCCCGAATGCTTTACCGCGTTGTCCGCGAGGATCGAAACCACCTGACGCAGCTGCCGCTCGTCGCCCGTATGCCGCATTCCGTCCGCTATATCGCATTCAAAGGTCTTGCCCTCTTCAAAGGCCCGGCTCTCAAACTCCAGCGCGGCGCTCAATACCGCCTGACTGAGGTCGAATTCCTCCGCGACAGTTTGGTTTTGCCCCTCGTCGGTCCGAGCCAGAGAAATCAGGTCAGTGATAAGGCTGCCCATCCGCTCCGACTGCTCTCTCATACGGGTAAGCCTGGGGTTTCTGCCGATCTCGTTTTCAAGCACGTCAGTATTTGCCGAAATTACAGTCAGCGGCGTCTTTAGTTCGTGGCTAGCGTCGGCTATGAATCTGCGCTGCCGCTCAAATGCGTCCTTGACCGGCCCTGTCATCCATCGTGAAAGAAACACCGAAAACCCGAACAGCAAAACGCAGGTGATGCCCGTCACAACTGTCGAGACTCTTATTAGCTGCCGCAGGATGCGCATCTCCCGGCTGTTTTCAACAAACACCACGATCGAACCGTAATCCTTTTGGGCGACAAGATACCGGTAATCCGCGTAAGCGCCTGTATTTTTTGCGTTTTGCAGGACCGCCAGAGCGTGTGTAGCAGCCTCTTCCTCGGTAAATTCAAACATCATGTCGCAGTTGACATCTAAGACCGCAGCGTCCTTGTTTAGTTTGACATAGAATATCCGCGCGAAAATCATAGGCGGGGCGGATTCCGGAGGCCTTGACCGTCCTATGAACGAAATCCCGTCATGTTCGGCCACTTCTCTCAGTATGACGTCGGCCTGTCTTTTGTTGATCCCGCTCATGTACATGTTCAGCGTAAGCATTACCACCAGGAACACTACCAGCAAAAATCCCATGTTGACGCCGACAAATTTTATTTGCAGCTTTCGTATCATTCGCGTTCCTCCAGCTTGTAGCCCACTCCGCGCACAGCCCTTATCTGCAGCCCCGAGCCGATTGCCGCAAGCTTTTTGCGGATAAACGATATGTACACCTCGGCCGTATTGTACTCAGCCTCGGATTCATAGCCCCAAATCTTTTCTATAAGCCGTTCTTTCTGGAGTATCTGCCCGCTGTTTTGCATCAGCAGCTCCATTATCTGGAACTCCTTTAGTCCAAGCTTGACGGATTTCACTCCGCAGGCAAGCCCAAAGGTCCTTTTGTTAAGAGTGGTGCCGCCTATTGCGGGCTCGTCGCCCACGAACTCGCCCTTTCTGCGGGCAAGTGCGCGAACACGCGCCATCAGCTCCCCGGAGGAAAAGGGCTTTGTCAAATAATCGTCGGCGCCCGAGTCAAGACCTGCGATCTTGTCCTCTATCTCTGATTTTGCCGTCAGCAGCAGGACGGGCGTGGAAAGCTTTTTTTGCCGCAAAGAGCGCAAAACCTCAACGCCGTTTTTCCCCGGCAGCATGACGTCGAGTATGATGACGTCGTATATTCCCAAAAGCGCGTATTCCTCCCCAGAAATTCCGTTATACACCGCGTCAGCGTTAATGCGGTTCTGGCGCATTATATCCGCAAGCACCTCAGAAAGCGGTACCTCGTCCTCTATTATTAAAACGTTCAACGCCGCCACTCCCCTCAGGCTTTAGTATACCACACAAGCTTGAAAAAAGCTTGAAGCGCTTTACGTTTTGTTTCAAGCTTGGTTCAAGCTTTGCGGATTAATATCAGTTGGGACGAAGAAACTAAAGAAAACGGGGTTGATTTTTATGGGCATACATGGCGGAAGGCTTGCGAAAATAATCGCGCTGTGCGCTTCGGCGGCTGTTTTGATGCTTACTCTCACAGGCGGCTTCGGCGGGCCTCCGGGAGGAGGCGGCGGTGGTATGGGCGGCCCCCCCGGCGGCGGTGGAGGCGGTATGGGCGGCTCAGTTGAAGATGACGCGGCCGTGCGTCAGACAGTCGTGGAGGCCGAGACCCCCACTTATGGAAATATAGTCGTCACGGGTTCGTTCGTCGGTACTGTGGAGCCCGGGCGGCAGTTCACGGTATATCCCAAGGCGAACGGCGAGGTAACAGAAGCCAACTTCAAGGTTGGCGACTCCGTAGAGGCAGATGACGTGCTGTTTAAGCTGGATTCCTCAGACCTTGAGCTTGACATCGCGCAGTCGCAGGCGACGCTCGCGAAGAACCAGGCCAAGCAGACCCTTAACCTTGAAAAAGCCCAAAGGAGTCTTCAGGCGGCCCAGCACGATCTGGAAATCTACGAGAGCAATGTTGAGGACGGCCTTAACTCGCAGCTTGTCTCGGCCGAAGGCAATGTGAAGACGGCCGAGCTGGCGCTCGAGTCGGCACGTTATACCCTCCGCAACGCGAGGCAGGATTTCTACGACTATGTGGACGACGAATGGGAGGGCGACTATTCAGACGCGCAGGAGGATCAGCTCAGAGAGGCGATGGTAACGGCGGAGCAGCAGGTCGAGACCCGAGAGGTCGCTCTAGAAAACGCTGAGGCTTCTTTATCCGCCGTAAAAAAGCAGATAGAGGAACAGGCTATCGACACGGCAGACAGCGTTATAACCGCGGAGTCGAGCCTCAGCACGGCCGAGCTTGACGCGAACCTCACATCTGAGAGGATAGCCCTGCAAAAGCTGCAAAAATCTCTGGAGAACTACACGGTCAAAGCCCCTATCTCCGGAATTATCGAACAAAAAAATATCGACGTCTACGACACTGTCTCCGCTCAGTCGGCGGCCTATGTTATTTCGAACAATGACGCGCTCACTGTATCCTTTGGCGTGGCGGAGTCAGCTTTGGATTTTCTTAAGCTTGGAGACGCGATACTCGTTGAAAAAAACGGCGGCTCCTGTACCGGCTTAATATCCGAGATCTCCGCGACGGCGGATACCTCCAGCGGGCTTTATATTGTTGAAGCCACGGTTGACAAACCGCCCTTTGAACTGAGAGGCGGCTCTTCCGTAAAGCTAAGGGCCGACGTGCAAAAGGTAATAAACCAGATGGTTATACCGATAGACGCGGTATACTACGACAACGGCAGCCCGTATGTGTACATATTCCAAAACAACACGTCCCTCAGGACAGATGTGGAGTTGGGTATCTCCGACGCTGAAAGCATCCACGTCGTCTCGGGGCTAGAGATGACGGATGAGATAATAGTCACTTACAGCGCTAACCTGTTTGACGGCGCCGAGGTATTCCTTCCCGGAACCGCGGCCGAAGCGGCAAGCGAAGAGGCGGCCGCGCCGCCCGTAAGCGGGGAGGCCGGCGCGTGACGCTTACCGCCACAATAGTAAAGCGGCCAATGGCCGCGCTGATGATAATTCTGGCTATCATCGTGTTCGGCGGCATGTCCGTGATGAACATGGAGCAGGAGTCCATGCCGTCTATGGAAACTCCGATGATGATCGTTATGACCAACTACTCCGGCGTAGACCCCGAAAATATCGACAAGTTCATCACCCAGGAGATTGAGGGCGCGGTGGGTACGCTAAGCGGTATCGACAGCATTTCTTCCCAGTCGCGCACGGGTTCCTCGCAGGTAATGCTGCAATACGAGTACGGCACCAACATGGACGAAGCCTACACTGAGCTTAAAGAAAGTATAGACCGCGTGGCAAGCCGTATGCCTGAGGACGCCGGCACGCCCACAGTAATGAAGATGAGTTCGACCGCGCAGGCGTCTATAAGGATGTCTGTACACTCAGAAACGCGCGGCAATCTGCTGCAATATGTTGAGGACGAGCTTTCTCCGGAATTCCAGAAGCTTTCTACCGTGGCGGATGTGTCCGTGCAGGGCGGCGAATATGTAAGCGTCGAGCTTAAAGAAGAACTCATGACCCAGTACGGACTCAACATGACGACTGTAGCGCAGGCCGTGGCCAACGCGGATTTTTCACAGCCCAGCGGCGAGGTGAAATTCGGCAGCCAGACCATGTCGCTGACCAGCTCCGTGAGCTACAGGTCTGTCGAAGAACTCAGGGAGATGCCTATCTCGCTTGGCAACGGCAATATGATCCGCCTTAAGGACGTAGCGGACGTGTTCGAAGCCGTGCAGGACCCTACCTCAGCCAGCCGCTACAACGGTGAGGAAACAATAAGCATTAGCCTAACCAAAAAGCAGAGCGCCAGCGCCGTCAGCCTCTCCAGGCAGGCGATGGAGGTCGTCGACAGCGTAAACTCGGGCGGCGGCGGAGTCACTATAGAAGTCATGAGCGACGAGAGCGAAACTATCCAGGACGCGATAAGCTCGGTTGCGCAGTCGCTGATACTTGGCGTCGTAATCTCAATGATCGTCCTGTTCGTGTTCTTTGGCAACATACGCGCGTCTTTAATAGTCGGAAGCTCCATGCCTGTCTCGCTGCTTATGGCGTTCATCTGCATGTCCTGGATGGGCTTTACGCTCAACGTCATCACGATGGGCGCCATGGTTCTAGGGGTTGGCATGATGGTTGACAACTCCATCGTCGTGATAGACAGCTGCTTCAAAAATTCCGGTGAGCGCACCTTTGCGGAGTCGGCGGTACTGGGCACAAAATTCGTGCTGCTCTCTATCGTGGCTTCCACCGTTACGACGGTCGTCGTCTTTTTGCCTCTGGCGTCAATAAGCGGGATGGTCGGCGAGCTTTTCAAGCCGCTGGGCTATACGGTGGCCTTTGCGCTATTGGCTTCTTTGTTTTCGGCGATCACACTCGTACCTCTGTTCTTTGCGCAGTTCAAGCCCGTAGAAAAGATCGACACCCCCGCCGCGCGGTTTTTAAGACTTTGCGAAAAGGGCTACGGCCGTTTGCTTCGCGTTATTTTAAACAAGAAAAAGTCTGTGTTCGCGGCGACCTTGGCTTTGGTGGCGCTGGCCCTGTTTCTCGCCACAAGCCTTGACATGGAACTGATGTCCTCCACCGACGAAGGCAGCGTCAATATAAACGTCACATTAAGAAGCGGCGCGTCGCTTGAAAAGACCGATGAGATCATTCTTGGACTGGAACAGATGGTAGCCTCTCACACGGACGTCGACCGTTACAGCTCGAGGGTAAGCGCCGGTTCCGGCTCGGTGAGCGTTACCCTAAAGGACGGCCGCGCCATGAGCACCGCCGACGTCGTTGCCCTGTGGCGGCGCGAGACCGCTAATATCACCGACTGCGACGTCAGCGTGTCTTCGTCCTCAATGATGACCTCCGGCATGAGCAGCGACGAAGTCTCGATCAATCTGCGCGGCAACGATCTGGATTCCCTGCGTGATATTTCGGAGGATATCTCCGATCTTTTCAGGGCCGATTCACGTATCATCTCCGTAACTACTTCGCTGGAGAGCGGCGCCCCGCAGCTCGACCTTCAGGTGGACATAGAAAAGGCCACCGCCCTGGGGCTTACGCCCTCGGAGGTGGCAAGCGGGGTAAACCGCGCGCTTAACGGAGTCAGCGCCTCTACCCTTACGCGGGACGGCAACGACTACTCCGTGCGGGTAGAGTATCCCAAGGATCGATATGTGAACTTGAGTGACCTTGAAAACATGATACTGCCGCTTAATTCCGGCAGAAGCGTCCCTCTCATGGAAGTAGCTTCCCTGCGCTTTACCAACGCCGCGCAGTCTATCCGCAAAGAAGAAGGCATGTACAACGTGAGCGTCACCGGCACACCGGCTCAAAATCAGCGCTTCGCGGCGCAGAGCGACCTTACGGCTAGAGTGAACGCGCTGAAGCTTCCGGAGGGCGTGAGCCTTTCGGCCAGCTCCATGAACCGTATGATGGACGACGCTTTTGGAAGCATTTATCAGTCGATCGCTGTGGCTGTGCTTCTTGTGTTCATGGTGATGACAATCCAATTTGAATCTATAAAGCACTCTCTGATGGTTATGGTTTGCGTGCCGTTCAGCCTCATTGGCTCTATGGGTTTGCTTGTGCTCACCGGCGCGACGCTAAACATGACCTCGATGCTGGGCTTTCTTGTGCTGGTGGGCACGGTCGTCAACAACGGCATTTTGTTCGTGGACACCACCAACCAGTACAGGCAGGACAGCGACGTAAAGGACGCTCTGGTCAAAACAGGCCGGCACCGTCTGCGGCCAATCCTCATGACTACGATGACGACCGTGTTATCCATGATACCAATGGCCGTGGGGCTTGGTACCGGCAGCGAAATGATGCAGGGCATGGGAATAGTCGTCATAGGCGGACTCACGGCGTCTACAGTGCTGACACTGCTGCTGCTGCCCACGTTTTATCTGATAATTGACGGAGACCCCGAAAAGCGCCGCCGCAAAAAAGAAAAGCGCAAGCAAAAGCGGGACGAAAAAGTACGCGCCGTTCAGGAAAAGAATCAAACAAAAACTGCACATGAGTAATTGAAACGCAGGGGAACGGCTTGCTATTTAACGACGGTTGTGGTAAAATCGTTCATGAAATATGTTTTGTTTAAGGTGGAAACAAGCTCGCACAAAAGATGCTTGTCCCCAAACCCGCCTGATTTTGTAATTAAGTTATACGAGTGCCCGTTGTAGCTGATTTTAGAAAGCACCGTACCCTCAAGTATCTCGCAAATTGGCGTCAGGCTGTTTATGCCCATGCATCTTATAAAACCAAGCAGTGTGTCGCCGCCCGTTATTACCAGGTTTTTTCGCAAGCCTGCGTCTAAAAGCGCGCGAAGTATACTGCCGATTACATGCGGGATCATACGGCGTATATCGTCGTCGTCCATTCCATTCTCCTTAGCGTAGGCGTCCGCCTGCTTCGTGCCGTGCACTTCGTTGGTGTCTATAATGCAGTTTTCATGCATTTCAAACCGTTCCCGCCAAACCTTTAAAGAGGATTTAAAATCTTCTCCGTCAAGCCACGCCGGTTCAAGCTTTTGGCGTGGCTTAAGCCTTACCCGCAAAAAGCCTTTTTCCTCTGCATAGTTCACCTGAGCGCGCGTTATAGGATTGATACTTCCGCAGGCGACCAGCAGCCCGCCGTCTGTTTTTGAAGGCTCCGGTTTTTTGCCGCGCAGCTCAAGAAAATCCGGCAGCACCGACGCAAAGCCCGCGCAGCCCGCCATGACGCGCAGCCCGTCGCTTTGCTGCAGCATGGCCGCCGATTTTTCAATGTCCTGCAGCGTCACGGCGTCGTAGACAAGTATACCTTTATTAGAGCTTTTCTCACCGGGTGATAGATGGATAACCGGAACGCCGGTTTGCAAGCCTATAATCTCCGACACCTGAGAAAGCGTGACCGGCTCGAAATAATCCGCGCCAAAAACGCTTTCCGCGACCGGAGCGCCGTTGGCGTACTGTACGCCGCCTATGGTATATCTGTGCATTTTGGGGTACGCAGGAATAAAATGCAGCTGTTTTTCTCCGGTAGCCTCAAGCATTGCGGCAATCTCGCTGCCGATATTTCCTCTAAGGGCGGAATCTGTTTTTTTGTAGAACCGTTTGACTCCGTGTTTTACGGCCGCGTCAACGCAGGCAATTACAAGCTCGTGGGCTTCATGGGGCGGCAGACGTCTGGACATGAGGTTCAACACCAGAACATCCACGGAGTCGTCCACGGCTGCATAGTCAAAGCCCGGGTCTGTCATAACTCTTGTAACGGCCCCGGCCGCGGAAAACTGTACTCCGGTATCCAACGCCCCGGTAAAATCGTCGGCCAAGATCAGCAGCTTTATCATGTTATGTAAATCCTTTCCAAATAAGGCGGTAGCTGGCATGTTATAATTTTACATTAAAATCACGCATAAGACAAGTATATTTTCAAAATGCCTGTGGAAAGGAACTCTAAAAGCATGAATTGGGTAGCTTTTTTATCCTATACGGTCATCACAGCCATTACTCCCGGACCAAATAATATAATGTCTATGTCTAACGGCAGCCGTGTGGGCTTTAAAAAGGCGTTGCCCTTTAATTTTGGCGTTTGGATCGGATTTTCGTCGGTGACACTGCTGTGTACGCTGTTCGTCAGCCTGCTTTCCGCTCTTATTCCCAAAATGAAGACGCTAATGCTGATAGCCGGCGCGGCCTATATGTTGTATCTGGCGTGGAAGATATTTCGCAGCTCCGGCTCGGTGGAGGAAAACCACTCGCGCGCCGGCCTGATTCCCGGTATCTTCCTTCAATTTATAAACCCAAAGGCGTATATCGCGATTATTGTCTCTATGGAGGCATATATTATTCCGTTTTACGGTGACAAGCCTTTTTACTTGACTGCGTTTGCGCTTTTCATAGCCTTTAACGGATTTGTTTCCACCCTCTGCTGGCTGGCGTTCGGCTCGGTTTTTAAATGGCTGTTCTCTACGCACGCAAAAGTCGTCAATACTATTATGGCGCTGCTGCTTGTCTACTGCGCGGTCTCGCTGTTTATTTCGTAAATTTATAGTTTAACGCGGTGCAGTTCTGTGTTATACTTGTCTCTGCCGGTTTAAACTTCCGGATATTTTACCAAAGACAAGGAGAACATGAATGGCATTGCTTATTTCTAACGCGGTCTTACACACCGTGGGCAACTGCGAGGCGCAGACACATTACTCCGACGTGGAGCTTGAGGTAGACAGCGAGACAGTTATTGAATATGTGGGTAAACAGGTGCGCCGTCTGCTGCGTAATTCCGCCGCAAAGGATGCGACCTTTACAGTGGAGTCTCAAGCGTATCATTTAGTCAAGGCCTTTCAAAAGGATGAGATACCGTTCCGGGACATGGCGCGCGGACTCTGCGAGCGCCTTGCAGGAATCTTGGACGGCAACGGGGATATTCCCCCCGCGGACATCCTGACAGCCTTTTTCGACAACGGCAATAAAAGCTACTTAGCTCTTGTAAAGCTCAATTATGGCGAGTGCTTTACTCAGCACAGGCGGACAGTCGAAGACGGCAAAACTGAGAACGCCATTGTTAAAAACACGGTCGTGCTGCCTTTTTCCTCCGGCAAGGTGGATGAGGCCTGTCTTATCCCTTACGATCCAATGGTACTGCGAATATTGGAAAAGCCCCACACGGTAAACGGCGAGTCTGTCAATTATTTTTCCAAGCTCTTTTTGGAGTGTGAGACGGGTATCTCTAAAAAAGAGGCTGCGGCGGCAATACAGGAGATCGCCGATGAGATAAACGCCAAATACTTTAGCGCGCATCTTGAAACGGCGGCAAAAATTAAAACCGCTCTGCTTGTGGAAGCCGAGCGGGTGGAAGAACAGGACGGCCTTGTATTGGAGGGCGTGGCCCGGCGGGCCTTTGGCGAAAACAACGAGGCTCAAAAGGAGTTTTTCGCGCTCGCAAAGGAAGCAGGCCTTCCGCATCAGATAATGCTGGACAAGCCGTTTATACAAAAAGAATTCAAGGTTCAGCGCTACAAGGCGGAAAACGGCGTGGAATTAAAATTCCCCTGTGAGCTTGTACACGACCCCGACCAGCTTCAAATGACGACAAACCCTGACGGGAGCATCTCCGTCACCTTCAGGAATCTGCGTCCGGCGGAGGTGTAATAATTACGAAATGCCTTGAGGCCTCGGCCGGTCGGGGATGGAACCCCGCCCCTATGGTATTTATGCGGGCGGGATAACCCCGCCCCTACGACACAATAAGATTTTTCTTGTAAGGGCGGCGTTTTGCCGCCCGTGTTAGAGGTTTATCTACAGACTGACCCCCACCGACTGCGGTCGACGGGGGTTTTGTTATTTTTGCCCATAATAAGCGTTCGCGCCGTGCTTGCGCAAATAATGCTTGTCCAGCAATTCCCGCTGTATTGGCGGAAGCTCCTTTACCAAGGCGAGGCAGTGCCATGCCATGAACGCCGTCTCCTCAAGCACCACAGCGTTTTCTACGGCCTTCGCGGCGCTTTTGCCCCAGGTAAACGGTCCGTGGCTGTGTACCAGCACAGCCTGCACCGCCATTGGATCAAGCCCTTTGAACCTCTCCGCAATTACCTTTCCGGTCTCTTGTTCATAGTTGCCCTTAATCTCGTCCTCTGTCATCCTGCGGGTACAGGGGACCTCCCCAAAAAAATAGTCGGCGTGTGTCGTGCCAAAGGCGGGGACTCCCCTGCCCGCCTGCGCGAAAATAGTCGCCCAGCGGCTGTGGGTGTGCGCCACCCCGCCAATCTTTGTAAACGCCCTGTACAGCTCCAGATGCGTTGCGGTGTCGGATGAGGGCTTGAGCTTCCCTTCCACAATACTGCCGTCTATATCTATTACCACGATATCATCGACGGTCATCTCGCCGTACTCCACCCCGGAGGGCTTGATAGCCACGAGACCTTTTTCCCGGTCTATACCCGAGACGTTACCCCATGTGAACGTCACCATCCCGTATTTTGGCAGCAGCAGATTTGCCTCGTAAACTTCACGCTTTAATGTTTCAAGCATTTTTCACACCCGCAGCTTCCACGCAAGGTCCGCGAGGAACAGGTCTTTTTTAAAGCTTTCAATTGTCGTGCCCGCTCCGATATGCACGAACTCCATACCGAACATTTCGGCCCAGTCCTCAAGCATTTCGGCGGTGGCGTCGTAGCTTAATACCGTATGGTGCGCGCCGCCAGCCAAGATCCACGCGTGCGCGCCGGTCTTAAAGTCCGGCAGGCCTTTCCACATGATTCTGGCCACGGGCAGGTTCGGCATTTTAAGCGTGGGCTTCACGCACTCGATATCCTGGACAATTAATCTTAGGCGGCCGCCCATGTCAACAAGAGAGGACACCGTCGCCCTGCCGGCTTTGCCCTCAAACACCAGCCGCGCGGGCGGCTCCTTGCCGCCTATCCCCAGCGGATGGACCTCTATTTTTGGCTTTTCCGCCGCAAGTGTCGGGCAGACCTCAAGCATGTGCGCGCCGAGCGAAAGCTCGTTTCCGGGAGTCAGATCATAGGTGTAGTCCTCCATAAAGGCGCTTCCGCCGCCCATGCCCACGGTCATGGCCTTTATGACGCGCGTCAAGGCCGAAACCTTCCAATCCCCTTCCCCGCCGTAGCCGTAGCCCTGCTCCATCAGGCGCTGGCTGGCGAGGCCGGGCAACTGCTTCATGCCGTGCAGATCCTCGAACGTGTTGGAGTAAGCCCCGGCGTTTTCCCGCTCGAGTATCCTTTTTATGCCTATCTCGGCGCGGGCCTGATATCTCACGGCGGCGACGTCTCCTGTATTCATTATGTATTTTTGGCCGTACTCGGCTACCAGTTCGTCAAGCTCGGCGTCCGTGACGGCGTTCATCACCTCTACAAGGTCTCCCACCGGGAAAGTGTTCACCTGCCATCCAAGCTTTATCTGAGCCTCGACCTTGTCTCCCTCGGTGACGGCCACTTGACGCATGTTGTCGCCAAATCGCACCACCTTAAGTTTTTTGCTGACCATATATCCCGCCGCCGACCTCTGCCAGCTCCCGATTTTATTATGTACGTCGGCGTCCTGCCAGTAACCAACCACGACCTTGCGCGCAAGACGCAGCCTCGCGCCGATAAACCCGTGCTCCCGGTCGCCGTGGGCGCTCTGGTTCAGATTCATGAAGTCCATGTCGATTTCTTTGTCGGGGATATTGCGACCGTACTGCGTGTGCAGATGCAGATACGGCTTTTGCAGGCTTGTAAGGCCGTTTATCCACATTTTGGACGGCGAAAACGTGTGGCACCAGCAAACGAGTCCCGCGCAGGCGTCGTCGTAATTCGCCTCTTTAACAATCTCTGTAAAACTTTCGGGGGTCTTTACGGTGTCTTTGTATACTATCTCGAAAGGTATCCCCTCCGCGGCGCTCAGGGCTTTTGCCATCTGCGCGCCGCGCTTGGCCACAGTGTCAAGCACCTCGTCGCCGTAAAGAAACTGCGAGCCCACTACCAGCCAGAATTTCCACTTTTGCATGATCATGTCTCCTCTCATGTGTGATACACCTTTCAACCAAAACGTGACAATAATACAATTGAGGCTGTAGGGCGCGGCCTCCCGGACGCGCCGCAGATTCAGCGATTCCATGGAGCGTCTGGGTAGCCGCTCCCTACAAGCATCAAAAATCTCCCGGGATATATTCAAAGCTGTAAAAATCCGCGAACGCCGTTTTGTCGCGCATATCCACGCATTGCATTCCCACAAAGGCCCCCGTAAAGCCCGGCGGCTGCGCGTATTCATCCGAAAGCTTGCTCGCGTCTACTTCAAACGGCAGCTCCGTAAATACCTTGCCGTCAAGCGAATACGAAAACGCTCCGGCGGCTCCCCTCACTTTCAGCTTAAAATACAGCATAGCAAACGCATCGGGAATTTCGATCTCATGTGACGTCGCAAACCGCCCCAAGTCCATTGCCAACAACGCAACCGTGCTCTTTTTCGTCTCGCTGTCGTAGGCGGCGCGCAAAAAATAATGTGTGTCCTCGTCGTAACGGTATACAAGCCCCGCCATCTGTTGGAAGCCTTGTGCGTGGAGCTTGAAAGCGGTCACGGCTTCAAAGCTAAAGTCGGTCTGTCGCCTCAGCAGCGCGCTCTGATTAAAGTTACAGCAAGGGGAATTTCCGCCCCACAGCCGCAAAACGCCTGCTTCCTCCAGGCTGTATTTTGGCATAGCTCGCAGTCCCTGAAAATCCTGAAGGAATTTTTCGTCGCTAAAAACGTACTTAACCGCTCTGTAAGGCTCTTGTTCGCCATAGCCCTCAAAGTATTCGTCCGGCACTGTCACACCGTTTTTAAGATACGGCCAACCTTCTTTCCACACAAGCTCGTTTACGCCTGTCTCGCGGCCCAGCGGGCAGCGTTTTGTTCCCGTTAGCGGCCGCGCGCACAAAAAAGAAAACCACCAGCGTCCGTTTATGTCCATTGTTATCGCGCCGTGTCCGGTCTTTTTCAGGACCGAATCCGGCGCTTTTTCGGCACATACGAGGTGCGTGTTTGGATGAAGCTCGTACTCGCCGTAAATGTCTTTTGAGCGGGCGACTGTCTCTGCGTGGCTGTAGCCGGTGCCGCCCTCGGCCGTGAACAGATAATACCAGCCGTCTTTTTTGTATATGTGCGGGGCTTCGGTCTTTCCGCGCTCCGAGCCCCGGAATATCTTTTTAGGCTCGGAGACAGCTTTTAACGTCACGGAATCCAGCTCTGTTACCAGAATACCGGAAAACTGCGAGCTTTTGTCGCCACTTGCGGCCCCGCGGTAATCCCACTCCATGTTGACAAAATATTTGCGGCCGTCCTCTTCGTGGAAGAGCGAAGGGTCAAAGCCCGAGCAGTTTACGAATACCGGGGCGCTCCACGGCCCCCTGATATCTGCGGCTGTCGTAATATAGTTCGGCGTGTCCTTGTACGGGCTGTGGCGGTATTTTACGTCTGTGTACACAAGATAAAATATCCCGTCGCAAAAGCTGAGGCACGGGGCCCAAATGCCCGCGCTTTTTGGGTTGCCCTCCATGCTAAGCAGCCGCGGTTCGTTTAAAGGATGACAGACGGTCTCCCAGTTGGCCAGGTCCTTTGACGCCATTATCCTGACGCCCGGATAGTACTCGAACGTTGAGCACGCTATGTAGAACGTACCGTTGACATAAAGCAAAGATGGGTCGGCGTGAAAGCCCCGAAGCACGGGATTTTTTATCATTACCGTAAGCTCCTGTCGTAAATAAATAAATCTCTATTTGCCAATTTATGCTTTATTTAGCTAATAATACCACATCATTTCCAAATAAACAAGGTGCATTGCAGGGGCGGTTTAAACCGTCAAAACAACCTTGTATGTTCTCCCCGCTTCGCAGGGCAGCGCCTTGCCATTAAAGGGCTTACCGTCCAGCGTCAGCTTATAGCCTCCGTTTTGTTCATTGCGCACCGCGATATCATAAATGCAGCCGCGATATTTTCGCGTCGCGGTATAGCCTTTAATTTCTGCTGGCAGACAGGGCGTCAGCTCAAGACCGTCAAAGCCGGGGCGAATACCTAGAATATACTGGCTTACAAACACAAAAAACCAGGCGGCGGTCCCCGTCAGCCAGCTGTTCTTGCCCTGCCCGAAGCGCGGGGATTCTTTTCCCGCTATTGTCTGGCAATAGACATATGGCTCGGTCTCGTGTATTTCGCTTATATCCTCAAGAAAGGCGGGGCAGACCCGGCTAAAGACCGCGTAGGCCTCCTCCGGGTTTCCGGTAAGGGCCTCCCCTATCCCGATCCACGGGTTAGTGTGGCAGAATACACTTCCGTTTTCTTTCATCCCGGGCGGATAGCTGCTTATCTCTCCGAGTTCCAAACGGTACGAGGTGTAGCACGGGTCCAGCAGGCATGTGCCGTACTTAGTCGTCAGCCGCTCCTTGACGCTGTCCAGCGCCTTGCGCGCGTATCCGTTGTGAAGCCCGATCCCCGCTATCGCGCAGAAACCCTGCGGCTCTATGTATATCTGCCCTTCGTCGCACATGCCGCTGCCGACTGGTTTTCCGTAGGCGTCGTATGCGCGCAGAAACCATTCGCCGTCCCAGCCGTGAGTCAGCACGGCCGAAGCCATCCTGTAAACCGACGCGGAAACTTCCTCCCCTTGTTCCCCGCGGCCAACGCGCTTTAAAATTTCGGCGTACTCACCCGCGGCCTTCACATAAAGCGCCGCGATAAAAACGCTTTCCGCAACGCCGCTTTCAAAATTTGCGCAAGTTTGAAAGCTTTCTCCCGGCTCTTTTGAAAAGCAGTTGAGGTTAAGACAATCGTTCCAGTCGGCGCGTCCTATCAGCGGCAGCCCGTGTGGTCCAAGTCGGCCGCAAATATAAGCTACCGCGCGGCGAAGGTGCTCCAATAAAGGCGTATTAGCTTCGACGCCGCCGTCGAAAGGCACGGCCTCCTCCAAAATCTTAAAGTCGCCGGTTTCCTTAAGATACGCCGCTGTGCATACCACAAGCCAAAGCGGATCGTCGTTGAAGCCGCTGCCCGCGTTTGAATTCCCGAGCTTTGTCAGCGGCTGGTACTGGTGCCACGCGCCGCCGTCGGCAAGCTGTACAGACGCTATGTCTAAAATGCGCTGTCTCGCCCGTTGGGGCGCGAGATGAACAAACCCCAAAATATCCTGGCACGAATCTCTGAAGCCCATCCCCCGGCCGATCCCGCTTTCAAAATAGCTTGCGCTGCGGCTCATGTTAAAGGTTACCATGCACTGGTACTGGTTCCAGATATTAACCGTACGGTCCAGTCTTTGTTCCGAACTTTTTATTTGCAGGCGGCCAAGCAATCCGGTCCAGTATTCACCGAGTTCTTTAAGCGCGGCTTCAACCGCCGCGCAGCCTGCAAAGCGCGTCAGCAGCTCTTTTGCCGGCGCTTTATTTATTACGCCCGGCCGCTCCCATTTTTTTTTATCCGGTAACTGTACGTAGCCTGTCAGGAATACTACGCTATTTTCTTCTCCCGGGGCAAGCCGCAGCTCAAAATGGCGCGCCGCTATCGGATGCCCGCCCATAGCCACAGAACCCGCGCACTCGCCGCGTTCCACAGCAAGAGGCATGCTCCAGTCACCCATCGAACCCAAAAAAGCGTCCCTGTCCGTGTCGAAACCGCCGCATGTGATGTTCGCGCCGTAAAACGAGTAATGGTCGCGGCGTTCGCGGTATTCCGTCTTGTGGTAAATCGCGCACTCGTCAATCTCTACCTCCCCGATGTTCAGGTTGCGCTGAAAGTTCGTGCTGTCGTCCACCGCGTCCCAAAGACACCACTCCACAACTCCAAACAGCTCCAACGTTCTTGCGGCGGAGCTTTCGTTGCGAAGCGTAAGTCGATTGACCTCGCAGTCGTATCCAATCGGCACAAAACAGCAAAGCGAGGCGGATATTTGATCTTTGGCGCCCTCAAAAACAGTGTAGCCAAGCCCGTGGCGGCAACGGTAACGGTCCAGGGGCGTCTTGCACGGCAGGAATGCGGGACTCCACACGCTGTCTTTATCCTTGATATAATACATCCTGCCGCCCGTATCCATGGGGACATTGTTGTAGCGGTAGCGCGTTATCCGCCGCAGCCGCGCGTCCCTGTAAAAGCAATATCCCCCCGCGGTGTTGGATATGAGGCCGAAAAAGCCCTCGTTGCCAAGATAGTTTATCCACGGGCGCGGGGTTTTTGGCGTCGTGATAACATATTCGCGCGCGTCGTCGTCATAATAGCCGTACTTCATGCGGTTCTCCTTTATGTCATAAATTGTCGTAAGCGCATGCGTATAAGCTAACATTACACTATGCAACCGTCGAAATCAATGGAAAACTTTCATAATTTTGCTTTATTAGCATTATTTTGCATAATATTTTATAATTTTTACCATTTATGCTTGTGCTCAGGTGGGTTCGGCGGTAAAATATAAACGCAAGCCACACGACATAAGGAGGCGTTCATAATACCCGGCGATCTTGACATAATGGTTAGAGATTCAGAGAGACCGACAGACAGCCTTAACCCCAATTATATATGCGACGCGCTGGATTCGCTTTACCGGCAAGCCGTGGAGGCGAAGCAGGAAAAGCTTGCGGAGGACATTTTGTCGCTCGGCGGTCTTTTTCGCGCGCTGTTTTTCGGCCCGCAAAACGAATCCACCGCGCACGCCGGTAAGGCGACAGGCCATGTAAAGCACAGCGCTGTAGAAAAATCCTTGAGTTATATGGAGAAACATTATACCGAGCACCTTACGCTCCCGCTGCTGGCCGAACAAGTCGGACTCAGCCCAAATTATCTCTCCTCGCTGTTCAGAAAGACTTTGAGCGCGGGCTTTGCCGAAAAGCTTAATCAGATCCGTATAGACCGCGCCTGCGGTTACTTTGCCTCAGGTAGCGCTCGCACGTACGAGGTGGCCTACAAAGTGGGTTTTAAGGATGAAAAATACTTTTCCAGCGTGTTTAAGAAGCTCAAAGGTGTAAGCCCCTCTGAGTACAGAAAAAATAAGAGGTCTGCGAAAATATGAAAGAGCCATACAAGGACAAAACAAAACCGGCGGAGGCGCGTGCGAGAGATCTTCTGGCACGAATGACTGTGCAGGAAAAAGCCGCTCAGATGCTTCAGCTGCCCTATTCTAAAATGCCGCGGAAAGAAGCTCTTCTTTGGGCAAAAAAAGGAATTGGGTCTTTTTTGCACACGCTGGGCGACGACGCGCGCGAGCTGCAGGCGGCCGCGCTTAAGACCCGTTTGGGCATCCCGTTGTTGTTCGGCATAGACGCCATACACGGCCACGCGCTTAACGACGCCGCCACCGTGTTCCCCTCTCAGCTTGCGGCGGCCTGCTCTTGGAACCGAGAATTGGTTGAAGAGATGGGCAGGGTCACGGCGCGCGAGGTCGCCACAGACGGCCTGCATTGGACTTTTTCGCCTGTGCTGTGCCTGGGGCGCGACACGCGCTGGGGCCGAATAGACGAAACTTTTGGCGAAGACCCGTATCTCACGGGTGAGCTTGGCGCCGCAATGATAAAAGGATATCAAGGCGAAAGCCTTGACGATGAAGAAAGTATACTCGCCTGCGCAAAGCATTATTTTGGCTACGGCGAAGCAGTGGGCGCAAGGGATTCCTGCGATACAGCCGTAACCTTCCGCAAAGCGCGGGAAGTCTTCTTGCCGCCGTTCCGGAAAGCCGTGGAAGCGGGCTGCGCAACTTTTATGACGGCGTACGGCTCTATAGACGGCACGCCGTTAACCGTAAGCGAAAAGGCGCTAAGGCATATTTTAAAAGACGAACTCGGCTTCGGGGGATTTGTTGTGACCGACTGGGACAATCTTGCAAGCCTTGTTACATATCAGCATGTCGCCGCCGACCTTGAAGAGGCCACGCGCCTCGCCGTTGCGGCGGGCAACGACATGATTATGACAAGCTTTGGATTTTACGACGCCGTTATAAAGCTTGTGGAAACTGGCAGGCTTGACGAAAAGCTGCTTGACGACGCGGTTTTTCGGATACTGCGTGTAAAATTCAGCATGGGTCTGTTCGAGCGGCCGGAGAAAAAGGGCCGCCCAGGCTGCTTTTCCTGCGCGGAGCATCTGGATGCGAGTAAAAGACTTGCGCGCGAAAGCTTGGTCCTGCTAAAAAACGACGGCGTTCTGCCGTTTAAAAGCAACATGCTCAGGATAGCCGTTATTGGCCCGAACGCCGACGATATCCGCGCGCAGTACGGAGACTGGACATACTTCTCGCACCCGGAGCCTGACCCAGGACGCGAACCAAAACGGCCATATGTCACCGTGCTGGAGGGTATGCGCAAGCTTGCCGAAAAGCGCGGCGCCGGGGTTTTATACCACAGGGGTTGCGGCGTTCTTGACGAAAACGACTCTGATATCAACAGCGCGGTTGAAGCCGCCAAAGCAAGCGAAGTCATCGTGTTGGTTATTGGCGACGTAATAGAACAAATGGGCGAAACAAAGGACCGCGCAAAGCTTGAGCTTTCCGGCGCGCAGCAGGAGCTTTTTGACCGCCTGCGCGCGCTTAGTAAGCCTATAGTCACTGTTTTGGTTTCATCAAAGCCGCTGTGCATATCAAAGATAGCTGCTGAAACCGACGCGCTGCTTGTCGCCTTTAACGGCGGCATGTTCGGCGGGCTTGCGGTGGCGGAAGCCGTTTTCGGTCAGCTAAACCCCTGCGGCAGGCTGCCTATATCGTTCCCGCGGCATTCGGGGCAGCTGCCGGTATACTATAACAGCCTGCCCGGCTGGCATGGCGGCAAGTACATGGACTTGCCTGAAAGCCCGCTGTTCACCTTTGGTGAAGGCCTTTCCTACACGGAATACGAATACTCCGGCCTTGTGTTAGACAAAGAAAATCTTATCCTGCGCGTCGACGTCACGAACAAGGGCGAGCTTGACGGAGCCGAAACGGTACAGGTTTATTTAAGAGATCTTGTAAGCTCGGTGATGACTTCGGTCCTGCGTTTAATAGCGTTTGAAAAGATCACGCTAAGTGCGGGCGAGACAAAAGCAGTTACGTTCCGGCTCAAAAAAGACGATTTCTCGCTGGTGAACCCGGACGAAAGACGAGTGGTGGAACCGGGCGCGTTTGTTATTATGGCCGGGCCGTGCGCCATAGGAGAACGCCTGCTAAAAACAGAATTCACGCTTTAATAATCACATACACAGCTCAAAGGTCTTCCGCGGCGAATAATGCAATCGTAATATATTCAACCTTTTCGTAATATATTAGGTGTAATGTATGGGGTAAAGGTGATATATTTAGAAAGGATCAAACCCTAAATCTGGAAACAATGACATTAGGAGGATAAAAATGACTAAAACACGCAGAATTTTCGCACTTTTGATAGTGTGCGCGTTACTTGCGGGCGTCTTCGGGGCCTGCGGCGGCGCAGTTGAGACAGCCGCGCCGGGCGGCGAACAGGTTGAGATAACCGTATGGGATATTTGGGTAGAGTCCGACGTCGGCAAGCGGCGTTCCCGAATATCAAGGTCAACCGCGAGGCGACGGAAAACGAGGCTTATAAAACACAGCTTGCCGCCGCTCAGGCCGCCGACACCCTGCCCGACGTATTCTTCGGCTGGGGCCCGGCTGACCCGAGGCCGATGGCGGAAGCGGGAATGCTCCTTGAACTGGGGCCGTATCTTGACGCTGAATACATGTCCACTGTCAACCCTGGCACGCTCGACAACTTCTCCGTCGGCGGCAAGGTCTACGGCCTTACATACACAAACTGGGCCGCCGCGCTCTACTGCAACACAGAGATGTTCACGGCTAACAACATCGCGATCCCCGCCACATACGACGAGCTTGTAACGGCTATAGAGGGCTTCAAGGCGGCGGGCATCATCCCGATAGCGCTGCCGGCCGCCAATGAGTGGACAATCGCTTTCTTCCAGCACATCATGGCGATCCGCTATGCCGGGGCCGAAAACGTCAACGCGATGCTCAACGGCGAAAAATCCTTTAATGATCCCGCAATCGTCCAGAGCGCACAGGCGCTTCTCGACCTCGTGGATATGGGCGCGTTTGACCCCAACGCCGTCGCGAGCGACGAGGTCGACGTCACTACCCGCTTTAAAATGGGCGAGTTCCCGATGTATTATCTGGGCGACTGGCTTGTCAGCGGTATGGAGGACCCGTCTCAATCCTCTGTGGCCGGAAAGATAGCCGCCGTCAACTTCCCCGGCGTAGGCGGCCCTTATGACGACCAGATACTCGGCGGCGCGACAGACGGCTTTATGGTAAGCTCCAAATCGGCAAACCCCGACGCCGCCGTTGAATTTATAAAATGGGCCACGGCGCGCATCCCGGAGGAAGCCTACAAGCTGGGCGGTTCAATTCCCACAAGGTCTAACTTCAACATGACGGACTACTCCGCGAGTCTGCCACCCATTACCGTCGGCTTGGCGGATTACGCGGCCAAAGCGTCGGGCGCGACGCTTGCGTGGGACACCTTTATTACTGGCGTACCGAAGGACAGAATGCTCAGCATGCTGCAGCAGCTGGTGGGCAAGCAGCTCACGGCCGAAGAGTTCGCGGCGAACATGGCGGCAGAAATGGAAGCCGCCGGTATGACCAGCTACTAAGAGCAAACCTTTTTTCAAAAGCACGACAGTTATAGGGGCTATGAACAATAGCCCCTTATTGTATATTTATGTATGCGGGGGGTGTGTGTATGGACAAGCTGTTAAGCGACAAAAAGGCAATTGCGGTCTTCAGCCTGCCAGCGCTGTTGTTTTACATAGGGCTTATTTTTATTCCGATCGCGTTTGCCGTCTACTACTCGCTTTTGGACTGGAACGGCAGGGTTGGAACAGAAATTTTTGTCGGCGTTAAAAATTATTTAAATTTGTTCTCGGACCCGCAGGACTTTTTTCCGTTAGCTCTTCAAAACGCTGCTATATTGGGGTTTTTATCTGTATTCGTTCAAATCCCCTTAGCGCTGGCGCTCGCACTTTCCATCGCGCGAAACACAAAGGGCGAGGGGTTTTTCCGCAGCGTGTATTTTATTCCAGTCATAATTTCCACCACGGTTTTGGGGCAGCTCTGGCAAAAAATATACCACGCGCAATACGGCGTTCTAAATCATTTTCTCGAGTCTGTCGGTTTGAGCACGTGGGTCAAGGGCTGGCTCGCCGACCCGGAAACCGTGCTCGGCGCGTTGTTTTTCGTGATGATATGGCAGTATATCGGCTATCACATGCTGCTTTTATATTCGCAGATTAAATCTATTCCCCCCTCCCTTTACGAAGCGGCCGAGATTGACGGCGCAAGCGGCTTTCAGCTGGCCATGAGGATCACGATCCCGCTCATCATGCCCATGATAAAGGTATGCGTTACCTTCGCTCTCATCGGCTGTTTAAAGACCTTTGACCTTGTGTGGGTGCTGACGGAAGGCGGGCCCTTCCACTTAACAGAGGTGCCGACCACAGTGATGTTCGACGTCATCATCTCGCAGATGCGGTTTGGCGCCGGCAGCGCGATGGCTATATTCATCATGTTTATATGTCTTATCATAACGCTGCTTATCATGCGATTCTTCAAGGTCGAAAACTATGAGTATTGAGGTGAACGGCTGTGTATAAAGCAAAGTCGCCGGTCAAGGCATTTTTAAAATATCTGGTTTTGATCATTTTCGCCCTTATCCAACTCTATCCCCTGTACTGGCTGTTCACGTTCTCGCTTAAAGACAACATTGAAATTTTCGGGCAAAACCCGATGGGGCTGCCGTTAGTATACAGATGGGAAAACTATGTGACTGTATTTGAAAACGCGAATATTGGCACTTATCTTAAAAACAGTGTGATCGTCACACTCGTTTCGATCCTCTTCTCGACAATACTTGCGACGATGGCCTCCTACGCCATAGCGCGCATGAAGTGGAGGCTGAGTAACACAGCGCTCGTTTTGTTTTTAGCGGGCATGATGATCCCGCTCCACGCGGTCCTGGTGCCGCTGCTTATCCTGCTGACCCGCACGGGCCTTACAAGCACGTACTGGGCGCTCATTCTGCCATACACGGCGTTCGCGCTTCCCATGGCGATATATATCTTTGTGGGCTTTTTCAACACGATCCCACGCGAGCTTGAGGAGGCCGCGTGTATAGACGGACTGAACATTTACGGCATATTTCTGAAGATCATGCTTCCGCTTATAAGGCCCGCTATCGCGACGGTGGCAATCTTCACTTATCTTTCCTGCTGGAACGAGCTTATGTTCGCGACCTCGTTCATGGGTGGCACCGAAAACGCCACTATAACAGTCGGCGTAATGAATATGGCGGGGCGTTACTCAATTGACTGGGGCAAAATGGGCGCGGGGCTCGCCGTCGCGACCGCTCCTACGCTGATTATCTATGTAGCTCTCAGCAAGCAGATACAAAAGAGCTTTACAACCGGAGCGCTTAAAGGGTAAGGTCTGCTATTGCATTATTCATTGAACATTTTTGGCTTGTCCGCGCAAGCATGCACTTTACAACCTTTTGCGGCTATAGTATAATAGGTAATATATTCCACAGACCCGGGCCTGCTTTGACATCATGAGGTGACGACATGAAGATTTATTGCAACAAGGTTTTGGCGTTATTATTATCACTTTCAATACTATTGGCTGTTATGACCGTACCCGCTTTCGCGCAAGACGCCGGGGAAACAATCGAAATATTCGCGACCGCAAGCCCGGGGGATGAAGACGAGCAGCAGGCTCCCGAAGACAATCCCGAACCTGAGCCTGAACCGGAAATTGAACCCGACCCTGAGCTTGAGTACGAACCGGAGTTGGAACCGGAACCCGATCTTGAAACTGAGCCAGAGCCGGAGCCTGTAGCAACCGCGCCCGTGCATAAGCCTGAGCCGGCCGCTCCCCCGCCCGCCGTCAAACCCAAGGCCCCGGACGCCGCGCCGGAGCTTTTTGCTACCGGGGCTGTCGTGGCGACTCAGGCGATTGATGGCTCTGACCTTTATTGGAGCTTTGACACGGAAACCGGCACGCTGACTATTGGCGGAACCGGCGACATGCCGGATTATGAGTACATTGTAAAGCCCCCGTGGTACGAGGGAATACCCGCAACGAAAGTGATAATTGAAGAAGGCGTGACGTCTGTTGGGAACTTCGCCTTTGAGGATTTATTCATTTTAGAGAGCGCAGAGTTGCCCGCAGGGCTTGAAAGAATCGGCGATTATGCCTTTGTTAGTTGCTCTGCGCTGGAGAGCGTCGTTTTCCCGTCAACTCTTGAAACAATCGGAAATTATGCCTTTGATAGTTGCTCTGCGCTTAACAGCATTACTTTTAACGAAGGCCTTAAGACAATTGGAATTGAAGCGTTCAACAATACCGGCCCGTATACGTCCCTTCACTTCCCCGCCAGCCTCACTTCTATCGGCGGCTCCGCGTTCAGCCCGGACGAAAACGTTTACGGGCGAGCATTAAAAGAGGTGACGTTCGCCGAAGGCAGCCAGCTTAAAACGATAGGAGAAGGCACTTTTTACATGTGCACCGCGCTGGAATCTATAATTCTGCCGCAGGGACTCGAAACTATTGAATCCGGCGTTTTTGAAAGCTGTAAAAGCCTGGTCGCTATCAATATTCCCGACAGCGTAAAAAGTATAGGAGCATACGCTTTTTGCAATTGTACTACTCTTGCAACTGTTACGATAAATCAGAGCAGTGCGCTGAATTCTGTCTTCGAGTCTGTTTTTTTTGGCTGCGACGCGCTCAACGCGGTGTTTATACCGAACGGCGTAGAAATAATAGAGGGTTTTGTAGCGGGTGAAGCCAACGGGGACGCTTTTCTCCGCTCAGACAACACGTATATATTGCTGCTCGTCCTGCCCGACTCACTGTTGACCGGATGGGCGGAAAGGCAAGGCGTGCCTTACTGGTTCACGGCGGACCAGTACGCCATGGACGCCAACCCGCCCGCCGAGATGTACCAGTATATCCCCTACACGTTCATACCCAAAACGCAGATTACAAACAACGCGGGGCTTGAGTTCAGCATCTCTCCCCCGCTGCCCGAGGGGCTGCAGCTTGTAGAAAACGGCTTCACCACACATCCCGGGGTCCCGCCGTTTACCCCGCCCGGCGCGATCTTCGGCTCGCCCCTGGACTACGCTCCCTTTGCGGACGGAGAAGAATTCACGCTCACGGTCTGGCCCGGCGGGCACCCGAACTACAGCCTTACGCAGGATATCACCCTTAAGCTTGCTGACACGCCGACAAACGAGGAACTGGAAGAAACCAACGACTACCCCATACTAAACGAAGACCAGGGACCCGACAACGACGGGCATATCGGCACGTGGAGCGCGACCGCGGGCAATTATATAATTTCCGGTCCGCGCGCGTCGGCCGGAGATCAGATACTCCATATAGGCGAAAGGGTGGCCAGCGATAGCAACTACCCAAGCTTTCACGGCCTGTGGATAGACGGTATTTTGCAGGAGCGCGGCACGGACTATACAGCCGAGGAGGGCAGCACCACCGTAACCATAATGGCGCAGACAATACAGGCTCTGGATAACGGAGAGCACACCGCGGCGGCCTCGTTTACCAAGGACGGCGCGGATTGGGCCGACGCCGCAAGAGAAAACGAGTTTGATGTAGCGGCACAGCGCTTTATCGTGGATTTTTCAGACGTCGCCAATCCCGACCCCGACCCTGATCCGGACCCCGACCCTGATCCCGACCCTGATCCCGACCCTGATCCCGACCCTGATCCCGACCCTGATCCCGACCCTGATCCCGATCCAGACCCTGACCCCGATCCTGATCCTGACCCCGATCCTGACCCCGGTAATAACCCGGGCGACAGTGACGGCGACGGCGATGGTAACGGCGGCGGCGGCGACGGCGGTAGCGGCAGTCGCAGCACTGACGACGATGATGACGACAATGATGATGATGAATATAACTACGACAACGAGCGCGGCGGAGCGGGCGGCAATACTTCCGGCGGGGCCGGCGGCTCTGACGGTGAGGATTCCTTTGACGATTTTGAATTAGCCGATGCCGGCTTTTCGCCTGCGGCGGAAGACTTCACGGCCGGACCGGCGGGAGCCGCTGTACCGCCCGCGGCGCCGGGAACCCCGGTAACCGCGGCGGCCGGGGCGGGCGCCGCTGCCGTTGACAGTGCCGACCGGACCGGCGAATCCGGCGGATCAGGCGAGGTCACCGGGCTTTCATTCGGCGCAGACGGCAACCTCCATTTTGATTTTGACGGCGTAACGCCGATGACACTGCGGATAGACCTTGTATTCGAAAGCTTTAAGGGCTTGCGCATGGACGGCGTAACGTGGCAATCCGGAACAGATTACACCGCCGTTTCCGGCAGCACTGTAGTCACAATTCCGGCAAGCGGGCTCGAAACCTTACCGGCCGGGGAGCATATCATAGAAGCCTTGTTTGCGGAGCAAACCGTCACGATCCCGTTCATCCTTGACAAACCGGAGGAAGGAACAATCGCGGACGCTCCCGTCATGTCTGTTCAGGACAGTCCCGAAAATGCCGGCAGCCGGGACAACTCAAATCCTTGGCCGTTCGCGGCGGGGACTGTAGTCCTGATTGGCGCGGCGGCAGGTGTATATGTGTTTTTGAAACGCAGGAAAAACAATACGTGATGATATACAACGCTATTTAGTATAAGCACTCATACCACCGCTCTTTACAATATATGGGCGGTGGTATATAATTTACATGTAAAATGCAATTAACAATACAGGGAGCGCTTATGATAAGAAAAGCCGAAGCAAAAGATTTAATAAAGATCCTTGACATATATGCCGCCGCAAGGAGCTTCATGAAATTAAACGGTAACGAAACGCAATGGGGCGGGGTTTATCCTCCGCGCGAATTGCTGGAAAACGACATTGACTTAGGGCAACTGTACGTCTGCTGTTCCGGCGATGCCGTTTACGGTGTCTTCGTGTTCATGCCCGGCGGAGACCCTTCTTATGACCGCCTGGAGAAAAGTTTCTGGCAAGGCAAAGGCCCTTACGGGGCTATACACCGCGTCGCTTCCGACGCAACGTCAGGCGGCGTTTTTAACGAATGCCTGAATTATTGCAAAAAACAAGCCGGGAATCTTAGGATCGACACCCATGAAAACAATCTGGTGATGCAACACCTGTTAAAAAAGTACGGGTTTGAAAAACGCGGGATTATCCGCTTGGAGGACGGCAGCCCACGAATCGCTTATGAATATGCAAAATTATAAGTCACGAGCTTTAGGTCCCCTTGCATGACGATTAAATGTGTGATATACTTTTGACGTGTAAGAACCGCCCTCATATGAGGGTCATTTTTTAGTCGTCATCAGGGGGGCGTCATGAATTATCCGTGTCCGGTTTGCGAATGTAAAGCTCTTTCAGAGCCGCCGTATGACAAATACGGCCGCGGCTCCGATGAGATTTGCCCCTGCTGCGGTTTCCACTTCACGCGGGACTCTTTACCCAAAGACGAGCGCGTTACAGAGTATGAAAGCTGGCGGCGGGACTGGATAAGCCGCGGGTGCCTCTGGTTTTCAAAATTCCGCAATCCCCCTGAGGACTGGTCCCCCGTTATACTGACGCTTGAGCTTTCTGCGGCGGAGCCGGCCATTTCCACGGAGGAGTAAACATGGAACGTCTGGATAAGCTGCTTGCGGAAAGACTTAACATTTCACGCAAAGACGCCCGTTCGCTAGTGCGCGCGGGCGCCGTTCTTGTCAATGGCAAAAACGCGCGTTCGCCAGACCAAAAGGTCGCCGGAGACGAAGAAATCTGCGCCAACGGCAAAATACTTTCTAAAGATGAGTTTGTATACTACATGCTTAATAAACCCGCGGGCTTGCTCTGCGCAACGTCCGACCCGAATTGCAAAACCGTGTTGGAGCTTCTTCCTCCACAAATGCAAAGACGCGGGCTCTTCCCTGCCGGGCGTCTGGACAAGGATACCGAGGGCTTTGTGCTAATAACTGACGACGGCGGGCTGGCTCACCACCTGCTCTCGCCAAAAAATCATATCCCCAAGACTTATTTCGTCAAGCTTGACAAGCCTGTTCCCGCCGGGCTTGTCGCGGCGTTTGCAGACGGCGTCACCCTGAACAACGGTGACCGCTGCATTTCTGCCCGGCTTCAGATCCTGGATGGCTGCGACGCTCGCGTTACGATTACTCAGGGAATGTATCATCAGGTAAAGCGGATGTTCCACAGCTTCGGGCTCTGCGTAGTTTATCTTAAGCGCGAAAAAATCGGCGGTCTTGCTCTTGACGAAAAGCTTCCCGCCGGCGGCGTGAGATTAATAACGCCCGGAGAGCTTGAATTGCTTTCGGCTGCGGACAACCCGGCATGATCTATGTGGCCTAAATCTTTTTCGGAGGCGGCGGATGGCGAGTCTATCCCTTAAAAATATAACAAAACTGTATCCAGACGGCGTGGTTGCGGTAGCTGATTTCTGTCTTGAGGTGGCCGACAAAGAATTTCTTGTGCTTACAGGGCCTTCCGGATGCGGTAAAACCGTGATCCTAAAAATGATAGCAGGACTTGAGGAGATCACCGGCGGCAAACTGTACATAGACGGCGCGTTCGCCAACAGTATCGCCCCTGAAGAGCGCGGCGCGGCTATCGTCTCGCAAAGCTTCGCGCTGTTTCCGCATATGACGGTATTTGAAAACATTGCTTTTGGGTTAAGTCTGCGCGGCGTCCCGCAAAGCGAAGTGAAATATCGCGTTGAGCACACGGCGGAGATACTCGATATATCGGGACTTTTAAAGCGCAAACCAGAGGCGCTTTCAGCCGGGCAGCGCCAATGCGTCGCGCTTGGTCGCGCCGTTGCCCGCAATCCAAAGATCTTTCTGTTTGACGACCCTTTTCTAGGACTCCACCCGAAGCTGCGCGCAATAATGCGCAAAGAGCTGGTCAAGCTTCACCTTAATTTAAACGCCACTTTCATATACGCGACCCGCGACGCGGCAGAGTCCGCAAGTATTGGAGACAGAGTCGCTGTCTTTACAGCGACGCCTAAAAAGCCGCTGCGCGTCAAGTAAAAAATTGTGTGGCGAATTTAAAATAGAACGCGGAAAAGCGGTTGACAAGTACTTATTATAATGATATAATTTAAAACGTTGCAGAAATGGGAGTGTTCCCGAGCGGCCAAAGGGGGCAGACTGTAAATCTGTTGCTGAATAGCTACGATGGTTCGAATCCATCCGCTCCCACCATCTTATCAGATAACTTTTGATACAAGAAAAACCTTCCAATTCGGGAGGCTTTTCTTGTTCTAGGATTAAAATATCGCTTTAATAAAGCCAATCTTTGTTTCGGGCGTTTCCCGCCACGGACTTGGCGGGAGGTGCGGAACGGGCTAGGATTAGTCCGTTGGAGGGAAGCGCGCCGGTTTCGCTAAAATTTTGCGACCCCCTCTAAAAAACCGTTCCAAATTATAACATGGGAAATTCATACTATCCTACACCCTTCGGGTATACTATCCAACGCCCTCTGAAAACAGCGTTGTTATCAGCTTTTTTTCGCTCTCCAAACCTCCGCATTAACCTCAACTTCCGCGCCATCACGGAACCTAACCACCATCCGCCCGTCCGCATGGGCCGTGATTATATCCACGGTTATATACCAAAGCTCCTCGTCGAACTCCGTCACGAGGTCGTCGCCGCGCTTTATAAGCGTTTTTAGGAACCGCGTGATGTTCGTGCGCTTTGCGCTGCGCTCCAGCCTGCGGTTCTCTACGTCCACAAGCTGCGCGACCGCCGCGTCGTACCGCCGTTGCAAGGCCGTGAACCGCGTCTCGTAATCAGCCTGGTTGAGCTTGACCGTGGCGTTTTCCTGTACGCATTGCCGAGTGAGCGCCGTCACAATGTCGCGCTCGTTGAGCAGATCCGCCGCCTCGCGGTCAAGGTCGCCGGTGTCGGTCAGGGCTTGCACCACTTCGGTGTATACCGCGAATATCTCCGCTTTGCTCTCCAGACGGGAATTGAAAGCCGTGAGGAATGCGGTCTGAATCTGTCCGTCAGTCAGATGCGGCGTTTTCGCGTGGCTGCCCTTGCCGTATTTCTCATTGCAGCGCCATATGATACGACGGTACTCGTCCCGGCTGTGCCAGACCTTTGAACCGTAGGCTCCGCCGCACTCGCCGCAGAATATCTTCCCGGAAAATGGATGCCCGCTGCTCGTCACGCGGCCCTCGGCCTGTCGTCGTTTCATTTCATACTGCGCGAGGTCGAAAATCTCCGGCGCTATGATAGCCGGATGGCTGTTCTTCACCAGGTACTGCGGAATTTCCCCCTCATTGAGCTTGCGCTTTTTGGTGAGGAAGTCCACCGTGAATCCCTTTTGCAGTATTGCCTCGCCCTTGTACTTTTCGTTCGTGAGGATTGAAATAATCCCATTGCTACGCCACAAAGCCTTTCCGCCTGGTGACGGAATGCCCGCGTCGGTGAGCATGGAGGCTATGTAGCTTGGGGACTTACCGTAAATAAAAAGACGGTAAATGAGCCTGATAATCTCAGCCTCCTCCTCCACAATGGCCGGAACTCCGTCCTCGCCCTTTTCGTAGCCGAGGAAATGCTTGTAGGGCATGCTGACCTTGCCGTTTTCAAAGCGGCGGCGCATTCCCCA
>QMCE01000089.1_pt1 | contig 36176 bp, 56 predicted proteins | sample 1821851 | NCBI WGS metagenome assembly QMCE01 (sample SAMN09453174, study PRJNA476694) | Termite gut metagenome, whole genome shotgun sequencing project. | isolation source: worker | host: Odontotermes sp. | place: South Africa:Pretoria | collected 2016-01-28 | reverse complement strand
GAAATAAAAAACCTAAAAAACACGTTTTTCGCTCTCCAACTGGAAATTATTTCTCCTAATATTTTACAATTTTAAGGCAAAATAGACGTTTTCGAGATAAAACCCCGAGGAAAATCCTTATCAAATCCGATCTAAAAAATTTCTAACTGGAAATTATCCTTCACGTAACGAGTTAAATAATAGTTTTTTCTAAGTTTTTAAGCAAATAAATCCCTGAATATTTTATTCTAAGTTTATGAAAATACCCTGTTTAATACCCCCATTTATTTGTATATCCCTGTTTTTATCCCCCATAAATAAGAAAATAAATTGAAAATATCCCCTGATAAATAGCCGCATTTTTAAGAAATAAAAAATAAAAAATTGAATCCCTGTTTTTCTAAGAAAGTTTAAGAAGTGCCAAACCCTAACTGGCAGTGGGGGTTTAAGGAAAGGGAGAGCGGGCGCGGAATATTATTTAGTAGTTACCTTAGATAGTACACGTAGAACACCCTTTAGCCATATGCTGGATTACCTCTTGGGGGTGCCGCGCCCTGCGCACTGACAGCGGGTAAGCCAGTATTTATTTTGCTAGACTAAAATCACTATATGTATAATGCTATTCAGTATTAGGTACTCTAAATATTATTTGCGCGCGCTCCCCGAATTTTTTCTCATATTATATACGCGCACATTTTAACCTTTTTTATTGCGCGCTTTCCCCCGCGTTTATTTACCCGCGCTTTCTTATCTTTTTATACTCCCGCTTTTTATCCGCATTTTATATGGCGCAAAATTTTCCGCGCGCTTATCCGCTCCCGTATGCTTTTTGGGTATAAGAAAAGCGGCATATTATTGCCGCACTATTTCATAAACGCTATCCAATGTGTTTTGCCGCGCTGGTTTCCAAACAAAGGTTTTTTATCCGCGCATTTTAGTATCTATTTTAGCGGCACTTGTTCTTCGTTCCACTTAAATATTAATGTGCCGTTTTTCTTCAATACTCTAAAGCATTCCTTAAACCCCGCTTTTATATCTTGCCGCCAATTTTCATCTAGTCTGCCGTATTTTTTAGCTAACCATGATTTTTCTCCCGCGCTTTTTAGATGCGGGGGATCAAATACCACCAAATAAAAAGTATTATCCTTAAACGGCATATTTCTAAAGTCCGCGACTTTATCTGGTTTCACTACTAATTTTCTACCATCACAGAGAGTGTCATCAAATTCTCTATTATCCATGAATACGGTACTTGGATGATTTCTATCAAACCAAAACATTCTGCTGCCACAGCATGCATCCAGTATCTTTTTTACTCTAGGCATTGTTTATCTCCTTTTAGAAAAGCGGGGTTATTCCCCGCTTTACTTGTTTTGTATTTGTCGCGCTTTTATTTTCTTATACAGTTCTTCGTTTGCTAATTGAATTTTAGTTGTCGCCGCTTTTACCAGCTTCTGGCTTTGTTCCGTAATCGCCAGTACTATCGGGTCTATTTTGTCTTTGCTATACAGCTTATTAGTAAGGCGCGGAGTTTTATTCCCGCGCCCGACTTTCTTTTATTCTATAATTGAGTAGTTTGCGCGCAGTTCTTCCTCAGATATTAGCCGCACACCTTCACCCGCTGGCAGTAGAATATCACCTGCATACGCTTTCTTGGACGGCATTCCGAACATAAAATTTAGCCGATAACTTTCTTCTCCGCTTATCAAATCTACCTCTTTAACTACGCTCGTGTATTTGAACAGTTGCTTAATTTTAGCTATGTTTTCTTGTGTACCGGTAAATACTAGGGCTTCTATGACTGCGCTCTTGGGGTAAATTTTCAATATTTCCGCACTCCTTTTCTGTGTTATACTCTATTTATTTTATTTGAATACGCTTAGTCATCATAGACTGTTGGTAACTTTGCATCGCCGTGAACTTCTAGGCCATTATTACGCACATACTTTATGGTTCGCTCAATAACAGTTTTAAGGCATGTTGGGCATGTAAAAGTTTCCTTATTATGGTCTTCGTCCATGTAGTCAAATTCTTTGCCGCAAACTTTACACTTCATTTTAGTATCCCCAATCTTTTTCTCTTACTTGGAAAGCATCTCCACATTCTATTATATCAGGATAGTTGTGCTGCGCAATTTTGATGGCGTTTTTACTGTGTATAGCCACCTCTAAAATTAATAATATTTGAAATTGTACCTCTGCAAACGTTGAACCTTTTTGCCAACGCTACGCCGCTATACTCTTTTGTTTTCGGCTTATACACACTTCTTATGTACTCTGCATCTTCTTTGCTAATGTGCGTCCATGTGTTTTTGTAACCTTTTTTATACAGTCCCATTTCTCTTGCGTGTTTTGCATTACCTTCTCGTGTAACCCACTCCAAGTTAGTATAATTATTATTGGCTTTATTACCATCTAAATGATTTACCCACGGAAGCCTGTATGGGTTAGGCACAAAAGCAATAGCAACCAGCCTATGTATAGTTTTAGATTTGCATATAGGTCTTTGGCGCTTACTATCCCACGACATGTAAAAAGGGTGGTAGTAATACCCATCTCTATTCAATCGTGGTTTAAGTATTTTGTGCGTTCGTCTGCTAAAAATACGTCCTTTATTTGAAACAATGTACTTTCTTTTGAAACCGTGTATAGTTTTCCATAATTCCTTACTCATAATAGCACCAGTTATTCTCACGCACTAAAAACGCATCTCCTTTTTCTTCAATGTCAGGGTAGTTGAATGTTGCAACTTTACGGGCGAACTTATCCGTTTCATACGCTTTATAGGTTACGTTTTTGAAGCCCATTTTATCCAAGCAATATCTCGCGGTTCCTATACCGTCATACACAGACAAAACTTCCAAGCGCGCATTTTTACTTACGCCGTTCAATCCTTTCTGCAATAGGTGGATAATAACTTCCGCTGTCCAGCCATTACCTAAACCTCTATATCTTTGTGTACTAGATATTCCCGGCGCGGCAGTGTAGAAATCTGGAAGTGTTTGAAGTCTTTCCGCTTCCAAGCAAGTAAGTTTGCGGATTATGTAATACCCATCTGGTAGTTTTGTGGGGTATAACTTTCCTTTGATTTCTATGCTGCCGTTTTCTACTCTATAGATAGGTTTTTCTTTGCCGCCGTTTGTTGGTATCGCATACAAGCCCGTGTGTAGCCCGCTTAAATCACTACTACCCCCGCTTTTACTGTTTGCTTGTAAGGTTACGCTTTTGCCATTAACAACATAATATCTTTTGCCCTGTGCATTAGTTATACTACCATCCATATTTGGTAGAGAGCCGGCCTTAACAGGCGTTGTGTATATACCGGTTTTAGCTACTAGCCCACCTCCTTCACCGCATAAAGTAGTAGCTTTACCATCCGGGGGATAAACTCGGTATTGCTTGGAATCATGCTTTTGCTCTTTTGCGCTGTTTTCAACAGTGCCGATTCTTACGGGTTCGGCAACCATAGTATGCCTATGCTTTAGTATATTATCTTCTGGTATAGCGTTTTTACACGAGGTAGTTAAAGAATAACTTTTTTCTGCTGTTAGAGATTCGCCGGATTCTAAAATATCTCTTAGTATAATCCCACGATCTTCTGGCTGTTCTACAAAACCAAAGTTATGCCAGTAGTATCTTTGCCTATTTTGCGCGGATACTAGTGCAGAGTTAATTAAAGTCCGCTCCACATTGTTTTCCCCTACGCCGAATGCGGCATCAATAGCATCCCGTATTTGGTTAGACATAGACTTCACATTCTCATAAAGGAAGAAATGTGGCTTAAACTTATCTTTGGCAATTAAGTAGTTTTTGAATAACTCCCAACCTATGCCGCTGTTAGTAGTTTCACGGTTATTAGACTGAGCTATACTCCATTTTTGGCAGGGTGAGCCGCCAAATAATATCCGAATAGTACGTTTAGGCATCCGTATTCCTCACTTTATGCAACTTATTGCCTATTATGCAATATATATCTTACATCCGCTTAGTTGCTGGATTAGGTGCTTTTACAACTATGTACTTCTGTTAGAACCAGTTCCCCGGACAGGTAAAGAGTTTCAAGTGCAGAGTATGCTGTGTGTGCTACAGAACCTTCTTCTGTAACGTATATATTTGGGTAATCTGTATAGATGCTATCACCTATTTTGAAATCAGTGCTTGTGGAGGCTAATACTCTGAACAACCTTTCACAGGGCTTTGAATTTTTATTAACCGCCAACCTACTAAGGTTGTTTGCGTTTATGGTAAACACGCCAGCAGAAAAACCGCTGCTATCATTAGCATAGTTAACCACGGTAATAAGTTGCTGGCGCATAATTTGTAATGCCAGCTTATGCATCTCAGGAGTGGTTCCGGCGCAACATGAAGCATCAACTTCTATTCTTACACTAGGGTATAAGTTGCGGATAATAACAGCATTTGCTAATACACAACAATCTGTTACTAACCCACAGAGTATAATCTTGCCGCCGCCCATTCTTAGCGGCTCTAAAGTTTTTACCCAGTTGTTATAGCCGAATGAGCGCTTCTGGATAGTTTTATACTCCAAAGTATCTTTACGCGCTTCACAAATATCGGGGTGTACCTTATAACCGTCAGTACCCGGAACGCAATGAATTGGTATTTTAGATTCTACTGTATGAAAATATCCTTTTGGTACGTGCTGATCTATAGTAAAAACCATCGGGCCTGTGTGGTTTTTAATCTTCTCACATACTTTAGGCACAGTTGCCCGCGCCTCCGGCGTGCCAAGCGGGCCGTCTATAAAATCATTTTGCGTATCTACTACAATAAGAGCGTCTGCCGTTTTTCTAATCTCCTTCCGGCGCTGGAATTCGTGCCCAGTGCATAGGACGGTCTATAACATTACCCGTTGCGCAACTAATCCACTTACCAAATTCCACATATGCAAAACATGTTGAATCCCATATTCCAATGCAACGCGAACCACACAATATGGTTTCTCCCGGAAACGGTTTATCGTCTGCGTTTATTTCTATCCACTTGATATTCATTATTTATCCTCCTTCGCTCTTTTAGGTATGGGTGGTTCTGGAATTTCCATCCAGTAATCCACGTTGGTAATTTCTTTACCTTCCCTATCAAACCATTTACCGAGGAAATAATATGCTACATCGACGCACCATTCGTATTCCTCCAAGTTTACGTAACCGGATACTAAAACATCTTCGCATTCATCTGGTACTTCAGCTAGCACACTTTTCCACATCACTTACTATCCTTTTTTATAGTTTCCATAGCCATTTTACGTATGGCACAGTTTTGACAGGCCGGGGACGGCGAAGTTGCCGCCCCATGATTACAATGGAAACCTTCTACATAAACGCAAAATTTTGGCATGACTTTTTATTTCCTCCTTAGTTTTTGTTTGAGCTTGCAATTAATACATTGCCGTAAGTAATACGATCTTCATCTTCCTCTTTACTTGGGATAAAGACTATTATGTCCCGGCCAAGCGCCAGTAATGGTTCTTAAAATTTTTTGTACACGTCGTATTTATCGTAACTCGTAATTGTATTATAGCCGCTTTCTGTTGCCGATTTTGTATTGTGAATCGACGTAATTTTTACGATGAACTTTTCTTTGCCGAACAATGCATCCAAATAAAATTCATTTAGTATTGTGCTCTCCATGACTGCAAAGTTTAACGTATATTTATGCCCAACTGGATTTGGCAACCTCTCCGCGATCTTTGCAATATCACTAAGCGATAATGACATTCCGTCAAAGGCAACATCTCGTTGCCTATTATCGGTGGAGTTGATACTAAGTTGAAGTCCTGCCTCTCCTTTATAAACTCGTTTTTTACAAAGCACCCCCCTCTTGCAAAAACTGTTCCATTGATTTAGGCAACATCGTGGAAACCACAGGGTGGATTGTTTTTGCCGAAAAGTTTGTGTACCGCCTTTGGTAAATGCTAAGTATCTGATCTAAAACATCCGTAACTTTTGGATTAAACGTCGGTTCTCCCATACGCGCAAAATGGATATTGAGCCGGTCTACTAAGGTATGTTTGCTTTCTGTAATAGCGTGCTGGATCATACCCAGCATTTCGCTTTTAGAAGCATTACCATGATAACCGTATCGCGGAACATCTCAAAAACTACAACGCATAGGGTAACCTTTTTGGGTGCTTATGGTAATTACCATCTTTTTTGTCATGTCCACATCAGTATGTTTTACTCCGTCTATTTGTCGGGTAAGTCCAAGAAAATCCGCTTTTACATTGCTTTCTTTTCCGTAGTCACCTATACACAACCATTCTAATTGGCTTTTAGTATCGTAATATATATATGTTTCCAGTACGAGTTTTAACCGTCTGTACCATGATCTTTCTCCTTGCTAATTAGTACTCCTAATAGGTCGTATAACCGTTTTGCGCTAAACTCACACGCCCATAGGCAAACTAGTCTGCTGTGGATTATGTAAGTTTTTATCTACTTATCGGTTCGGGTTGGGCAATCCTCATAAGAGCATTCTTTGCACGCCTCGTGTACCTTAGTTTCCACCGTATAGCCGTTGATTACTTGTCTATCCATGATTTTCATCCTTATTTAATAGATTACTTTGTGCAGCCGCCTTATCTTTTATTCTGAGGAGTTCTTGGCGTAATTCTTCACTTCAATTTTTTGCGTGTGTTTTTGGTGTTTCAAATCAGCCTCATGGTCTAGTTTTGCTCATTCCTCTTTGTATTTTCTCCATGCATATCTACCCCGTGCTAATTGTATTACGAGTAATATGGTAAACACTTACTTTTCGCCTCTCACTTTATGCGTTAGCACATAGATACGCAAAGATTTCTGTTACGGCTTTTTCAAGCTGTTTTACTATGCACTTTAGCGCTACGTGCATAGTAAAGAGTATGGCTATAAAAACGCAAAGTATTATTTCTCCCCAATCAACCACGCTTTATCTCATTACGTATTTCTTCAAGAAGTTTTTCTATCTTTGCCTCATGGTTTGTCATCTGCTCTTTATGCTGCTTTTGGCTTTTGTAAGTACAATACGCGCTATACGCGTGTAGCATGGTAACATAAAAAACTACAATTAGTGCTAACCAATCCATTGTTGTTCACCCATTCCTTTATTTACGTGCATCTCGTACAGCTATATTGTGTCTAACTGTAGGGGGTATCCACTTCCTTTAGAAGTCCCGCTATCTTAATCTCTAAAGTGCTTAAACGCCTTACATACTTTTTAGTCCGCTTCTGCAACCTTAAAATCTTTTGTAGTTTGAACAGTGCGGTAAATGCCTCTAAAAGTGAACCTTTGTATTCTTACTTAGCTGCTCCTTTTCTAGTTTGTACTTGTATAGTCTGTCGTATGCTTCTTCGCACCATAAGTTGTCTAAGCTACGGAAGGTATAATCTCTCAATACCCTAGAAACCTCAATTAATGGTATTCCAAGTATAAAGTGGTATTTGAGTGCAGCAAGTGTGCGCTGTGGGAAATCACTAAGTAACTGGTCTATGGCTTCTTCTGGAATTTCCCGCATTAGCTTGCCTAGGTGATAAACGTAGTGATAATTATCCATTCTATAGGACATAACTGCTCCTTATTAAGTAACTTTAACTGCGCCCGGCAACCCACTAAGTCTGTAAGATTGTTCTTCAAACTTCGTTCTTCGTTTCATTTCTTACTCTTGCGTTCCATAGCATTTCTGCGGCTTCTGCGCTGAACATAAATCGGCTTTGCGCACCACAGTTTTCACAGGTTATCCAGTAGGTTAAATTAGAAGTAGCATACATTTTTGCTTTGTTGCCACAGAAAGGGCATGGTAAAATATCAATGGGTTTCTCTTCGGGTTGCCAATTGCCCAAATTTAGGATTCCTTTTTTATAAATCTTTTTTGGCATTTCTTCTCCTTTCTACCAACGCCACCAGTTCATAAATTGTCTTTGGAAACGAATTTCTTCCCGGCGCTTTCTTGCCCAACTATAGATAAAGTAGCAGATAATTGCGGCCACAAAGTTACCGGATAAAAGACTAAGTATGCCGATCCAGAAGGACACAACGCCTACTAACCAGTTCAACTTCCACTACCTTCTTTTAGCGTATTCATGTACCTCTGGAGTTTCGCGCGCTCAAATTGTGTTAGCTTAGTAAAGTCTTTTGTGAACCGGCTATTAGAATATGGCCCATCTAGTATTTCTCCTTTGCCGTTCATAAGCCAGTCTTTTGATATGCCGTAATCCACAAAAAACTTAATAAGTGAAGGAGTAATATTGCGCTTTCCAGCTTCCATTAATGATACATAGGATACAGAAAGATCGTTTGAGCGCGCAACCGCTCCTTGGGAGATTCCAAGTATTTCGCGCGCTTGTTTAAGCCTAGTGTTCAAGTAAATCACTTTCCTTTATTTGTAGTGCTTTAAGTATTTCGGGTCTTACGTTTACTATGGAAGTTTCTTCTATTACGTTATCGCAAGCCGGGCAGATAACTGCCCAAAATTCTTTTACATCATCGTCTATTTCACAAACTTCTGCTTCCTCACGGGTAGCTAAGAACAGGTTGTGGCAACGCGGGCATGCAAATAAACCGATATTTCCTTCTTTAAGACTAAGCATTTTTTATTCCTCCTTAACCCATTAACTCAAATGTGGCATGGTCATCTTCCTCTAGTGCGCGAATACTTTCATCACCCATAGGTGTACATAGCCCGATGTCTATAACAAAATCTGCGATATCTTTATATGAGGATATTTTATCCCACTCATTGTTTGCTGCTGCGCATGCTCTTTGCCAATCATTATTGCGCAAGTAATAAATTAGGGTTTTTACACAGTCTACCCCGCGCCCGTCATTCTTTTCAGACTGCATTTCATCGAGTGTGTAGCATTCGTTATAAAAAAATAACCGTATGGGCTGGTAAGCGTCCACCCACGCCGCCGCGTTTTAGCTATTGCATACCGTCTATTAATGTTAAGACGGCTTTGCGCAAACGGCCCAAAGAACCGTTTATAGATATCCTTAGCGGCAGTTATGTTTATGTTTTCAAAGCGGCCATTTTTCGCGTCATCTGCAAGCTCTGGATTATTCCTACAAAATGTAATGCACAATTCACACCACTTTTTAATCATTGCGGGTGAGTAGTACTCATGTTCCTTGTGAAAGTCTAAACAGTCTGGATAGTTTACTATGGGAGTAACAATCCAGTCAGTTGCTAAAGAATAAGGGGTATACTCTAACAAGGCTTCCTCGGGAGTTTCGCATTTCTCCACAAAACACAGGGAGTGCGAGTTTTCAGGGTATACTGCAAAATATGGCATTTTTATTTCTCCTTTGCTTTTTTGTTCTGACCACGACGCTAGTATACACCTTCCACAGCAGTTTGTCAAATTATACTTGACTAAATCCTCCGCGCAGAACTTGCTGGGAATCTTGCTCTAAACCTTTTTCTTTTAAGTATGTGTAGACATTCATCTGTAGATCATGTTCGCGCAAAGACTTTTCTCTTAGCTCTGCTCTCTGGCGCTTTATTTCGGTTTCTTTTTGCAAAACCACATCCGGGTTTTCGTTATCCCACATTTTACACGCCTCTCTATGCACAGAGCGCAACAAAGATTCAAATAGGATATTTTCCCTAAGCGTTAATGCCCGGCGCAAAGGTTTCCTTACAAGCGCTTCTCCAGAGTAGACGCCGATCCAGCGCGGAATTTCAGACCTCACAATTTTATAAACGTCGGGCGTTAAAACATAGTAGTTAAAATGCCCGACGAAAGTATTTAAGTTTTTAGAGTGGAAATCCTTAATAGAAGTTTTTATTTCGTAACAACGCCAGTCACCGTTTTGCGCGTAACTAAGGAAGTCACAACGTTGGTTGCCGCCTAAGCCAATTGTGACCTCGGGGCAACCAAATTGTTTATTGTGCCGGGAAAGTTTAATAAGCATCTGCTCAATTTCTATAGTTTCTTTTGTCTTTGCCAAGCCCTAATCCACCTTTTTATCCCCATAGACAATTGCGCGCAGTTTTATAAGTTCATCATATTCGTCCCCGCGCAATTAGTTATATCCTTATGTGCGCAAACTTTACAGCTCCACGTTGGAAATTGGGCAATGGTTTCTGCGAGCAAAGTTCTAAAATATCCTAAATTAGTCATTTAATATCTCCTCCCACACGTATTTGTCATAATGCTGTTCCAGCCATAATTTTTGTCCATGATGACAGCTACGTTCAGAACAATCACTAGCATCTCGATATGCGCAGGCAATATGCCCAGCATAGTTGATGTAAAACCATTTTGAGAAGCCTTCATAGTCCAGAGTTTTCAAGTAATCAAAGTTAGTCACATTGTTCCTCCTTGCATATTGTTGATACCCCAGTCTGATTCTTCATCTAATCTATCCAAGTAGTTTTTACATAGCATCATCCACACACCGCTTACAGCAGCTTTAGCAACCGCTTTCCATTTGCCGCGCATTTCACACTTCATTCGTAGTCCTCACTAAGTTATTATTCCAACGTTCTACGGCTTCCTTTTTTGTTTTACACTTAATTGTCCTTCGCCCGCAGCGCATACATATCGCGTATACTTCTATAAAAACATCTAAGCGTGGTTCATTTCCGCATTGTGGACAAGGTTTAAGTGGTTCAACTGGCCTACTGTCAAAAATAGGTTCAATTGGGTAGGATATATCCGTCGGTTTGGGTTCTTCAATTATCCATGCGCCGCTTTCATCCTGTGGGGTAAACTGTCGTGCGCAACCTTCTACTTTACGCTGTTGCGCGTCATACCACCAAACATTCTTTTTTGTGTATTTGCACTCATACAAAGTATCGAAACTCCCCGGGGTATCTAATGCAAAACCTCTATATGCGCATCCGTTACAACCACGCAATGGTTTGTTACCCATTATTCTTCATCCTTTATCCACATATAGTACAGTCACCGGATTTTATCGCATCTTCCGCTTCTTTCCTTGAAGGGAAGTAAGCATTGCGCGGAACTTCATCATTGAAGGCAAAACTTTTACCTTTATACTCGCCGTATCTTTGTCCACAAGATGCAAACCACCTTAGCATTTTGCCCGTGCCCGGCCTTACTTCTTGTATCAAGGATATTTGCCGCACATACCAACGGTTTATTTCATAGTTAGGCCCGATAACATAGACAATATCTCCGGCTGAAAACGGGCAAACCCCTAAAAAGTTATTCCAAGCACCGTCTGTCGGCTTTTCGTAAGGTGGCGGTTCTTTAGGCGTTCTTAAAGTAGGTACAACTTGCTTAGGCTTTTGATCTTGCGTAGGCGCGCTTATTTTCCCGCGAGACTTGGGCATATAAGAAATCCTCCTTTGCTAAGTCATAGACGTACTGTATTGTGGGATTAGAAAAGAAATGGCAACGCTTGTTTTTGCAGAAAATGTGGGTAGTAGTACCTAAGTCCTCGGTAATGAAAAACTCTGCTTCCTGCCCGCAATATGGACATCTTTCTACTGAGATTGGCATGACTTTACCTCCTTACTCGTATATTATTGCTAAATCCGAAAAGCGCTATTGGTACTTGATACCGTTTACCCAGATTTTTGTAATGCTGTAAGTCGCGTTGGTTTCTAAGTTTGTAACCGCGCCTTCTACTATTGCGCCGTTGGGCAATTCCAAAATTGCGGTTTTAGGTGTGTTGTCGGGAGGCATTAAGGTATTACCACTCACGATGCCGTTAAAAACAAAAACTGCCCCCACAAAAATAAAAAGAAAAATCACAGTATAGCCCGCTACTCTTAAAAAATCTTTCATGGCTTTTACTCAAACCTCATGGCTTCTAATTTAGCCAGTTGCTCTTTAACCTTCGCTATTTCACTGTCGCGTAACTTTAGGGCGTGAAGTATGGCTTCCTCTCGTGTTGCGTGTCATCCGTCTCTTTCCACTACTCCTTGTGTTGCCTCTAGCGTCAGTATACCTTTGCGTATACTTATTACTGCATAGAATTTTGCCCTTTAGTCCTTCCTTTCTACTTCAAATTACGTGGTCTGCATTTTGTAAAACCTCCTTTTCACGCGCCTAGTATAGCATCCCCAACACACTTTTGTCAAATAATATAAACAGGCATGAAATGCCTGTTTATGCTCACAACGAGGGTAATTAAAGTAGCGTAAAATTATGTAATGCTGATGTGTCTCTAATTATAACATCTTCTGCATCGATATGCGTGTACAATGTTGCGCGTGTTTGTTGTAGAGCGGAGAATGCGGGGTCAGTTACTAACGCATCAATATACCTGTGCGCTTCTTCGTGTGATGAGGCTAAACTTGTTTGCATCGAAAGTTTGTTTTGTTTAGCCGTTGAAGCAACTATTACGGCTTCAACAACTACCCTTGCATCAGCGACACTAATATTGCTGTTTCTTGCTATAGCCTCCACAAGTTCGTCTTTAGTTGCTTGATCACCTACCCACCAGCTTCGGTAAGAAAAACCGCCATACGAGAAAGCTACTGTCATGTTAAAACCTCCGAATTTATTTACATCGGCTACGCCGTATGCACAAATTTAATTAACGATATCTTCAAGCGCGTTAATCTCCTCGCGCCACGCCTGCCTTTGCGCCTTTATGTCGACATACTCCACATCGGATAGCTGCCCCTCCGCGTATTTTATGGCCTTGTAATCAGTAGAAGAGAGTAGGCCACGAATCTCGTCTATTCTCTGTTTTCTCATCTCGTTTTTTATTGCCATGTCTAATACGGCTTTTCCAACTTTTTGTTCAAGCTCTTGTGCCACAAGTGGCACACTTAAATCCCAATTTCGATATGTCATACCATTATGAGTAATTGTTATTGTCATTTATAGTTACCCCCAAACTGCATAAATTGGTGAATTTCCTATTAATTGTTTATTAGGCGCGATTACACAATTATCACCAAAACCCGGTAATTCTTCACGATAAAAAGCAATACCCCTTAGATAGCTTGCTACCCCACCATCAGTATATATGTTGTATGTATATGTAGACGAAGCCATGGTAAGTCTGTTTGTACATATATTCATAGTGTTACCAACTTCCGTCAAATTCAACATTCTGGCAACTTGATACGCAATGTTGGCATTGCTACCTGTTAGATTGTTAAATGTGCAACCATACAAGCATACTGATGATGCACCATTTGTTAAAATTGCCGTGCTACAATCAGAAACTTGATTTACTGTAACATTAGTTATATTTATATTTGCTGATATTATTGTAAATGCAAAGTATCTTGAAATATTTACTGTAACCGTAGCCGCAGACGCACCTCTTATAAGAATAGTCTTGTTATAAAAGTTTATGCTACTATCTAGCGAATAAGTTCCTGCCGCAACATTAAGCATCACGGAGTAATATTGTGAATTTGCAAAATCAGACAACGCTTTTTGCAAAGTTGCGTAAACGCCGCTACCTAAACTTGCGGTGCTGTCATCTCCAGTAGACGCGTTTACGGTGATTGTAATCATAGCAAAGTTAGCTTGTTCTCTATTCACAAGATATCTGATATACGCGTCTACGTCGGGGTTAACATCTTGGATATAAGGGTCTGGTATTGAAACACCCAAAGCGTCTTGATTAAAATTACCCGAAAAATTAAGCCCAGTGTTTTTTATCAAAAAATTACCCCCTAACAAGAGTTAGTCAGAAGTTGTATCTGTAAACTCGTTATCATCTAATTCTACAGCAAGTTTTTCATTTACGGAAGGTGGGTTCATTTGTTTTGCAAGCATTTCGGCAATAATACTTTTACCACCAGTTCCGCTTACGCCTACTGTATCTGATATGGTTCCATCTGGGTTTCTAGTTACGGTTCTTTGAATAGTAGCTTGTGCTTCGCGTAAATCTGTTATGCGGCGCATTAATCCAATAGCCTGATTTATAGCAGCAGTTGTTTCCCCTAAATGTGTGCCTCCCGAAAGGTTTTCTTTAATCGCCGCTCTTTGTACACGCGCAATACTTAGATTCGCAATACTGTGCAAAGCATCTTCTATATCGTTTGGATTTCTGGTGTCAAATTTATAAAACATTGGGTTATACGCGCAAACGGCACCTTCACGATAATTTGGGCATTGTTGCGCACCCATGGAACAATTATTGCAAACTATTTGAGGCATGGATTTATTGTAGACGTTTTTAGCTTTTCTGGTTTTTATTTTTGTAGAAATCCATCTGCCGTTTTCATCTGTAACTTTTATCATGCCCGCATTTTTCAAATCTTCTTCTTCTACCTGTGCGGGGTCTATTGGTTCTTCACCATAAAGTTGAAGCGCTGTTTTTAGTTTTTCTGAAACTGTTTCGTTGGAGATTTCTTCCTCGCATTCTCCTTCTCCGTCATCAAGTTCTATATCCCGCTCTTTGGGAATCCTGTCAAAAACGGTTCCGGCTAAAAGCAGTTTGTCGGTTTCGCCTTCTACTACATCACAGAAGAAATAAATTAAATCTGCTTCTTGTTCTTCGCGTGTGGCGCGGACTACTCCTACATACTTTTCGTGGAGAAGTTGCAGAACGCCATAGGAGATATTATTTCTAAACTCACTATATTCTTCGGCATCCCAATGTGCGAATAAACAAGCATAGAGGATATTATCTATGACAATATCTCTATGATCATCTGGGTTAATGTTTAAGCGCAAAGCGTAATCTCGATAATTCGGATAATCTTCTTCCCCGCTTTGCCAATATATAGTCGGGAATAAAGTATCATCAGAAATAGAGTTTCTTTTTATGCGCGGCATTTTCCAATAGGTTAAGGGGCGCAACTTAAATCTTATATACTCTTGCGCTAAGAGGAAACTGTAAACCGCAACTTGCACAGCTTCTTTTGCCGCGCCGTCTTTCAGGTTGTGCATGTTGAATTTTACTTTCCACTTTTCCATGTTCGGCACTATGTGAGATTCCCATTCCTCCATGGGGCATTCTCTTATATGCCTCCCATCCCATATGGAATGTAAACCATACATAATACCCGTCTTATAGGACAAACTATCAACTGAGTAGAAAGGAAGCGCTGGAAGTATGTCAGTTTTAGTAAATCCCATGCCATGGACTAAAGAATTATACCTTTTTGCTACCCGCAATTTTTCTTGGGCATACTGCAAAAGTTTAGGCCCCGCTCCGGTAGTAGAAGAAAATCCCACATAAGGGTATCTTTTGCAATAAAATTCCCAACCACCTTCACCGTCTACAGGATGCCAAATAAAACAAACCGGGATTCCGGTTTCCAACATAAAAGGTTCAAAGTATTCTCTATTCCAGCGACGGACTGTTTCCACGCCTACCAAATCTTCTAAGTCAAAATTAGCTATGGCAAAAATTTGGTTGTCGCGCTCTTTTACCCACGCCAAGTAATTTTGTATCTGGTACTCCCAATAGTCTACATCTTTATCTTCGTATCCGGGTGTGGTTAAAAAAGTATAACCACCAGAATCTATGAAGAATTTTACGTCTCCTTTATTATACGGGTACTCGTCATACTTAGTCGGTTTTGAACTTTGTATCTTGAACCAAGAAATTAGGAAATTCCGCGCGCCGATATCATATGCGAATCTAAAATAACTCGCATCTTCCACACCAGAAAAAAAGAATGAGAAATCACGTCGCCAATCCATGAGGGGATCAATATCGCGGCGGCGCAAAACATTCTCATAGGGCTTAACTTCTTTTACATCTTTCTTTCTAATTTTTGGCATAGCTCAACTTCTTCTCCAATGAATTCATAACTTCAAGGGCTGTATCTGCGTTGGTTCTCGCCCAAAATCCTGTTGTTACTATAGGTATTTCTTTATTAATTCCTCGGCACATCATGCAAGTATGTTTAGCTTCTACTATAACGGCAAGAGCATCCATACCAAGACACTGCGGTACAATTTTGCTAATCCGTGCTGTTAGCGTTTCTTGTAGAGAAGTTCCTTTGCATATTTCGTCTAAAAGCCTAGACATTTTTGACAAGCCCATAAAGCGCTGTGAGTACTCCATGGGTAGATACGCGATATGAATTTCGCCAAAGTAGGGAAGCCAGTGATGTTCACATATGTTAGAGAAGGGTATGTGCAAAAAATGCACAGGCCCAATACCCCATATACCCGTATCTTCTTTATCCGTGGTTTTCACCGCGAATTTCTTACCATTTTCTTCCCACCAATTTAGAATTTCTTCATTAGATTTGCTGCCGCAAATATAATCTTTGTAGTATTCGTAGAGGCGGGTTTCTTGATCGCAAAAAGTAGGTAAACACTTTTTAGCCTGTATACTTGCTAACAGGTTAATGTGTTCCCGCACTTCATTTTCGTTAAATTCCGGCGCTTTATCAGGATCAAACATTCCCACATAATCCTCCTACATAAATTTTGATACCATTATACCACAAACCCGCCCGAAGGCGGGTAAAAAGTTAACCTCTGCCGCTTCTAAGCGGTCTTGTATTCGTGCGCCTAAGAGGCGGGCGTGGTGTATAACCGTTTGTTCCTCTTGTTAAGCTAGGTATTGCGCCGCCTCTACTCATGAGATTATCTTGCGCCGTTCTGGTAAGCGGCCTTCTTGCTGTGCTTTGTGTACTCATGTTTTATCCTCCTATCTATAAACTTCTTCCCCATATACGTCCTTAATAATACGGCAGTTTTCACATTCCATGCAAGGCGTACCCGAATTTGTGGTAAATCCGGTACATGACCAGTAATCTTGTCGATGGTAAAGGTTTTCAGCTTTTAAGCTACAGAGTATATCTAACTTATCAATACCTAGCGATACCCAAGGTAAAAAAACCTTTACCCCGGTTGGCGCTATAGTATCTGCAAAACTAGCAAGGGTATCAATTTTTGCATCGTAGAAAACACTATCTGGAAGTATTCCCACTAAAACATGAAAAGGGAATCCACGTAATTTTGCCAAATATTCTGCTTTTATTGCCGCCATTGTAAGTAATAGAATATTGCGCGAAGGATAATAACCTGATTTATCGTATGTGCTATCTAAAAATAGGTGCTGATCAACACTAAGCCACTCCACGTCCGGCCAGCCTAATTTATCATGCACACTTTCTAAGGCCACCGCTTCGTTTTTCTGACGGAGTTTATCGTAGGTTATGTGCAATGGCACATAGTTATCTGGATCAAACTCCATGTGGTTTAGCATAAACCCCGTTAGGCATGTGCTATCCGCGCCGCCAGAAACAAGAGATACAAAACCCATATTTTCTTTACCCATTGGAATATGGTCTTTACCAATAGACATGACTGCTTCTAGAGTTTCCATATTTCCTCCTATGCAAACGTCATAACTTTGTGGAGTTGCACACCCATACGCCAGTTTAGATTATCTTCTAACATCCATTTTGCCAAATTCTTTTTTAATACCGGCCCGCGCTCATTAAAAATTGGGCTTACCCAAGAAGTTGCGCGTGTAGGATAAGAAAGAAAAATCTTTTTGGCGTAATCGTAATCCACTCTATTTCCTATCACGTATTTTACACTATCATTTGGATGCAAAATCGCGAAGTTTTCTAATTTATTGTACTGGCTCATATTACTGGACGGCGTTTTTACATCCATAATGTACGCGTATGATCTTTGGTTTCTGTCGTCTTCTAAAGTAACCAAGCCGGAAGTTTCTACAGAAACGTAATAGCCCAAACCTACTAGCTCATAAATTAAAACAAAAGTTTCATCTTGCGCTAGTGGTTCTCCACCAGTTATACAAATTCTGTTTACGCCCATTTCTTCTATGGAGCGCAAAACTCTTTCCAACGCCATGCGTTCTTTCTTTTTCGGAATCTCGTCACAGTATGAACAGCTAAATGGACAACCGTGCAAACGAATAAAAGTGGTGATAAGGCCGGAATCCGGCCCCTCACCTTGCAAAGACTTAAATATGTCAGAAATTATTAACATGGGATAGTCACCGCCACGCAACTTTTTTCGTTTTCCCAAATATTCGCGGTTGCGGATTCTAATATAAGCTCAAATTGCGCGTTCATAAAATGCACTCTAGCTTTATTCGCTATTTGGGAAGCAAAAAACATTGCTAAATTTTCCGCTGTAGGAGAAACGCCGAATACTTGATTTAAGTCTTTATGGTCTAAATCGGCGCAAAGTTCATTAAGCCATATTTTCAGTTCCCCGAAATCTATTGCTATGCCGCTATTTTTCTCCAGATAACTTGGGATATGGTCAGCAACTACTCTCTTTTTTAGCTTTAGCGTAGCCTCTACGCAGAAGTTATGCCCATGTACTTCCGCGCATTTTCCATCATATCCTTCCAAATGATGCGCGGCGCTAAAGTATGCTTTTCGCGAAATATCATAATAAACCCACATAACGAAAAATCATCCTTTCTTTATTGTGAAAATTACCGCCGATTTTATTGTACCGTTTACTTGCTTTTCTTCCATACTGAAATCCAGCGTTAAGTCTACTTCATCTTTTTGTGCCAAGCCCTTTGCGTTTACTATAGATTTTACTGCTTGATTTACCGCGCCCGCGCCTATCGCGGAAAGTACTACTTCTTCAAAACCCTCTTTAATAAGTTTAGAGGCAATAAACGGGCCTAGTCGGTGAACGTCTTGGCTGCTTGTTACGTAAGTTTCTATAGTTTTGGTATTTTGTATATCCACTTTCGATTCCACCTTTTTGCTAACATATGCGTTGTAACGCCTACTACCTGATCTCGTGGAATCCAACCATAATAACGGCTATCGCGGCTGTTTTTTGAGTTGTCACCTTCAAACCAGCATAACTCGCTATGGTACGCGATTAGTCGTTTTACCACAAGTTCATTATTTACAGTATAGATATAAACCTTACCTTCTTCAAGCCGACATGGTAAAAAAGGCCAGATAATAAAGACATCCGTGGGCTTTAATGTGGGGTACATAGACATCCCGTTTTCTTCTGAAACCTCGCATAAACAACCGCAAATTCCTACACACAACATCCACACAAAAAGCGCCGCTCCCAAGATGCCTAATATTATCATTTTGTAACCCTCTTTACGTCTATAAGTTCTAAGAAGTCATCCAGTGAAATCATTACGAAATCTCTGGATGAATTTTGCTCGTGGAACACAACAACTGGTCTACTATAATCGGGGCAGTCGCTTTCAGATTGCCTATACCACTCTCGTAATTTCCACGTTTGTTGATTTTTGAGTTCGCAGTGGATACCAAATTTTCTTCCATCTGCCGGGCGTATATCGCCGCGAAATCCATCCGTTCCTGCCATTCCTTTTGCGAATCCTCCTGATGCAGGTGTGCGGATAAACTCTGTGCCGAATTTACTCGAAAAGACTTTAGCGATTTTACGTTCATAATTAGCACCTTTCCGCTTACTCATTCTACCTAATGCCGACTTAGTTTTAGTTTCTGGCTTTTTTATTTCCCTACCTATCAGGGAAACCAAAGGTTTCTTCTTAATTGATTTCGGCATTTATACCCGTCTCCTTGAACGCCGATTTTCATTATTATGTACCCGATCTTGATCCCCGATATCTTTTTCACGCCGGGTTATCTCTCTAGATATCAGAAAAATAATATCCTCGAAATTTGATATCTGTAGCTCTAAAAGTTTTAAGCCGTGTTTTGCTTTCTTCAAATTTTCATACGCGGCTAAAACATCAACGTGTTCCAGAACCATTCTATCCTTTAATTTTTCCGTCATCTTGGAATTTAAGGACAGATAAATCGGGTTAGTTAAAGTCTCATATTCTAACTGCGCAATTTCTACTTTTGTAAGTTGCCATCCAAACAACGTGCGCATATATGCTTTTCTTTGCGTATACTCGTTTAGCAGTTGCCCAAGCTCGTGGGAAACAACATCACTCATATTTTCCGGCAACGGTGAAATAGACTCTGTTGATAACCCCACTCCGGGCTGAAAGAATATCGCTCCTTGTTTTTCAAAATCGGTTTCCATTTTATCCATGGCGGTTTCATACTTGGACTTTGTTCTGCTCCTTGGCATGAGCTTACCCCCAGCATGCGTTTTTATAATCGCAATACTTGCAAACGCTATCACTTTTAGACTGACCTTCGCGGTCTGGTAATGTTTTTGTTTTTACCGCAGTTTCTATTGTTTTGCACCGCTTTTCCAACCAAGCGAAGTCCGCTTCTCCGAAAGTTAGCTTATACTCCTTAAAATCTTGCGTGTTTTTATTCTCATATAAGAAGTAAACGTCAGAGATAGGGTTTTTGCATTTATACAAATGCTGCGCGGTTTCAAAATGGTTACTAAGTATAAAATTGAGCTTTTCTTTTCGGGTATGTTTTGAGCCGTCGCGTATATGGTCATACCTAGCGGCTATGGTATCCGTTTCTACATTACCGTATATAAAGGATAAAGATAGCGCATCTTCGTATGTTTCTTGCAGGTACAGTCGCTCTTTTTCCAAACAATAAATATAGGCAATAGATTGCGTAATATGCTCTGGTTTAGGGCCAGTTAAATAATTAAAAGCCTCTTGGCGCATACTCTTTAATTCTAAAACCGCAAGTCCATCATCTATTTTTAAGAGTCCATCCGTATGCCCTTGCACATTTGTGTACTCGTTCCAAATTGGTACTTCGTCCATTAGTAGCAATCCAGTTTTATGTAAGTATTCTTGAACACGCAAATGCATGTGATCCCCATTGTGGAATATGCGCTGTGTTTTGGGGTCAATAAAACCCCCATCTGACTCTTTTCCTGTGCGCATAAAATACTGTGCCCGAATGCATTTTGCGAAATTAGATGGAGAAATGACGTCTGGCGCACGGTCTAAATCAGCTTTTGAACTTTCTATAAGATAATTATCTATCGCGGGAACTAAAACTTCTTGCCCGCGCCTCGATATAAACGCATTACTCAATCCATCCAAACTCCTTTGCGCAGTCTATAAAGTAATCCCACCTAAAAGCGTAAAGAGAAAAATACGGGCCGAATGTTATCCTATTTGCCGCATTATATTCTCGTGAAAACACCGGGCGTAATCTTAAAGATATTCTCCCATTCCATGTAATTACGTCTGCCATATTTTCGGGCAACATATGATTAGCTTCCGCAGTAAAACTATCTACTAATGCCATGTCGTGTTCAGAAGTAGTGATACGCATAAATGGAATTCTATAACCCGATTTTGCCGCTTCCTTAGCTATCTTCTGCCAAGTCTTACAGTTAAGACTGTAGTATGCCTCATTTGTTGCTTTGCATTCTCCTAGCAAAAGACTACTTTTTACATCACCTTTGCTGTGCCACTTTGCTCCGCTTGCGGCAGTAGTTCTACCACCTATATCTTTTGCTGTTTGGTGCTCCTGCTTATCACTCATTTTTTGCTGCTTGCTGCGCGGCATCAATGAAAACCTTCCTTCCTAATTCTAAACTACAAGGTTCTCTTTTAGGGGGTATACCTTCTATAACATCCATGCAAATATCCTGTAGCCGCTGTGAACGGTTATTTAACTCCAAAGTTTTTATAATTGTGAGGGGCTTCATGCCGCTTTCTTTAAGAAATGCCATTCTGGAATAGACATCCCACATCGCGTAGCCTGTAGAATCGTTTGGAAGCGCTACACGAAGTCCAGAGGACTTAACTGCTTTTGTTGCCTCTTTCAGGATACTTTCCGCGATTGGGTTTATTTGATATCCATCCTTATAGGCTTCCCAATCGCGGCTTACTACTGAAACATGCACTTCCCTAAAAGTTTTAGAGTATACGCCGCATTCTGCATTTCTATAATCAAAAAAGAAATCTGAACAAAAACCGAAATGTTGCGCGACGTATATCTTGTGGTGCGCCATATACCTGTCTTTGGCGTTCATGCACCCGAATAAATTTAGAGAATTAAAAATTGTTGCCCAGTTGCCTTCGTATTCTTTGTAGTCCGTGGAATATTTTTTAGCGCTCAATATTGAACACTCCTTTCTTACCTATTATACGTGAAGGCGCTGGGCAACGCCAAATTACTCGTCGGCATCTAGTGTATTTGAAGTACAGGCATCCAGTACATTTGATATAAGGCGCTCCCTAACTCCTTCGTTATCCCGTATAAACTCTAAAAGTTTAGAAGCGCCTTGAAGTTTTTCGCCTTCTAAAAAGAACCATGCGCCACCTTGTTTCACAAAACCGAAAGTTATCGCGGCGGTTACTATTTCTTGTAAGGTATCAATATGGTTTGGCTCTATACCTGCTCTATTCGACTTAAAATAGAAGGAGTATTCACCAATAGCTAAAGGTGCGCCAAGTTTGTTCTTTTGCACTTGGAATTTAACTACCCGGCCTACTAATTTGCCTTTGCCTTTTTTATCTGCTTCTCCTTCAAGAATTTGATCACCAGCACGCAAACGAATTATATGTGTTGCGGCAAAATCTTTGCCTCTGCCTCCGGGTGCAAATTCAGGATTGTACTTATCCATAGTATCCCGCAACTGATTTACAGCTATGAAAGCCACAGGAGTTTTTCCGGCGCGGGCTAACTTATTGTTTACTGCTGTGAATTTGCGGTAAAACTTATTCATAAGCTGCGCTTTGCCGCCGATGCGGTTACTGTCATCCATACCTTTTGCCGCTTCATCCGCAGATTCCAACATCTCTATTGAATCCAAGAATATTACTTGGATTTCACCGCTTTCTTGCATAGCGTGGATTATGTTACAGGTTTCTTCTAAACCGCCAGACAGTGAGTAAAAAAGTTTAGAAGTATCTACGCCTAAACTTGCCAAATATGCTTCATCTGTTGTTCCTTCTACATCAAAGAAAGCACAATTTGCTTTTGTTTTTCTCTGAATTGCGGCGATAGATAAACCACACAAAGTGGTTTTTGTGGAGGATTCTTTTCCTCTTATCTCAACTGTTCTGCCGGATGCCCAGCCTCCACCTAATGCTACGTCTAACGCAAAGGAACCGGTTGGATATCGAATTGTTGGGGGCAGCTCTATGCCGCCCCTAACCAATGTGTTTACACCAAATTCTTTATTTATCTTCTGCGCCCACGTCGGAAGGTTCGAGGGAATACCATGGGCAGTCTCTTGGGTATTCTTTAATTCCCCTTTCATACTTGGCGATACACCCACTTTCGCGCTGGCAACGCTTACACGCTTCGGCAATCTCAGCTTCCCCCTTTTTTGTTTCTTCACTTAATTCTTCTATAAGATAATATCTACCGTCACAACCGTAGGATTCTTCTGCTTTACACGCACTTTTTAAGTCACAGTTATAGCAACTTAGCTCACTTGAAGGGCCTGCTTTACCTTTATGCCCGGCAGGATCAGAATGTGTTTCTACTACTTTTGGCATGTGTGGCACACCACATAGATTACTAAAAGCATCTATCAAACCGCTAACACTTTTTTCAGCTTCCGACGGCAAGCATGTTTCCTTAAACGCCTCTATTAAAGTCGGCTTTTCAGCTTCTTCAAAATATTCCTTAAACTTATACCGCATTGCCGCCATTATCGAGTATCCAGCGATATCCATAATAGTATCTATTATTTTTTCGTCCGCAACTTCTGCGCCATTTTCTGACACGTTCATGAGACGCAAAGTTTTTTCAAAAAGCCGCTGTACATAGATAGTTGCGCCGAACATATCCCACTCTAAGTTAAAGGAATCGCCGTAATCAGAGTTCTTGGCGTGGTAAGTCCTTGCCAATTCTTTTTGCGTTTCTGAAAACATAGCGTTTAATTTTTCTTGGTCGCGCTTCTTAAAAATATCAGCTTTCATCTTTGCCATTCCACAACACTCCTTTTATATCGTCAAATACTATAGGTATCCTCTGCTTAAACTCCGCTAACAACGGAGTAGCCACTTCTCTCAGGGATGGATGCGCCACCGCAGAAGTACGCATTTTGAAAAAATGCCGCCACTCACGCAAATTAGCCGTCATTATAAGTTCCGTCTTTAAGCTATGCGGCAAAACAGACCTTGCCTGTTCTGGTGTCGCATTATTCTTTAGCAAGTTTAAGTACAAGTCCTCCGATGTGTACATATGTTCGCACCAGACAGCAAACTCCTTTGACAAAGCTCCTGTAGCGTCTAGCAAACTCCAGAAACGCGGTAATATAAAAGTACACTCGTTTTCCTTGCCATAATTGACGTACCTAGTGCTGTTATGCACTACCAAACCATTTGCCACAAAATTGTGCGGAGAATTTTGTAACACAATGTCAAACGTGTCCTCTATTCCCACTAAAGCTATAGAAACTATCTCGTCAGAAAATACCGATTTTATATCTGCTTTATGAAAGGCTTTATGACACTTCTGACACAAATCCATACAATTGCTTTCTGCGTTGTTTAACGGGTTTTTGTCCATATGATGCCGTTCCACCTTATCTGTGCGCCCACATCCCCAGCAGTTGCCTCTTTTGTAATGTCTGTTTGAACGCAAATATCCTGCGCTCTTGCTCGCGCTATCTCCTTTCCACTGGGGATTGTTTTCTAAGGTCATTCGTTCACTAATTTGTTTGCGTTGCTCATCAGAAAACATGCCCTTTACACCATGCCCAGGGTGTCTGTTGGGTCTATCAGACCACGGTTTTCTTATTCCGAATTTTACAAATGCCTTATAAAGTGTAGCCTCGCAACAGCCTATAGTCTCTGCTAACTGCTTACGCGTCATATTCTTTTTTAGATAATTCTCGCGCAAAAATTCCTCATTATTCAGTGCGGGAAGGCCGTTCGCGTATATACGGCTTCCCACGGTTAGTTCAGCTAAGTGCTTATATCCTGCGGGTGTGTAGTAAAGATGGTTCATGGTCGATTTTATTTTTCGTCCACTTTTCGTTGTTACTTCATATACTTCCTTTTTTCCGCTGTAAACGACTTCTTCAACTGTATTCGGAACTATCCTCCCCAAATCATCTACGCTGCGGACTCTAATAAGTTTCAGCCTACCTTTACGCTTGGTGTCAAATTGCCAATCATAAAGCTGTTTTATCGTCCAGCATTTCCCCCGGTGCCTTGTATTGGAAACAAAACTTCTCACCACGCTATCTCCCGTAAGGCACTCCATACTAAACGACGAAATTCTGTGCCTAACTATTTCGTGGGATACACCACGGTCACATACAAAGCGCACGGAGATACTAAAGTGTTCTATTACTGATTCATGCCCGCGCTTTATTAAGCGACGCACAAATTTCTCTGCGCCTTCCTTTGTAGTATTTTTCTCGCTTTTATAGCACACGCGACCGCACAATTCGATGTGCTTCAATATTTCTTTTCCGTTAATCGGCGTAAGTATTTCCGTGTATGCGTTTATTACTTTCATGCCTTTACTCCTTTGCTATTTCGCTTCTGAATAGGTAGCTCCGAATCCGTACTCTGCTATCAGGTCTACACCATTTAGCTTTACCTTTTCCCCAAATGGGTTTTCCATGTGGTATTTTATTATTTCCGCTACCCGCTCTTTGTTTTTCTCTGGACACTTTGCCACGATTTCATCATGTACTTGTAGTATCATTACGCCGCCTAAAGCTATAAATTCAGGATCACGCGCAAGTCTAATTTGTGCGGCAGAAACTATATCAGCGGCAGAACCTTGGATAGTGGCGTTAACCGCTTTTCTTTCCCATGAGGCTTCGATATGCCTTACGCCACAATTTATCTCTGGTAAAGTGCGCTTTCTTCCGGTGATAGTTTGGACATAGCCTTGCTTGTGAGCAAGTTTCTTCGTTGTATCTTGATACCTTTTTATACCCGGATACGCGGCAAAATACTTGTCGATGTAAATCTGAGCAATATGCTTGCCCTCTTTCGGTGGGCCGTACATAGGCTTATTATTTTTGTCTCTACCTAGATAAACACGCGTATGCTTATACTGCTCTAGATATTCTTTAGCCCCTAAATCTATAGGCGAAAATTCATCGTCTCGCAAGTTTTCATAAAGTTTTTGCGCCCCAGCCCCGTAACCAATTGCGAATGACAAAGTTTTCCCGGACTGTCGCAAACTTGGATAGAGCTTCTTCACCTCATTAGGATGGCATTTAAGATCAAACATTCGTACAGCGGTAGTACCGTGCGAATCATCGTTATTCGCAAACATTTCTAACAACCCTTCATCTTGCGATGTATGCGCCATAATACGGGTTTCCAGATTACTTTCGTCGCAAGCTATAAGAGTGTAGCCTTCCTCTTTAACGTAAAATAAGCGGCGTATTTCATAGGTATCGTTTGTGCCATTGCGGGGCAAATTTTGTATGTTGGGACTGCTAGAGCTTAGCCGGGCAGTATCTGTCCCGTCTATTTTGAAGTTCGTATGTATACGCCCATCATCGTAAATATTCTTACCAGAAGTAATACCACCTATAAAATTACTCTGCAAATGTTGCAAACGGGAAAACTTACGCAATAGCCCAAGGAACTCTAAACCTTGTCTTTGTCGTTCTGTTTTTGGTTGTCTACCGGATAACAGCATAACCGACTTATCATCTGTAGCCAAACCGCCTTTTTTTGTAAGCCTATCGGATTCAAACCCAAAGCTGTACTTTGCTAACTCCGCACAAATTTTTTGTGTAGGCGTGAGCTTATCCTTCTTTGGGGAGGACGTAAAGCCAAACAATAAGGCCCGCTTTTGATCTGTACTACTTGGATTAAACTCTGTTCCAACTAGCTCTACCATTCTGTACATCATTTCATCTAGGTCTTTTTGCATGGCGATTTCCATCTCTTTTGCCGCTTCTATATCTACGTCTATCCCTTCGGCTTCCATCTCATGAATAACGCGTAGGAATTCCATACGGCCTTTGAAAATCTTAGTTAATTTGCGCTTTGCAATTCTTTCACTGAAAGTTCTGTATAAGCACCATGTGTAAAAAGCATCGTCTAAAGCGTATGGCGCGCTCTCATGAACGTAGGTTAAATCCATAGTAGCTTTTTGAGAGGCTTTTAATCCCGCCGCTAGTTTGCGCTCTTTACTCACCTTTGCAACTTGTTCCGAGAATTTCCCTTGGTCAACGCCATATTCACGCTTGGTACACGCATCCATAGCCTTAAATTGGTTTTCGTCTATAACCCAACCAGCGATTTGGGTATCCCAAAGATCATCAGTAAGTATTTTTATACCCAACCGCTCAAAAACATGCATATCAAAATCCATATTATGCCCGATTAAACGTATGTCTTTCCGGGTAAAAACTGGGTGCAAAATTTCTGATATTAGGTATTCTGGCAGCTGGTTTTTAGTATACTTATGGTTTATGGGAATATAGTAGGTATTATTTGATCCCCAAGAAATAGAAATTCCAACGCACTTAAAGGCTTTGTTTGGGCCGTAAACCTTAAAGTCAACATCTGACATAATTTCAGTGTCAAAGGCCCACTCGTCTAACTTCATGAGTTTGTCCGCAAGGCCGCGCAAAGCGGCCTCACTTACAACTATTTGGGAACGCCCCCTTTTTGTACGCATGACTGACCTCCCCAAGAATTACTCTATTGGTTTTTTAGCTAACGCTTCTTTGAGTTTATACCCACGAGTTAACCGCACATTCCAGTGCTTAGGCATTCTTACTACTTCATAAGAACCGTCCTCGATTTTTGCACGCTTTCTTTCTGCCGTTACTGTTGGTATTACGCTGAATACCCCCGGTACATTTATGCCTTTTCCTTCTGCGCACAAAACATGCTCGAAAAGATTATAAACATTGCGCACATCAGTCTGCGCAGTATTTCTTGAAACGCCGTACAAACTCCTATACCTTCTAGCCATATCTTTCTCTGATAGAACCGGTACGCCTTTTACTTTTCTCGCCACTTATTTATTCTCCTTTTCTAAAATGGTAAATCTTCATCATCGTCATCTTGCACAACTATTGTGCTTCTTCTTGTGCTTCTGCCACCGCTCCTTCTTTCTCTTGCGGGAGATTCTTCTTTTTTGCCGCGCGCTTCAAAGCTACTTAACGAGTAATCATCCGAGTTATCATTAAATACATCCAAATCCATTTGCAGAATACGTTGCAGGAAACTTTCATAAACATCTTCTATCGCTTCCGCATCGTCTACTTCTGGTCTATCGTTATCCTCCCAAATCTCCAGTAGAATTTCCGCAAGTGATTCCGGCAGAAGTTCCGCAACATCCTCTACGCTGTATGGAGTTTCGACTTCATCCCCAAGTTCAAAGGAATACGTGGTACTCGTATCATTTCCCGTGCGCACAATATTAGTAAATTTCTGCGCGATTCCTTTCTTTTCTGAAAGCCTTTCAAGCTGTGGAATAGCTTTTGAGGAAACCATGTAACGCCGTACAACGAATTCACTATCATCCCGCGTGCTTGGAACAAGTATAAGGAAAACACTTTGGGAAGAAACTCTTGCGCCCATATCGCATGCCACGCAAGATTTATCTTGTGTACATAGAATACTTTGCGGCACGGTCTTACCGTTTATCTCTCTAGTTAAGTTGTGCATGCGCACAACCGTTGGGTACTCGTGCAGAAAAACAACTTCTTCTTCCACTGCCCGATGTTTATCTCCTTGAACCTTAAACCAGAATAGAGTATCTCCGTAGCTATTAGATGATGCCGCACTTTCTTTTGCCGCCGCGTATCCTCTTTGAAAAGGCCCGCTCTTTTTTGCTGTAGTCTTTGTGTTAGTTACCGATCTTGGCATTTCGTTACCTCCTTAATTTTTATATACAGTATAAACCTTTCATAAAGATAGGTTCTTTGTACTTGTAGGCTTCCACGATTTCTTTTTCTGTAGATGATTGGGGATCATCCCCGGCTTCCATAATTGTGATATCACCTTTTAGATATTTTGTGGCAGATTCTACTGCCCGCTCCCCGCCCGAATCTGAATCAAAAAACAGTACGAACTTGTTTCCAAGCTTATGGAGTATGGATACTTGCTGTTTTCCCACGGAGTTTGTCATAAGTGCTAAAGTATTTTTGTAGCCTAATTGATGCATCCATATAGCATCCAAGATTCCTTCTACTAGTATCACTTCCCCATTTTTATCCTCAAATTTATTCAACGGAAACAATAATTGCGCCCGTGGAAAATCTTTATAAACGTGGTATCTCTGGTTATAGCTTGGCGGGTCTATGTATCTTCCTATTATCCCGGCCAAAGAGTTATCTTCCCAAAATACTGGTATAGTTACGGTTTCCAATTCTTCGTCCATGCCGATCATAAAGTTCTTTATAGTCTTTGTAGTAAACCCTCTGTCCACAAAATACTTGTAAGTTTCTTTGCCGCTTTTGTACGCCACAAGCGTGTAGGGAGGTAGAGTTTTTCTTACTGCGGCGGGGTAGAACATGTCATCGTATTGCGGCACGTATAATGCATCATTTGTTATTTGCGCAAAGCCGTAGGTTACGCCGAAAGTTTCTTTTATAAAAGTTTCGGCATATGCCATAGTCTTAAACCTATCTGGATAAACCAGCATAGGCAGTTTAACTATATGGCCCTTAGCGCCGCAGGAGAAACAATTAAAAATCTGTTTTGATACGCTTACCGAAAACGAAGGATTACTCTCGCCGTGTACCGGACAACATGCTCTAACCTCGTCTCCGTTTTTTGCGTAAGGATTTATCTTTTCCGCGCCGCAATAATTTAGAAGTTCTACTATCCGATCATTAGTCATCATAGCCGTTTGCCCAATCTGCTTCGTGTTTTTTAATTAAGTCATGCGCGGATTTAAGGTATCTAGCTTTATCCTTATCTTTTAACTTGGAGTAAAGTTCGCAACCAGTATCGCTGCCCCACCCATCATAGATATAAAACAGCTTGCACTGTTGTGCATCATACCTAAACTTAAAAATATAGCGCTCTAATTCTCTGGACTTACTATCCCAGTGCGCGTCTGACCAAACATTTGAATGCAACTCGTAATAGATAATGGAGTGTACTAAAACTTCCCGCATAAGTGTTTGTATTTTCTGACGCATTATTCTTCCTCCATTATTATTGCGTTCTTCTTTTCTTCGCCACTTATTACATAAAGGCTAGAGAAATTCATACAGGTAAAGTCAAAGTTTATAGCAAATCTTACTGGGGGGCCTTCGCGGTTTTTAAGCACATTTATTACCGCTTCTTTATCTTCTTTCTGTTGCTCGTCTTGGAATATCGAAACTACTATATCCGCATGAGTACCTACTGCTTTTGAGTAAGACATATTCTCCAAGCCCGGGCCTTTTTTAGAAGTAGTAGTCATATCTGCTTGATTATTTCCGACGATAGGTATCTTTTTTAACTTAGCGATTTTCTTTAAGTCCCGCGTTATATTTGAAATTCTAAGCCAATCTTGTTCTGCTCGGTTAACATCATCCATAAGGTATACGCCATCTATCAAAACTAAATCCGGTCGGTACTTATCTATGTTCGCCGCAACATTCGTTACGTCCACAGCGTCGAAAATTATCAACGGTTCAAAAGCATCCGCTTCGTTTTCTATGTAATCTTGGAATAATTTCTTCTGCTTGGATGTTAACTGCCCCCGCATGTAGTCAGTATAGTTTAAGCCTTCATATAACACCGCCGTCATCAGGGCGTGGAATCTGTCTTGCACTTGTTCCTTCGGTAACTCGGTTGTGCCGAATAAAACCTTCTTGCCTTGCAATACCGCATGAACGGCACATATTATTTCCATCCAAGTTTTTCCCGAACCCGTTTTGGCTATGATAATATTTAAGGTAGAATCTGCCCATCCCCGAATACTTTCGTCTAAACAAGCAAACCCAGTTGCTATACCCACTAATCCTTTTTCTGATCTTTCCTTATACCGCTCCAGCGAAAGAGCCGCGTCTCTATTAGTTATTAATGGCTGGTCGGCTTCTGTAGCCATCGTTATTGCTAACGAACGAGAGTACATAAGGTCTAAGGCTTCTACCGAATCCCCGCCAGTTAGAAGTTCTTTTATATCTTCTAACATAGCAACTATGCTATTATGCCGGGTTTTATTTCGTGTTTCTTCTACCCAATAAGAGAGGGCTTCTTTTGTGCCGATTATGGTTTCGCCTTCCGCATTTTTTGTTTTCTCAAAAGAGTAATGCGGAAAATTTCTTAGAATAATGCGCTCCGATGGAATCTCGTTATGGGACATATAGTGCTCTTGGATAAACCTAAAAACTTTCTTATTGTCACCGACAAAAAGCTCCGGCGTTATATTGAAATCATTTATGTTTTTATAGTCTTGTTCTTCTATAAGTTTTGATAACAGCCCACATTCTACATCGTAAGTACGCTTTGCCACTTAATATGCTCTCCTTTAACCCAAATTACGCATTACGGTGCTTAGTGCAAAGCAGCAATGAGCGGGTAATAGTGCTCTCCTTTCTGGCACATCATCTACATACCAAGTAAATGTGCCGTTGTGGAGGTATACGTTTACATCAGACATATCATCAACGTAGAGTATCGGGCCGCACCAGAATCCTATTGCCCGCGTGTCTATAAACCTGTGAATTTCATCATCGTATTCTTCATATTCTCGGCCCATTACAAACGTGTACATAAATCTGGAGTTTCGCATAATCTTTAGGCACAAAGCCATACCATCCGGCAGTAGCTCAATGTCTAGTTTGCTTTTGTCTTTACTAAACAGTTTTTTCTTCCTACGCGCAATTTTAAGCATGGTATCTTCAAGCCTAATGGCAATGTTTGTTGAGTATGACACGTTTGATATTCTACCATTAAGCATCCCGTTTCTCCTTAAACTTTGTTCGGCGCAAGTCCTTACTGCCATATATACCTATATGCGTATAGTTACCAAACAGCAAAGAAGCTATCGACGGCCCGTATGTTTCCGCAAGTAGGGTAGTGGTAATATCAATGTTAGTGCATACGATTGTCGGCAAAAGGTTTTCTTCTCGATACCTAAGTAAATCTTCTAATTCGACTTTTATACCTTGCCCGTTTGCGTATTCTTTGCCGATTTCTTCTAAAGCTAAAAACTCCACGGCTTTATAGTCTTTATAAAAAGCGTCCTCCCAATCATCTTTTTCTTCCGGCGAAACTGACCACCCGCGCCGGTACTCATGAGAGTATTTCATAAGTGTACACCGCATGGAAGAATATCTATGCCGATAGGCTTCCTTTATTATGATGTTAGCTAAGAAACTTTTGCCCACACCGTTATCTCCATGAAGCACAATTCCATGCCCGATTTCAAAATTCCGCGTAAAGTTTCTTATGTACTTTTCCACATTTTCCTTTGCGCTTATCAAATCAGCATCTTGCTTAGTTAGGAATTTTTCCAAACCTATGTTGAAATACTTTTTCTGAATTCCGCGATACAACATATTTTTCTCGGATAGAGTTGTGCGCAAAGGACGGTCAGTCGATAAAAACTCCTTTTTTTCTTCCTCCTGCGTTTGCTTCGGAGGGTTTTTCTTCGTTCTTCTGGCTACGTTTGGCAACTGTTTTCCCCTCCATTTCATCCAGAAATACGAGTACCCAGCGTGAAGTTAGAATCGTGGGCGAAATACCTTCAAGAGCGATGCGTTTCTGCTTAGGCAAATACTCTATGAGTTCTAGCATCTGTTCCTTGCTTAGGTTAAAGGTATTCATACATTTTTTTATCGCCGCTGAATCCTTAGCGTAACTGGTAATTACGCAACCGGTTGCCTTCATAAAGAGATGCACAAAATCCGTTGTATTAAAGCTCTCTATTGTTTCCGGCAAACCTCTGTATTTCTCTTCAAAAGAAACTTTACCACTTTTTATACTGCGCGCTTCTTTATCTCCTTCTTGCAGGGTTTGGCCTCGCTCTTGTTGCAGTATTTCTTGAAACGTCATTTTCCTCGCCCTTCACGTATTTCTTCTCTAGTTTTTCAAGGATATCCGATAACTCATACGCAAGTTTCGTTGCGGCTTCTTCGATTTCCATATGATCACCATCATCATCCATTATAGGTGTAAACGGCACTCTTGCTTCCACGTCGATGCGGTAGCTACTGTAGTTGGGCAAGCCAATAGTTTTGCCCAAAGATACTCCCACAAAACTTCGATGGGCATCCGGCAGAATAATTATAGGTTCTTCTTTTTCAAGCTCCCGTGGCTTTGCGCCTTTTTCGTTAAAGGTTACTTTTGTTCTTGCTGGCATTTATGCATCCTCCCCGAAATACTTTATCGCTAACTCTGCAAATTTCTTATTCACTATGTTTGTGAACCTCGCCCACTGTCCACCTCTTGGCTTTGAGTAGTGCCCACCGGGGGTCATATTGCATGTAAATAACGCTTCATTGATTATACGTATCATTTCCGTGGAGTACAGACGCATACCGAAATCATTCACAAACCATGAATGGGGTATCTTACCAGAGGTTTCCCAATAACTTAATGTGCGTTTAGTTACATAAAGCGCTTCACATACTACTGATATGGGGTAAAGGTTTATGGTCAAGCCCGTGGGAGTTACATATTTCTCCTTAAAATCGATGTAACTCCGCAGTCTTTTAGAAGTCCTACTTCCCATTACTCTGACGCTCCGTATTTCGCCGCCTTTTCTGGACTAACCACGCTTGCGGCAAAGGATACTTTAGCATCAAATAAAGAAGCATATTCTTCTTCCGTTATCTTACCTAAAGCGGCAAGCGCTTTTAGCTTATCTGGATCAATACGCATAGTCTGCGCTTCTTCTAATAAACGCCGCGCCTCTAAAAATTCCTTGGCGCGCTCCGGGTCTAAGCTATAGGATACTCGCCGCATACTTCCGATCATATAGCCACGATTATCTTTGAAGTACAAAGAACCGTTCTCGTTCGGCTGACCATATACTTTTGAGAACTCCATGAATTCGGCTTTGAGTTCATCCCGGCGCTTCTCCAGCATCTTAATCTGCGAACTAAGCGCTTCGTACTGCTCTGCCGCCGCGCACGCTCTCTCAAATGTAATGCTGCAAGCGTTATTCAGCTCTGATATAACGCCTTTTTTAGCGGATGTTCCTACTGGCATCTGGCTACCTCCTTAATGTCATTCATCTGCAACCCAACTATAGCACTCCCAACGCACATTTGTCAAATTATTTGGAGACGTCGTTTTCTCGCATTACGTGTAGGCCCATTTCCTTATAGCGTTTAAGCCTAATACTTAGATGTCGTGAAAGCAAGTAGCTGGCTTGATGGTTAAAGTCATACCAAATAACCGGCGATATCTTACCTTCTTTTACCCGGCGTATTCTGCCCACAACTTGTTCTATACCCATGCCATTTCCTACAGAGGTTAGCGCAAATCCCACTTCCCATGTCCGCACATTTGTACCCTCGGATGCTTTTGCGTAAGTCGCTATAGTGACTAGTTTTTCTTTAGATTCCGCGCGGGCTATTATCACCTCGTCTTTCTCTTGGGAATCCCCATAGAAAGTCTGTATCGTACTTTCGTCTACACCGTGCCTTATTAGATACTCATTGAGTAAGCGGATGTAGTTTTTTTGCTTAGCGAATAAAACGCATGAATGTCCCAAGTCTAAATGCTTTTTTAGCAAGGACAAAACTTTGTCCAAAAATATCCTCGCCGCCCATGTTTCATGCTCAAAGAATAATTGGCATTCTACATGCTCCAAACGCAATGTTGGCCTATCATCTTTGTGGATATCTTTATAAGCAACCATATCCGATTTTGAAACTGGATAGCCTAAGTAATCCCAGCCGTTGGCAAAAAAGCGATATTCGGAAATATACTCGTTTTTCATCCTATAATAATGTGGCTCCAAAGGTTGATTATCAGAAATAAGCCTAACATCAGTCGGCAACACGTTAGTTTCCTCTTGTGCGCTTTTTTTATCCGAGTAAGCAAAGCCGCCAAAGTAGTAATGCAAAACTCGATCCAAACCGTCGTTGCGCTCCGGTGTTGCCGATAATCCTATTTTATACGGTGCAGAAAAGTCATTAAGAAGCGAAAAACTGTTACTGGGCACCCTTTGGCACTCGTCCACGACAACCAAACCAAACGAGTTCTTTATACTTGCTAAATCAAACTCTGGACGCGCTATAGTAGCAACAGAAGCTATTGTTATAAAATCCCCCACAATACGTTTTCCGGCTTGAAGTACTCCGATCTTACCCGCCGCATCTCCAAAACAATACTTAATGTCTTTTTGCCAACCAATAACTAAGTCGGTCTTATGCACAATTATTAAGGTCTTTTGTTTTAATTTCGCCGCACAGTACAGGGCTAAGATCGACTTTCCAGACCCGGTTTTTTTACATATAATCCCGCGCTCGGTATCTTTTATCCACGCCTCATACGCCTCTTTTTGCAATGGGCGCAGCCCTAATAAAAACTTTGGGAAATCTTTTAGTGTTCTTTCTTCTCTAAAGTCTTGCACTTCTACGTTTGGCAAATTTAGTTTTACTCCAACCGGCATTTCTAAATACGCGCCGTCTGCATCTATGCCGTTAGCGGTGTAGTACAAAAAAGGTGTATGTCCAAAAGACGCCGTTGACATATCTGATCCGATATGTTTAGGTAATGGGTATGCGAAATTTTTCAATACGATTAATCAATATGATGATTGGCCTTGTGCTTTATGCGCTTGGTATTGTTATGACGATCAAAGCCAATGTCGGCTATGCCCCGTGGGAAGTATTCCATGTCGGCCTTGCGCAGACAACAGGATTGACCATCGGCTTGATCTCCATCATCGCAGGGATTGTCATTATCATCGTCGTTACGGCATTGGGAGAAACGCTCGGTTTTGGATCGATCGCAAGCATGGTTCTGACAGGCGTATTTCTTGACATTATTATGATCCTGGACATCATCCCCACAGCGGACAACTTTGTGACCGGCATCGTCATGCTGATCATCGGGATGTTCATCATTGCTTTCGGCTCTTACTTTTACATCAAAGCCGCCTTCGGCGTCGGGCCGCGGGATAACTTAATGGTCGTGCTCGCCCGGAAAACGAAAATGCCCGTGGGGGTCTGCCGCGGTTTGGTCGAGCTGTCGGTAACGCTGATCGGTTGGTTATTCGGCGGTATGGTCGGCATAGGTACGGTGATTGCGTTTGTGGCGATCGGCGGTTGCGTGCAAGTCGTTTTCAGCGCGCTCAAATTTGCATAGCATCGTTTTTTAACTCCGAATTCATTGTAGTTCAAATAGAATTTGCTTGCATATTTGTAATTGATATATTTTTTTTCGTATAAGATTTTTGATTTCAGACTATCAAAAAATTTCAGTGCCTTGTCGTTGATTTTTCTGATTGTTGAGAGCTCATCCGAGTCGGTGACTCTGGTCAATTGCACGACGGTGTGGCCGCAAACCGGGCAATGCTTTAAAAAATCTAATTCACAAAAAATAAGACGAAAAAATGTA
>QMCE01001035.1_pt1 | contig 36214 bp, 43 predicted proteins | sample 1821851 | NCBI WGS metagenome assembly QMCE01 (sample SAMN09453174, study PRJNA476694) | Termite gut metagenome, whole genome shotgun sequencing project. | isolation source: worker | host: Odontotermes sp. | place: South Africa:Pretoria | collected 2016-01-28 | reverse complement strand
TAAGAGCCTGTCCCGGTAGGCATCGTGAGGTGATTTCCGTCGTCGGCGCTCAAGATTGCCCGGCGACGCGACAAAGCTATGTTGCTTCATAGGTGCGAAGCGGCGCCGGGCAAGATTGAGTGCCGACGGCGGAAAGCGCCCGCGAGACCTACCGGGACAGGCTCTAAGCAAATGCAACTCCATTGCGTTGAAGTTGACTTCACTCCAGACAGCGCGGAACTGTTGCGGCGACTCCAGATGCGATCGGTTGCGCGGCCCAGGGCGGCGTTTCTGGAGGCCGGCTTCGGGATCGATGCCGATGCGGGCCAGGTCGTGGTCGGCGGAATCGCGTTCCGGAGCCGCCTGCTCGCCCAAAACCTCGCCCGTGCGGCCGGGGATCGGATATGGCCCCATATCGTCACATGCGGGCGCGAAATGGCGGATTTCGCCCAAACGCTCCCCGGAACGCTTGAACAGTACTGGTGCGACGCATTCATGCAGGCCGCCCTGGAACAGGCGCGGGCCGAAACGCTTCTCTGGATCGATCGGGAATGCCGCGCGGGAAAACTCGCCTCGATGAACCCCGGCGCGCTCCCGGAATGGCCCATTCAGGAACAGCGTCCCCTGTTCCGCCTGCTGGACGCCGCAGCCGCCTTCGCCGGAGTGGAATTGACCGGCGCCCTGATCATGCTGCCTGTCAAAAGCGTGTCAGGCATCTTTTTTCACAGTGAAACCGACTGGGGAAGCTGCGCGACATGCCCGCGCGAAAACTGCCAGAACCGCCGCGCAGGCGATTTGCAAAAATAAAAATCCTTTGCCTTGACCTGCTTCACGTGTTGCCTATACTAAGATGATACTCAGGGGAACCTCCGGAAACCGGCGATTGCCCGCCGTCAGGCGCGGGTGAGGGAATGTGCCGGAAGGCGTGATTTTGCAGTCTTTTGCAAAGAATCGCCTTTCGCGTTCCGGAGAAGGCCATGCCTGGCGATCAGCGTGTGCGCAATGCAGGTTTGTGGAGGTTCCCGTATTTGGCGAGCCGCGACCCAATAGAGGATTGCGGCTTTGCTGTTTCAAAGAGAGCCCTTTTCGTCCACGTTTTGCTAGTGAAAGCGATGCCGCCATGGCGGAAAACAATATCCATACCGCGCCGGCGAATGAGGAATCCGGCGCGTTGACCGATTTCATCGCGCACAAGGCCGAGAAACTGAAGTATCCCCTGCTGGCGCTCCTGGTCGTCCTGGTCGCCGCAGCCGCCATCCTCAGCTATTCGCGGAAAGCAGCCGCCCGCGCGGACGCCGCGGCGAAGGACGCGGTGTTCGCGACCCTGGCCAGCGTGCAAAACGGCTCCAGGCAGGCCGCCGATGCCGCCGCCGCCTTCGCCCAGGAGGCGAAGGACTATCAGGGACTGCCCGCCGGCGCGCAGGCGAATCTCTTCGAGTTCTCCTATCTCTACAACCAGAACAGGGACTACGCCGTCGCGGAACAGGCTGCCGGGCGGTTCGTCCGGGACTACCCCGCGAGCAGCATGGTTTCCCGCGCGCGCTTCGCCCAGGCGCAGACGATGTTCCAGCAGGGAAAAGTGGATGAGGCCATCGCGGCGTTCCGCGCCCTTGCCGCTTCCAACGACGTCGAACTCCTGCCCGAAATCAAGCTCGCCCTCGCGCAGGCTCTCGAACGCCGCGCCGAAGACGCGAAGGACAATCCCGACGAATACCGCTCCCGCCTCGAAGAGGCCGAGGCCGAATACACCGACATCATCACCCGTGCGCAGATAAGCGTTCCCTCCCAGCGCGGCTTCTGGCCGCAGGCTGTGACCCTTCCGGCCGATTACGCGCTTGTGCAGATAAAGGACAGGCTCGCCGGGCACAGCCACGGCAAGCCCGTCGGCGTGGCCGCGGCGCAGGACGTCCGCGACGGCGTCATGTCCATCCCGCCGCCCCCGGCCGATTCCGCCCCCGAGGCGCCTGAAGAGGCTGCTCCCGAAGACGCGGCTGAAACGGAAGCGCCGCCCGCTCCGCCCGAAGACAAAACCGAAGAACAATAACAACGTTGTCGAGACCTTGTTTTGCACCGCTGAAAGAGAGAAAAGAATATGCCCAACATCAAGTCCGCGAAAAAGCGTATGCGTCAAACAGTCAAGCGCACTGCCAGGAACCGCGTGCGCAAGGAAAAGCTCAAAAAGGCCGTCAAAGCCTACAAGAACGTTCTCGCGACCGGCGAAGCGCAGGCGATCGGCGAGGAATTGAAGAAAGTCACCAAGGCGATCGACAAGGCGAAGGTCAAGGGCATTCTGCACAGGAACACCGCCAGCCGCCGCAAATCCCGTCTCGCAAAAGCCGCGAACCGTCTCGCCGCCGCCAAGGCGTGATTGCTGCGGGAAGACCGGGGTTTTGTAGACGGGTATGGCTTGACGATGTTTTGTCGCGGCGCGGTTTTCCACTTTCACCGTAGGCGATGGGCGTGCGGAACAGCGGCCGATGAATGTGCGAAGCAAGGCACCGCTGTGCGCGGATGCCTTGCTTTTTGCATGTATACACAGATTCTCAGTACGGAAAGGCGAAATACATGGCTCTTCTCGAAGAACTTGAGTCCATGCGCATGGCGGCTGCCGCCGCAATCGGCCAGGCCGGTTCGGCAGACGCGCTCGAAAGCGTCCGCGTCGCGTTTCTCGGCCGCTCCGGGCAGTTGAAGGAGTTGATGGGCCGCATCAAGGAAGTGCCGAACGCGGAGAAAAAAGACGCGGGACAGCGCCTGAACGCCGTGAAGAACGAGCTTGAGGCGCTTTTTGACGAACGGAAGGCCGCGCTCGGCTCCGCCGCCCCGTCCGGAGGCCCGCGCCCCGACCCAACCCTCCCCGGCCGCACGCAGCCTCTGGGGACGACGCACCCGCTCACCCAGGCGATGGAGCGTTTCGCCGGCATTTTCGAAAAGCTGGGCTTCACCATACAGCAGGGCCCGGAGATCGAGGACGTGTTCCATAATTTCGACGCCCTCAACATGCCTGACGATCATCCCGTCCGCGACCAGGCAGACACCTTCGTCCTGGAGGACAACGCCATTCTCCGCAGCCAGACCTCCACCGTCCAGGTTCGCGCCATGGAGGAGCATGTGCGCAAATACGGCGGCGGCGAGGGAATGCCCGCCATCCGGATCGTCTCCCCCGGCCGCACATACCGCCCCGATTCGGTCGACGCGACGCACCATTACGGATTCTCCCAGATCGAGGGGCTGGCTGTGGAGCGGGGCGTGTCCATGGCGGATTTGAAAGGCTTTCTCGCGCTCTTCGCGCGCGAGATGTTCGGAGAGGAAACGACCACGCGCTTCAGGCCGTCGTTCTTTCCCTTCACCGAGCCGTCTGCGGAATTGGACATTTCCTGCATTTTCTGCAAGGGCAAAGGCTGCCGCGTCTGCAAGCAGTCCGGATGGGTCGAGCTGGGCGGCTGCGGCATGGTGCATCCGAACGTCTTCGACGCGGTCGGGATCGACAAGGAGCTCTACACAGGCTTCGCGTTCGGATTCGGCATCGAGCGCACTGCCATGTTCATGCTGGGAGTCGACGACATACGCCGCTTCAGCGAGAACGACATGCGATTCCTGACGCAATTCCCGTAAGAGCCTATCCCAGTAGGTCTCGCGGATGCTTTCCGCCGTCGGCACTCAATCTTGCCCGGCGCCGCTTCGCACCTATGCAATAACATAGCTTTGTCGCGTCGCCGGGCAATCTTGAGTGCCGACGACGGAAATCACCTCACGATGCCTACTGGGACAGGCTCTAAGTCAACAACGATAACGACGGAGGAACACCATGACCACGACAACAAAAACCCGGCGCGGGGCGGCCCGGAACGCATTACGGGCTCTGCTCCCGAAAACCGCGCAGTCCGTTGTTTGGGAAGGGGAGAAATTCGTGGCTCTTCCCGATCAGGATGTCGATGGCTGGCTGGAGGATTTGGTTGACGGCATCGAGGCGACTCTCGCCCTGAGGGAAAGCGGCGTACGCCTGTCTCAGGACGATGTGAAAAAACGGTATGGGCTGGCGTAACGGAGAAGGGCATGATGTATCGCATCGAATACACGTCTGCCGCCATTGCCCATCTTGACCGCATAACCCAGACGGACAGAAAACGCATTGTCCGGAAAATCGATTTGCTGGCAAACGATCCTGTCCCGTCCGGCAGCAAAGCGCTCAAAGGATTTGCCGGATTTCACAGAATCCGTGTCGGCGATTACCGTGTTGTCTATGTCGTCCGTCGGCGCGTGATCACCGTGACTGTCGCTGCGGTGGGGCATCGAAGCGACATCTATGCAAAAATCGCCCGGCTTTATAAGGAACCACGCTCATGATCCTTTCATACAACTGGCTCAAAGACCTGACCGGCGCAACCCTTCCCCCGCAGGAGCTCGCCGACGCCCTCACCCGCGTCGGGCTCAATGTGGAAGACGTCGCCCCTGTCGCGGGCGGCGACCACGCCCTCCACGCCGACATCACCACAAACCGCCCCGACTGGCTCTGCCATCTGGGCGTCGCGCATGAAATCGCCGCCGCGTTCGGCGGCTCGGTCGCCGCCCCCGCAATGGATATTCAGGAAGCCGGCCCGGACGTGAACACCCTCACAAGCGTCACCCCCAGCCCCGGCGCGGAAGAGCACTGCCCGCGCTACACCCTCCGCGTCATCCGGGGCGTGAAGGTGGGGCCGTCCCCGGCGTGGCTCCGGGATCGCCTCGTCGCCATCGGACAGCGGTCGATCAACAACATCGTCGACATCACGAATCTCGTGTGCTTTGAAATGAACCAGCCCCTCCACGCCTTCGACATGGACAAGCTGGCCGAAGGCCGCATCGTCCTCCGCCTTGCGGAAAAAGGCGAGGAATTCGACGCCATCACGGGCGAACACGCGCAGCTCGAACCCGACATGCTCGTCATCGCCGACGCGGAAAAAGCCGTCGCCGTCGCGGGCGTCAAGGGCGGGCAGAACACCGAGGTCGGCGACGGCACGACAAACGTCCTCCTCGAATCGGCATGGTTCCAGCCCCGGAGCGTGCGCCGCACATCGCGGCGGACCCGCATGGCGTCCGAGTCCTCGTACCGCTACGAACGGGGAATCGATCCGGGCATGACCGAGCGCGCGTCCAGGCGCGCGGCGTCCCTCATTCTCGAACTGGCAGGCGGAACGCTCGCGACAGGCGTCATCGACACAAACCCCTCCTTCGGGCAGTCGTGGGAGACGACCATGCGCTTCGACAGGTGCGACAGCCTTTTGGGCGTCGCCGTGCCGCGAGAGGAGATGAAGCGCATCTTCACCGGACTCGGCCTCGCGATCACGCATGAGGACGGGAAGGCTGTCACGGTCAGGTGTCCTTCGTTCCGGCAGGATTTGAAGCGCGAAGCCGATCTTGTCGAGGAAGTCATCCGCCTCGCCGGGTACGACCGCATCCCGGAGCGCATCAGCATGCCGCTCGTGCTGTCGCGCGAACTGCCGGGGACAGCCTGCGCCCGGATCGTCCGCAGCACGCTGGCGGGGCTGGGCTATCACGAATGCGTCACCGATTCGTTCGTTCCCGCCGAATGGGGCCGCGCGTTCGCTCCCGGCAGGGCGCAATACGCCATCCAAAACCCCATCAACGCCGAACGGCCGGTCATGCGCTCCGCCCTCGCGCCGTCGCTCCTCGAAGTGCGGAAAACCAACCGGCTTGTTCAGGACGTGCGTCTGTTCGAAATCGGGAGGACGTATTGCCGGGGCGCGCAGGCTCCGGAGGAGACGGCCAGGCTGGCGATTCTTGACGATCGCGGCCCGGAATATGTCCGGGGCGCGTTTGAGGCTGTTGTGCGGGCTTTGTCCCTTTCGGGGGAGACGGCTGCCCTGCCTGTGCCGGATTTGGCCGGCATGACGGCGGGAAGCGGCGGCGGGATGACGCTGTCCGGAGTCCGTTTCGCCGAACTGGGGGAAGTTGCCCGCGAACAGGCGGACGCGTTCGATCTGCCTCTGTGCCCGGCGATCGGGGAAGCCGACATGGATTTCCTCGCCCATGCGCCGAAGCTGGGCAGGAACTACCGCCCGCTGCCGCGCTTCCCCGGCGTGCGCCGCGACATTTCGCTGACAGTGGCGGAGGATGTCCGCTGGGGCGATATGGAGGACGTGGTGAAGAAGACGGCGTCCATGCTGGACGGCCTCGCGTTTGAAAGCCTCTACCGCGGAAAGGGTCTCAAGCCGGGAACCAAGGCGATGGCCTTCTCCATGCGGCTCCGCGCGGCGGATCGCTCCCTCACCGACGAGGAGGCGAACGGCATCCGCGATGCCGTCGTGAAGGCATTGCAGACGGCTTTCCCCGGATCGGAGCTCCGCTGACGGAACAGGGTTCCCGTTGAGTCGCCGGCGTGCACAGGGTATACTTGTATAGAGCCTGTTCAACTGGAGGAATGGGGACATGTTGACGATTCAGTTGCCGAAGGACATGGAAACCCGTTTGAACGCCTTGGCGGCAACCACGAAACGCCCGGAGAGTTTTTATGTGCGCGAAGCGTTGGAGCGCACCCTTGAGGATATTGAAGCAGCCTATCTGACGGATGAGCAGCTTCTCCTCACTGACGGGAATACGATTCCTGTCGGGAAAACGATGAAAAAGCGCGTTGGTATCCTGTCGGGGAAGCTGCATGTTCCGGATGATTTCGACGATCCGCTTCCGGATGATGTTTTGCGATCATTTTACGGGGGAAACGGCTGATGCGTTTCCTTCTCGACACGAATGCGCTCCTCTGGACTTTGTTGGATTCTCCCCGGATCAAACCGGTTCGGCATATGCTTCTTGCCGATGAAAACGAGGTATTCGTCAGCGCGGTTTCGTGGTGGGAAATCGCGATCAAAACAAGAATCGGAAAACTGGACGTCAATCTCCCGCAACTCCGTGCGGCCGCCAAAGACAGCGGATTTCTTGATCTGCCTCTTTCAGGTCATCATGCGCAAATGCTTTTGACGCTGCCCGCGCACCACAATGATCCGTTTGACCACATGCTGATTGCCCAGGCGTTGGCGGAACCTTTGCGGTTCATCACGGGCGATGAGGTTTTGCCGCGTTATTCCGACACGTTCATCAAAATATGATGCTTCTGCAAAGTGTGTGGAAATAACGAATTCTCTCATGATGAGCGAAAACATCGTCCGATCATCTCAAAACAGCAAATATAAGGATTAGTCTTTATGCCCCCCTTTGTCTTCACCATGCAGAACGTCTCCAAAACCTACGGCGGAAAGCCGGTGCTTGAGGACATTTCCCTGTCCTTTTATCTGGGCGCCAAAATCGGCATCGTCGGCGAAAACGGCGCGGGCAAATCCACCCTCCTCCGGATCATGGCCGGAGAAGACAAGGACTTCACCGGCGACGCCCAGCTCATCAAGGGCATGAAAGTCGTGATGGTGCCGCAGGAACCCCGTCTCGATCCGACGAAAAACGTGCGCGAAAACCTTGAGGACTCGGTGAAGCACCTTAAAGACCTTGTCGTCCGCTACGAAGACGTCTCGGCCAAACTGGGCGAGGAGCTTTCGCCGGAGGACATGGACAAGGCCATGGAGGAAATGGCGCGGCTTCAGGAAGAAATCGACGCCAAGGACGCATGGGAAATCGACCGCGCCCTCGACATCGCCTCCGACGCCCTCGTGCTGCCTCCCGACGACGCAGACGTCTCGACCCTGTCCGGCGGCGAACGCCGCCGCGTCGCCCTCTGCAAGGCCCTTCTCGAAAAACCCGATCTCCTCCTCCTCGACGAGCCGACAAACCACCTCGACGCCGAGACCATCACCTGGCTTGAGGATCAGCTCCGGGAGTATCCCGGAACAGTCATCATCGTCACCCACGACAGGTATTTTCTCGACAACATCACCAAATGGATTCTCGAACTGGAAAACGGGCGCGGCATCCCCTACGAGGGAAATTATTCGTCATGGCTCGACCAGAAGGCGGAGCGGCTCAGGCGCATCGAGAAAAAGGAAACCGACCGCCAGCGGCTTCTCAGGCGCGAACGCGAATGGATCGGCGCGAGCCCGGCCGGCCGCCTGAAAAAAAGCCAGGCCCGCATCGAACGCTATGATCAGCTGGTGAAGGAGTCGTTCGAGCTGGACAAGGGAGACGTGCTGATCCAGATTCCTCCCGGCCCCCGGCTTGGCGACAAGGTGCTGGAGTTCTCCAATGTGTCCAAGGGATTTGGCGGGGTGAACCTGCTTTCCGGCACGTCCTTCGAACTGCCGAAAGGGGCGATAGCCGGCATCGTCGGCCCGAACGGCGCGGGCAAGACCACGATGTTCCGCATGATCATGGGGGAGGAAAAACCGGACTCCGGAGAGGTGATCCTGGGCTCGACCGTGACCCTGTCCTATGTCGATCAGAACCGCGACGCGCTTGTCGACGACAACACGATTTACGAGGAAATCTCGGGCGGCATGGACGAGATCGAACTGGGCGGCAAGCGGATGAATTCGCGCGCGTATGTCTCCCGCTTCAATTTCCGGGGCCCGCAGCAGCAGAAGAAGGTGGGGCAGCTCTCCGGCGGCGAGCGGAACCGCGTCCACCTCGCGAAGCTCCTCCGGACAGGCGGCAACCTCCTCCTCCTCGACGAGCCGACAAACGATCTGGACGTGAACACGATGCGCGTCCTCGAAGAGGCGTTGGCGAATTTCCCCGCGTGCGCGATGGTGATTTCGCACGACAGGTTTTTCCTCGACCGCATTTGCACGCACCTTTTGATCTTCGAGGGAAACGGCGAAATCAAATGGTTCAACGGAAATTTCCAGGCATATGAGGAACAGGTTCTCCGCGCGGGCGGGGGCGACAGGCTGGAGCACCGGCGGGGGAAGTACAAACGGCTTGATCTGCGGTGAAAACATGATAGGGGAAGGGGCGGATCATGGCGAATATACCTGTCGCTTCGTCGCCGATCGCTGCGCGCGTCTATACCGTGCGCGATCAGGCTGTGATGTTGGACAGCGATTTGGCGGCGGTGTACGAGGTCACCACAAGCCAGCTGAATCAGGCGATCAAGCGGAACGAATCCCGGTTTCCAGAGATGTATTCGTTCCAACTCTTGCAAAATGAATGGGATGCTTTGAGATCACAAATTGTGATCTCAAAACCCGTCCGTGGCGGCCGCCGCTATCCACCGCGCGTTTTCACCGAGCACGGCGCGATAGCGCTTGCGATGGTGTTGAATTCGGAACGCGCGGTCAAGGCCAGCGAAATCGTCATAGACGCGTTCGTCCGTCTTCGCCATACCCTGCATGCCAACAGAGAGCTTGCCTGGAAGGTCGACAAGCTGGGGGCGCAGGTGGATGAGCATCAGCAGGCCATTGCCGTCATTTTCCACGAGCTTGGAGAATTGACGCGGGGCGTGGAGCCGGAACGACCGAAAGAGCGCATCGGGTTCAGGCCGAACAAAAAGCGGGAGAATGGCAGGGACATTCCGGTATGACAGGATATACTGAACCCAAAGGAGAACCGTCATGACCGGCGCTGAATATGATGTCGACCTGCTCTGGGATTCCGAAGCGGCCGTATGGGTGGCAAGCAGCGAAAACATACCCGGTCTCGCGATGGAATCGGGTTCGTATGACGCCCTCATAGAGCGCGTCCGCTTTGTTGTTCCCGAACTGCTTGAATTGAACGGAATGCCGAAGGAAGACATAGCCCTTCGGTTCCATTCCGAGAGGCTCGAAAAAGTATCCCTGTAATGGCTGAATATGAAAAACTGGTTCGCGCGATTCTTCGGGAGCACGGCTGTTCGCTTGTGCGGCACGGCAAGGGTGATCACGACATCTGGCACAGCCCGATTACAAATCGGAATGTTGTTGTGGATACGAGAATAAAATCACGCCACACAGCGAATATTGTTATGAAGCAAAGCGGCATACGACGCCATTTTTGAGCGCATCGGGTTCAGGCCGAACAAAAATAAAGGTCATTCATACAGCGCATACTTGCTCTCACGCATCAGCCGCCGTTTCTCCCCCGCTTCGAAGTCGGCCTTTTCCCCGTCTGAGCAGGGGATGATGGGCGGGACGGGACGGGGTTTGTTGTTTTCGTCAAGCGCGACTTCGATGACGAAGGCTGTGTTGACCAGTTTTCGCTCGCCGTTCAGAACGTTTTCGACAAAACTGTCCACACGCACCTCCATCGACGTCCGGCCCGTATGGGTCACGCGGGCGCGGAGAACGAGAAGATCGTTTTGCGAAACCGATTCGCGGAAACGCAGATTGTCGATCGCCGCCGTGGTGATGGGCATCCGGCAATGACGCGTCGCGGCGACGCCGGCGACAATGTCTATCCACGCGGCAAGCTGGCCGCCGAATAATTTGCCGAAACTGTTCAGATGCTGCGGCATCACAATGTAGACCTGTTCCGAAGCCGATTCGCAGGAGCAGCGGCCGGGCAGGCGTTCCTCTTCGCTCATCCAATGTCTCCATGCATGCGATTCCCCAAAAGGGAAAAAGTCATCTTATCATAGAGAAAACAGACCCTCTGATACAAGAGAAACCGCCCATGCACCCCATCCTCGCCCCGATTCTCGCAAAAGCCGCCCGCGCGGAAAAAATCGGCAGAAGCGAAGCCGAATCCCTCATCCCCCTTCTCCGGAGCGAACTCCCGGACGTGATGGCGATCGCCCGAATCGCCGCGTCCGCATCCGGAGTCGAACCGTTCACCTGCGGCATCGTCAATGCCCGGTCAGGCCGCTGCGGCGAGGACTGCGCCTTCTGCGCGCAATCGGACAGGCACGGCGCGGAGACCCCCTCCACGCCCCTTCTGGACGAGGACGCCCTGCTTAAACGCGCCGAAACATACGAGGCCGACGGAATCGACCGCATGTCGATGGTCACCGCCGGAAGAGGGCCAGGCAAAAAAACGCTGGAGCGGCTGTGCGGCGCGGCGCGGAAAATCCGGGAGCGCGTGGACATCCGCCTCTGCGCCTCGCTGGGCATTCTCGACGGGGAAGGGGCGCGCATGCTCAAGGACGCCGGCTTCGAACGCTATCACCACAATCTGGAAACGTCGCGCCGGCTCTTTCCCTCCCTCTGCTCAACCCATTCCTTCGACGAACGGCTGGAGACGGCCGCGTGCGCGAAAGCGGCGGGCCTGCGGCTCTGCTCGGGCGGCGTCTTCGGATTCGGTGAAAGCTGGGCTGACAGGCTGGATTTTTTCGCTGATCTGGAAGCGACCGATCCGGACGCGATCCCTGTCAACATCCTCATTCCCGTGCCGGGCACGCCGCTGGGCGGCGCGCAAGCCATTGCGCCGTGGGAGGGCCTCGCCCTCATCGCCCTCCTCCGCCTGACGCATCCCTCGCGCGGCGTCATCATGTGCGCGGGCAGGAAAGGCAGTTTGGGCGAATTCGGCAACTGGGTGCATCAGGCAGGCGTGAACGCGATTATGGTGGGCGATTACCTGACGCGGAAAGGCAACGATCGGGACGAGGATTTCCGGTTTTTGCAGATGATCGGCTTGCGGCCCGGTGGGTGAACATGTAGGATGAGGCTTTGTTTTGGGAGCGTGAACCATGCCTCTTGAATACCGTCTCGCGGAAAACGGCAGGCTCAGCCCCGTCTCCACCGACCTCCTGGCAATCGACGCGGGCACGGTGTGGATCGACTGCGTCAGCCCGACAGACGTGGAACTCGACCGCCTCGACAAATTAATGGGATTCGAGACGCCCAACCGCCACGACATTGTGGAAATCGAACTCTCCAACAGGCTCTACCGCGAAGACGACGGCTCGCTCGTCATGGTCGCGAACCTGCTCCCGAAGGCAGAGCACAGCCTCCGCCCGCCCCGTCCCGCAGCCTTCATCCTGCGCGAAAACATGCTTCTGACCATTCGCTACAGCGAGTTTTTCTCCTTCGAGAGGGTGGCCCAGCGCCTTCCGCGCGAAAACGAGCCGCAGAACGCCATGTCCATATTCTGCCGCCTCCTTGAGGAGGCCGTGGCCGACCGCGCGGACAATCTTGAAAGCTCGATGCGGATGATGGAGGAATTGACCTCCCGCCTGTTTGTGAAACCGCCCCGGAAAGCCCCGGCCCTCGTCTCCGAAGGCGAGGACCTGGACAACGCCCTGCGGCAAATCGGCGGCATGGGCGAGGCTGTGTCGAACATCCGCGAAAGCATCACGTCGCTCCAGCGCGCAGTGAATTTCGCGAGGACGTATGTTCCTGACAGCTGGTGGCGGGATCAGCGCGTCGTTCTCGATTCCATCAAAAGCGACCTGACCGCGCTGTCGGACGAGGCCGCGTTCATCATGAACAAGCTCTCGTTCAATCTGGACGCGGTTCTGGGCATGATCAACATCGACGAATCGAAAATCATCCGCCTCCTCTCGGTTGTGACCCTGCTTTTGTCCCCCCCCGTGCTGATAGCCGGGGTGTACGGGATGAACTTCCAGTTCATGCCCGAGCTGGGCTGGAAAATGGGCTACGCGTTCGCGCTCGGGCTGATGGTGACGACGGCTGTCGGATCGATATGGTATCTGAAGCGGAAACGGTGGCTGTAGAGCGGCTCCCAGCCATGCATGCTTCCCGGATTCACAATTCTCCAACACCCTCAAAAACCGCATCTTTCCCGCATCTTTCCCCTGAAACCGACTTTCAGTGCAGCGGCGGCCGATAACGGTCGATAGTTCTGATACGTTTCCGCGCGGGAACGCGTATCGTCATGTGATCCGTTGAGAGAAGGAACGCATCCGGGATGCTGAAAATACCCAAACCCACACATGCGGCCGTCTTCGCCACGTTCTTCGCCATGGCAATCGCCGCGGGCTGCTTCCCCTCCACGGACAAGCACGCCCGCGCCCCCGTCGTCGACGCGGACGCCCCGGACGCCGAAACCGCGTACTGGCGCGCCCGCTACGTCAAAAACCGCTCCATCCCCCCGCGCGAATTCGCCGTCGCCCCCAGGCCGGCGCGGAACAATGATTTCGGCGAATTCAACGACACTCTCTACGCCGGCCTCGACAGCCAGCCCTCCCTGCCCGGACTCCCCGGCGGGCAGGACATCATGCCCATGATGGGCGGGCCGGCCGGCTATCCCGTTCCCGCGGCCCTCGCCCCGGAATACCGCTTCCCCGGCGCGCCGGCGAACAGGGCCCCGTCGTCCTCCGTCTCCCTCCCTGGCGCGGCGGGCGCGGCGGCAGCCGCAGCGTCCGGCCACGCCGGAATACCGGCCGGGTCGCATTTTTATCCCATCGAGCAGCTTGTCTTCGGAGGAGACTATCCCGACATCGACAAGCCGGAACTCTACCGCCTCATGCCGCGGGACGTCATCACCGTCGCGGTCAGGGATCACCCGGAGTTTTCCGGAAAGCTCGATATTCAGGCCGACGGCACTGTCCACATCCCCAACACCCACGACCTCATCCGCCTGCGCGGCCTCGCCGTCGACGAGGCGGCGGAGGAAATCCGCCGGAACCTTCAGGTGTATGTGAAAGGCGAATGCGTCGTCCGCGTTCAGGCCAACCGGGCGCGGGGCGGCTACTACTTCGTCTTCGGCGACGTCAACCAGCCCGGACGATTCCCCATGGGCCTCGAACCGGTCAAACTTTCCGACGCCATCCTCGCCGCCAACTGGGAGGCGAATCCCAACCGCATGGATCAGGACGACGAACTCGGGCCCGCGTTCCCCGCCGCCGGGCCGCGCGGCAAATTCATCGCGCCCCAATCCGCCGATCTGGCCCGCGTCATGCTCATCACCCCGCACCGCAGCCAGCCTGTGCGCACCATGCACGACGTGCGCTCAGCCATGCTCGGCATGACCAACAACGACCCGGCTGTGCGGCCGGGGCAGATCATCGTCGTCCCCTCCCTCGATCCGCGCAGGAACCGCTCCCTCGGCCTCGACATGCCCGACAGCGCGGTTCCGCCCGACGGCCTCATGCCCGGCCGGGGATTTTCCGGAGCGGATTCGCCCGCGCGGCTTCCCGAAGTCTCTCCCGATTCGCATCCGAACCGGCAGCGCGCTGTCGTGCGAACCCCGGCCGTCGAGGCCAACATGACGCAGGCGTTCAGGGAGCAGTCCACTGTCGCGCCGTTCAATCCCCATGCCGAATACCGCGAAGCGGCTCTTCCTCCTCCTCCGCCGCTGCCGCAGGCTCCCGGGCCGGGCGTCGTTGGGGCGGATGAACCGGAGACGGCCTGGGAGGATGAACCGGAGGCGGTGTGGGCGGATGAGCCGGAGACGGTATGGGAAGAAATCCGGGAACCGGACAGCGCGCCCGAGCCCCCGCCGTTCCTGGACGAGCCGGCCCCGGAGCTGTTTGAAGAGCCCCGGAATACGACCTGGCCCGGAACATGGGGAGAGGGCGGATCGCAGCAGCGCGGCATGGGGAACGGAGAGAAACGATCGCGGGAGAGTCTGGAGAACTGGCGCAAGGGACTGTAAGCATCAATCGCTCCACCGGGAATCGGGGAACCGGAAACATGCCGAAGAAGAAGAAAACGAAATATTCGCGGCTCAGCCCGGCCTACCTGGCGTCCCGGCATTCGGGAGCGCTGTTCATGTTCCTGACGCTCGGCCTTCTCGGCGGCATGGCGTTCCGCTCCCTGATCCAGCCAACGCTCTACCGATCCGGGGCCGAGGTTCCCGCCCGCGTCGCTCCCGCCGACGCCGCGCCGGCCTTCGACTGGGACGCCAAGGCGCGCGAATGGGCCGCCGCGCTCCGGAACAGGCACGATCAGGAGCTTCTGTCCGCCAATCTGCGCTACGCGGTCAAGGCAGCCGCAACCCTTGACGAACGCTTTGACGAGGAGTCGTTCTCCTCCTGGCTGGCCACGCTGAATCCGCGCGACGGCTTTCCGACATCCCTTTTCAACAACCAGCTCCTGAACCGTCTGCTGACGCGGTTCGGCCCGACGGTTTCCGTCGGGCGGAGCGACCTGGCCTCCAACATGGACTTCCAGTCCCTCGCCGCGATCACGGCCGATCTCGATCCGCCGCCCGGCAGCGCGGCGAACTGGGATTTTTCCTTTTTCCGCGACGATTCAGCCAAACGCGCAGCAGGCGCGGACGACTGGATTGTCTCGCGGCCCGGCCCGGACGATCGTTTCTTCGCCGTCTTCTTCCGCCTCTACGAATGCCTGAAGGGCAAACCCGCCGAATCCCCCGCCGCGAAAGCGGCTTTGCCGGCGGCGGCGGTTTCGGCCCTGTCGCGAAACGCGAACTCATCCGGGAAATAGCCGCAATCCCCGTTCTCGCCGCAAACGGCCTGTACCATGCGGGCGGCCTGCCCATGGCCGGTTCCGGCTTCGGTTCCGGGCCTGACGGCGGGCATGCCGCGCTGTGGGCCGATGCGTGGGGCAGGGACGCCGCGCTGGCGCTGCGCAGGAGCGACGATGCGGGAAGCGGCGGCGCGATTTTCGTCTCCTTCGAATCCTCGCTGAATCCCCTTCTGTTCCGCCGCGACACTGTCTATACCCGGATTCAGCCCCTGGCGGCGGCGACGCTCCTGGCCTATGCGGCTGCGCACGAAAAGACGCCGCCCCCGGCTCCCGCCGCGCCCCAGCCCCCTCCCGCGCGGAAAAGCGCCTCCGACTTTGTGGACGAACTCGAACCGCTCGAATCCGCCGAACCGGCCGCCGGGGCGGACGCCGCGCCCGAGGCGGCGTATCGCGAGGTTGTCGACGAAGAAGCCGCGGGGAAACGGCTCGCCCTCATCGCCATGCGCGAAGAGTCCCTGCATACGGCCCGCGTGGATCGGGACGCCTCGGCGCGGGGTCTGGACGCGGCCCGCGGCGCAGACAACCGCATCAGCCGTGAGGCGATTGCCGCCCGTTCACGCGCCGATCATCTGCGGGAACGCTACGACGCCGCGATCCTCGCGATCGAACAGGACAGCGCGCCCAAAGTTCCCCCCGACGCAGCCCGCCTCTTCGCCCTGAGGGACGAGGCGCTTTCACGTCTCACGACTCTTCTGCAGTATTGCACCGAGGAGCATCCCTTTGTCCGCCAGGCCCGCCGCGACCTTGAATCCGTCGAGGATCAGCTTGCCGGCCACAGCCCGGACGAGGAAGCGAACCGCGCCGCGGAGGAACGGGCGACGCGCGTGGCGAATCTGTATCTTGAATGGGAAACAGCCGTCGATCAGGCAGACGCGCTGGAGGAACGCGCCCGCAGGCAGAGCGAAGAGGTGGCGCGCCTTCTTGCCGCAGTGACGGAATGGGAGCGGTGCATTTTCCAGCGCGAAGAAGAATTGATCCAGGCCAGGGCAGCCCCTGTTCCGACCATCCGCCGGAAAATAGCGGTTGAACAGCCCGAGCCCGCCGCCCCTGCGCCGCCGCCGCCCGCGCCTGTTCCGACCCCGGCTCCGGCCCCGGCCCCGGTTCCTCCTCCTCCTCCGCCGCCCGTGGTTCAGGAGGTTCGCCTGGACATCGGCCCTGTTCCCGCCCGCATGCCGCTGGAGGCGTTCCCGCCTGAGTGGAGCGCATTGTGGATCGGCCTGCTGGGCGGCCTGTGCGTCGGCCTGTGGTGGATGATTATGCGGGAAGTCCTGGCGGATCGTTTTCGGAACGAATCCGAGGCGCTCCGCATGGTGCGGCTCCCCGTTCTCGCAAGCCTGCCCGCCTACGATCCGCGCTCCTTCCGCGAGGCGGCCGCGACCATGAAGGGCGAAACGACCCGCGTCCGGGCGGACGCGTGGCAGTTCATCCCCGCGCAGGTGGAAACGTCCGAGCCGCCCGCCGAGGCGCGCCGCGGCAAAATCCAGCCTGCCGCGCGGCGCCCGCGCTTTCTGGGATGGGTGTTCGGCCTGCTGATTCTGCTGCTCGCGGGACTTTTGCAGTATAAATCCATGACAGGCTTCGCCCAGCCGCTTCCGCCCCGGTCGGGCGAACTCTCCCTTCCCGCCGCCGCTGTCCGCGCGCTGGAGGGGGATGGGGGGAACTGGGAGAATCTGCCATGACGACGGCTGACGACGCCTTCGACAAACTGATGACCAAAAACGCCCTCAGCATCCCTGTCGCAAATCCTTCCGGGAATGCGGCGGCCATTCCCCGCGAAGCCGCCCCGCCTCCCCGCCGGATCGACCCCGCCGGGGAACAGCCCGTCCGGGGCGCGGCAGCCGTCCGGGTCATGGACGTCATGGACGGGAGCGGAGACTACCGCGACTACCGCCCGCGCGCCGGAGACGACGAAGAAGACGACGGGATGGGCGACGTCTTCACCACCCCCACCGAAACCGATCTGGACGCCGTGCCGGACGAGGACGATCCTTCCCGGCGGCCGACAGGGGCGCTGGACGCGGTCACGTCCCCGACGGAATTCCACGCCGCCGTCGGGGAGGAGGAGACGGACGGCGAACAGGACGGCGAACCGGCGGGGCCGCCTGAGGACGAGCTGGACGCGGACGAGAATTTCCGCGAAGCCGACGTCGTGGAGGAATCGCCGTCCGCCGGCCTGTCTCTGGATCGCGCGCGGCGGGTGCGGCGTTTCGCCTATCTTCCCCTCGCCGGCATCGAACAGTTCGAAGCCCGCGCGCGGGACATCATGGCCGGGCTTGTTTCGCGGACGCCCGAGCAGCCCTCCCTCGCCGTCGTCGCGCCCGCGCGGGGCGACGGGCAGACCGAGGTCGCCATACGCCTCGCCCTCGCCGTCGCGAAACGCGTCGACTACCGCATTCTGCTTGTGGACATGGACGTCAGGAGGCCCCAGATTGCGCGGCGCCTCGGGCTGTCCTCCAAATATTTCACGGCGATGGACGTTCTCCGGGGCGCCTGTCCCCTCGGTGAGGCCCTGATGCACAGCGAGGAGGACAATCTCTACGTCCTGCCGTCGCGAGCGTCGGATCGGGACGGCGACGAGGTTCTCGACGTCAAACAGGTGCGGCAGCTGATGGAGCAGTTGCATTCCGCGTTCGATTTCGTCATACTCTGTTGCGGCTCCATGGATCATGCGGACGCGACCATTCTCTGCCGCCATACGGGCGCGACGGCGCTTGCCGCCTTCTGCCGCCGCACCCGCGCGGGCGCGCTCAGGGACGCGGCGGATCGCCTCGCCGAGGCGGGCGTGGCCGTGGCCGGGCTGCTGTTGACGGGAGCGGCGTAAAGGGTTCTCATGCTGTACACAAATTTCTGGGACCTTGATTTTTCCCCGTTCGCCAACGACAACCGTCCCGAGACGTTTGTGCCGACGCACGCGGCGACGCTGGCCATGGCGCGCCTCAGGTACGCGCTGGGAACAGGCATGGGCGCGTCCGCGCTGTTCGGCGAGCCGGGGTCGGGGAAGAGCAGGGTGGCGCGGATCGTCGAGCGGGAATTCGCCGCCGCCCGCTGGCTGACAGCCTATCTCCCGAATCCTTCGGGAACGCCCCGCGACATCCTCGCGGCGTTGAACAGGGACGCGGCTGCCGCCGTGCCGCACGGATCGATCGGGATGGTCGAACTCCACGCCTGCCTCGCGGATCGGGCGCGGCGCAACCAGCCTGTTCTGCTTGTCGTCGACGACGCGCAGGCGGCGCGGGGGACGGATTTCCTCGAAACGCTCCGCACGCTTCTCAACATAGAGCACGACGGGGTGAAGGCGCTGTCGATGCTTCTGGTCGGGCAGCCGGGAATGGAGCGGAAGCTGGCCGCGGCAAGCGGTTTCGACGGGCAGCTGATGATGCGGGCCGTGCTCGACCCGATGACGGACGAGGAGACGCGCCTCTACATTCTGGCGCGCCTCAAGGCTGCGGGGAGCAAGCAGGGGATTTTCACCAAGCACTCGGCCGAGCTTGTGGTGAAGTTTTCCAGGGGCCTGCCGCGCCAGGTGAACAGGCTGTGCGAATTGTCCCTGGTCATCGCCTACGGCCTGGAGGAGAAGCGCGTGACGCCCGAGATCGTCGAAATGGCGGCAGCTGATCTGGATTTATTGCCTGCGGGCGAGGCGGCGTTTTTCCACTGGCCGCACCCGCCTGCCCCGGAGGCGGCTCCTCCGGAGGACGCGCCGGACGAGGAGGATGTCCTCGCCGCGCTGTCGGCGGAAGCGTAAAGGGCGGCCCATGGACGCGCACACGGAGATGACGCCGGAGCAATCCTTTTTCGCGGCGTTCTGCATCGAGGCGCTGGCGGACGAGCTGCGGACGACAGGCGACGAAATCTACAGGCTCCTCGCCGTGGAAAGCGACATTCTGGACAGCTATGTCGTGCCGTGCTGCGACGCGCTGCACACGCAGGGCAAAGGCTATATCGTCCGGGAGCTGCAAGAGCTCATGCGCACGCGGGGAGTCCTGCGATGATGCTGTACCACGGCTCCCATACAGCCATTGAAAAGCCTGATGTGCGCTTCTCCCGGGAGAAGACGGATTTCGGCCGGGGCTTCTATCTCACGCCGTTGAAGGATCAGGCTGTGAGCTGGTCGCAGCGATTTCTCCGCGAGCGCGGCGCGGCCGTGATTTCGCTGTATGAATTTCTGCCCAATCCCGGAGACGCATTGCCGGATGACGCCAGAGTCCTTGAATTCGACGCGCACAATGCGGACTGGCTCAATTTCATCACGGCCTGCCGTTTGGGACAGCCTGTCGACGCTGAATGGGATTTGGTCATAGGCGGCGTGGCGGATGACAGGGTGTTTGACACGCTTCAACTGTATTTCGACAGGCTGATAGGCGCGGACGAGGCGATTGGGCGGCTTCGGTACAACAAGCCGAACTTCCAGTATTGTTTCAAAACGCAGTCCCTGATCGACGGGTATCTGGCGTTCGCGGGATCGGAGGCGGCGACATGATCGCCAACCGCGCCCTCATCGTCCGCAAATGCGCCGGCGTCATCAACGCCTATGCCGAACGCGCGGCCGTTCCGCTCCGCGAAGCGTTCGATGTCTTCTACAAATCGAATCTATACAGGGAAATCCGCGACGGCGTTTCCGATATGCACTGCCGGAGCGACGGCTATCTCGCGGAAGAGCTGTCGCTGGAAATCGAGCGGGCGAGTCACGGCAGCCACAGCCCGCCTTCCTCGTCGATGCGGAACTGCGGCACCCACGAAATCTCCCAGGGGTTGCCGTCCGGATCAGCCACATAGCTCGTCACCGCGCCGGAAGGCAGCTCGACCGGCGCGCGCAGCGACGAACCGCCCGCCTCCATGAACCGCTGATACACCGCCCACACGTCCGCCTTGTCCTGAACATGCAGCGCCAGCGTGATCCCGCCCGGAGACGGCGTCGCGTCGGGCATGTTCTGCTCGCGCAGCTGATCCCGCATCGGATACAGGGCGAGAATCTGGCCCTGAAGCTGGAAAAACGCCGTCTGATCGTATTTGGTCGGCACGGCGCGGCGCCATCCCAGCGCTTCGTAGAACCGGATGGAGTCCGCCATGTCGCGGACGCCGACAGTGATCAGGGAAACCGTCTGCACAGGCTTCGGCGCATCGGGATCGCGTTCCGGCGGCGCGCTGAGCGGCATCGCCGCCGCAGCCGATCCGGCCGATCCGATCTCGCCCGCCGCCCCCCTCGTGCCAAGCGTGGGGTCCAGCCCGGAAGCGGCCCGGACAGCCGCCTCCAAATCCGCTTCGGCGCCCTGCGGATTCGCCGCCGAAGGCCGCGCGGGAACATGGGCGTAAAAATCGGGAATCTCACCGTCTATGTCGGAGGCGACCGCCGGATCGGCTGTGCCGGCTCCTGCCGCCTCGTCGCCCTGGCGGAAATAATTGTCCATGGCCTGCCGCGCCGCGTCGACGCCGGCCGCTGTCCCGGCGGCACGGCCTTCGGCGTCGTCAAGCATGTTTTCCAGATCGTCCCGCGCGCCGCCGAGGGAATCGCGCACATCCTCCCCGTCGGGCAGGCGCAGATCGGCCCTGGGCCGGGCTGCGGCGTCGCCGTCCGTTTCCGGAGCTTCGCCGACCACGCGCGGCTCGATCGTGTGGCCCACGGGCGGGATGCCCTCCAGCTGCGGCAGATCGTCCAGGCCGGCGGAGCCGGACGAGACAGGCTCCTCCTCCGCCGGGCTGTTGAGGCCGGGAATTTCCACGCTTTCGTCGTCCGCCGTTTCGGCCAGGTCTGTTTCGGCCCTGTCCGTCCGCTCGTCCGCGTCCACCCTCGCGCTCTCGCCCGCCCCGAAGATGTCGTCTGTCGTCGCACCGGGATCGCCCAAGCGCTCCAGCTCCGTGTCCACCAGCGCGGCGGGGCCGCCGGCCTGCCGCCGGAGAGGGGGATGCTCCGCCACGGCGGGTATCGCGGGCGGCGTCCCCTGGCCCGAGGAGCCGCTGCCGGACTGGACGAAGGTCTCGAAGCGGAGCGTCGTCCGCACCGGGCTCGTTATCTGCACGAAAACCGAATAGGTCTGTCCCGAGGGCGGCGTGGGACGGGTGTTCCTGAGGGTGAGGATCGCGCGCTCGCCGACGCCGAAGACGCGCTTCTGCGATTCAAGCTGGATGCAGCTGCACGAGGTGAACAGCCTCCCTATCGTCACCGACCTGTCGACGGGACGGATGATTTCAATGGACAGGGCGGGCGAGAGATCGCCGGGAAGCGCGGTGGGCTGGATGTCGGCTGCGGCAACGAGGCTGTAGCCGTGGGCCTCGGAGACTGCGTTGACGTTCCGCATTGTGGAGACCACTTCGCCCGCCGCCGCGTTCGCCGCAATCGCGTTCGCCAGGGCGAGGACAAGAGCCGCAACCGGCAGCCGGTGGATGCGATAGCCCAGCATAAAGCCATTCCTTTCGAAAAAACCGAACGCCGCCGGACGGGGGGATTCCGTTTGGCGGGGCGATGCCGACTTCCACTCTCACAATATGCTCTACTGTGAAAAACATTATCTTGCATTGCTCCCCCCGCGTCAACTGTGCGCCCGGCAAATCCGCAAAACAGTTTCAACCGTATGAGCCTATCCCGTTATCAAACGTGAGACGGGTTTTGGTTCTGGCGGCTATGATGCGAGGCGCCGCGACAAGGCAATGCGCGACATTGGTGCGGAGCGGCAACGAAGCAGCATAGCCGCCAGAGCCAAAAGACGCTCGCGTTTGATAACGGGATAGGCTCAAAGCCGCGCTCCAAAGCGTTGCGCGGAAACCACGCGCAGTCAGGCATGCAAAACGACGTTTTTCGTCTTTTGTCATGCCTTGACGGGAAACGCGAAACGCCTACAATTTGCCGGTACGCTATTTTTCCTGCACATCCACCCCTCTCATGAAGGAGCAATCATGGCTGAAGGCCCCAGTCTGGTTCTGCAACCGCCCTCTCCTGAATTGGCGCGGAAAATCGCCAACACCCTCCGCTTCCTTTCCGCCGATCAGGTGCAGAAGGCCAATTCCGGCCATCCCGGCCTCCCCATGGGATCGGCCGAAATCGTCACCGCGCTCATGACCAGGCACCTGCGCATCGATCCGAAGGACGACAAGTGGATCAACCGCGACCGCTTCGTCCTCTCCGCCGGCCACGCCTCAGCCCTGCTCTATTCCATGCTCCACCTTCAGGGCTTTCTCACAATCGACGATCTCAAGGGCTTCCGCCAGATCGGTTCCCGCACGCCCGGCCACCCCGAAGTCGGCGAAACGCCCGGCGTCGAGGCTTCCACAGGCCCCCTGGGAGCGGGGTTCAGCATGGCTGTCGGCATGGCGACGTCCGAGCGCATGATGGCGGAGCTGTTCAACACGCCGAAGTTCGACGTCATCGATCACTGCACCTATGTCCTCACGGGCGACGGCTGCCAGATGGAAGGCACGGTGTACGAGGCGGCGAGCCTCGCCGGCCACCTGGGCCTGGGCAAGATGATCGTCATCTACGACTCCAACAGCATCACCATCGAAGGCGGCACCAGCCTCGCCTTCACCGAAAACGTCGCCGAGCGGTACCACGCGATGGAATGGCATGTCCAGCAGATCGACGGCCACGACCTCGACGCCATCGACAGGGCGATTGAAAACGCCAAGGCGGAAAAAGCCCGCCCCAGCATCATCATCGCCAAAACAACCATCGGCAAAGGCGCTCCCAACAAGGCGGGCAAGAACGTCGCCCACGGCGAACCCCTCGGAAAGGACGAACTCGCGGCCGCGAAGGCGGCGATGGGCTGCCCGGCCGAGGACTTTTACGTTCCGAAGGACGTGGCGGACTATTTCGACGTCCGCCGGGGCGAATGGATGGCCATGCGCCAGGAATGGAACGAGATGTTCTCCGCGTTCGACAAGAAGCACCACGCCACCGCGCGCGAACTCCTGCGCGTCGCGTCGGGCGAGCTGCCGAAGCAGTGGAAGAACGCGGTCGAGGAATTCCCCGCCGGCAAGGCTGTCGCCACCCGCGCCGCGGGCGGCATCGTGATGAACCAGCTGGGCGCGGTCATCCCGGAGCTGGTCGGCGGCGCGGCCGACCTCGCCCCGTCCACGAAGACAGACATCAAGACCGGGGCGAACCCCGAATTCATCGCCAGGGGCGCGTTCCTCGGCAGGAACATCCACTTCGGCGTCCGCGAGCACGCCATGGGCTGGTTCACGAACGGCATGGCCCTGCACGGCGGGTTCATCCCCTACTCCTCCACCTTCATGGTGTTCCACGACTTCATGCGCCCCGCGGTGCGCCTGTCGTCCATGATGAAATTGCGGAACATTTTCGTCTACACCCACGACAGCATCATGGTGGGCGAGGACGGCCCCACGCACGAACCCATCGAACAGCTTGCCTCGCTCCGGGCGGTTCCCGGCCTCCAGACCTGGCGTCCGGCCGACGCGAACGAGACGATTTTCGCATGGCAGGCCATGATTGAGCGGAAGAACGGCTCGTCCGCCATCTGCCTGTCGCGGCAGAACCTGCCTGTTCTCGACCGCACCCGCTACGCCCCGGCGCGCGAGACCCTGAAGGGCATGTATATCGTGGATTCCGCAGTGGACGCGGAAAAGGCTGCCGAGATTCTCATCATCGCGAGCGGGAGCGATCTGCATCTCGGCCTCGCCGTCGCGGCGAAGCTGCGCGAACAGGGCCGTTCCGTGCGCGTCGTGTCTGCGCCGTGCCTTGAGGCGTTCCGCGCCCAGGCGGAGGGCTACCGGAAGAAAGTGCTGCCGAAGCGCCTCAAAAAGCGTCTGGTGATCGAATCCGGCGTGATTCAGGGCTGGGAGGGCATTCTGGGCGATTCGGGCGTGTTCATCGGCCTTGAGGACTTCGGCTTATCCGGCCCGGCGGACGCTGTCGCGGAAAAGCTGGGGATGACGCTCCCCGCCGCCATGGAGAAGATCGGCCAGGCCGGGTGGTAGACGATCCGGCGGTTCGGGTTTGTTTTTGATGCACAGCCCCCGGCTTCCGCCGGGGGCTGTTTTTGGTGTGAAAAGGCGCTGAACGCAACAGGCGCAGCGGATGTTGCCACCTTCTCCGTCATACGCCAAAGGAGGGCGACCTCGCGCGGATGACCGGGACTGTCTTGTTGGCATCCTGTTTGTCCTCCGCACGGACTGCCGCCTTTTTCAACTGCACAAGATATATTCAGGTTTGGCAGGTAATGGAAAGCGAATGCACGTTTCGCTCAATATCGTGTTGTCGAAGGAGGCGCGGCGGGAGACATGACGCATTGTACAGCGGCCGTTTTTCACGTATTCCAGACAAGTTCAGGCTTTTTCTTTTTTGCTGCGCACTCAGCCAGATAGGAATTAATCAGGGTTTGATAGGGCATATTCACCTGTTCAGCCAGGTCTTTGAAATATTCAATCGTGGCTTTGTCCAGCCGGATGGTGACGGTCGTTTTGGCCGGCTTTGCATAAGGATTTTTTATGCCTTTCGAAAAGTCGTATTCGGAACGCACGGCTATTTTCTCCCTTCGTACGTCAAGGATTCTTTCCGCGTCGCCCTACGGGCGGAGATAATCCTGATTTGTGCGTCGCTTTCACGGTAACAGTGACAGACAACCAGGATGCGTAGAACCGAACTCATGCCCAACAGCAAGAATCGATCTTCTTCTTCGGAATGATCCGGATCATATATCCGGAGCGCCTGCGGGTCTTCAAAAACCGTTTGCGCCTCCATAAAGGAGACTTTGTGCTTTTTGCTGTTGGCGGAGTTTTTGGCTTCATCCCAAACAAACTTCATGTGACAGACCTCCCCGTGTATGTACAGTATATTTACAGAGTATGCCTTTGTCAATGAACACTGCAAAATCATCAGAGACGGCATGGCTGTTTCGTGTGTGAGGTGGTTTTTGGAGAGGGCGGGCGGGAGACATGGATGAAAAAACCCTTCGACGCCATCGCCGAAGAGCCTATCCCGCGACAAGGCAATGCGAGACATTGGTGCGGAGCGGCAACGAAGCAGCATAGCCGCCAGAGCCAAAAGACGCTCGCGTTTGATAACGGGATAGGCTCGAAGGGCTTGTTTTGAAAATTTGAAAAAAGGACGGACGCGGTCAATACAGCTTTTCTTTATATTCATTCCGGGCGAAAATCATGTCCTGCCCCATTTTGCAGTAGGAAAAGTAGCCGTATTCGTCATTGTCCGCGCTCTCTATGATCGCGATTTTAGGGCCGTTGTCCGACAAATCGCAGGAGCGGAGGACATCGTAATCCAATCCTTCCAAATCCATGTCGAGCAGATCGGGAAACGTCCCGCCCGCATGTTCCTTGATAATGCTGGAGAGCGTGACCACAGGCACATTCTTGATTTGCGTGATAGCGTATTTCGGATGGCCGGCGATGAATTCGTCGATTCTCGCCTTGTCGAACCCGTTGCAATCGCACCCCGTATACAGCACATAATACGGGAGCGTCCCCGCCTCCCTGCCGCAGCCGACGCAGAGATTGACGTCATGGCGGCGGTTGCGGCGGAACGACCCTATCAACGAGGGATCGGCTTCGACATTGATCCCCCGGGAACCGGCTCTGTACAAAAGGGCGGTATTGGAATGCGTATGGGGATGATGCGCGCCCAAATCAATATAGGTCGGCCTGGCGATGCCAAGGATGTTGAACATCTCCCGTACAAGAATATCCTGCCCATGCTGTGAAAACGTCTGTCTGGCTGTGATATTGGCCGCATTGAACAGCTTCGTTCGCACTGTGTGCCGCGCCAGTCGGAACGGGATTGCGCCGCACATGATGTTGATGGCTGTTTTCTTGTAGTTCACGAGATGCCATTTTCCTTTTTATATGCTTGATTGGTACACCCGGCGGGATTCGAACCCACGACCTCCGGTTTAGGAAACCGGCGCTCTATCCAGCTGAGCTACGGGCGCACGGAATGAGAGCAAATCACTATAGCGAAAACAGGGAAAACATCAAGGCAAACTTTTTACTGAATCCTCCCCTCCCGACGGGCCGATAACCCAACAGGAGCAACAGGAAGGATTCATACATGATTGCAGATTTCCTCACGCGCCGCACCCGGAAACAGCGCGAACAGCGTAACCGCCTCGCAGAAGCCCTCTCCGGCCGACTCGCCCTGGAACCGTCCATCGCCGTCGACGACGACCTCATCGCCGCCATGGGCGTGGACCGGCGCGCATTCTTCCGCGCCGTCTACTCGATGGTCATCCAGGAACGCATGCACATGATGGCTGACGAAAGCGGCAGCATACGCCTCATGACCAACGAGGAATTCCACCGCTTCATGCTGCGCCGCTCCGGACTGCGCGAAACGGAAATCCGCCGCCGCGAAGGCGTCCCCGCGTTCGCCGACACCCTGGCGGAACACGCCGTCGCCGCCATGGAGGAGGAAACAGTCGTTGTGGATTTGGTCGTCGCCGAATTCGTCGAGCCCGCTTCCGCGCCCGCCCCTTCCCTCTCCGGCGACGCAGCCTCCAACGACAGCCTCGGCTGGTTCAGCCTCGATGTCGCTCCCGAGCCCGCCCCCCGGGAAAAACTGCCGGACGCGCGGCAAAGCCTTCCGGATCGCCGGCGCGAACCGTGGAACGCCAACGAGGAATCCAGCGTGCATTTTTAGTTGATTCGCTGAAAAATGAAAAAAATCGAATTTTGACTCAATTTTCTCCGCATGACTTCCGATAGTATAAGTATGAGAATGATAAACCGTTGCGGCAATGACGGCAGACATCGATAGATTTCCTCCTCCCACGCCCCCGCCTTGGAACTGTGTCCAGGCGGGGGATTTTGCGTACCGGCGGCGGCGCTGGCAAGGAGGTTGCTCTTCTTTCCCCATGTCGCGCGAAAACACGGCGCGCGCACAGAGAGAGAGGAGCGCTCATGAACATCGGCCACAACAATCCGTACGCGTCCAACGCCTACCGCGCGCAGGCATCGTATTCCACCGCAACCGTCTCCGGAACAGCGTCCTTCTTCGAAGTCACCGGCGACGCCTCCGGCTCCAAATACGCGAAACAGGCGCGCGGCGCCGACAGCGTCGACCTCTCCGGCACGGTGAGCGAACTGCTTGAGCGCATCCGCTCCCTGGACGCCTTCTCCTGCATTTATCCCAACAACGACGCGCGGCAAAAAACAAAAACCCTGGGCGAGGTCGAAAGCGACTTCATGGCCGATTTCAACGACTTCTCCGACGCCTTCGGGATGATGAGCGGGATGATGGGCATGGCGGCGGGCGATTCCCTGATGATGGGCCTCACCGGCACGGGCGGCATGAGCTTCACCGGCGACAACGAGAACCTCAACCGGAAAATGGCCGAGTTCGCCGGCAAAAACCCCACCATGACGGCGCGCTACGCCGTCATGGCTGCGCGCGCCTCCCTCGCGGACGCGGGCTATACGGTGGACGGCTTTGCCGAAGCGTACAAGGAAGACCCGGTCAAGGCTATTCAGGACAACATCGACGCCCTCAAGGAACGCCTCCTCGGGTTCAGGACAGTGGCCGGAGACGGGACAATGCAATACGGCTTCCAGCGGAACGCCGAGTTCGAATATTCCGAAACGACGGCGACATACGGGGCGGCCGCCGCGTAGGCGCGCAACCGCGTCGAATCCGATAACGGTTGTTGGATTCGGAGCGGCGAAACGGTCGATACAACAGGATGGACATGCGGGATCAGGGAAGAAAGGCAAGCCATGAGCGTTATGGACGAAACACTGGTTGCGAACGGCGTTCTTTTCGTCGATCAGGCTGTCCGGGACACGGGCGGGGACATCGCGGAGTATCTGGACAACGAACACCGGGTGCACAGCGAAAACATCGACGCGGGCCGCGTGACCCAGGAGGATTTGGAAGCCTTCCTCGAACTTGTGTATGCCGCGGACGCGGAATACATGGACGTCCAGGACTATGTCCCCGAGCCGGGCAACGTCATCGACTGGGACGATGTGAGCGAAGCCCTTATCGCGTCGCAGAAAACCATGATGGCGACGCAGGCCCTCCTCTCCCAGACCCTCGCGGAGATGGGCGTCGAGGATCATTCGTCCATACGGGTGTATTCCGACCCCGAGGGCGCTCTCAGGCTGGTCGTGGATCACCCCAGGCAGGCCGAGATCGAGCGGGCGCTCAACAGCCCCGAACAGCAGCATCTCCGCGACATGTACGCCTCGGCGACCGCGGGCATGACGATCGCCGGCAGCCTCGTGGGGAACATGTCTGTGCCGGAAGAGGTGCTGGAGATGGTCAGGGAGAAACGCGCTGCAGGCTGACGCCCCCCTTGCGCGGAAACGGATCGCCGGTACAATCACGGTATTCCGCACTCCGGGGGACGGCATGATCGGTTGGCAGCGCACCTTCGTCGCATTCACAGTCATTGCGGCCGTGTTCGTCACGGGCTGCTCGCCTCGGGTGTTTTGCAGCATTGAAACGCGCGTCTTCCCCGACTACACCTGCACCCGCATCACCAGAATGGAGGCGCATCCCAATCCGGACTATCCCGGACAGCGCCCCCGGCTGAGCGATTTTTTCCAGTTCCCCCAAGCCGAGCTTTACGACACCTACGCCGCCCAGCAGGACAAGGCTCTGTTCGCCGGCGCGTTTTCCTCGTTTGAAAACATCCCCCCCGATCTCGTCCGCATCACGCCCGGCACGCAGGCCCGCCCGGGCAACGTCATGTCGTTCCGCGTGATGGACATGGCGCTGTTCGTCCTGGCGGACTTCGACGAGACCATAACAGACATTGTCGCGAACCAGGAGGACGGGGAAAACGCCCTGATCGAATTCCTGCGCCTTCTCGTGCCCGAGGCGATGGCGGTTCTCAACGCCAAATACGGGCAGCGCTACGATCTTTCCCGCCTCGAATCCTGGCTCAACACCGATCTGCCGCAGAAACTCCGCCGCATCTACTCCGGCGCGTGGGCGATTCACAGCGCCAAGCGGAGCGGCGTCACCTCGCCCGGCGAGGATTTCGAGTTCTACATGTTCCTGCGCGCCGAGGCGCAGCGCGAAGGCCTCGAATTGGCCGAGCCCGGCCACCCCGACATGCAGCGGGAAAACGTCCGCCGCCTCAAGGAATACGCCCTCCGCCTTGCGCAGAGGCTCTGTCCGCCGCGCCAGGGCGGGCCCGGCGTGTCGAGCGGCATGTTTGCCGAAGGCGCGCTGGACGAGCTTCTCGCGTCGCTCCAGCAGGCGATTACGGCGCGGCACGGCTCCATCAACAATTTCGTCGGCAAGATCGCCGCGCTGCTGCCCCGCGCCTTCGGCGCGTATCTGACCAGTTCCTTCATGCCTGTCTACATGCTCCCCGACGTCGCCTACCAGTACCGCCTCAAGCTGCCGGGCGCGGTCATCCAGACCAACGGCGTGCGGGAGCTGAACGGCGACCTGGTCTGGAACTTCACGGATCGGGACCTGGCCTTTACCGGGCAGTCGCTGTGGGCGCGGAGCATTTTCGTACGCGACCCGGCGGTGCTTTCGCTGGGGCTGAAAGGGTTTCCCGCGTCCCTGGGCGATGTCGACAGGGTGTTCGGCCTGTGCCTGACGCCGCAGGGCGCGCCGCGCGAGAACCTGCTCAAGGCCCTGCGCGACTCGGTGAACGCCCGCACGCTCGCGCCTCTTGAAGCTGTGGCGTCGAACGCCCAGGCCGCCGATTCCCAGGCGGCGAAAGGCATGCTTGATCTGTTCCGGCGTCACCGCACCGATCAAACAGCCAAACAGCAGCAGCAATCCGAGGAAGAGCCGGCGACCGCCCCCCCGCAGACAGGCATCAGCCCCTCCGGAGGGACGAACCGGGAACAGCCCCCGCTGCCGCGATAAACGTTGCGCGTCGTCAACCGTCCACTCCCCAGCCTCGGTCGCAGGCGAGTATCTTGACCTAATACTTTCATATGGTACTATAAGAAAGTGTTACTAAATTCCATTCGGGCCGCTTTTCCGCCCCTTTTGCGCTGTGCTTCGCCCGCTTTTCTCGACAATAGTGACCTATTGCCTTCGAAAATCGGACTCGCCCAGCACAAAACGGGCGAAAAATCGACCTAAAGCGAATTTAGTAACACTTTCTAACAGCATGAACGCCAAACAGCGGAAAACTCTTGCGGCCCTGTTTGCCAAACAAGTTCCGCAATCCCTTCCTTTCCGGGATGTTGAATCGTTGCTTTTGGCTGTCGGGTGTCATGTCCGGGAGGGTGAGTGTTCGCGGGTGTCGTTTGTCCGGGACGGCATGGTTTGGCCGACGCACCGGCCGCATCCGCGAAAAGAGGCGAAGCAATACCAGATCAAGGAGGCGAGAGAGTATCTCGCGACGCTGGGAGTGCGGCCATGAGCGAAAACATCATGCGGTACAAGAACTATGTCGCGCGTGTGGAGTACAGCCCGGAGGACAGGTGCTTTGTCGGCCGCGTTCTCGGCATCCGCGATGTCGTCGGCTTTCATGGAGAGAGCGTCGCAGAACTGGAGCGGGATTTCCGGGAGACGATGGAGTTTTACTTCGATACCTGCCGCAAGGAAGGCAAAGAGCCGGACAGGCCCTATTCGGGAAAATTGGTTTTGCGTCTTTCCCCCGAACTCCACCGCCAAATTGCCATGGCATCGGAAACGAGCGGGAAAAGCATCAACGACATCATCCTCGACGCGCTTCGGGAATCGGAAACCGTGTGCGCCGCGAATACGCACAAACCGTAAGAGATAAGGCGCAAGAACATGACCGCATATGTAAAAAAACCGACATTCATCACCAAATCCGGCCGTGCTCTGGCTGTTGCTCCGGGTACGGAAAATCCGGTTTCCGTGGATGAAATGCGGAAACGCCGCGATGCGTGGTATGAGCGCAATAAAAAGTACTTGACAGGATACAGCGTTGATGACTTTATCACCGAAAAGCGGCTCGACGTCCTCACTCCGAACGACATCCCGGAGAAATTCCGCGAACAGGTTCTGACGGAGGCGCAGCCCGTATGACCGACAAGCGCCTTCCCGATTATCTCGACCATATGCGCCAAGCCGCAGTCAAGGAGAACCCCGTGTTCCAGCGCGAGCGCACCGTAGCCGTCTTCAAAAAATACAACGAATCCGCATCGCTGTACCGCCACGCGCTGGCGGTCGAAGCGGTCATGCGCCATTTCGCGGCCAAACAGGGCGAGGATGTCGAGCGCTGGGGCGCGGTCGGGCTTCTGCACGACATCGACTACGGGCAATTCCCCGAGCAGCATTGCGTCAAGGCTGTTGAAATTCTTGAGAAGGAAGGTTTTGACGCCGCCTTCATCCACGCCGTCGTCAGCCATGGCTACGGGCTCGTCTCCCAGGTTCCCCCGGAGCTTCCCATGGAAAAAATCCTGTTCGCGACAGACCGCGCTCATGCTGCCGACGAAACAGGTCGCCGATCTCAAGCTCTCCTCCCTCAAAAAGAAATGGAAGGACAAGCGCTTCGCCGCCGGCGTCGACCGCGACATCATCGCGCGGGGCGCCGAAATGACCGGCATCCCCCTCGACGACCTCATGACTGAAACCATGATCGCCATGACCCGGATCATGCCGGAGTAGCCTGTTGCGGACGGACAAACCATGCAGACGCAATCCCTCACTCCCGAAGAATGCGCCGCCAAAATCCGCGCAGCCTCGAAGCTGGCGGTTCTCACCGGAGCCGGCCTCTCCACCGCCGCCGGCGTGCCGGATTTTCGCGGGCCCAAAGGGCTGTACGTCACCAGGGCGTACGATCCGGAGACTGTGTTCGAAATCACGCATTTCGACAGAGACCCTGCGCCGTTCTACAAGTTTTCACGGGATTTCCTCGGCATGCTGGAAACCATACAGCCGACCAAAACGCACGCCTTTCTGGCGGATTGGGAAAAGAGGGGAAAGGACGTCACAGTCGTCACGCAGAACATCGACGGTCTCCATCAGCGGGCGGGCTCGAAGCGGGTGCTGCCCATGCACGGGGATTACGAGACAGCGCATTGCAGACGGTGCGGACAGGGATGCGACAAGGCGACGCTGCTGGAACTGATGCGCGAGGCGGAGATTCCCCTGTGCAGACAGTGCTCAGGCGTGATCAAGCCCGATGTGGTGTTTTTCGGGGAAAACGTGCTGCACATGCCTGAATCGATCCGCGCGGCGCGGGAATCCGATCTGATGCTGGTTCTCGGATCAAGCCTGACAGTGTACCCGGCTGCCGGTCTGCCTCTGGAGGCGGGCGGCGACGTCGTGGTCGTGAACAGGGGCGAGGTGGGCATGCGGCCTTCGAAGAATGTGCATCTTGTGGATGCCGATCTGGATGCGTTTTTCCAGTCCGTCGCGTCATCGCTCTCAGCCCAGCCATAAATGCTTAAACCGGCCCGGCCTCCCGTATGTATCCGGCCTCGCGCATAATCGCCAGACATTCAAGCAACCGCCGCATATCGCCTTCCGAGGACGGAAGACCTCCGGGCAGATCGCCCAGACGCGTCGCCATGCCGCCGTTCCGGGCAAGCGCATCCATGATGGGGCGGCACAGTGCCGCATCCAGCCGCGCTTTGCCGAGACCGTAGACTATGTCCAGCGCGATGTTCCGGGCGTCCTCCGGCGCGACAGCGAGGCAAAGAACGGCGTCAGCCAGTTTTGCCCGGAATTCCTCCGCAGCCATGCGGCGCGGCGCGCGCAGGAAAAGATCGGCGCGGAACTGGGTGTTCAGGGCCAAATCCCGAAGCGTCTCCGCAAGGCGCGGATCAGCCGTCCCCCTGATGCGCTCCGCCGTTTCGCCGGAGAGGAACGAGTCCGCGTGATGGAACAAATCCGTCGACGCGGCAAAGACGCACCCCGCCTTCGAAAAATCCGCCGCCACATCCCTGAAGGAAAACGCCCGCCATGTGGGATTGAAAAAATCATGGGCCAGAAAAGCAGACGGCTTTTTGGCCATTTCCGCCAAATACACGCCGCACAGAGGGTTCAGCCTGAAATAGGCCCCGTCCGTTTCCGTCAGCGCGACAAGACGCTCCATCACCATGCGTATCCGCGCTTCCGCGTCCTCTTCGGGACGCGCCGCGGCCCGCTCCTCCATCATCCCGATCAGGGCGTCCCGGAGCGGCGTGAAAATGGCCCAGCCGGGGAGGGCGTTGTAACTGACGTACGCCGCGCCGCCCTCCCTGAGGCGGCTCCGAATGATGCGGAGAATGTGCTCCCTGTTTTCCGCATCGACCCAGCTCCACACCCCGTGCAGCGCGATGACGTCGAACAGGGGCAGCTCGCCCGCTTCGGCCCTGTCCGCGACTTCGGCGAAGGCGCTGCACAGAATGCGGCAGCGATCGCCCAGCCCGGCGGCTTCGGCGAGTTTCCGCGCCGCGTCGCAATGGCCGGGCAGGAAATCGACTCCCCAGAACTCGCCGTCTGTGGACGCGGCGTGCGCGATCAGGGAATCACCCCTGCCGAAGCCCAGTTCCAGATAGCGGAAAGGCTGGCCTGCCGCGCGCGCGGGCAGGTCGTACCCGCGCAGCAGCAATGCGAAACGCATGAAGGCGGGCGACAGCCTGTGCGTGTAGTGGGAAACATAGAGAACGTCTGTGCGGTAGCTTTCGCGTGCGGCCATGAACGCTGTTATACCCGGCGGTTGACAGGGAACAATGGAAAACTGAAAATCATCGCCCATGCACGCAGCCGTCCCGGCATTCGCCGCCTTCGTCTTCGTTCCTGCCCTGGTCGCCGCCGCAGTCATCGATCTGCGGCGGAGAGTCATTCCAAACGAAATCACCCTCGGCGGCACGGCGTTTGCCCTGCTCGCGGCGGCAGCTTCCTCCTGGCCGGATTGGCGAGAGACCCTTCCGGCGGCGCTCGCCGGCCCAGCCGCAGGGCTTGGCCTTGGCCTCGCCCTGTACGCATTCGGCAACCTCGTTTTCAGGGAACGCGTCCGGAAGGCGCGGGAGGCTGATCCGGACATCGATTCCGCCCTCGGCCCCGGAGACGTCAAATTCCTGATGTTCATCGGCGCGTTTCTCGGGCCTTCCGGAGCGTTCCACGCGCTTCTGGGCGGCGCCGTGCTGGGAGCTGTCGCCGGAACAGTCGTCACATTCGCCACTGGTTCCCCGGAAGGCCGGAGCGGTGGGGCGGGCATGCTCTCCCGCTGGCGGACAGGCGATGCGGCAATCCCCTTCGGCCCCTTTCTCGCCGCGGCCGGTTTGGCGTATCTCTTTTTTGGGGAATTCGGCGTCGTTTTTTAGGCCCGGAGATATTTGAAAAAAAATCGTTTCCTTTCCCCTTTTTTCCGATATACTAGTTTGAGGGACAAAACAATTGCATGCTTGGGAAGCCATGGAGAAAAACGCGCCGCTGACGTCGGCTCTGGAAGATTACCTTGAGGCGATTCTCAACCTCTGCAGGTTCGATTCCACGGCGCGGTCGCGCGACATCGCCGAGTCGCTCAATGTTCACAAATCGACAGTGACGGCGGCGCTCAAATCGCTGGGGCAGTTGAACCTGATACACTACGCCCCGTACGAAGCGGTGAGCCTGACGCCGAAAGGCAGGCGTCTGGCCGAGGATGTGGCCAGGCGGCATGCGGCGCTCAGGGATTTTTTCGTCGATGTGCTGCATGTCGATGCGGAAATGGCGGAGAAGGCGGCGTGCGGGATGGAGCATTCGGTTCCCCGCGAGATAGTCGAAAAACTGGCGCAGTTTGCGGCGCAGATGCGGGATTGCCCGCGTCTTGAGGAAAAGGCTGTTGTCGATGCCGCGAATTGCGGCGTGTGCATGAAACAATAAAAAAGGATGAACGCCCATGGTTGTCGCCAAGACCGCCGGCATCACGGAATCCGTTACGCTGGCTTCCATCCCGCAGACGGGTTCGTACTGCGTTGATCGCGTCAGCGGGCCGGAGCAGCGCCGTTTGTGTGAAATGGGGTTGATTCAGGGAGCCGCCATCCAGATCGTCAACCGCGCCCAGCGGGACATGATGGTGGTGAAGGTCGGCGGCAGCAGACTGGCGCTGGCCAGGGGCATGGCGGATCACGTCTGGGTGAAATGACGCGGGCCATGCCGCACAGCATTGCACAAGGGGCTTTCGCGCTGCGCGGAAGTCCCTTTTCAGCCGGTTCATGTTTGAGCCATAAAACTTTACGCTGATGCAACCGCTCGTCTCGATTGATTGCGTCAGCGCAAACGGCTTCTTTCTTCGGTATGGGACGTACACATGATAGAGACGTGCGCAACGCTTGTCATTATTGCCGCGGCGGGGGTGTGGCTTTTCCGCTGGTTCAGGGGCGCGGCGAGGGGTGCAACGGGCTGTTCGTGCGGGAGTTGCGGCAAAAAGGCGTGCCTGTCCCGGAATGCGGATCGTGTAGAGAGCGAATAACGGAGATTGTCACCCGTCCGCGTGGACGGCGAGCCAGAGCGTATCGGGCGTCGTCGAGTCCACGCGGTGTTCCCGATGCGCCGGGATGCGCAGCCAGTCGCCCTGCTCAAGAATTTCCGTGCCGGCAGGCTCCCGGAACCTGATGACAGCTTTTCCCCGAAGGACAAGCGCCCATTCGTCCCACCCCTGATCATACCAGAATCCCGGAGGGCTGGCATGCCCGCCGGACACGATGCGCTCGATGCGCACGTTCCGCCCGGACATCGCCGCAAGCGTCTCGATGATTTCTCCGCCGGAAGCATCAGGCGGATTGCGTTCGATATTGCCGCGATTCATGATTTTCCTTTGTTTGAGGCTGCCGTGATTATTCTTGATCTATATAATCGGCATTTTTTCGCCGGGGGAGGTTATCGAATGAAAAGCCTTGAAACGTATCTGCGCGATCCGGATATAGCGGACGAGCCGATTCCGCTTCGCGAGATTCACGCCATCAGGTTGAAAATCCAGGATGAAACGAAGGATATGAACCCGGCGGAACGTGCCAAAAACACAACTGAACAGGCAAAAAAACTTATCGAGCAGTATGGTTTGAAAATACGGCGGCCTAAGAGCCTATCCCGTTATCAAACGTGAGACGGGTTTTGGTTCTGGCGGCTATGATGCGAGGCGCCGCGACAAGGCAATGCGAGACATTGGTGCGGA
>QMCE01002078.1_pt1 | contig 36228 bp, 43 predicted proteins | sample 1821851 | NCBI WGS metagenome assembly QMCE01 (sample SAMN09453174, study PRJNA476694) | Termite gut metagenome, whole genome shotgun sequencing project. | isolation source: worker | host: Odontotermes sp. | place: South Africa:Pretoria | collected 2016-01-28 | reverse complement strand
CAGCCGCTCTGCATACTGGCTTGCAGCCGCTCTGCATACTGGCTTGCAGCCGCTCTGCATACTGGCTTGCAGCCGCTCTGCATACTGGCTTGCAGCCGTTAGGAACGGCAGGGGGAATTCCCCCTGCCGTTCCTAACGGCTTTACTGTGACCACGCGACCTTCACGTCTCTCCTGAGCGCGGCGTTTACTCGCGATCAGGCGCGTTTTATCATGCTCTCCCGCAGTTTCCTCTGCTCTCCCCGAGGACGCGCGCTTCACCTCGGTGTGCTTTCTCCTCTTCCTGCGCGGCCTTCACGCCAAAAAGCGCCGCGGCTTTCGCGTTTCGCGCGCGTATACGTCCGCCCGAAATAAGGGCGACGCCCACCGCCATTTTGGCACGCCAAAATGGCGGAACACACGACTCAAGAAGCGTTCCGCGACGCCCTTCACGTCCCGCATGATAAGCCCCGTATCCTGCTCTGCCCGCGACCTTCACGCTCCGCCCAATAAGCCCCGCCACCTGCATTCCGTTCCGCACGGTCGGGCGGCTTCCTGCCGCCCTCCCCAGCGGAACGTCTTGCTTTCACCTCAGCTAGAGCCCTGTATAGAGGAAAACCATACGATACAGTAACTAAAGGGGGCGAACGAGGCGAAACCCGCCGTTGCCGCCGTACCGATAGCCCGGATCATCGTTGCCGCGATACGCAGAACTCACGAGATGCCCGACATTGCCCCAGCCGCCGCCGCGGAGCACGCGGTAGGTCCCGGAAGCGGCTCCCACAGGATCGGTCTGGGCGCCGCTGCTATAATAATCATACCAATCCCAACACCACTCCAACACGTTCCCGTGCATGTCATACAGTCCCCATGGATTCGCCGCAAAACTTCCTACCGCTGTCGTCTTTTCCCGATATGTCCCCTTCGCATTCCCATTATATGGATAATTCCCGTCATAGTTCGCTTCGTTTGTCGTTAGGTTGTTACCCGTACTAAACGCCGTCATTGTCCCGGCTCGACACGCGTACTCCCATTCCGCCTCCGTCGGCAACCGATACCCATTCGCGTTTCGATCCCACGTTACTAGCCAACGTACTTCATCATACTTACTCTTGTTATTTGGATCGCTCAGTCCTTTTTCTATCCTATACGCGGGTGTCAGTCCTTCCTTCTCGCTTCGCTTGTTGCAGTACTCTACCGCTTCATACCAGCTTACCTGCTCCACCGGCAAGTTCGTTCCCTTAAACCCGCTCGGATTGCTCCCCATTACCGCTTCCCACTCCCCTTGCGTTACTTCGTACTTCCCCATGTAAAAATCGCTCACCGTTACTCGGCGTTGCGTTTCATCGCTGTCGCGCCCCGCTTCGCTCGCAGGACTCCCCATCGTAAATGTCCCGCCCTGTATCCTCACCATGTCCGCGGAATCAGGATCATTCTGATGCGCACAGACCACTGCACCAATCAAAAAAACAACAAGCAAAAATATTGCCTTTTTCATGTGTTGACTCCTATATGCTTAAAAAATATAGCTTTAGTATAGTGATGATAAAACGTTCATACTTGTCAAAAATATTCGTATCAGGCGGTATTAGAGGCTCGTACCGAGCGATACGAACCTCTAACCAGGGGATATGAGAACGCCTCTCTGCGGCAGGCAAACACGCTCAAAAACGGCGCTTTATGTCAGTATCAGGAAGTCTCTGTGCGCCTGTACACTCAATCATTATAGAGGAACAGCGCCGCTGTCCCCCGCGATAAAGAGTAGCTCATCCCAGACACGTTTCGCGAGGGGCACGCCGCGCTTTTCACTCTCGGCTTCGGCTTCGTGTTCCTTTAAGCCTGCGTAATACACGCGGTCAGCGCCGGAAGCGGGCGGCAATGAGGCAAGCGCATCGAGCATAGTATCCATATCGGTCTTGAAATCTTCGATTTCACGGAAGAGGTCTATGCGCAGAGCCATGAAGAAATGGCAGACGCGGGCGGAAGTAACGGCGGAGTCGCGTACTGCTTCGCCAAAGGTGCCGCCCGAGCAGAGCGCGGTAAGAATGTCAACCATGACGGCGAGACCATAGCCTTTAGCGCCGCCCGCCGTGTTCCGTTCGGCGCCGAGCGGCAAAATTCCGCCGCCCCGCTGATAGAGCATATCGTCAAGAAGGCTCGTTGGATCGTCAGCTGACAGTCCTTCTTTGTCAATGGCGAGCCCTGTGGGGATTTTCTGCCCTGCCTTTTCGTACAGTTCGATCACGCCGCGGGTCGTTACGGTGGTCGCCATATCAAGGCTGAAAAGCCGTCCTCCATGGGCGGGCGCGGCAAAGGCGATGGGGTTTGTGCCGAACATGGCTTTTTTGGCAAAGGTTGGCACGCCGAGCGCGGCGGTGTTGGTCAGGGCGACGCCTATCATGTCTTCCCGCGCCGCCATTTCCGTATAATAACCGGCTATGCCAAAGTGGTTAGAATTGCGGACGGAACAGACACCAAAACCGTGTTCCTGCGCCATACGCATAGCTTCTTTCATTGTATTAAGGCTCAATGAAAGCCCCATGCCGCCTTCCGCGTCCAGCACAAGCGACACTGGCGTTTTTCGCAGGACGGTCGGCTTCACGCCTCCCTTAATAAGCCCTGCCTTTACGCCGTCCGCGTACCGTTTCATGCGCTGCACGCCATGACTGTGTATGCCGCGCGCGTCCGCCGCCACGAGGATTTTTGCAGAATCGTCCGCTTCAGCAGGCGGAATTCCGACTTTTTGAAAGATGGACGAACAGAGATTTTCCAGTTTGTTTCGGGAAATATATACCATAGCCAACAACATATCAGAAATGGCGTGAAAAAGAAAGACGTTTACAGTTTTTCGAGTATTTGCTAGAATTGAAATAACATGGATTCACCATATTTTGACGTGGTTTTTGATATTCCCAACACTGGCTCATTTACGTACCGCGCGGACGAGAAATCCGCCGCCGCTGTGGGAAAACGTGTCATGGCTCCTTTTGGATCACGGAACGTGCAGGGTTTTGTTGTGGGGGAACGCGCCGCGCTGCCGGAAGGGCTTAGCGAATCGGTGGTAAAAACTATAGGGCGCGTTATTGACAAGGAAGTGATCTTCGACGAGCGTGATCTTGAGCTTGGCCGATGGGTCGCGGGTTATTACCTGTGCGCTTTAGGCGAAGCCCTCGCCGCGATGATCCCTTCGGGCAAACGAACTGGCGAATATCCTCCGTTTTCGGCTTTTTCGGACTCGGAAATACCCGTAGCGCCGCTTGTCTTGTCCTCCGAACAGGAGGCGGCGCTGTCCGCAATTACCGCGCCGACAGATACGACAACAGCGCCGTCGCCGCTGTTCTACCTCTATGGCATAACCGGTTCTGGTAAGACCGAAGTGTTCCTCCGCGCCGCTGAAGCGACGCTTGCAGCGGGAAAATCGGTCATCTACCTTGTGCCGGAAATCAGTCTGACCATGCAGACCGCCGAAGCAATATGCAGGCGTTTCGGAGACCTTGCAGCCACGCTTCATTCGGGAATGAGTCCAGCAGCGCGTTTTACCGAGTGGATGAAGATGCGGAGGGGCGAGGTTCGTATAGCCGTTGGACCGCGCAGTGCCGTGTTCGCGCCGGTACGGAATTTGGGGCTTGTTATCATAGACGAGGAACATGATGGATCGTACAAGAGCGGCGCGACCCCGCGCTATCATGCGCGGCAGGTGGCGATACGGCGCTGCAAGACCGAAAACGCCCGCCTTGTCATGGGATCGGCGACGCCTTCGGTTGAGGCGTGGCACCTTATGGGGCGTTCCGGCGACGCGGGTTCCTCTAGGGCGCTTATCCGGCGGCTCGATCTCACGCGTCGACTTTCGGGCGGCGCGCCGCCCCGCGTCAGAATAGTACCGCTCGATCACACAGACGGCTGTCTCACACGGGAATTGAAAGAAGAAATCCGCAGGACTGCCGCTATGAAACGCCAAACCATCCTGTTTTTGAACCGCCGCGGATTCGCCTATTTCTATCACTGCCCGGACTGCGGATTCGAACTTGCGTGCAAACACTGCTCGGTCTCGCTCACCTATCACAAAGCGCGCAATCGCGCCATCTGCCACTACTGCGGCTACACCGAAACGCCGCCCCAATTCTGCCCCCAATGCGGCTCTGTTGAAGCGGGCTACTCCGGTTTCGGCACCGAGTCAATCGAAGAGGAGGTACGCCGCGCCTTCCCTGACCTCCGCATTATCCGCGCCGACGCGGACACGGCGGGCGGAGGCAACCTCAAGGACACGCTTGAAGCCTTCAGGAAAGGGGAGTTTGACATACTATTGGGAACTCAAATGGTGGCAAAAGGCTTGAATTTTCCGGGCGTGCGGCTTGTGGGCGTGGTGCTTGCCGACACCGGACTGCACATACCGGATTTCCGCTCCGCCGAACGCACGTTTTCCCTCATCGTGCAGGTAGCCGGACGCAGCGGCAGGTTTTTCCCAGACGGTACGGTCATTGTGCAGACGATGCGCCCCCAAGACCCCATTATCACCCGCGCCTGCGCCCTTGACATAGAAGGTTTCTTCACAGCGGAAACCGCCCAACGACAGGCGCTGAATTTCCCGCCATGGGCGCGCCTTATCCGCTTCACCATCCGCTCAAAAGACGCTGCCCGCGCCGATAAAGCAATCACGCGCCTTGCGTCCATAACCGCGCCCCTGCTCCCGCCCGACGCCGACATGCTTGGACCCGCCGAATGCCCCATAGGACTTATCGCAGGCAATCACCGCCGCCACATCCTCTTACGCGGAAAAACCATGAGCAGCCTCCACACAGCCGCAGCCGCGGCGGCGCGCCTCTACGACAAGGGCAAAGATGGCAATGCTTATCTGGAGGTGGACGTCGATCCGGTGAACTTGATGTAAGAGAAGTTTTCTTTTAGACAGAGGTTTTTAGTCATTATAGTGTCCCTTGCACGATAGGATTTCAAGATTACCGTCTCTTAATCGGTAAACAAGGCGGTTGACATCATCAATTCGTCTGCTCCAAAAACCACTGAACTCGCCCTTCAGCGGCTCCGATTTGCCAATACCCTCGTATCCATTTCGCTTAACGTCTTTTATGAGTTTGTTGATGCGTTTAATGGTCTTCTTATCCTGTGTCTGCCAATAGACGTAATCTTCCCAAGCCTCTTCAAACCAAACTATCTTCAATCAGATACCTCAATGATGTCATGCTCAACACCTTTTCCGCTGTTGAGGGCGGCGACGCCGCGGCGAAGATGGGCGAGGTTGCTTTCACTGTAAAAAGGATCGGATTCAGTTGTCACATCAAATGGCAGACGCTTTTCGCGCAGTACCGCACGAGCAAACATATTGAACGCAACTGTTGTATTCATACCGACCTGCGCGCAAAAATCGTCCAATTGTTTTTTAATGTCGGAATCCATCCGAACGCTGAATGTCGTTTGCGCCATATACAAGACCTCTCTTTCTATATGAATTTTAACAGTATAATAACCTATTAGGTGCATATTATCAATAATATTACGAGCCAAACCGTGAAAAACCTAAAAAACACGTAGCTTTACAAAGAATATGTTCATCCATAAAATCATAGAAATGAGTCACAGTGAAATGCTCAATTCTCGTCCATAGATACGAGCAATCCGTTCCAGTGTTTTAATCGTAGGATTCGCTTTCCGTGGATTTTCAAGACGCTGATAAGACTGATATGAAAGTCCTAAACGCCGGGCTATGTCGGTCTGACTTTGTTCTCCCCGCAATTCTCGAAGCCGCAGGGCTAGGACAATATGGCTTGCAATGGGAATAGGATACCCATCTGTATAAGAAGGAACTGGAATTTCGTTTCCATGAGAGATGTCAACTTCAAGACAAGCGTCAAGGGCTTCCTTTGCCATTGCGAGAGCTTCTTCATTAGTAAAGCCACATGTAACAATATTCGGCATATCTGGAAACTGAGCGATAAACTCATCACCCTCTTTTTCAATAGTACAATAGAAAATCATAGGTTTTTCCTAATTAATCCCTGCTTCTTTTACCAAGATTTCCAATATCTTTGCTCCCATGAATAAGAATGTTCATTATTTCCCGTGCTGTCATAATAACAATATACAATATATATGTTGTATTATCAAGCGGAAAAACAAGTTTGTATTTCCGCCACACAGCCACAGCGGCGCACCTCTACAATAAAAGGAAAGATGGCAATGCGTATCTGGAGTAGATGTCGATCTGGTGAACTTGATGTGAAACAGTATAAAGGCGCAAATCCTATTGATGTTTATACATGATAGTGTATAATACAAACAACAGACAAGGGATAACAAGGAAATGCCAAAAAGATACACGGCAAGGGAAATTATAAAATTGCTGGAAAAAGACGGATGGTATGAAGTATCGCAAAACGGAAGTCATAAAAAGTTTCAGCATGATGCCAAGACCGGAATCGTTGTTGTTCCTATGCACGACGGAGATCTAAAAATTGGCACGCAAAATAATATTAAGAAACAGGCAGGATTGAAATAAGGGGATTGATATGGTAAAAACAAAAGAATACATCGCACTGTTTGAATACGAGGACGGCGAAAAGGGTTTTAGTGTTGTCTTTCCTGACTTAGCAGGATGCTATTCTGCCGGGGATGATTATGATAATGCCGTGCGTATGGCGCATGAGGCGCTGGCTTTGTATGCCGAAAACAACGACAATATGCCGGAACCGCGCACATTGGAACAAATACAAAAAGACTGGCCCGACTGGAAAGAATGGGAAAAAGATTATACGTTTTTGGTCGGTAAGGTTGCTTTATATCCTATGAAACCAGTATGGCAAAAGTTTAATGTTATAATGCCGTCGAATTTAGTGGCGCGCATTGACCGCGTGGCTCGTAACCGCTCGGAATTCCTATCGTTTGCCGCTGAGAATCTGTTAGGGAAAGGTGATATGTATGAACCCGAATCGCAAACCCCGACTTATAATTCATAAACTTCAAGGAATATTCCGAAAATTCTCCACTATCACAATGTATTCAAACGATCTGGCAAACATTGACACCTTGCAATTCCACGTACGATCAGAAGACGGCGAGCGGAACAGAGAAGCACTCCCTTCCCTTTACAATCTTTTCCGCTGTCAAAAGCATAGACATGGCTTTATTTAAAACACTCCTTATGCTATACTTACGGCAACATATTTTAAACTGGGGGTTTTAAAATGATATACCGTGAGCTTGGTAAAACAGGAAAAGAAGTCAGCGTAATAGGACTTGGGTGCGAGCATCTTGACGGCAAGCCTTATGAGCAGGTAAAAGAAACCATAGATGCGGCGCTTTTAAACGGTGTAAACATATTTGACGTGTTTATGCCCGGAAAGGAAGTCCGCGAAAATATAGCGAAAGCGCTGGACGGCAGAAGAAAAGATGTAATGATACAAGGGCATATCGGCTCGACGGATATAAACCAGCAGTATGATATCAGCCGCGATATGCCGACCGTAAAGCGTTTTTTTGAAGACCAGCTTCGGATTTTCGGCGGTTACATAGATTTTGGGATGCTGTTTTTTATTGATTCCGAACAGGATTACAAGAATATTTTTGAGACGGAATTTGTTTCTTATGCCGAGCAGTTAAAAAAGCAGGGCGATATCGGGCATATTGGTTTCAGTTCACACAATCCAGAAATCGCGGCAAAGGTAATTAACACCGGAATTGTTGAAATGATGCTTTTCAGCATAAACCCGGCGTTCGACATGCTTCCGCCTGACGCCTATGTGTTCGACCATTTTGAAAAGGTTTTGGCACGGAGCTTTTCCGCGGAATAGACCCTAAGCGCGCCCAGTTATACAAGCTCTGCACCCAAAAGCAAATCGGAATAACCGTAATGAAGGCGTTTGGCGCAGGCAAGCTTTTATCCAAAGAGCATACGCCGTTTGAAAAACCGATAACGCTGCCTCAGTGTTTGCATTACGCGCTTTCAAGACCGGCGGTATCCAGCGTTATGGCAGGACTTAAAACAGCGGACGAGATTAACGCCGCCATGAGTTACTTTAGCGCCACAGACGAAGAAAAGGATTATTCCGAAATAATCGGCACAATGCGAAACGATTTTAAAGGCAACTGCGTATATTGCAGCCATTGCCAGCCATGTCCCCAAGAAATTGATATCGCGGCAGTAAATAAATATTTGGATATCGCGAGGCTTGACAAAAACAATGTCCCGCCGTCCGTGCGCTCGCATTATATGAGCCTTGCGCATAGGGGAGACGAGTGTATCTCCTGCGGAAGCTGTGAGAACCGCTGCCCGTTCGGCGTGGAGATTATCGAGAATATGAAGGAAGCTGAGACCTTATTGGCACTCTGAGCTTAGGTTTTCAAAACATAATGCGTACTGCGGCCAGTGCCTTGGACGGATAAGTATCCGCGCGACGCTAAATCTTTCAATAAGCGACTGGCGGTATCTTGCGATATTTTGAATATCTTTGCAGCTTTGCCAGAACTCATGTTTCCAATGAACCCGTCCATCAAGCGATTGATAATTTCGCGCTGGATTATGTTTGGAATTTCAGCTGAATACTTTTGCCAAAATTCTGCTTTTTGCAAAACTTTGCCAATTATTGCGGCGCTGCCGTCAATCGCGCACTCAAGACAAGCAAAGAACCATGCCAGCCACGGAGTTATATCCAGACCACCGGTTGTAGTCTGTTCCAGTATATCGTAATACGCTTTCTTCTCTTTCTGAATCTGGGCGGACATTGAATAAAAGCGCAAGTTTGTATTTTCTGCCCGCGACAACATCATTTCTGTAATCGTGCGCGTCAGGCGGCCATTGCCATCATCAAACGGATGGATTATCACAAACCATATATGCGCAACCGCAGCTTTCAGCAATGGGTTTTCGTTGCCATTGGTATTCAGCCAGTTCAGAAATTCATGCATTTGCATGGGTATCAGAGCCGCCGCTGGCGCGTCATAATGAACGATATCGCGATAGTTTTTATTCGATACAATCTGCATTTCTTCATTACGGTACGCGGCGACTTTGATTTTATACATCCCACTATATCCAGTCGGAAACAGCGCGGCGTGCCAGCCAAACAGCCGTGTTTCGGTCAATGGCAGTTTGTAATTATTGACTGCGTCCACTATGGTTTGAACGATTCCGTCAATACGATGTGATTCTGGAACTGACTTTTCCACATTGATATTCAAGCGCCGCGCCAATGATGAACGCACCTGTTCGCTATTCAAAATCTCGCCCTCTATCTCGCTGGATTTGGTAATTTCCTCGGTCAGAGCGTTTAACATAGCTTCCTGCTGAACGCCAAACCCAAACTGCTGCATCTTACCCAGCATAAACCCTTGGCGCGATGCTATGCGCATTAAAATATCCAGCATTTGCGCTGTATCCCATGTAAATTTGGGATATCCGATATGTTCATGAATGTACTTTGGCACAATAAACTCCGTATATTTTACGGAGATTATAATACATCCTTTCCGCAAAGTCAAGATTTATCTCCGCATCCACTGCGGATAAAACAGCGTCAAATCTCCGCTCATTTACCGCTGAAAACATTTTGGGCAAAGGCGGTGTGTACGAACCCGACTCATAATCCATAATTTTTTACAGCGAAGATTGACACTTTGCGGTTTCGCACATGAACGGAGAATTCGTACAGTATTTTGCGCGCGAGACGCACAAAGACGAATTAGGCAATGAAACTTGACTGTTTTACGTTATAATCTTACAATAAAGATAAAAGGGACTTTCTACATGATAGAAAATAAGAGAATATTATTTTTTGGCGCGGGAGTTATTGGCTCTCTTTATGCAGGGAAACTGGCGCTTTCTGGACAAAATGTTACGCTTTTGGCGCGAGGCAAACGTTTGGAAGAACTGCAACAAAAAGGGCTTATATTGTTTTCTGAAAAGTTTGGCGAAGAAAAACCAAAAATTTCTGTCATATCAGAATTGAAAAGTGATGATATGTATGACTACATTTTCATAACATTGAGAAACGACAATCTAAATGAAGTACTGTCTGTGTTAAGTCGAAATCAATCCAAAAATTTTGTTTTTATGGTCAATACGCCAAACGGTTATTCGGATTGGATTAGCCATTTGGGAGAGGAAAGAATAATTGCTGCATTTCCAGGAGCAGGCGGGAAGATTGAAAACGGTGTTGTTTATTATCAATTAACGCAAAAAATAATTCAACCCACAACATTAGGCGAAATAAACGGAAGGGACAGCCTGCGAACAACAATTCTACAAAAAATGATACAGCAAGCAGGTTTTCCGGCGGCAATCTCTAAAAATATGGATAGCTGGCAAAAATCACACGTCGCTATGGTTTGTCCTTTGGCTTACGGAATTTATTACGACGGAGGAAACAATTATACGCTTTCCAAAAACAAAAAGACAATTACCCTGATGTGCAAATCATTGAAAGAAAATTTCATTTTTCTGAATAAATCAAAATATGGGATAGAACCTATCAAATTACATATTTATCGAATAATTCCAACCTTTTTGTTGAGCAAGATTATGAGTAAGGTTTTCAATTCAAAATGGGCGGAAACCGTAATATCTAATCATGCTTTGTCAGCAAGACAGGAAATGGAACTATTGGCACGTGATTTTATTCAATTGGCAGAGAGCAATGGTGTTGAATTAGAGTATTTAAAGAAAATGCAAAAGATTTATGGAAAGACGGAAAACCTAAAACATGGTATTATGCAATACCGATAATACTGATTTGGGTATTGATTATAGGTGTTGTGATAAAAATTATATTTTTCAAATATCCTCGCCCAAATGCGCGTATTGCGTCAAGGCGAGGGAATCTTCTATGACAACCTACTTCTTCAGCGTTTTCAGCACCGCCATGCTCCGTGCCTTGAGGATATAGATGCCGTCGGTAGGAATGGGCTTCTCGGAACCGGGCAGCAGTATGTCTTCAGGGGAAGGAAGCGCGGTGTCTATAACGCGGATCCACTTGCTGCCGTTCAACGGAGATGGCACTATGAAAGGAATTTGCGTCTCGCTCGAATTGAACATGATGAAAAAGTCGCTGTCGTCGCGATCTGCGAGAATCTCCGCCTTGCTGCCGTCCAGACGGAACGCGAGGCAGTGCTTCAGTTTTTCCCAGTGCGGCGTTTTGCCACTTTCGTCATACCACGTAATATCCGGCGTAGAATTGTAGTTGCCGTCCCTGCCGGTATAAAATTCAGGGCGCATAAATCCCAAATGCCGCAAACGGAAGGCGGTAATCTCTTTCACAAAGCGGAACAGTTCTTGATTCTGCTCAAGCAGCGTCCAGTCGTACCACGAAATATCGTTGTCCTGACAATAGGCGTTGTTGTTTCCCTTCTGGGTTCTGCCGAATTCGTCTCCGCCCAAAATCATAGGCGTGCCGAGCGAGATCATCAGCGTGGTGAAGTAGTTTTTCACAAGTTTTTCGCGCAGTTTGACGATGCCAACATTGTCTGAATGTCCTTCAACACCGCAGTTCGTACTCCAGTTGTTGTCGCTGCCATCGCGGTTGTCCTCGCCGTTGTCCTCATTGTGCTTGCCGTTATATGAAACAAGGTCGCGCATGGTAAACCCGTCGTGACAGGTGATGTAGTTGATAGAATGGAAGGGCTTGCGTCCGTCGCGCAGATAGAGGTCGGCGCTGCCGGAAATCCGCGTGGCAAGGTGCCGCGCTTCAAAGGGATCGCCGCGCCAGTAGATACGGGCATTGTCGCGGTACTTGTCATTCCACTCAGCCCATCGCCCGCCGGGAAACCAGCCTACTTGGTACGCGCCGCCCGCATCCCACGCTTCCGCGATAATCTTGGTATGCCGCAGAATAGGGTCTTCGGCTATGCCTTCAAGCATAGGTGGGTTTTCCATGATATGTCCATTCTGGTCGCGTCCCAGAATGGAGGCAAGGTCGAAGCGGAAGCCATCAACGTGCATCTGCACCACCCAGTAGTGCAGACAGTCTATGATGAGGTTGTGAACCACCGTATTGCCGCAGTTCATCGTGTTACCGCAGCCGGAATAGTTTTTATAGTAACGCTTGTTTTCGTCAAGTATGTAATAGATTGAGTTATCAAGTCCTCTAAAGGAATAGGTGGGTCCCAGTTCGCTGCCCTCCGCCGAATGGTTGAACACCACGTCGAGTATGACCTCAAGCCCGGCCTTGTGCATCTCGCGCACCATTTCCTTAAATTCCCGCACCTGCGCGCCCGGCGTCCGGTCGCTGGCGTAGGAAGCTTTCGGAGCGAAGAAGCTCATGGTGGAATAGCCCCAATAATTGCGGAGCTTTTTGCCGTTTTTGGGATTTATCCGCGTATTTTCCTTTTCGTTGAACTCATGTACTGGTAGAAATTCCACGCTTGTAACGCCCAGCTCTTTAAAAAAGGGGATTTTTTCGATCACGCCTTTATAAGTTCCCGGGTACGCGGAACCGGAAGAGGGATGTTTGGTCAGCCCGCGCACATGGGTCTCATAGATCACGCTGAAACGCAGGGGGCGATTCAAAGGCTGATCGCCCTGCCAGTCGAATTCATCGTCAATAACCACGCAGCGTGGCAAACTGAGTATGTTTTCCGTCAGGGAAAAGGAAAGATCGCGGTCAGGCGCGTCTAGGTTATAGGAAAAAGCGGCGCTTTCATCCCAGTATTCGGGATCGGTGATTGCCTTTGCGTACGGGTCAAGCAGCGCCTTGTGTTTGTTAAAGCGATAGCCTTTTTCCGGCTCAAAGGGACCATCCGCCATATAAAGGTACAAAGCGCCCGCGTCAAGGTTCCGTATATGACAGTGCCACATATCGCCGGTGCGGTTTGTGTTATGGTCAAGCTGAAAAGCCCGGTACGCACTTGATGGGCTGTCGTTCTCAAATAGCAGCAGAGTTATTACGGTGGCGTTCCTTGAAAAAACGGAAAAGTTCACTCCCGTCTTGGTTAGTGTCGCGCCCATAGGTAAAGGGCTTCCTTTTTCAATAACAAAGTTGTCAAACATCATATAATTAGTATAGCACACGAATACTCATAATTCAAGATAGGATTGCCATCACACGTGGTATTGCGAAAAATTATAAAACTCCCTTGACTTTTCCGCAAGAGCGTCCTATACTTTAAAGTATGAATATGAATTTAAAGAGTGTACTTACAAAGGATACAATTTGTCTCCATTTGAAAGGCACTACAAAAGAAGAGATTATCAACGAATTGCTTGATATACTCGTTTCGGCGAAAAAAATATCTGACCGCGCCGCGGCGTACGCAGCCGTTATGGAACGCGAAAAAAAAATGTCTACAGGGATGAAACACGGAATTGCCATTCCCCATGGGAAAAGTCAGACCTTGGACAATCTGGTCGCTTGTATTGGGGTTTCGGACATGCCTGTTGATTTTGAAGCTCTGGATCATGAACCTTGCCGTATTTTTATTATGACTCTTTCCCCTATCGAACAGACGGGTCCTCATCTCCAATTTCTTGCGGAAGTGAGCCTGCTTTTTAAAAGCGAGGAGAAGCGGAGGCAGATTCTCTCGGCTGACAATCCGGATACGATCATCAAGGTACTGTCCGAACAATAACCGCATCTGTCGCTGTGGAGTACAGGAACTCAACAAAAAAGACACCCTTGCGGGCGTCTTTTTTTGTCTGAAGATTAGAAAAACTACAGGTTATCCATAGTTTGCTGCGCCTGCTGCAGTATGTATTCGGTCCAATTTACCTGCAAAATCGCCTGAAGGTGGGGCTTGGCGTTCTGGTTTTTGGTTGCGCCCAAGGCATGTATCAGGGCGCGTATGCGGCGTTCATCCGTGTGGCTCAGACTGCGGCGTATCTTGCGGTCGTTAAGCTCAGTGGTGTAAGTTCCCATATACGAAACCGCGCTGTCGCTTGCTATTTTCGCAAAGGCGTCAATAGTGTAGAGCTGCTCCTCGGTATCCGCGCTGTAGCGGTAAGAACGGTTCAGATAATACTCAACCGAGAATTCAAGAGTCGCCTCTTCGGAGCTGTCGTCCGCCGCGCCTTGTACCGACACGCCGCCCGATCCGTACTTTGACAGCATCACAAGCGCATTTTTCCGTATCTGGACTATCTTCTCCTGCCTTTGCGCCGAAGAAGACGACCCGCGCCACCCAAAAGCAAGGGCGTACGCCGCAGCTTTACCCTTGTTGTCATCAGAGGAACTTGATTTTTCGATGGTCGAAAGCGCGAGAAGTTTCTGCTCATAGCTGTATGACGGGTCCTGAATGATCGATATAAGCGGTTCGGCAGGGTCTTCCGCTATCTGGGAGAGCGCGTCATTGGCGGTTTTCCGTACCCAGTTGCGGTACCATCCGTTGGCGGCGAAGAACACCGGCGCATAGCCGGACGTATCCTTGAAAGACGCCAATGCGGTAATCGCGCCGTAAGCGATGCGTTCGCCGGAGGTGCGGTTCACCGGTCCTTGCGTGTTCGTGTCAACAAGAGTCTGCGCCACATTGGGCAGAAGGTCGGTCGCGCCCATCTGTCCCAGCGAAATAAGCGCCTCGGACTTCACCATAGCGTCGGAAAAGGTCTTGACCGTTTTCCAGACGTTTGGCGCCGCGTCCGTGTACTGGTTCTTGCCCAGCGACTGAACAAGCAAAATCGCCATCTCATTTGCCGCCTGATGATCCTGCGTCGTCCTGACATTCGGATAACCGGAAAGTAGACTGTTCAATGCGTCCGCGTAAAAAGAATCCGCGCCGGAAACATTTTGGTTAACCACGGTCTTTACAACGGCAAGCCGTTCAATAAGCGTTCCCGCATTGTTGAACTGGGCTTTGTAGAAATCTACATCCGTCTGGGCGAAAAGAGCCGGTACGATAAAACTCAAAAGAGCGATTAATATTAAACGTTTCATAAAGATGAGTATATAATGTCTAAAAAGAAATTTCAACTAGAAAACATAAAAAAATACAGTATCGTACGAAACTTTTATGCTATTAGCCTAACAATTCCACCTTCGCGTTTATATAATCAAGGTGATCGCTGTTCAAAACGACGCGGCGGTAGCGCGTGTCCTCAAGTTCTTCTATCTTATACCAGCCGCGGCTAACGAATTTCATCTGTTTCCCTTCCACAAACCAATAGACAAGGCTGATAGATTCCTTGTCAATCTCCAGCGCGTAAATCCCCTGCTTTCCTATGGCGCAGCCAGAGTTGAATACGCACGGCACCGGCACGTCGTCGCCATACAAACTCTGCCGCAGTATGTCCCGGCGTTCCGAACGTTTCAGCTTGCCCAGCTCCTCCTTCAGATTGGACACCTCGCACGCGATGCGCCGCCGTTCGTCTTCGCCCGCAGCCGGAAAAGCGCGGCACAGACGCTCAATTTCGCTCTTGATAGACTCAAATCTGCCCAAAGACTCAAAAAGCGTCCTGTGCGTATGCCCTATGATAGAGATGCAGTTGTTTTTAAGCGAAAAATTGTACGCCTGCTTTTCCACATAAAACCGGCGGTGAGGACTGCGGCCTGACACATTACGAATTCCCATCGGTTTAAGCAGGTAACGTATCGCCAAATTTAGTATATTTCCGTAACTGGTATACATTTTTGACGACTGATGTCCGTGGAACACGTACATGGGAATAAAGCCGGTCTCTATGGTAACGGCTTCAAACAGAGGATAGGGGTAATTTTTCTCGAAAATGAGGTTTTCATCATGATTGCCTATGGTTTTATAAAAGCGTTTTTCATTATGGAATAAATTAAACACACGGTACAGCCGCGCCCAGCGCTCGCGTATGACGGCAAGCGAATAGCGCTGAAGTTCCTCTATATCTCCATTCAGTACCAGAATCCAGTTATTATTGAAATAGTATCGTTCCAAAATCTCGGCAATCAACAGTCCATTGTGCGCAAGATCGTCCCTCTTCCCCGCGCCCATGTGAAAATCGCTCATAACGACAATTTTTCCGGTGTTTTGTATATCAAGATTTGCCGAAAGCTCATAGTGTGGATTGAGCAGGTTCATAAAGAAACTAGAAGGCATATTTTATTTTATAATTTTTTTACCTTTATTTCAAGTCCATAATTTTTTGTACCTGCCGATTATATATTAGGAGTGTGCTATGGATCAAGAATTTATAGAACGTATGCGAGAAAAATTATTAGAATTAAAAAGGGAACTTATCTCAAATCTCGCGGCTGGCAATGAGGATTTTAAGCGTATTATGGAAGAGTTTGATCCCAAAGACCTTGTGGACAGCGCGGCAGATGATATTGACCGGAAGATGCTTGAAGCCCTTGGTACGCAGGATATGAAGCGGCTTAAATTGATAGATTCCGCTGTTACTCGTATAGAACAGGGGAAATACGGTCTTTGTATGCGCTGCGGCAAGCGTATCCCGCGGGACAGACTTGAGGCAATCCCCTATGCTCTCTTGTGCATAGAGTGCAAAGCTCAGGAAGAACGCCGCAACCGCTGATGTCAGACGAGTTTTATGAAAGGAACAGGCGAAGACAGCTCCCGACACATACCCTCTAAAAAAACATGAGAGGGACAAGGGTTGTTATACATTTGGACAATCTCAAGCGGAACATTACTCTGATACGGGAACGGGCAGGAGGGCGCGCTGTGTGCGCTTCGGTAAAGGCGGACGCCTACGGACACGGTGCAGTACCAGTGGCGCGTTCCTGCCTTGAGGCGGGCGCGCGCTGTCTTGCTGTTGCCACAGTGGACGAAGCCGCTGAACTGCGGCTCGCCGGAATAAGGGCGCCTATTTTGCTCCTCTCCCCGCCTATGCCTTCGGAGCTTAGCCGCGCCGCCCTGCTCGATCTCACCCTTCTTGCAGGCGACAACGAGCTTATTGCCGCCTATAACGCCGCAGCGGAAGCCGTTTCAGTACGCGCCACTGTACACCTCAAGGTTGACACGGGCATGGGACGCGCGGGCTGCCGCCCTTCCGACGCGGCACTTCTTGCCCGCCAAGCTGCCTCCCTTCCCAATATACGGCTTAAAGGCATGGCGACGCACCTCGCCGTCTCAGATTCGCAAGCCCCTTCGGACACGCTTTACACGAAAGAACAGATACGCCGCTTTGTTTCCGCCGTGGATGCGGTAAGGGCGGAAGGGATCGACCCAGGCGTCGTCCATGCAGCGGCTTCTGGCGGCATACTGCTTCACGAGGACGCATGGTTTGACATGGTGCGCCCCGGTATCCTGTTGTACGGCTACGCGCCATCGTGGGCGCTTGAGGGGATACTGTCGTTTGAGCCGGTCATGGAGCTGGAGTCGCATATTGTGTTCATAAAAGACGTAAAACAAGGGGAAAGCATCTCCTATGGCAGGACATGGACAGCGCCCTATGACACGCGAGTCGCAACGCTTCCCATAGGCTACGGCGACGGCTTGAACCGGCTGCTTTCAAACCGCTGGTCGGTACTGATAGGAAACCGGCTCTATCCCATTGTCGGCAGAATTTGTATGGATCAATGCATGGTTGATATAGGAATGGACAGCCCCATTAAAAAATATGACAAAGCTGTTATTTTCGGCGGGTCTTTGCTACAGACGGACATTTCCCCCCAGAACGCCCCCACCATGCAGAATATGGCGGCGCTGCTTGGTACCATTCCCTACGAAATCACCTGCTCTATTACCCGGCGCGTTCCCCGCGTCTTTTGAAGGACGCGGATCATGAAGCGTATTTAAAAGTCAGAATTTTTCGTTTATGACAAGACCACGCTGACCAGTGAGTTCAAGGTAGGCGAGTTCGGCAAAGCCGAAATTTGTATCCTTGGAAAGTTCTTCGGCATATTTGTCATAGAGCATATCTTCGTACATTTTGCCTGCGAAACCCTCTTCCATAAAGCCGGATTTTTGAACGGTCGCCCGCATACTGTTCAGCAAATTTTTGATCAAAAAGGTTTCCAGCGCCTCGCACTGCTCGTAGAGTTTATCCGTTTTGTCTATAACGGGCTTTGTTCCGGCCGTTCTTTCCGATGCTGTAATAGCGGCGCCCGCATCGTCCGACGCGCTTTCAAGCCGCTTCACGAGCGCGTCAAACGCGCCCTTGTCCGCCTTGTCCGCCGCCGCAGGATCGCCAAACCCTGGTATGCCGGACGCGCTGCCCATTCCTGTTATCTCCATAGCGCTGCTCCTTCCCAATATAAAAGCCATTTTTGTGCGTCAATGAAATTTTCTAATTTATCCTTGTCAATCAACACAGAAGCCTCCGCTTTATAAGTCTAACCCCTCAAGCTGCCAGCCTTTCTTGTCATCCCAAATCAGCGCAGTATCGTCCATATTTACCGCCCAATTCGCATCAGAAAGAATACGCCGAATATCTGACAAGCAGTCAGCCCAATGCATAACAGCATCGACTGTTTCCCCAAAAGCATCGGACAAGGGCAATTTGGTGCTGCCATTAAAAATGACCTCTGGTTGGGCGGAGTCATATTCATACACGCAGAAATCTTCTTCACTGTCTTTGTAAGGATAAGAATCCGAAAACTTGTTTATGACTGCGGATATTTCGCTGTTTTCTTCTGTTGACAGGGGCTTTTTGCGTTCCGCACAATAGTAAATAGAAACGCTCACTTTGCCATTTCCTTCATACTATAATTATCGTTTTCAACGTTCGTACGCCCCGTTTACCGCTTCAGGCTCGTCGCCGTGGCAAGCATACTATCGCTGGTTTGAATTGTCTTGGAATTGAACTCGTACGCACGCTGCGCCACGATGAGGTCAACCATTTCCCGTACCACAGACACGTTGGACATTTCAAGGAATTTATGATAAATCTTACCCATGCCGTCATAGCCCGGACGCCCCTGAATGGGATCGCCTGACGCATTGGTTACCTTGAAGGCGTTTTCCCCCAAGGCGGCAAGCCCTACCGGATTGGGGAAGCGGTAGAGTTCGAGCTGCCCAACCTCCACTGGCGTGGTCTCATCTATGGTCGGCACAATCACCGAAACTCTACCGTCCTGCGACACTGTGATACTTTCAGGAAGGAAATTCTCCGGCATCACAATATCGGGCAGAAGCCAGTACCCTTGAGCCGTCACCATGCGCCCGGTGGAATCAACCTGAAAGGCGCCGTTGCGAGTATAAGCGTAGCTGCCGTCATAGAGCTGTATGCGGAAAAAGCCGTCTCCCACGATAGCAACATCGGTCGGCACGTTCGTGCTTTGGGGCGACCCCTGCCCAAACTGCCGCTGGGTGTCCGCAAGCTTGACGCCGTGCCCCATCTGCACGCCTACCGGAACAACGGTGTCCTCGGTGGCGGGCGTGCCTGCCGTTTTGATGGTCTGGTAGAGCAAATCCTCAAAATCCGCCCGCTGTTTTTTATAGCCCGTCGTATTGACGTTCGCCAGATTGTTTGAAATCGTATCAATATTTGCCTGCTGTCCGATCATACCGGACGCGCCCGTCCAAAGGCTTCGTATCATTCTTTTACCTCACTTACATCATTTTAGAAACTTGATTGATCAGCACACCCAGCATGGAATCGCCAGTCATAACGGCCTTCTGGTTCGCTTCATAGGCGCGGTTGACTTCTATCATTTGCACCATTTCCGTAACTGGTTCCACGTTGGATCCTTCGATAAAGCCCTGAATCACGCGGGGGCGGTCGGAAACGTCCATGATCCGCGCCGCGCCAGACACATCGGTGTCCTTATAGAAGCTGTCGCCCTGTTTCTGCAAATAACGATCAAGGTCGAATTCCACGATTTTCAACGTGTCAAGGATCTCCGTCTGCTCCCAATTATTGCCTTCGCGCGAAACCAGTACATTGGGATCATCGGGAACAGCGGCATTTATCCAAATCTGTCCCTGTTTATCAATCTGAAAATTGTTCGCTTTGACGCGGATGGGACCGTTCTCGCCCAGTACCGGATAGCCTTCCTTCGTTTCCAAATAGCCTTCCTTGCCAAGCTGGAAACTGCCGTTGCGGGTATACCGCTCGCCCCATGGCGTTGACACCACAAGAAATCCCCGCCCGTCCAGCGCGACGTCGAAATCACTGTCCGTCTGCTTCAAGCCGCCTTGCTGAAAATCCGTGTAAAGCTCGTTTAACTCGACGCCTGTCCCGATTTTACCTATAATAGGCGCGGCGTCCCCAGAACCGAAGGGCTGTTTGTACACGCCATCGTCATTCATTCGGCGCATAAGCAACTCGGGAAACGCCTTGAAAGACGCCACATCCCGCTTGTAAGAATCCTGATCTATATTGGCAAGATTGTTCGCTATTGCGTCAAGCCGCCACTGCTGCGCCCGCATTCCGCTTGCGCCGGTATACCATGCTCTAACCACGTGTTATCCTCTATATAAAGTAGTAAGATTAGTTTATTCATCGGCAGGAAACGCGGCGATGTTTAGTTATTTAATACAGACCATAAGAATATGTGCTGCTTGACGGACGAGCCTTAATACGATACGATAGTACGTGTGGATTTAGAGCTATTACATAAACGTGCTGCCATCATACGCAGCGTGCGGCATTTTTTTGACGAGCGCGGCTATTTGGAGACCGACACGCCGGTTCTCGCGCCCAATCTTATACCAGAATCGTGCCTTGAAGTGTTTGAAACGGCGTATATTCCGCCGCAGGCAAGCCGTACGCGGCAGAGACGCCCGTATTACCTTACGCCTTCGCCCGAAATTTGGATGAAGCGGCTCATTGCGGATCACCGGACGGATGTGTACCAAATCGGCAAATGTTTCCGCAATGTGGAATCTGTGGGCAGGCTGCACAGTCCGGAATTTACCATGCTGGAATATTATACAATGGATGCGGATTATAAGGATTCGCTTTGCATAACGGAAGAGCTGTTCGCCAGTCTGCTGCCAGCCGGAGCGCGCCGAAGCGTCAGTCCGCCCTTTCTGCGCCTTACAATGGAAGACGCCTTCAAGGAATTTGCGGGTTTCAGCCTGAAGGCGGCGACATCAGACAGCGGCGACTTATCAAGCGGCGCGTTGTACGAGGAGGCGCGGCGGCTAGGACTCGATCCGCCTGCCGGATTGGACACGGCGGCGCTGTACGACCTTGTGTTTATACATACAGTGGAGACGTCCCTTCCCCGCGACGTACCAGTCGTCCTGATGGACTACCCCGCCTTTGTCCCGTGCCTTGCCCAAAAAAGCGCGGACGGTTTTTCCGTTGAGCGCTGGGAGATGTACGTACGGGGCATTGAACTGGCGAATTGCTATTCGGAAGAGACCGATCCGGCTGAGGTTAAGGCTTTTTTTGAGCATGAGCAGCGCACAAAAGAAGAAGCGGCTCTTGTTCCCCACGCGGTTGACCCGGAGTACTGGCAGGTGTTCGCTCCCCGCGGCGGCGTCCCCTACCCGCGCTGTTCCGGCGTCGCCATGGGACTTGACCGGCTCATTATGAGCCTTGTCGGGCGTTCCAGCATAGACTCAGTTCTCCCTTTCCCTATGTCTTTTTGAACTTGAGGAGGAATGATGAACCTTCCCGCCGCGAATAACATATTGTATCATAATACCGTGCTTGCTCACGGCAAAGAACGGTAAGGTTTTATAATAGGAGTAAAAAAATGTATTTTGAACTAACACAGACTTTGATGGACGATCTTCTGTTTTGTATGGAGGATCAAAACACGATTTTTTTGTTGGACACGGAAAACGCCTATTTGATGAATGTGGACGACATAGATGTTGAGGACGAGCGTTATGTCCCTATACCTGAATGGAAGTCTTCGGATGGATTCCGCTTGATGGAACGTTTCGCCGCTGGATTCCGCAATCCGCTCGTGCAGGACGCCCTGCATGAGAGTCTTGAACAGGGACGGGGGGTGTTCCGCGCTTTTAAACAGTCGGTTTCGCGTTTCCCCCAAGCCGAAAAACAATGGTTCGATTTCAAAAAACGCGAAATGCGGCGACATATTATAGCTTGGTACAATGCTTTGCGGGAAGACTGGAACATGGAAAAGATAGGCGAGGAGCCGGAAGAGTTTGAAGATATTTTCTTTGATTTTATGTTCCGACCCTACAGTCCCGCAGATTTTGAGGCGGCGGCGGTGCTGCACGAAAAATGCGACTTCAACAGCCACGGCGATCTTAGCAACATAGGCGAGATTGTCTTGATTGCCGAGACCGCAAGCCGTGACTTCGTTGGTTTCGCCGCCGTAAAACGCAAGTCTCAAGACGGCGAAAATCTACTCTACATAAGCGCGCTTGAAGTCAGTCCCGAATACCGGGGGATGGGCATAGGGTCGGAGCTTTGCTCCTGTCTGTTGAAACAAGCCGTTCAAGAGGGCGCGGATAAGATTTTTATAGACCTTCCAGCCGAATCCGAAGGTTTTTCCCGCTTCCTCCATCGCTGTTCTTTCAAGCCTTCAATAACCCGTTTTGTTTTTTCGGCGGCGCGTGACGTGGATTAGCTTAACATTTACCTGAAAAAAATAAGAGCGAGCACCGCGATGAAAAAGACGTTGACCGCGACCGCCGCCACAATGCAGACCCATGAAGCGGCTTCGCAGACGGCGGCTTGCATGGAACCGTGAATTGGGCGCGCGTCTTTCAGAGAAAGTAGAGCGGCGTGTATGCCTGTATCTTCGGCGCGTTTCCGCAGAAAGCGCCCAACATGGGTGAGCAGCAAGCCTGGCGGGAAAAGGGGGAACAGTGGTATGAATGCGGCAGCGAAGGCGCACGCCGCCGCGGTTCTGAGTTCAGGGCGATTAAGCAGCGACACGGACAGCGCCGTAAGGCAGAACGCCCCGATAATCAGCGAGTACGGCGTAACCGCGTTCCGGTAATCATTTCTGCCTCCGCACACCACTACCATTTTTTTCAGAAGCGTGTCTTGAACGGCGTCCAATAAAGGAGATTCCTGTGCACAAAAACTTTTCACGCTGTGCGGATTGTCCGATTCAAACGGGGCGTACAGGACGAATACAAGCGGGGTTTTCTTTGTGGGTTCAAACATCAGTCTGCCACGCCGCACAAGCGTTTCTCCTGCTACAAAAACGCCAGTATCGGCGGGAAGAGCGGGCAGATGGCTCCACCTGATCCGTTCAAGAACGCCGTCATGGAGGAAAAAGCCTCGTGTATCCCGTGTGGCTATGGGGACAAGCAACGAATCGCTTTGTCCCCACACCGTATCGTCAGAAAGCGACTCAAACGCGCCCCAAAACCGAAACGCGCCGCCTGATGCGCCGTCCGCGAGCCGTTCCGCCCGCCGCGCCGCGCCATAGTCCAGTATTGGCGCGTCCAGGCTTTTCCTGAACAAACTGACGAACGAGCGCCGCACGCGCCGCGCCACAAGAGCGCCCGCAAGCGGCGCGATCCCATACCAAAGGACAACAAAAGCTGTAATAATAAGCAAATCAAGTATACGCATAATAAGGCTTGTTGTATCATATATTGCGCTCTTCAAAAAAGCAAGAAAAAACTTTGAAACTTTCATTTTTTACCGATAAGCTTAATATAAATACTTGATTTTATTTTATTTATAAAGCATACTCTAAAAAAGAGGAGATTCCTTGTACGGTGGCAAACTTTAACGCTATTTTAAGAATAGGATTACTGTCCTTGCTTGCAATTTGTATAGTTGTGTTGCTTGTTCCTGCTGAATACAGCCAAGACGCCGCACCTGCCGACATATCCAATATGTCAGTGGAGACCTATGAAAGCATTGAGGCAAGGGAAGCTGTATACGCAAAAGCCGCGCCGCTTGATGAAACGTTCGCCAAAGGCGGTGCCTTTAGCAGCGAGCTTGACCTATCCGAAACCGAGAACAGCATGGCGACTGTGTTTGAAGAAGAGGCGCTTTCCAGACCGAAAATGCTGCTCTATACCACGTACACCGTTAAACAAGGCGACACAATAAGCGGTATAGCTCAGCAATTTGCCCTTGAATGGGGAACGCTTCTTTCGGTTAATAAGATTACGAACGCAAAATTCATACGACCGGGCGATGTCCTTAAAATTCCCAATCAGGACGGCGTGCTTGCGAACGGGGTAAGACGAAAACCCCTTGCCGACCTTATAAAAGAGCTTGCGAAAGACAAAAAATATGACGAAGTTCCCACCAATGAGGCGGAAGTTAAACGTTTGGTCGCGTCAGTGCAAGCCGTGAATGAAATTTTTTCGCCTAACTTCGGTACTGAAAATACGAGCGTCTTTATACCGGGCGTGAAAATGCACAGCAACGAAATGCGGGAAATTACTGGCGATATGTTTATATGGCCCCTCACGATTCGAGGCTACCCTACTGACAGTTACGGGAACCGCGCCAACCCCTTCACCGGAACGGGACGTGAGTTCCACAACGGTATGGACATAGCCGCAGCAACGGGAACGCCCATACGGGCGGCAATGTCCGGACGTGTAAGCTTTGCGGGTTGGAGTAATTCTTATGGCAACTATGTGATCATTACCCATTCCGGCGGTTACCGTACGCTTTATGCGCACATGAGCAAGATACGTACCACATCGGGCGCGTATGTGGGCGCGGGCGAGCGCATAGGCGACGTGGGCAGTACGGGACGCAGTACCGGTGCGCACCTGCATTTTACCGTATACAAAAACGGCGCTACTATAAATCCGCGCCTTGTTTTGTCGCGTTAATCTTTCAGAATATGGAAAAATTTTAAGAAATTTGAAAACAAGGAAATGCTTTAAGAGATGAACTGGCGCGAAATAAAGTATGAAGAAGTGTTTGAACAGGAGCTGCGCGGACTTGAGCGCCGTCTCTCCGCCACTGGCTGCCCGCTTGAGGAGATCGAGGGGCAGCTGGAAAGTTTGTACCGGCTTGATGGTGACAACTGGCTTGGGCGCGGCGAGGTTCAGGACATCGTGATGTCCGCGACACTCGCCGCCTACGAGCATTTTCTATCCGCTAGGCGGGGAAGCTCCTCCCCCGCCGCATAATTCCGTATCATTTCAATACGTTCCTCATTGTATAAATTCGGGAAAGAAAGTACTCATTCTGCCAGTTTCCGTCGCCGCGTTTGCCCATTTCAGTGATTTTCACACCTGTTGTGTTCGGATTTCCCTTGATGGTCGCGCTTTGCGTGGGAATGGAGACAGCGTGTATTAAGTACGATCCGCGCAGTTCTCCTGACGCGCTTTTTTTGTAGAGAATGGCGACATGATTTATATTCGAGCCGCCCGGCGACGAGGTAAAGACCAAAAGATCGCCGGGCTGGGCAGCTGCTTGAGGCGGGCAGATCAAGCCCCGCCGATCTCTTGTAGATATAGCTTACAAATGCCGAACAGTCGAAATTTGTTGGAGCACGCGACGGGCTTTGATAGGGCACATCGATATACTTTTCGGCTTCTGTGAGTATCGCGGCACGGACAGCATCGGGGCGCTCCACCGGAACGTTTGTCGGCGGGATCGTTGTGGTCGTTGGAGTCGAGCGACCCGGCTGACCTGTCATTGCCGATACAGACTCGAAAAACGACGCACACGAGCTCAGCGCAAATGAGGCAGTAATAAGTACGATCCATAACGGGTTTTTTAAAAAATAGGGGCAATGAAGCATGTTTTCCTTCCTTCTAAAAGATTATTGTTGATAGTATATCATATACATCCGCAGCAGGAAGACAATTTTTTAACAATTTATTTCTTTATAAACCGTATTATGACGCACCCCGCGTAAGAAAAACAACCGCGTCCACCAGCGCCTTATGCTCCTGCGCGTGTATGCGTTCCGCGAGCGTTTCCGGCGTATCGCCGCCTAAGACCGGGACGCGCCGCTGCAGGATAACCTCGCCCGCGTCAACACCAGCGTCAACAAAATGCACCGTACAGCCGGACTCGGTCTCGCCCGCGTCAAGCACGGCGCGATGAACCCGCTCGCCGTACATACCTTCGCCGCCGAATTTGGGAAGGAGGCTTGGATGGATGTTGATCATGCGCCGCTCATAGGCGGACAGAATTTCCCCGCTCAATATGGATAAAAACCCCGCGTGTACGATGAAATCCACGCCCATATCGCAGGATTGGCGCAGGATACGGTCAGAAAGAACGACTCTTCGCTCTGGTTTAGGAAGATTTTTATCAGCGGGGAATGTAAAAGCGGGAATTCCGGCGTTTTTTGCCCGCTCAAGGGCGTACACGCCCGCCCTGTCTGACACAACCGCACCGATAAAAGCGCCTTCAAGCTTCCCTTCTTTTTCCGCGTCGATAAGCGCCTGTAAATTTGTTCCGTTCCCGGAAACCAATACGAGAATGTTCTTTTTTCTAGGATTCCCAGAATTTTGGGAAGAATTGGAATACATATACGCCTCCGCAGGATGGCTGTGCGTTACACAAAACGGACAGAACGCGCGCCTTTTTCCACATGACCGATTTCCCATGCGGGAAAACCCTGCTCCGTAAGGAAGGCGCTGATTCCCGCCACGTCTTTTTTCGCCGCCGCTATCACAAAACCTATGCCCATATTGAAGGTGTTGAACATCATCCCGCGGATTTCCGCGTCGGTCTCAAGAATTTCCGCACCAGCGGCTTCGGCTTGAGCGCCGGTAAGATCGCCGCCTTTTACGCCATAGGCGATGCGGTTAAACAGAGCGGGGATAGTCCAGCTTTTCCGCTTTATAACCGCGTCAAAGGAAGTCGCTCCATCTACAGCACCGCCGAACATACGCGGGATGTTTTCATAAAAGCCGCCGCCCGTAATGTTCGCCAAGCCATGCAGGGAAAAACGCTCGCGCAGGGCGAGTATGGGGCGGACATAGAGGCGGGTGGGAGAAAGCAGGGCAAGCCCGATTTCGGTACCGCCGAAGTCTTCGGATAAGTCGGGCAGAACGCTGCGGATCAAGCTGAATCCGTTGGAATGCGGTCCCGACGAGGCGACGCCAATAAGCGCATCTCCTTCTTCAACTGCGCTCCCGTCTATGATGTCGAAGCGATCAACCAGTCCCACACAGAAGCCCGCTATGTCGTATTTACCCTCGTCGTAAAAGCCGGGCATCTCCGCTGTTTCGCCGCCCAGTAGCGTACAGCCGATTTCGCGGCAGCCCGTTGCCACACCCTTCACCAGCTCCGCCGCCACGTCCGCATCCAGTTTCCCGCAGGCAAGGTAATCCAGAAAGAAAAGTGGTTTCGCGCCGTGGCACAGCACGTCGTTCACGCACATCGCCACGCAGTCTATGCCCACGGTGTCATATTTTTTCATCTTAAAAGCGATGTCAAGTTTGGTTCCCACGCCGTCCGTGCCGGAAACCAGCACCGGATCGCTCATGCCTTTTCCCGCGTTAAGCAGCTCTTTCAGCGAGAACAATCCCGCAAAACTGCCTATGCCGCTTATGACCGCCGCGCTCGCCGTTGCTGCCGAAAGTTCGCGGTATTTACTGACCGCACGGTAGCCTTCCTCTATGTTTACGCCTGATTCTTTGTAATTCATGCAGTGAGTATACCAGAAATAGGGGAAGGAGCGCAAGTCAGAGCTTGTCAATCTTCGTTCTTTGGTATAGTATTTTGTAGAAATTTCTAACCAAAGAGGTACATGATGGATTCACAAAAATTGAACGCGACAGATATCGCCGCATTGGAAAAAACCGCCTTGAGTGTGCGGGCTTTAAGTATGGACGCTATTCAGAAGGCGAATTCGGGGCATCCGGGTCTGCCGCTGGGCGCTGCTGAACTGGGCGCTGTTCTTTATGGGGATATTCTGCGGCACGATCCCGCTTGTCCCGAGTGGCGCGACCGCGACCGCTTCGTGCTGTCCGCTGGACACGGGTCTATGTTCCTGTACAGTCTGCTCCACCTGTCTGGCTATGCAGATATGACGCTGGACGATATCAAGAATTTCCGGCAGATTGGCTCCCGCGCCGCCGGACATCCCGAATACGGATTCGCGGGCGGCATAGAGACCACCACCGGACCTCTGGGACAGGGCTTTGCCACAGCCGTGGGTATGGCGGTCGCCGAAACGATGCTTGCAGCGCGGTTCAACACAGCCAAGCGGACTATCGTTGACCATTACACCTACGTCCTTGCGGGCGACGGCTGTCTTATGGAGGGCGTGTCGGCTGAGGCGAGTTCCTTCGCCGGACATTACGCTTTGGGCAAGCTTATTGTGTTTTATGATTCCAACAAGATTACCATTGATGGAAGCACGGATTTGGCGTTTACAGAAGACGTCGCCAAGCGCTACGAGGCGTACGGCTGGCAGGTTTTGAAAGGATCGATGTACGATTTCGAGGAAATCCGCTCCCTTGTCGCCCAAGCTAAAGCGGAAAAGGACAAGCCGTCCCTTATTATCCTGCAGTCGATCATTGGGAAAGGCGCGCCGCACAAGCAGAATACGGCTGACGCGCACGGCGCCCCGCTCGGCGCTGACGAGGTTGCCGCCGCAAAAGCCGCGCTTGGCATTCCCGGTGATTTCTATGTCGCGCCGGAATCGGCGAAATATTTCAAGAAAAAACAAGCTGAATGGAAGAAGACCCGCGAAGCCTGGGAAGCGGATTTTGCGGCGTGGTCTGCCGAAAACCCGGATGAAAAAGCTCTCTGGGACGCCTTCTATGAGGGTAAAGCCGCGCCGGTGGAACTCCCCACGTTCAACATCGGCGACAAAATCGCCACCCGCGCCGCTGGCAACAAAGCACTTGGCGCAATCGCTCTTGCGTATCCCAATCTTGTAGGCGGCTCGGCTGACTTGAAAAGCCCAAACGCTGTAGGACTGCCCGCCGCCGCGCCGAATTCCGCCGCGTACACTCGCGCAAACCGTGCTGGACGCTACCTGCACTTCGGCATACGCGAGTTCGCTATGGCGGCAATCTCCAACGGGATTTCCCTGCATGGCGGCTTGCGTGCCTATTGCGCCACATTTATGGTGTTCGCAGACTACCTGCGCCCCGCCCTGCGCCTTTCCGCTCTGATGAAACAGTCGGTGGTTTATGTGCTCACCCATGACTCTATTTTCGTGGGCGAAGACGGCCCCACGCACCAGCCTATAGAGCATCTCGCGTCATTGCGCGTTATACCCAACTTGCGGGTTCTGCGCCCGGCTGACGCGGAGGAAACGGCTGTCGCGTGGGAAATGGCGATGGAAACCGCCGACCGCCCCACGGTGCTGACGCTTTCCCGCCAGAACCTCGCTGTTTTCGAGAAAGCCGACCCGGACTGGCGGAACACGATCCGCACAGGCGCATATATCGCCAAAAAAGCCAACAATCCCGATGTGGTAATCATCGCCACCGGCTCGGAAGTGAGCATGGCGCTCGCTGCCGCCGCAAAGGTGGAAGCTGAACAGGGCAAAAAGGTGCAGGTTGTGTCTATGATGAGCCGGGAGCTGTTCGAGTCCCAGCCCTCGGAGATACAGGACGCGATCATTCCGGGGCGGAAGTGCGAATGCGGTGGCGTGAAGATCGTGGTCGCCGAGGCAGGTTCAGAGGCGGGATGGGAACGCTGGGCAAAACCGCGCAATATCTTCGCCATAAACCGCTTCGGCGAATCCGGTCCCGCGGACAAAGTCGCTGCGCACCTTGGCTTCACTGTTGACGCGCTCGCGGCGCTCTGCGTGGAATAGTCATTTTCAAAAACAGGCGGCGATTCTTATTCCGCCGCCTGTTTTTGAAAGAGTTCAGGGCAAGTCTCTCGCTTGCCTTCTTTATAACTCTTTATTGTACGCTCTTTATCATTTTCATTACATCATCAGATGACATAAAAGCTACATTTTGCAACCCTGCAAAAATATGTTGGAACAAAATAGCACAAAGAGCAAAGCCTGATGGGATGGTGAGCGCATACATTTTGTTATGCGATCGTGTCGCTCTATTACATTAATTTTATCAAACATTTATCCAAGAAGTTTATGAATTCTATCTGCTAACAAGGCTTTTCTTGCTTGATAGAATTCTTCAAAGTGTTCAATTTCAAGCGAAACACCTTCAGGGAGCAAAGCAGTTTCTTTGAATCTATTTTTTTGTTCATCATTCATATCACTCCAATAGTTAATTAGTCCCATATCGCTTTTTGAACCATTACTTCTACCTTCGAGATATTGAAGATTAGGAAGTCGATTGCGATCTAGTCTCCATTTTTTCCAGTCTTCTGGTGTTACTGACGGAGGTCTAGTACTATTGAAACGATTTTCTGGATGTAAATGATCTTGTTCATATTTGAAGTTTTTATCAATCCAATTTAAATTTATGTAATACAAAACTTCTCCTGCAACTCTACTACCTTTTTCTGAACTAAGGACATCTTCTACCTTTCCATCTGTTACTCGAAGATCGTTTATCTGATTTAACATTTCAATTGTGATTTCAAAGTCAAATTCATTAATTTTGCTTCTTATTTGTTGCAATTTGCTAGTTGTTCCAGATTGAAAATAAGTAAAAAATATAGCTCGAAGTAAGTATGCCTGCACTGAAGAGAGATGTTTCTCATATTCAGGATTATAGTAAATAAAATAAATTATCGGCAAGAGAACGTTCCAACTACTTACAAAACGGCTTACCTCAATTCTCATTTTTTTAAGAACGGACTCTAAATTCATTAATGCTTCTTTGTAACAACTCCAGTCTTTTTTTAATCTATCTGCTATTTTTCGACTAATATTCGAGTTAACAACATCACCATATAACATAAGCGCTGTACGAATAATAAAATCTGTCCCAAATCCAGAATAAGAACCAGTAAGTAACTGCCCAAATACTGTTTTTGCATTAGGCCAATATGCTTCAAGAATAGACATTGTGATTTCATGTTTTTTTAATGCCTTGCCGCCACTATTAAAACGAACAAACATTTCTAGTGCGTCATCCTGTCCCATATCAAGTATTTCTGTATATCTTATGAGCTTTGCTACAAATATGTTATTGTAAAGCGCTTGTAATATATTACGCGCGTATTCCTTACTATCATTGGGTACAGTTGCGATTGCATCTTCAATAGCATTCTCTCTAGTTGAAGAATTCTGATATTTATCTTCAAGTATTGTTTTTATATCAAAATGAGTTGGACTCATTTTACCAGTATGAAATTTTATATCGAATTTTTTTGCGTTGTATTCTTCATCAGTTTCAATTTTATTTCGGTTTAATTCAATTAAAAGTTTTGTAATTAAACGATCACCATCTCTTTTTCGAGCATAATTCGGGCGTATATAGGCTTCTCCAAATAATGAAAGATATAAAGATGTTAAACGTTGCTGACCATCTAATATGGCAGTATTTGTAATTTTAGGGTTTATGTTGACTAAATCATAATTTACACTATCTGATTCTTTTCTACTATTAAATGTAATCTCTTGCATAAAATTACAGAAATAAGTATCCCCACTCACATTTGAATCATCTATGTGCCAAAATAAAAAAGTGGCAATCGGATAATGTAATAAAATTGAGTCCCATAATTTTTCTATTTGCTCCATACTCCAAACAAATTGCCTTTGAAATGCAGGCATTACATATTTTCCATTTTTAATATGCTGTAAAGATTCATATATTGTAATACTATTTTCGTGCAATTTGCTCATTTTATCAATCTCCTTTTACCCTGCCCAAAAAAGCATTCACCGAGTATGACAAAACTTGTTTGAATATTGAACAGAGCATAGGATATTTATACCATATTTCCAATACTTTGTCTAGTTTTAAGTTTGTACGTCTATAACTATTATGGTCGCCGAACTTGAAAAAGACACACAGACCCGTCCCTCCTCATTACGGGACGGTACATCTAATACCATATTCCGATTCAGTTTTTCTCTATATCGGAACAGATTTTGTTTTTTCTGTTCTCGTTCTTTCTCACAAATGTGAATGACTGCTGATATCAAAAATCATTGCATACCACCTCATTCTCTTTGTTTGATCATATTGACCAGAGTTCCAATGCACAGCCTTGCTTCGCGGCTTCCTCTACGATGTACGGTATCAGTGCAACTTTTGCCGTGTCATCAACCAGCTCCGCACACTTGATCCCCGCTTCGTCCGGTATCAGCCATTTCAAATTTTCGTTAAACTGAAATCCGCCTTGAATTCGCTCTCCCTCCGCAACAACTCTTTTCCGGTAAACTGATCATTATTTTCGAAAACGATCAGACAAGTACCGGAAGAACGCGAAATTTTTATATACATCCGCCTTTCGTGTTATTTTGTGTACGGTGTTTCGTCCGAAATATTAATGTCCTTATTCAGTTCGACCTTGGTATCGCCAATGGCAATGCTTACCTTGCTTTTCCCCAGCATGCTCAAATCAGCATTTGAACCGGACATTGAAATTGCAAAGGTATACTTGCACAAAAGAAGCATTGCCAATCATTCGTCATATAAGAAAAGTGTATTCGTTACACTCATCCGTGAAGCGACCGCGTACTATGTGCGCCGCTTTTCTTGAACTTGTCGTCAAGCGTCAAATGTCAAATGGTATAAAAAACGCCGCCCGGCATACACGAAATCGGCACAGCAGCGAATCTTTTACAAATAGTCAATAGAAGCGGACAGACAGGACCTCGGACGGGCAACAAATGGAAAGCAGTTAAAAGAAACATACTCAAACAGACATTTAAGCTATTTGCTGTTTTTGTATTGAACGATTTTGAGTCCGCTACAGCTTAACCAGTAATAGCTAATGAATAATCCTTAATCACAATCCCCACTTTCAGATATGTTTTAATTTGATCGTTCAAGAGATAACTCTTTGACCTCAGAACTAAGCGCCTTCAAAATTCCTGATTAATGAATGTTTCTGTATTTAAAGTCATTTTTTAATCTTTCTTCTTCTTTCAACGTTTTTTAAACGACATTCTATCATCACAGGCAAATATCAAAACTAATATGCGTCCGACAGGGCTCGAACCTGCAACAACCGGCTTCGAAGGCCGGGATTCTATCCAGTTGAACTACGGGCGCAGTAATCTTCATACAAGGCGTTACGCAAAATCTGCTGCGTGTCTTTTGCGTAACGGAACGAATAATAGCACAAGCTTGAGTATTACGTCAAGGGTTTCGGCTGCCGCATTGCATATCAAAGCGCGGATTTTTGGTATTGCTTTTGACGGAACTATTTTTCGGGTAAAGACAGAATGAATCATCGATTCTCTTTTCAGCCTGCATTAAAACAGAGATAATTGCTGATTTTGGGGTTGGAATTCATGAATAAATCTAAATATTTCGTCAATGTTATACATAATATTATGTTTAATACATTCGTTTTGGAATAGTGACATAAAGCGCGCGTTATCGCGGCTGTAGCACTCATACTTATTTCCAAAAACGTGTATATATTTTTCCTTAATGCCCGGGAAATGAACATCCAGTTTTTCATAGAAATACTCACGATTTCCTTCCCTCAGAGTAAGTCCGCACCCAAAATTGATAATGCCTTTAACATTGGCGTCCGCGCAGTAATCCACTATGCCGCGGATATTTTCTTCTGTGTCATTGATAAACGGCAATAAGGGGTCGAGCCACACAATCGTTTCAATCCCGTGATCTTGGCATACTTTAAGGATTTTATAACGTTCATGCGTAGTGGAAACATGAGGTTCAATAATTCTGCACAATGCCTCGTCGTACGTTGTCAAGGTAATTGCGACAATACATTTCGCTTTTTCGTTAATTTTTTGGAGCAGGGATATATCCCGCAAAATCAGATCGGATTTTGTTTGAATACATAACCCGAATCCATAGCGTTCAATGATCTCTAAGCACTGGTGCGTAATACCTAACTCATGTTCAAGAGGGATGTACGGATCGCACATAGCGCCTGTAGAAATGACAGCCTGCTGTCTGCGGCGGGAAAGCTGGGCTGCCAATATTTTCGTGGCGTCTTTTTTCACTTCGATATCTTCAAAATCATGCTGCATTTGATAACATTTACTGCGCGAATCGCAATATATGCATCCGTGCGTACAGCCGCGATACATATTCATATTATTTTGAGGAGAAAGGATTGTTTTATACTCAGCGAAATGCATTTGGATTAAACGCCGCCGGTTTTACAAAATACACACTTCAATCGGGCAATGGTCAGAACCGTATACTTGGGGATGTATGACTGCCGCCTGAACGCGGGGCATAAACGCCTCATCCACGCAGCAGTAGTCTATGCGCCAGCCCACGTTCCGTTCCCGCGCCCCGCCCCGGTACGACCACCAGCTGTACTTATCCCGCTCGTCCGGGTGCAGCCGCCGGAAGGTGTCCGCATAGCCAGCGGCGAGCCATTCGTCCATCCACGCGCGCTCTTCAGGCAGAAATCCCGAATGTCCCTCGTTTTCGTCGGGGCGGGCTATGTCTATGCGGGTGTGCGCTATGTTGTAGTCCCCGCACAGCACGATGTGCCGCCCCTCTGCAATAAGCTGGTTGCAATACGAGAGCATAGCTTGACAAAAGGCAAGCTTGTAGGGAAGCCGCGCGAGCGTGTCTTGGGAATTGGGGAAATAGGCGGAAATAAGAGAAAAGTCCGTGTAATCGGCTTGCGTTACCCTCCCCTCGTCGTCAAATTCCGGCAGCCCGAAATTCCGCACCGCGAGCGGCTCTTCGCGGCTGAAAATCGCCGTGCCGGAATAGCCCTTCCGTTTCGCGCTCATCCAGTAGCTGTGGTACCGGCTGCCATTCCCGTCAACCGGCTCACGCAACGCGGAAGAAAGCTGGTCTGGCGAAGCTTTAGTTTCCTGTACGCAGAGCATATCAGGTGATTCTTGGCGCAACCAGTCCAAAAATCCCTTCCTTTCAACGGCGCGTATGCCGTTCACGTTCCATGACAATATTTTTATTGGTTTCATTTCTCCATGAGTATATCATTAGGTGGAAGATGGCGCAATGTCGGTGATTTTTCGCTACCGCGCCTATGACTTCCCTTTTATCTCATTCTATGCTATATTCGTTTTTCATTAGTATGAATAAAAAAGCATTACGCGCCGACGTACTGCTGCTGCTGACTGCCCTTCTGTGGGGCTTTGGTTTTGTGGCGCAGCGGTCAGGTATGCGGTTTGTGGGACCGTTTTCATATAACGGGATACGATTTATAGTGGGCGCGGTTTCTCTTTTGCCTCTGTGTTTTTTTCGCGCCGTCAAAGGGCTTGAGGAACACTCACGGCAGGGGATTCTGGCGGACAGTTTGCTGGCGGGAACTGTACTCTTTTTTGGGGTAATAATTCAGCAAATCGGTATACTGTTTACCACTGCCGGAAACGCAGGCTTTCTTACAGGGCTGTACGTGGTACTGGTGCCGGTTATAGGCGTGTGTATGAAGCGCAAAACTGGCGCGTTCACATGGATAGGCGCGGTGATAACCCTTGTCGGCATATACTTTATAAGCGGCGGCGGGAAACTTTCCACTGTAAATGCGGGCGACCTTATTATCATCATAAGCGCCTTTTTCTGGGCGGCGCACGTGCTTGTCATAGACAGACTTGTACAGAAAAACGACCCCATTCTGCTTTCCATAGGACAATTCGTCGTGTGCGGCGTCTTCTGCCTGCTCGGCGCATTTACGCTGGAGCCGAACATACGCGGCTTCTTGTCCACGACCGCGCCACAGCTTCTTGCACAGAGCGAGTTCGCATGGAAAACGCTCCCCGATCTTGTATCAGGATTAGGAAGATTAAGTACCGCTGATCTCATTGATATGCTCATCCCTATCCTCTACGGAGGTTTGATCGCCGTAGGCATAGCTTACACCCTGCAGGTTGTAGCGCAGAAGGACGCCCCGCCCGCGCACACCACGATTATCCTCTGCTTTGAAGGAAGCTTCGCCGTACTTGGCGGTGTTCTGCTCTTAAACGAGCCGCTTGTCGCGCACTCTCTCATCGGCTTTGTCTTCATGCTTGCCGGTATGCTTTTAAGCCAATGGGACGCCATACATGATAATAATAAAGTAATCAGACAGGATACTCCCTTTCCAGAATAGGAGTAGTATAGAATGTTTATTAGATATGAAGAACATGAATTAACAGATTTATTCAAAAGTGATCCTATTGATATCTATGAAAAAGAAGTAGGTATGTTTATATATAGCTTTTCTGATATTCATGGAATCAAAGTTACAATAAATGTTTCTATTTATGAAAAAGAAGTTATATTACTAATAAGTAAAAACGAAGAAGTGGCATTTGAAAGCAAACTTAAAAATGTAGAAAGTTTATGTGTAGAAGATAATTGTTTAAGGATTCATCAAAGTGGAGTAGTGCAAGATATTGTTATCCAGTTAACACCAAATATTTTAATGAGATATGTCGAAGTATCAGAAAATTAAAAGAATTATAACAGAGAGTGATTTTCTTTCCAGAATAGGAGGCCGGCTTTGTGCTTTCGATTTTTTCTGCATTTCGATACAAATAGCACGGGTATTATCGGTGCTGAGGTCTTCCCCG
>QMCE01000982.1_pt1 | contig 36310 bp, 31 predicted proteins | sample 1821851 | NCBI WGS metagenome assembly QMCE01 (sample SAMN09453174, study PRJNA476694) | Termite gut metagenome, whole genome shotgun sequencing project. | isolation source: worker | host: Odontotermes sp. | place: South Africa:Pretoria | collected 2016-01-28 | reverse complement strand
TTCGCGTTCGTTACCGGCCAAGCCGGATACTCCGGTATATAGTCTTCCAGCACGGTTAGGAATGGATAGGGGTAGATTGCGTTATCGGGATCTACAACGTCCTCTTGTGTCAAGCCTTCGTTTTGCGCCCAGCCATCGCCTAAGTTAAGGGTTTCATATTGATAGTAGAATTCCCATGTGCTAAGACCCTCAGCCGGAACGCCACCCGGATCCTCCGTATTGAAACCGGCACGTCCTTCAACCGGTCCCGTCAGTCTGACGTAATCTCCTTTGAGATAGTAAGCGTTGGTGATGGTGGCGTCACGAAGGGTAATCGGCACGATGGTGTTGTTATTTTGGGGGTCGGCAGCGTTATTATATATTGGCGCGAGGGCGAGATAAAGCATATTACTTCCCGTAATTTGTATTATATCAGCACCGGCATTTTCTGGAATTACAGCGCCGACAATACCGCCGATATTCGCATTTTCGGTAGTGGCAATAACCGGTACATTCGCCTTTGAATAGACGAACACCATATTCTGTAATTCCACGCCATTCAATAGATTATTACTAACTCTCCCTACGATACCGCCAACATTGTATCCGCCGCGGACGGTCGTTTCATTGACAAGAACATCAGCGAGCGTTATATTGATAGTGTTATTAGTCGCGTTGAGATATCCGGCTATGCCGCCGACGTCATAAAGGCCAGTGACCTCAGAATTGCTTATTACACATTCCGTAAATACTCCGCATCCGTTGTACTGCGTACCTCCTATAATACCACCAACACTCCATCCAGTGCTGCTGATAATGGATTCGGTGATGGAAACTCTGCTGATTTCAACATCATTGTCTAATACACCGCCTACTATGCCGCCTGTATACATGCCGGCATACGTATCGCCGGCCGGTGGTGGCGTACCTCTGTCGCGGATCTCAACGCCAATAACCGAGGCATCGGTGATTTTACCGCGGCTTATCCCCGCAATACCGCCGATATAAGCTCTCAAGGAGGAAATACTGGTTCCGGAGACGGAAACGTTACTAATTCTGTTGTTGCCTACACCCGCGATACCTCCGACACTGTCACCTTTGCCCTTGACACTTCCACCAATCACTTCTGCATAGGTAATCTCACCCTGCGCTAATCCGGCCACACCACCGACTTGGTCTCTTGGCGCTTCACCACGGGTAGCCTCCACATTGGTTTTTTCTACTACGACATTGGAAATATTCTTTTCACCCACGCCCGCCACACCGCCGACGTATAGGCTATTGCCTTTGATTGTCGAGTCTCTAACGTAAATATTGAGAACTGTATTATCAGCCTGCCCTACTACGCCGCCAACATAGTTACCCTCGCCGGTGACGGCGGTATTGGCAACAGTGATGTCGGGGGTGGTTCCGTTTACCCCAATTGCGCCGCTGCTGAATCCTGTCACGCCCCCAACATGGGTTCCATTCCCAGTGATGTTGGCATTGGAAACGTTTATGTCATTGATTGCACCTCCGTTGCTGCGCCCCGCTATACCACCGACATTGTTGCCGACTCCCGTGACGGATATGTCTGACACGAGGATGTCAGTAAGGATGGAAGTATTATTAACAGAGCCCGCCACGCCGCCGACATAGCTATTCCCCTCATCGTTCTCGTCGCCGCCAACCGTAATGCCAGTGACTTCTATATCGCTGATCGCGGCACTGCTCTGCCCCGACACACCTCCGACATTGGCTATACCAGAGATTGCCGTTGTGCTTATAGTTCCGTCTTCGTTAAACTCGCCGCGAACAGTGGCATTGGTAATCGCGCCGCTGCTCTGCCCCGCCACGCCGCCGACGTTGTTGTCGCCGGTGATCGTAGTTATGCTATTACCCTCTTCGTTAAATTCGCCGCTTACAGTGGCATTGGTAATCGCGCCATTACTCTGCCCCGCTATGCCCCCGACATTGTCGCCGTCTCCCTTGACGGTTATGTCTGACACGAGGATGTTAGTAAGGATGGCAGTATTATTAACAGAGCCTGCCACGCCGCCGACATAGCTATTGCCCTCAGCGTTCGCGCCGCCTTCAACCGTAACACCAGTGACTTCTACAACGCTGATCGCGGCGCTGCTCTGTCCCGCTACGCCGCCGACATTGGTGATGCCGGTAATTGCAGTTGTGCTATTACCCTCTTCGTTAAATTCGCCGCTTACAGTGGCATTGGTAATCGCGCCGCTGCTCTGCCCCGCCACGCCGCCAACATTATCAGCACCGGTTACACTGGTTTCGCTGACATGTATGCCTGTAACAGAACCGTACCAAGCAGCGATAATTTCTCCTTCGGCGTCTTCATCTATCCGAGTGGTGAGATTCCCCACTACGCCGCCGACATAATTTGCGCCGGTAATGTTTGCGTTAACCATCGTCATGTTCTGAATCGTACCCATACTCTGCGCGAAAAGGCCTATATAGTCCGTTTCCTCCGCGTCAATGGTCAAATTACGAATCTCAAGCGAATCGCCCGTAAGCTTGCCGTCTTCATCAAACTCCGCGCCGCCGTCATAAGTGCCGGAGAAGGTACCGGTCACCGGGGCTTTGTCGGTGGGAATCGGACTGTTCTCAAACAGTTCCAAATTGGTATCTTCGTCGTTTGCAAGCTCCTTACGATACGCGCCAAAGTCCACATGGAGCACTTGCTGATACTCATCGCCCAGCGTCGCGTCTGTAACGTCGATGCTGTCGATATGCCTCGGCGAGCGAATAGCGATGTTTTCAGCTTCTTTTGTTTCTGTGTTATATGTCGGGCTGTAAGCTACCGGCGCGAAGAACGGATTGAACTCTTGCGAATTGAATTGTCTTCCGTTGTCAAATGTGATATTGACATTGATTTCTTCACCTTCGGAAGCAGCCTCCGCCTCGGCGTTCGGGATAAATAGGCGTACGCTTTGCGTGTCTTCTTCATCGTAGAACTCATATGCGAACGGTATCTCGTCTTCGTCAGCATTCTCCACCGTCACCGTCTCGGTGATTGTGTTAACCGTTACATTATAGTCTGCTTCACCCAGCGTCAACGTATATTGATACGCTTTTCTGTCGATAAAATTCTGGAGACGCACACCGTAGCTGTCATGCAGCACGAGGCCGGTATCATTGGGAACAATGTCTGCGTCGGTTTGGCCGTCATTTTTACGGAGCTTCCCGGTCAGTCCCATATCGTAGAGCGTCTCCGTGATACCCGCCTGCTTTTCAGCGTAGAACAGATTAGCGGTGACCTCGTTCAGCGCAATCGGCCAGCCCCAGTCCGTTTCACCAGTTCCCGCTTCCGGCGTACCAGCAGCCACTGAAGAAATAAATGGATAGGGATAAATCGGTACATAATTATCATCAGTGTTGTCAACATTGGAAGCGTTTAATAATAATCTAGGCTCATCGTCACCGGAGTCATATTGCGCCCAGCCTGTACCTAACCCAAGAATTGCAAGGTCACGGAAACTCCAAGTATCGTAACCTATGCCGATACCGTTCGTCGCCTCTTTGTTGTAGCCGTTGCGCCCTTGAGGCGTCGGAGCTTCAGGGTCTGCCGGAGGAGGATTAATCTCATCCTTTGTTGGCCGGACAAAGTTGCCTCTGAGGTAGTAGGCGTTGGTAACGCTTCCTGTTCGCGTAATCGGGATAATATTCTCGCCGACTTTCGGCGCGAGGGCGAGATAGAGGACATTCTCGATTGGCTCAGAGCTGTGTTCGCGCCAAGAAACGATTCCGCCCATTTCGGTACCATTGGAGTTATGGGCGCTTCTCGTCGTTATCGGCGACACGTCCGAAGAATTTACAAACACCGAGTTTCTAATCGCGCCGGAGCCAGCCGAACCGTAACCTACACCATCAGTGTGAATCATAACCCCCGCGATGCCGCCTGCGTTCCAGCCGGTACTCTCAACAGTGGTTTCGCTGACAACCACACCGTTCACTTCCGCGCCGACTTTCCCCACCGCGCCGCCGACATTACGAACGCCTATGACTGCCACTCCGTCTGCCTTACTGTTTAATATGCAACCGCCACCGCAACCAGTCCCAATATCTCTGTTGCTAATGCAGCCCACTATGCCGCCGGTGCCGCCGGTTTGGTTGGTATCGTTTCCGATGTTGCCGTTTACACTGCCGCCTTTGACGATTACACCATCTATTGTACCCCGACTGTAACCCGCCACGCCGCCGACATGCTGCCCGGTACCGGTTATTGTACTACTAATTGTATTACTATCGGTAACTATACTGCTCCGGATAAAGCCCTCGTTGTTACCGGCGATACCACCGACCTGCGAGGTGCCTGTTACGGTGACGCCGCTGACCATAGCGTTCGATATGGTTTTACCTCCGCCACGGTCAAGACCATTGGTTCCCGCCACGCCGCCGACATGCTGACCGCCACTCACAGTGGAGCCGGTCACTTTGACGTTTGTTACATTCGTATTTTGTGATGCGTAACCCACAACACCTCCGGCAAAGGAAATCTGCCCCCACGTGTATCCGGGTTGGGTATTGGTACCACCGATGCTTTCAATATCGGTATTGATGACGTTGATGTTGGTGACGATGATGTTGTTTTCGCTTTCAAGTTTCCCAATATCAGCGCCGCTGAATCCCGCAATGCCGCCGACCAATGCGTTGCCTTTGACGGAGACTCTGCTGCCTTCGGTTTCTTCGCCTTCAGCTTCTTCACCTACGGTTGCGCCCGTAATTATATTGGTGGTGTATCCCGCAACACCGCCGACATAGGTTGAGGAATCACGGCCTATTTTCGTATTGGTAACGGTTACATTTTCAATCGCGCCGCTACTCTGCCCTACCACGCCGCCGACATAGCTATTTGCACTTAAGACTTCGGTTCCTCCGCTGACGGTTACAGTGGTTACAGGATTTGTTGTTTGCCCTACCACACCGCCGATATAGGCTTCACCTGTAATGTGGGCTTTGATAATACTGACATTTGTGATCGGCGCGTTGGCAGACCCCGCCACGCCGCCGACGAAGCCCATAGAACCTAGAATTTTCGCATTTGTTACAGTGATTTTGCCCACGGAATCGCCGCCGATAATACCGGAAGATTGCCCCGCAATCCCGCCGACATATTCGTGGCCGTTAACAGTAACACCATTATTATGGCACCCACTGAGCGTACCGGAGTTGCTCCCGACGATACCGCCGATATTATCTCCCGTGCCGTGGATAATTCCGACGCTACTTCTTATTACCGTCGCATTAACGATAGTACCGCTTGAAGTTCCCGCTACACCGCCAACATTGTCTCTTCCCCCAATTATCACGTTCACCATGGTTACGTTTTGGATCGTGCCGCTGCTTTGCGCGAACAACCCTGTATTATTAGCCCCATAGACTTCCAAATTACGGATTTCTAGCGAATTTTCCGCAAGGCTGCCATCTTCATTAAGAATTGCGCCGCCGTCATAGATGCCGGTGAAAATGCCGGTAACCGGAGCCGCGTCTGTGGGTATTGGTGTAGATAAAGCTAAGGCGGTGGTAATCTCCCTGCGGTACAGCGCAAAATCCACATTGAGCGTTTGCTGATAGTTATTACTCAGAGTAATGGCTGTAATGTCAATTTTATCAATATGCCTCGGTGAGCGAACAGCGGTGCCGTTGGTTGTATACCCTGTCGGTGCAAACGCCGGATTGAAACGCTTCTTTGTGCCTGTTTCTTCGGGGTCAAGCAAATCGGTTCCGTTATAGCTCAGTTCGATATTGATATTTGCATCATCATCGTTTCGCGCCACTCCCTCCGCAATGCTGTTCGGGATGAAAACGCGAACCTCGCCGGAAATTGGTTCATCATTTTCATCTTCTACTAACTCAAATGCCCAATCGTCAGGCTCAGTCTCAGGGGGCGCGTTTAACCTAATAGCTGTCACCGATTCCTCATCAGGCGTTAAATCAATCGTGATTAGAATGGGATCGGCTACACCCGCAAGCGCCAATGTGAACGTCTTCACGCCACTAACGCCCTTAACATGCACGCCGTAGCTGTCGTGCAGCACGACGCCGGTATCGGGAATCAGAGTGCGGTATTCAACGCCTTCTTCAGCACCCCCTACGGGCACGGTGGAGCGAAGGAAGTAGTCGTAGGCTTTATCATCAAATGCACCGTTATTATCCGTGTCGCGCCATTCGGTATAGAACACTTCGGCTGCGGCTCTGTTCTGCGCAATCGGCCAATGGGGGTCTTTCGGGTTTTGTGTATTCAACGCGGCGAGGAACGGATAGGGGTAAATTAGTGCTTCTTCCTCTTCTTCCTCTTCTTCGCGAGGAATCACGTCATTTGCATTTTCTATGCCGGGATTCCGCTCCCAAGTGGGCAATATAGTATCATCATCATAGAAGCTCCAAGTGTCGAAGCCTTCTCCTTTACCGACAACTGTCTCTGTGTTGTAACCGGTACGGCTGGTATCAACAGCCGCATCTGGGCGGATAAAGTCGCCGCTGAGGAAGTAGGGACTGTTTACTTCTCCGGTGGCTGTAATCGGGATAATGCTTCCGTAATTAGGGTTATTTTCGTCTTCGATCATCGGCGCGAGCGCGAGGTAGAGCACGTTACTAATTTCTATCCCCGCATGGCTGCCGACAATGCCGCCGACATTACTTCCGCCTTTAACCGGAACATCCCGGGACGCTGATACGAAAGTCGCGTTCCGTATTACGCTTTCACCCAGATTCCCAACAATGCCGCCGACATTAGCGCCAGTAGCGCTGACGGTTGCGTTGTTGACAAGCACGTTTTCTATTGTCCCGGCACTGCTGCTCCCCGCAATGCCGCCGACGCTGCTTGTACCGTTGACAGTGCTTGGTTTGGTTAAAGTGGTGACTTCTCCATTTGTTGTGAATATTGCGGTGACGGTGGCGCTGTTAATCCTGCCGCTGCTGCTCCCCGCAATGCCGCCGACGTTGGAGCCGCCCGTAACCGTCACACCTTCCAACGTCACGTTACGAATCGTGCCGCTGTTGGTTCCCGCGACAACCCCTGTGTTGTCGCCGCCTTCTATGTCTTTGTCTTTGACTTCATCTTCATCTTCGCCTGTGAGGGTTTCGTTTTTAATTGTTATATTCTGAACATTACCACTATTTCCTATTTGCGCGAATAGACCAACATTATCGGTTTCCGGCATTGTAATCTTCAGATCTGAAATTGTATATCCATTACCGTTGTATGTTCCCGTAAAAATAGCATCAGTGTCTTCGTTATCTTCCATGGGAATCGGCAGAAAGTTTGTAACACCTTCTGTTGTTACGTTAATATCCGCTACTTGTGTATACGCTCTATTGGGAGCATAGCGAATGTCGTACAAGTGCCGCGCTGTCATCACGGAGTATGCGCCGCCATCGACCCCATATGAATAAGGTAACTGCCGGTTGGAGGTAAATATTTGCTCATCCGTGTCATCGTCCGAGTCGGCAGGGTTCATGACCAGTACAGCGGTAATTCCCTCCGGGCCGAAGTTACTTGTGTCAAAGATAGTTTCAACGCCACCGGTGGTGTCGCCATTTACGTGGTCAATGATCCAAATAAACTCGGAATACTCCCCATTTTCACCAAGGTAATAAATATCTCCGTTGCCATTGTTGGCTAGTTCGTTTTGAATGTTCACATTAAGCGGGGCAAGCTCCAGTGCCTCACCGTTTGTTCTCGTCCCTCTCAGCGTTAGGCTGAAGTTGCGGGGAGTTCTGATGCTGATATGCGCGTACAGCACATTTCTAGGGTTCAAATTATTATATCCCTCAAGTAGAGAACCACCGCTAGAAGCATTTGTCCCCATCGGCGGCAGCGGATTTGTCGCGCCGTCGTACAGCGATATAAACGATTCCGGCAGCGGGTCGTCCAGCGTTCCGGTGCTGCGTACGCCGTAATAACCGTGTTACGTAAAACTCGTATTTCCCGGTGAATCCCCGTAAAAAGCCGATAAAACGACGCCTGTCCTGATGTTATACTCAATCAGGATAGCCTCGTTTAGGATGCTCTTGTCCACGATGACAGGATTCAGGAGGTTGTAAACCCTCCAGTCGGATATCGTTTGCGGTTGGCCTTTCTGCTTGCTGATGTACTGTACTACGTCCTTGTTAGTTATCGGTTTATCTACACCTTCAACTTTTTGAATCCCGTAATCGCCTCCGGCGTCCGGCCAATCGGCTTCGGTTATGCCAAGAGCCGTAAATACGTTCCCGTCAGTATTGGCCGGGTTTCCGTAGCTGTTTGCGCCCGTTTCCGTCAATTCCCCGGTGATTCTCATTTCGGTCAACTGGTTTTGAGCGCCGAGGAAGATTGTCCTCGCGATGCTCATCCGGTTGGTCTGGTAGCCCATCTGTAAGTACGCGGCAATCGACGGCACGGCAATCGCGGCCAAAATGCCGATGATTACCAACACCGCGATGATCTCCACCAACGTAAAACCGGCTCTCCGTTTGAACCGTTTCAAGAGAATCCCTCCCGGATCAGAAATTTACCATGACTCGGCGCGCCGTTCGCATTTCGTCCGCCTCTCCCAGCAGCCGCCTTATGGCGGCGGGGGGCATACCTATACCATCGTTCGTTCGCCGAAAACCTTTATCGTTGCGTATTATTCTACAGTTTCCTCCACATTACGCATAACAACTTCCAGATAAATCGGAATATTATTGTTTCTGAGCGGCAGCGCGATGCCGGTTACGCGGATATAGCTGGTCTCATTAACCTCGTCCACCAGCGTCGCGACGGTGTTCAAGTCGCCCGTCACGACCAACTCAACCTCCGCCACGATCAGCGGCGCGGTATCCAAGCTATCCCTAACCGCTTCGCGCTTCCCTTCGCTGATGCTGTATCCGCCCCAATCGTCTGGGTTCGCGTCAAGGCTTCTAGGATAGAGGTTAACCCGCTCACAGAGGTCGTTAATGTCCTGAATCAGCTCTTCGGTCGTCATCCTCGCCGGGTACAGCGCGGAAACCTGCTCGGAGTTCACTTTGGCTTCCTCGTTGCGCTGCCGCACAAACGCCTCGGTCGAAAGTGTCGTCCGCATAGACAGCTCCTGATCTAACAGCTCCTGATGCTGCGCTCTCTTCTCGCTGAGCGCCTCGCGGGCGGGCGTTATGCCGAACTGCACGGTCGCGTACAGCAGCGCGACGGCGGCCATTAGGAAGATCAAAAACTTCTCGCGCCCTGTCAGGGCTTTCTTCTCACTCATCGGTTAACTCCTTTGAGGGGGTCAGAAGCACATCCCACGTAAAACTATAGTCTTCTCCGTACCCGATAATATTTAAGCCCCGGATCAGCGGGCTTGCCTTGAGGAAATCGCTGAAATCCGCCGGATCGTACTCGGTCGCCCCGTTGCCGTCGATCCTGACGACGCTGCCCTGATCGCTGCTGTAAACAAACGTATTGATCGCGATATCCGGCCCGTACCCGTTCAGGATCAGATTGACAATGTCGTTTGAAAGATCTTTTTGCTCCCCTTCATAGGATAGTTTGCTTTCTTGCAAATCGACAATGCGGTTGAACCGGTTCGTTTCGGCGTCGATGGCGTTCAGCTCGTCTAACTTCGCGATATTGGCCGGGTCTTGCAAATATTCGTTGACCGTTTCGATATCTTTATCTACCAGCGAAACTTGGTAATATAAATATACCACCGGCAGCGCGAGCGCGATCACGAAGAGAACCGCGAGCGGGATCCAGCGCTTGGAGCTTTTTTTGCTCTTCTTTCGGTGCGCGGTCAACTCCCTGCGGCTCGCGATCAGGTCAATGTCCTTCGCGCCGAGCCGCATGTTCAGAAACGCGAAATGCGCGTTGGGCGGGAGCTGTTCGCCGCCCCGCGCGCCCTGAAAGATGTTCAGCGAGGCCAGCTTTACGTTCACATGGGGGTTCATCGCGTCCAGAAGGCGGAGGTCGGCGGCGCTCACGCCGAGGTAGTAGCTGTCGGTGACCTCGCCGAATTTCTGCGAGCGGTTGAACTGGATCAGGCCGCCGAGATTGTCGATGATCGTCTGGGCTAACTGCTCCTTGGTGTCGCCGTACAGCCTCGTGCGGGAAATAAACACGTTCGCGCCATTCTCAAAAATGAGAGAGAGCATGGTAACGCCGTCAATCACGTTGAGCACGAAGCTCCTGTCTTTCAGCTCCGGATGGGAGGCGACGTAGCTCATGATCGCCTGCGTGCCGATCCGGATGGACTTTAGGTTGACGCCCACGCTCTTGAACGCCGACATATAGCTGTCCACCAAGTGGACGCTCGCGCCGCAGGCCAGCAGCGTCGAGCCGCCGGGAAGCGTCTGGTAGCCGCAGGCCAGTTCCTCCACGTTTTCCCCCGCTTCGGCGAAATCGTCCCGCACCAACTGTTGATACTGCTTCCTCGCGAGTTTCGGCGCGGGGATGCGCTTGACAAGGATCGCGCTTCCGTCCGCCACCAAAGATGGGTTCTTAAACAGTTCGGGATGCTCGGCGCGCATCGACGCCAAGCATTCGATCAAAAACGCCTGATCGGTGATCGTGCCGTTGATCATCGTCCCTTCGGGCAGCGGATGCGTCACGAAGCGCTTGATCGTGCCGCCGCTGTACCCAATCACTTGAATCTGCTCCGATGAAATGTATACGGACGATTCCATACCTCTGTACCCCCCAAGTGCCAATTGTTCTGCGCGCCCCTACGCGTCCTGACTGTTATCTGTTAACTGTCCGTCATCCCGTCATCATGCTGGGGTCGCTGTAGATTGCCATCAGCGGCGACATGACCGACAGCAGCACGACCAAGATGACCGCCGCGATCACCACCAGCATCACCGGCTGCATCAGGTCGACCAGTTTCCCGGTCGCCATTTCCGCCTCAAAGTCAAAACTGTCGGCGGTGGAGGTGAGCATCGAGTCCAGCCGCCCGGCCTCCTCGCCGATCATGATGGTGTTGGCGAGCTTGTTGTCGAAGCCGACGACCTTCGCGACCGAGCCGGAGAGCGTCTCGCCGTTGCGCACGTTCTTGATCAGCGTCTCGAACTGATCCTCGATATAGGCGTTGTTGATGACCGTTCCGGTGATCTCCAGCGCCCGGAGCATCGAAACGCCGCTGGAATACAGCGTCGAGAGCGTGCGGGCGAAGCGCGCCGTATAGATGATCTTCAGCAGCTTCCCGACAATCGGGAGCTTGAGCTTCAGCTTATCGAACTTAGGCTTCACGGCGGGCAGCGTCTTCATGCGCGCGAACCCGGCAACCAAAATCAAGAACCCAAGAAGGACGAAGTACCACCGCTCCTTCAGGAAATTCGTCAGCCACATAATGGCCTTCGTGATTCCGGGCATTTCCATATCACCAAGCGACTTAAAAAACTCCGGCAGAACAAAGAGGAATATCATCAGAACGACGAGCAACGTGATAACCCCCAAGATTTTCGGGTAGCGCGTCGCGGACTTGATCTTGCCGTTCAGGCGGTGCTCCTTATCATAGTGATCCGCCATCTTGGAAGCCACCTGCTCCATCTGGCCGCTGGCCTCGCCGGAAGCGTACATGTTTACGAACAATTCCGGGAACGCCCTGCCCTGCGACTGCATGGCCTCCGATATCGTGCGCCCCTTTTGCAGTTCCCTGTGCAGGTAGTCATACACCGCTTTCAGTTTGGGCTTGAAGTCGCGCCCCTTGAGAATCTCCAGCGCGCGAACCGCCGTGATGCCGCTGCTCAGCATCCCGGCCATCTGGCGCGAAAACTCCGCCACCTCGTTGGACTTGAGCCTGTATGAAACGCTCTTCTCGGTAACGATCTTGAACTTGACCGGCACGAGGTTCTGGTTCCGCATGGTTCTGCGGAAATCCTCCTCGTCCCTCACGTCCACGACCGACGTAATCTTACGGTTTTCCAAGTCCAGCGCGGTGTATTGGTATTTTGGCATTTTGCACCTTCTCCAACGGTGTTAGGCGATTCACAATCGCCCGCGGTCGTTTGCGTGTGTAGGGAACGCGGCGTGCCGGGGGCGTCACGCCCTACAACCCGAATAATCCAAGGTATAGGGTAACCAAATCCGTTCCAAAAAACAGCGCGGCGGCGGTTCCGATGCACAGCGGCGGCCCGAACGCGATGTGCGATCCCTTCCCTTTCTTTCTGCGAATCATCAACGCAATCGCAAGCCCGCCGCCCAGAAGAAGGGCGATCATGAATGCCACCAGCGTGTTTTTGAAACCCAGAAGAAAACCGCACACCGCCATCAGTTTTATGTCGCCGCCGCCGAACGCGCCGTTAATCAGCAGCGCCAACAGCAGCATCGGAACGCTGACTGCCGCGAACCCGACCCCCCGCTCCCAGAGCGGTATATCGGGGAACGCCCACACCGCGCCCGCGGCGAATGGGATCAGCGCGATCACCAGCGAATCGGGGATCTCCATCGTGCCGAAGTCGATCAGCGCCACCGCGAGCAGAATCACCGTTACGCCGAACGCGATCAGCGCCTGCCAGCCCCAACCGAAGCGCAGAAAGCACAGCGGCGCGAGCGCGGCGCAGAAAAACTCCACCAACGGATACCGGGGGGATATACGTGCCTTGCAAGAACGGCACTTCCCGCGCAGCACCAGCCACGAGGCGACCGGGATCAGGTCGTGCCAACGGATCGTCTGGCCGCACGCGGGGCAGAACGACCGCGCCTTGGATAAAAACGCCTTCTTCGGCAGCCGGTACACCACCACGTTGATAAAGCTGCCGATACACGCCCCAAAGACGAACAGCCACGCCGAAATGTAAATTCGCAATATCGCGTTCTCCCGTCGTTTCCCGTCCCGCAGGGGGGGCGTGGTTTTGTCCTGCGGACGCGCAATGCGCGCCCCTACGCGTTTTGACTGTTATCTGTCTTATACGCCCATATGGGACGCCGTTTTTGGCGTCCCGGTTATCCTATTCGCTCAATCACCGCATCCTCGCCGGGTACAACCGTCGCCTGATAGAGGCGGCCGCCGTATTCGGCTTGGTAAATCAGCTTCGTGACTTGGCCGCCCTCCACGGTGAACTCCGCTTTTGCCATACCGTCAACCGGCTCGGCGCCCAGTTCAATGCTCGGCGCGAGCAGTTCGTTCATCCGGCGCGACATCGCGGTTTGCACCGGATAGAGGATGTTGTCCACCGCGCCGGAAAGCCCTTCCGCACGGTCACGGTCGTTCAAGCCGACGTCCTTGCCGTAGTATTCGGCCAACACCCATTGCGCCGTAATGTACACCGAGCGGGATTCCGCCGTAGCAACCGTCCCCCGCGCCCGGTCTAAGTACTGGAGTACCTCAAACGAAATCCAGAGCAAGAGAAGGGCGACGATGAAGAGGACGATCAGCATCTCAACAAGGCTAAACCCTTTTTTATTGCGAATCGCCCGCATGGCGCGTCACCTCAATTGTGTTATTGCCGTTCCGGCATGGCCGGGAGGGTTACTCCCGGCCATGCCTGAGAATAGCTTGCTTTGCTTATTTAAGCAACTGTCCAACCTGCGGCGGGCGTCCATGTAGCTGTTCTGGCAGTATCAATAACACCGTGAGAAAACTTTACCTGTGTAATTTGGTTATTTGCAACGCTAACTTGAATTGACCCTGTGACATAAGGAGCAACAGGTGTAGAGACTACGTCGAGGATTCCATCGTTATTGCTGTCACCATTAACCGGTGTAGCTCCAAGTAACTCATTAAAATCCTGCCCGCTTTGTGTTGTGTGTAGCCATGTCGTAGGATCGGATGTAGCGGCAGTTACTTGTGCGATGTTAACAGCAGTACCGCGGGCAAGGCAATCCGCAAAAACTGCTTGAGCATTACCGCGAGCAGTTGTTCCTTCTGCAATCAACGCAGTATCACGTGCTTCTTGAATCCAACCGATAACAACCGGGGCGAGGGCCGCCATCAGAATGGCGATGATGACAAGTACAACGATGATCTCAACGAGGGTAAAGCCTTTCTTCTTATTCTTGCGCAGCGTTTGGAGGTTCTTCATTGTTCTTTCCCCTTTAATAGTTTTTATGTAAAACCGGGCGTGTTCCGGCTTTATCATTGAGGGTTATGGCGCGGGCGGGGTGGGGGGGCGGTTTGCGGCGGCTTTCTGGCGGCGGATTTCTTCAATGATACGGTGGCCTTCCGCCGCGCGTCTCGTAATGTCGCGGCTAACTTCTTCATGGGTCATGTTTGCATAAATTTTATCATATTTATTGCGAATTTTTCGAATATCACTAACAGATAAATTACTCATAGATATATCTCCTTTCCATCAATGCGGATGGAGCAAGAATCTGAATGACACCCATCCCATAACTTGCGGCAATTGCATTAACTTGTCGCTTTGTGTTGTCGTTATCTACAAAGTGCTTAAAGTTCCAAGACAAGATAAAGCCGCACTGGCTCTTGATTGCTGCGGCGATATGCCGTTGATCGTTTATGCTGTTTGGCGACAGGATGTTATACTGTTGAATATCTTCCAATATTTTCGTGAAATGGACGTTGTCTTCCGTTTTGATTTCCTCATATTCAATTTCCTCTAAAAGGCTGAACAATTCCGCTTTTTTGCCCTCAGGGCAATCAGATACTTCCGCTATTGTCACATCGGAGATGTAGACATCGTATTTGTCCCCGCACTTTAGGATTTCCCAAAATTCATTGGTAATCCGCATTTCCAGCGGCGCGTCTTCCTGCCGCAGGTAACTTATAACCGATGTATCGAGATAAATCCGCTCCTTCATGAATGCCTACCTTTACCATGAAAAACCCTTTGTAGGGGGCGGCATCCTTGACGCCCCGTTGGCATGTGCGGATGTGTGCGATATTCCACGCGGGACGTCCGGGTGGCCGTCCCCTACGGGGTGGCGGGGTCGGGGCGGTTTGCGGCGGATTTCTGGCGGCGGATTTCTTCAATGATACGGTGGCCTTCCGCCGCGCCCTCCACTATTTCTCTGTTAATCTCCTCGCGTGTCATATATGACCAACGCTGATCAATTTCGTCTCGTATGCGGTAAAGTTCTCCAACATAATCTTCAGGCATCGTTATATTCCCCTCTCATCAACGCCTTCGGCGAACAAATATCTATCTCATTTATTCCTTCTGATGCTGCGATTATCCGAACCTTGCGCCTTGTGTTTTCTTTTGATATGTGCCTAAAATTCCATGAGATAATGAAGCGGCATTGGCAAAGAATGGCGACTGCTATATGAGTACGGTCACGCATACTTTTGGGAGTTAATAGATTCTGCCATTCTATATCTTCTAAAATCTTATTAATATGAGTATCTTCTCCCGCCTTTATCTCTGTGTACTCTATTTCTTCCAAAAGCGCCAGCAGTTCCGATCGTTTCGGCTCTTTATTTCTTGCCAATTCAAGAATTGTCACATCGGATATATAGACATCGTATTTGTCCCCGCGCTTTAGGATTTCCCAAAATTCATTGGTAATCCGCATTTCCAGCGGCGCGTCTTCCTGCCGCAGATAACTTATAACCGATGTATCGAGATAAATTCGCTCCTTCATGAGTGCCTACCTTTACCATGATAAACCCTTTTCCAACAATTGCAGCCATTTCGGCGCATTGCCGTTTCTGCGGGTAAATCTGCCGTCCCGGTACTCCCCTACCAATTCAAAACCGTTTTCGTTGTCATAAAACCCGGCTTCATCGCAGTACGGCAGCACTTTCAGCAAATCCTCAAACCGTTTGGCGAACCTCCGGCTGACATCTTTGCGGTCAATGCCGTGACCGCCTTTGGTTACGCGGTTCTCGATGCGCTTGACGCTTTCCTCCGCGCTGTCCAAACCTATATAAAACAATCGGATGAAATAGCCTGCCTCTTTAGCCTCTTTCGCGAATCGCTCCGTCCTCATGCCGGAAAGAGTCGTTTCTTGTGTAAACGAATCCCCGCGCGCCAACGCGTTTCGCATTTGTGAAACGGCAATCTTTCCCGCCGCGTACGCGCCGCATTTGTGCTCGACGGCGATCCTGTCCACATCCACGATTAGGCCTAAATCGCCGCGCTGCGTCTGCAAAACGCCGGACATGCTGGACTTTCCCGTGCCGTTAACCCCCGCGATGACGGTGTATGTCTTCACCGCGCGCCGACCGCCATCATGAACTCGGTTCGGTTGTTCGCCTTCTCCAGCGCCGCGTCCATCGTGATTACGCCTTGCCGCACGAGGTTCGCGAGGTAGCTGTCAAGGAGGATCATTCCTTGCTTCGAGCCGGTTTGGATGGTGGAGTTGAGCTGGTGCGCCTTGTTTTCGCGGATTAGGTTCAGCACCGCGTCAATGCCGAGCATCACCTCGAACGCGGCGACCCGCCCCGCGCCGCCCGCGCGGGGCAGCAATGTCTGGGTGATGATGCCTTTCAGCACGGAAGCGAGCTGCGTACGGATCTGCTGCTGCCCGTGCGGCGGAAAGACGTCGATAATGCGGTCAACCGTCAGGGCGGCGCCGGTGGTGTGCAGGGTGGAGAGCACCAAGTGCCCCGTTTCCGCTGCGGTCACGGCGGCCGCGATCGTTTCATAGTCGCGCATCTCGCCTACAAGGATTACGTCGGGGTCTTCGCGCATCGCGCTCCGCAGCGCGCCCGCGAACGAACCGACATCGGTGCCTACGTCGCGTTGGTGGATCAGCGCCTTTTTCTGGGTGTACACGTACTCCACCGGATCCTCTACCGTGAGGATATGGCAAGACCGGGTCTGGTTGATGTAATCCACCATCGCCGCGAGTGTGGTGGACTTCCCGCTTCCGGTCGGCCCCGTCACAAGGATCAGCCCGCGCGGCTCGTCCGCCAGCGTGCGCAGGACGGGAGGCAGATTCAACTGCTCGAAAGTCGGGGTGCTGTCGTTGATGATGCGGATCGTCGCGGCCAGCCTTCGCTGCTGGCGGTATACGTTGACGCGCTGACGCAGATTGCCGTCCATCGTGTAGCATAAGTCCACGTCCTCGCCGCGTTCCATCGCGGCGCGCTGCGAATCGTCAAGCATCGCGGTGATCAGGCTATATTTCTCCTGCGGCGACAGGGTATACTCGGTTTCAAAAAGCGTACCGTCTATGCGGAACACCGGGTTACGGGCATAGGTAAGGTGAATATCGCTCGCCCGCTGGGAACGCGCCGTGCGAATCAGCTCTTGGATGTCCATTTTGTCCCCCCGGCACTACAGTATATTCACAGTATATTCATTCACTACTCCACAAAGTAGGTTAATTTTAACAATTCTTCCACCGTCGTTACGCCGTTCAGAACGAGCTTGGTCATACTGGTTCGGAGGTCCTTGAGCTTGTTGTTCTCCCGCACGTAGCGGTATATCTCTTCGGTGGGGCTTCCGTGGGTGATCATGCCGCGTATCGTGTTGTCGATCGTGAGGATCTCATGTACCGCGATACGGCCTTTATAGCCGGTGTTGTTGCAGTTGTGGCATCCCCGCCCCCGCGCGAGCCGCGCGGGACGCGCTCCCAATACGCGCACCTCGTTTTCCTTCGGCTCGTATTCCTCGCGGCAGTACGGGCAGACCTTTTTTACAAGGCGCTGCGCGACGACGCCGACCAGCGAGTTCGCGAGCAGATAGTCCTCAATGCCCATATCGAGCAATCGCACGATGGCGGAAACGGAATCGTTGGTGTGCAGCGAGGAGAGAACCAAATGCCCCGTCAGCGCTGCGCGGACGGATATACTGGCCGTCTCGGCGTCCCGCGTCTCGCCGATCATCACGATGTCCGGGTCTTGGCGGAGGATGGAGCGGAGCCCTGATTCAAAGGTCAGCCCCGCGAGCGGGTTGATCTGGGACTGATTTACCTTTTTCAGCGATTTCTCAACCGGGTCTTCTATCGTCGCAATATTGACGAAGCGTTTGGACAGCATCTCCATAACCATATAGAGCGTCGTGGTTTTTCCGCTGCCGGTCGGCCCGGTGATGTACACGATGCCGTGCGGCGACTGGAGGATACTGACCATTTTTTCATAATCGTCCTGTTCCATCCCGAAGGTTCCGGCGTGGTCGAGGACGCCCGACTGGCTCAGGAAGCGCATAACAATCTTTTCGCCGTAGATCGTGGGCAGACTGGACACGCGGACGTTGATCTCGATGTCCTGCAGCTTCGCGCGGAAATGGCCGTCCTGCGGGGCGCGTTTTTCGGCGATGTCAAGCCCGGAGAGGATTTTAATCCTCGCGACGATCGAAGCGTGGAGCGACGCGGAGAGGGTTAAATAATCGACAATCTGACCGTCCACGCGGATACGCACATGGGTATTGTCCTCAAACGGTTCGATGTGGATGTCGCTCGCGCCCGCGCTGTGGGCTTTGTACAGCGTGGAGTTGATCAGCGCGACGACCGGCGTGTCGTCCGCCGTCTCGCTTATATCTACATACGTAAACGCGTTGGTCTGCGAAGCCGATTCGTTCGCGGCAACCGCCGATTTCTGCGTTTCGATTTCGGAGTAATACTCGCTGATGGCTTTGACGATCTCGGCGCGGTTGCACACCTGCACTTCGATCTGCATGTGGGTGATCAGCTTGACGTCTTCAATGGCGTAGTAGTTAAGCGGGTCGTTGATATTGACGCGCAGCACGGAGTTGTCCATGCTGATTGCGATCAAGCAATGCTTGTTGGCTACCGTCTTCGGAATCTTCGCAACCGCCGCTAAATCGACCGGAGCGTCGCTCATCGAAACGTATCTGATGTTTAAACGCTTGGATAAAGCCGTGTTAAGACGACCTTCGGTGATGATGTTGTTCTCGACAAGCACCTCACCCAGCCGTTTTTTATCGGGGGAGGTTTTTTGCAGGCCGAGTGCCTGATTCAGTTGTTCTTCTGTAATGTACCCGGCCTCAAGCAGAACTTCCCCAAGCCTGAGCTGCGCCGGCGCCACAGAGGCCATTCAAACACCTTCCCAAAGCAACACCTAAAAACCGCGCCTGCGGGGTTCCTTCCCCAACTTAGTTTTCATTATACCAGACTATCTTGTGATTTACAAGAGGAATTTGCGTATTGCCCACAAATTTTTAGCTACACGGCCTCATAAATTTATGAAATTCCGCTATAATATCCCTGTTTCTGGATTTTTGAAATTGAATTTTTCCCCGCATTGACATTCCCTCTCCCCGTTTGGTATAATACCAACCATCCTAATAAATTTTGGTGTTATCGCCGCGAACCGGGCGGCAGGAGGAACCTTTTATGGATTATAACCAAACGCTCAACCTGCCCAAAACCGATTTCCCAATGCGCGCCTCGCTCGCGAAGCGGGAGCCGGAGGCTCTGCCGCACTTGAAAGACGTGTACGCCGGGCTGATGGAGCGCAACAAAGACAAACCGTCCTTCATCCTGCACGACGGCCCGCCGTTCTCCAACGGCAGTATCCATGCCGGCACGGCGCTGAACAAGATATTGAAGGATTTCATCATCCGCTATAAAAATATGACGGGGCGTTACGCTCCCTATGTACCGGGCTGGGACAACCACGGAATGCCGATAGAGAGCGCCATCATCAAAAAGCAAAAGCTCGACCGGAGCAAGATGTCGATCCCGGAGTTTCGCAGCGCCTGCGCCGCCTTCGCCGCGCGGTATGTCGACGAGCAGCGGGAGCAATTTATTCGTCTCGGCGTCTTGGGCGACTGGGAACACCCCTACCTGACGATGGATCCCGCGTTTGAGGCGCGGGAGGTTAAAATATTCGGCGAAATGTACCAAAAGGGCTTGATTTACAAAGGTCTGAAGCCCGTTTACTGGTGTACCCACGACCGCACCGCGCTGGCTGAGGCGGAGATCGAGTACCGAAACGACCCCTGCGAGTCTATTTATGTCAAGTTCCCCGTCAAAGACGATAAGAGCCTGCTGTCGCCCTATGGCGGCACGGACAAGACCTACTTCGTCATCTGGACGACCACCACATGGACGCTTCCCGGAAACGTCGCGATCTGTCTGCATCCGGCGCTTGAATACAGCCTGACCGAAGCGAACGGCGAACGCTACATTATCGCGTCGGAACTGCTCCCGTCGGTGGCGAAAGCCGCCGGATGGAGCGGATATAGTATAGTGGCCTCCTTTAAGGGACACGAGTTTGAGCATATGACGGCGCGTCACCCGTTTTTGGAGCGCGACAGCCTTGTCATAAACGGAACCCACGTCACGGCGGACAGCGGCACCGGCTGCGTCCACACGGCGCCGGGTCACGGCGCGGAGGACTACGCCGCGGGTCTGACCTACAAGCTGCCGATGCCCGTGCCGGTAGACGACGCGGGCATCATGACCGAAGAAGCCGGAGCTGTCTGCGCCGGAATGCGTTACGATAAAGCGAACATTGCGATATTGGAGCATCTCAAAGAAACCGGCTTGCTGCTGGCTTCGGAAACGATTGAGCATACCTACCCGCACTGCTGGCGGTGCAACAACCCGATTCTGTTCCGCGCGACGCCGCAATGGTTCGCGTCGGTGGACAGCATCAAGGATAAAGCCTGCGCCGAGGTGGAGCGCGTGTCGTGGCTTCCGGCTTGGGGCAAAGAGCGGATGCTCGCGATGGTGCGAGAACGCAGCGACTGGTGTATCTCCCGTCAGCGTCACTGGGGCTTGCCGATCCCGGTTTTCTACTGTGAGGACTGCGGAAAGCCTGTATGCACGCCGGAGAGCATTGAGCGCGTATCAATCCTGTTCGGTGAACACGGCTCCAACGTGTGGTATGAAAAAGAAACGGCGGAACTGCTGCCGAAAGATTTTGTCTGCCCCCACTGCGGCGGCAAGACGTTTACCAAAGAAACGGACACGCTGGACGGCTGGTTCGATTCCGGTTCGACGCACGACGCCGTACTCCGCACGCGCGATGAGCTTCGCTGGCCGAGCGACGTGTATTTAGAGGGCAGCGACCAATACCGCGGCTGGTTCCAGTCCAGCCTGCTGACCGCCGTCGCCACCGGGGAAGGGCGCGCGCCTTACGATGCCGTCATCATGAACGGCTGGGTGGTGGACGGAGAGGGGCGCAAGATGAGTAAATCCCTCGGCAACGGCGTTGACCCCGTCGCCGTCTGCGCCGAAAACGGCGCGGATATTCTGCGGCTTTGGGTAGCTTCGAGCGATTACCACAGCGATGTGCGGGTGTCGCCGAACATCTTAAAGCAGTTGGGCGACGTTTATCTCAAAATTCGCAACACCTGCCGGTTCTTAATCGGGAACCTCTTCGATTACGATCCTGTAGGGGCGACCGTCCCCGGTCGCCCGCACAGTGTTTTGGACGCGTGGGCGCTTTCCCGTCTCGAAGAACTGCGCGAGAAAGTGCTGGACGCTTACGAGCGTTATGAGTTCCACACCATCTTCCACGCGGTGCATAATTTCTGCGTGCTGGATATGAGCAGCTTCTATTTAGACATCGTCAAAGACGCCCTCTACTGCGAGAAAGCGGACAGTCCCGAACGCCGCGCGATTCAATCGGTGCTGTACACCGTATTAGATACGCTAACCCGCCTGATCGCGCCGGTGCTGGCTTTCACAAGCGAGGAGATCTGGGCGTTTGTTCCCGGAAAAGAGCATGATAGCCCGCTCTACGCCGGAATGCCGGACGCCGTCAGCGTTGACTACCGGCGCGGCGTGATCGACACCATTTTTGAAACCGTCCGTCCCGCCGTCAACAAAGCCCTCGAGGACGCCCGCGCCGAAAAGGTGATCGGCAAGCCGCTGGAGGCCGCCGTAACCGTCACGCTGGGCGACGCGCTGTATGACGAGTTGCTCCCGCACACGGCGCTTCTGCAAAAGTGCTGCATCGTCTCGGCGGTGACGCTGGTTCGGGGAGACGCGCTGGCGGTTGCGGTATCCCGCGCGCCGGGAGAAAAATGCGAACGTTGCTGGGGGTATTTCACCGATTTGGGAACGGATCCGAAGCATCCCACCCTCTGCGTCCGCTGTGCCGGGGCGGTGACGGAATGACCCCGGAGCAATCCTCCCGCCGTTCAGTCTCCCATGAAAAACTCTGGCTGCTTCTGGCGCTTCCGGCCGTCGCTCTCGATCAGATCGTCAAGCGCTGGGTCTCTTCGATTGCCGCGGCGAGAGAGCATCTTCCGGTAAACTATCCCTTCTTTCCCGGCCTCAATCTCACCTACGCCGAAAACACCGGGGCTGCGTTTTCCCTTTTCGGTCAGGCGCGTTGGTTTTTGGTCGCGGCTTCCGTTCTTGCGTCCGGCGCAATCATACTGGCCGTCTGTAAGGGATGGGTACAGGGCAGGCTCGGCCTTATCAGTATCTCCTGCGTACTCGGCGGCGCGCTGGGCAATTTGATTGACCGCGCGTTTCAAGGGTATGTAGTAGACATGTTTGAGTTCACCTTTATATCCTTTGCCGTTTTCAACGTGGCCGACATTTTCATCACGGTTGGCGGGGCCTGTTTTTGCCTGTACCTGATTCTTGAAAGCAGAAAGAAGGAACCCGATGCCGCTGTGGACGAGAACAGTCAGCAATAAGGACTGCGAACAGTCGGAGTCTTATCGCGGCTTGCAGCCGCGGATCGACATCTTTTTGGCGCGGACAGGCCCACTCTCCCGCAGCGCGGCGGAGCGCCTGATTGTGCAGAACCGCGTGATGGTAAACGGCGTCGTCGCCCGGAAAAGTCACCGCGTTTCGCCGGGCGAGGTTATTACCGTGGACGAACCCGACCCGCTGCCCTCCGAAGCGCTGCCGGAAGATATGCCGCTGGAGATCGTTTACGAGGATAGCGACCTGCTTGTAATTAACAAGCCGCGGGGGCTTGCGGTGCATCCTTCCCCCGGGCATGAGAGCGGAACGCTGGTTAACGCCCTATTGGCGTATTGCGGCGACAGCCTTTCCGGCGTCGGCGGCGTAAAGCGTCCGGGTATAGTCCATAGATTGGACAAAGACACCTCCGGCCTGATGGTGGTAGCAAAGAACGACAGCACGCATGTGGCGTTGTCGGCGGCTCTGAAAAAACATGAAGTACTGCGTGTATATGAAGCTCTCGCGCGCGGAATGATTAAGCAGGAAACATTTACCGTAAGCGCCTCGCTCGGCAGGCATCCCGTTGACCGGAAACGGCAGGCTGTGCGTCCCGACGGCCGGGAAGCCGTGACCCATGTCCGGGTTTTAGCTCGGTATCAAGGTTATACCCATGTGGAGTGTCGTTTGGAAACGGGACGGACGCATCAGATACGCGTCCACATGGCGCACAAGGGGCATCCGCTGGCCGGTGACGTGCGTTACGGCGGCAAAACGGGTGAGCTGGGGCTGGACGCGCAGTGCCTCTATGCGAAGGTTTGTCCACCCGCGAAGCGGGGAATCATTGAGATTTATTACGGAATTGCCGGATTTTTTTGTTTCGGCTATTGCAAAGGTTTCCGGTTGACGGTATAATAAGCAGGGTAAGGAAGAGAGAGGTGTAGGCGCCTGTGTTCAGCAGAGATATAGGGCTTGACTTAGGAACGGCGAGCATCTTGGTATACGTCAAGGGCAAGGGGATTGTTCTGCGTGAGCCAAGCGTCGTCGCCATTGATAAAATGACCGGCAAGCTCTTAAAAGTCGGCACTGACGCCCAAAAGATGCTGGGGCGTACTCCGGGTAATATCGTTGCGCTGCGTCCGTTGAGCGAAGGGGTCATCTCCGATTACGAAATGACCGAGCGCATGATTAAAGAATTCCTCAAGAAGGTTTCGGGTTTCCATGTCTTCAAGCCGCGCATCGTCATCTGCGTTCCGAGCGGCATTACCGAGGTCGAGGAACGCGCCGTCATCGACGCGGGGCTTCAAGCCGGAGCAAAGAGGGTCTACCTCATTGAGGAACCGGTCGCGGCGGCTATCGGCGCGGGGCTGGACATCTCAAAACCCTGCGGGCATATGGTTGTGGACATTGGCGGCGGAACCACCGACGTGGCCGTCATTTCGCTCAAAGGAATCGTGGAATCCACATCAATCAAGATCGCGGGCGACCAGTTTGACGAAGCCATCGTCAAATATATACGCCGCAAGCACAATGTCTTGGTCGGCGAACGCACCGCGGAAGAGATGAAGATCAACATCGGCTGTGTATTCCCGCGTCCGGAGGAAAAGACTATCGAAGCCAAGGGGCGCTGCTTGATGACCGGCTTGCCGCGCGTCTTTACCGTTACGTCCGGCGATATGATCGACGCGTTGGAAGAAGTTTCCACGCGAATTATTGAATCCATCCACTCGGTGCTGGAACGCACACCGCCGGAATTGGTCGCTGACATTTCGACCAATGGCATCATTATGACGGGCGGCGGCAGCCTTGTTTGGGGATTTGATAAACTGATTGAATCCAAAACCGGCATTGTCACCCATGTTGCTGACGAAGCCATCTCCTGCGTAGCCTATGGAACAGGCAAGAGCCTCGATATGATCGGCGAAATGCAGGACGGCACGATGAATCTTTCGAGACGAAAACAAATGAGAAGCTAGAGCGCTTTCATCGCCCTGCAGGAAGGCTAAGGCGCACAGACACAGCAAGCCTGCGAGGGTGTTCAGAGCGGCTTAGACGATCAACCGCAGGGCGCGCATGAAAGGTGACAGCTTCCTGCGGGCGGATTGCCATCCGACCCTACATCCCGGTCAGTAATTCCGCGACTTTGTCCACATCCCCCGCACCCATCGTCAGAAGGATATCGCCGGGGCGGAGATCGTCCAATACGGCTTGCGCCGTGGCTTCCATCGTACCGGTATACACCGCGCCGGGAATACTCTCTGCAAGCATCTCCGATGAGATATCACCCGGATTAATTTCTCTTGCGGCGTAGATATCCGCGAGATAGCAACAGTCAAACCCGCCGAGCGCCGCGGCGAACTCCTTAAAAAGCGCCTTCGTCCTTGTGTAGGTATGCGGCTGAAAGACGCACAGTAAGCGTCGGAAGCCCATTGCCTTTGCCGCCGTAAGCGTGGCTGCCACCGCCGAAGGATGATGCGCGTAATCGTCATAAATCTCCGCCCCATTCACGGTTCCGCGGTATTCCATGCGCCGCCCCGTCCCCGTAAAGGAAGCGAGCCCGCGTGAAACGGCGTCGCCGGGTATTCCGTTCGCGATAGCGGCTGCGGCTGCGGCCAGCGCGTTCTGTACATTATGCGTCCCCGGTACTTTCAAGCGCACCTCGGCTTCGGCCTTTCCATACGCCACAATGGTAAACGCATATCTGCCCCGATCAGACACAAGACCCTCCGCGCGAAAATCGGCACCGCGCCCAAACCACAAAACATTCAGTCCATCCAACGCTTTACGCGCATTGTCGTCGTCCCCGTTCGCGATCACAATTCCGTCTTGCGGAACAAGTTTCGCGAAATCGTGGAAAGACTCTATCAGCTCCTCCAAGCCGGAGAAAAAATCCAAATGGTCGGCTTCGATATTGAGCAGAACGGCGGTGGTGGGGCGGAAACGGTGATAGGAGTTGTGATACTCACAGGCTTCGGCGATAATCAATGCCCCCTTACCCACACGGTGTCCCGCGCCGAGCAGCGGCAGCTTGCCGCCCAGCATCACGGTCGGGTCGACTCCGGCCTCCATGGCGATGTGGGTCAGCATTCCGGTGGTGGTGGTCTTTCCGTGCGTTCCAGCTACGCAAATGACGCGCGAGTATCCGCGCATCAGTTCGCCCCACGCGTCGGCGCGTTCCAGCAGAGGAATCCGCAAACTCCGCGCCAGCATAACTTCGGGATTGTCCTCCCGCGCGGCGGCGGTTCGAATAACCACGTCGGCTTCCCGGACATACAGACCGCTCTCGCCGCATTCCACGGAAATCCCCAATCCGCGCAGTTTCCGGACAGCGTCGTTCTCCTGCCGGTCGGAACCGGTTACAGTCAAGCCGCATCCCGCTAAAACTTCGGCTAATGCCGACATCGAAACCCCCGGATTCCAGCAACGCCGAAATCGTTTCCAAAAAAACCGCCTCCAGATTTTTCTTCTAATAGTATATGAACTGCGTGAAACAATAAAGACAAAAGGAATGAGTCATCATGAACATCACACAAGTCAAAGTCAGCAAAACACAAGAGAGCGGACGGATGAAAGCCGTTGCCTCAGTCACGTTCGACAACGAAATTGCCGTACATGACATCAAAGTCATCGACGGCCCGGAACGTCTTTTCCTCGCCATGCCATCCCGTAAAGCGTCTGACGGCACCTATCGCGATATCGTGCATCCGATCAATGCGGAAGCCCGTGCGGTGCTGGAACAAGCCATTTTAGAAAAATATCGGGAAATCATGGATGCAGAACCCGCCTCAGAGCCGGAACCAGATCCCGAATAATCGTTTTTAACTTCGTACCGTGTCCTTCGGGGCGCGGTACAGTTTTTTTGCGTCCGCATATCATGGCTATAGGGGCAAAATATCGATTCTTTACAGTGAAAAGGGGCATTTTCATGCGTTATTCCGTCATGGAAGGAGACGCGCGCAGTGCGCGCTTATCTGAAATTCTGCGCGAAGAGGGCGCTGAGGTTCGTCTGTTCACGTCCGAGGACGCAGCGGCTGCATTCGGCGATGTAATCGTTCTGCCGCTGAAGGGAGTTCCCGCAAGCCTTTTTAACGGGCTTTTACGCGGAGAGCAGATATTGGTAAGCGGCGAGGATTTCCTCTCCCGTGAGGACTTTGCCGTCCTTAACGCCATTGCCACCGCCGAAGGGGCGCTGGAACTCGCCATGCGGGAAATGCCGGTCACGCTGCACGGCTCAGAGGCTCTCGTCATCGGATATGGACGGATCGGAAAGCTGCTTTGCGAGCGGCTGGGCGCGATGGGTGCGAGTGTGACGGCATCGGCGCGTAGTGATTCCGATTTTGCGTGGATCGCCGCACGGGGATTTGCATCCGCTCACACATTGATGCTGGACGATACGCTTCACCGTTATGACGTTGTGTTCAACACCGTCCCAGAATTGGTTTTGCCGGAAGAACGGCTGCGCGAACTCAAACCGGCCTGCATATTGATTGATTTGGCATCGGCGCCGGGCGGAGTTGATTGTAGAGCTGCGGAACGGCTGGGAATACGCTGCCATTGGGCGCTGTCGCTGCCGGGTAAATGCGCGCCGGAGAGCGCTGCGCGGGTAATACGGCTGGTTTTGGGCCGCATCTTGAAAGAAAGAGGTATATCATGAAGATCGGCTGGGCTTTTTGCGGTTCTTTTTGTACATTCGAACGCGCTATAAATGTAATGCGGACACTGACGGCGTCCGGGGAAGATATAACCCCCATCTTTTCGCAAACGGCCTACGACTGCGATACCCGCTTTGGGAAAGCGGAGGATTGGATCCGTCAGGTTGAGGCAATCACGGGGAAACCAGTGTGGCATACCCTTCAGGAAGTGGAACCGATTGGGCCTAAGCAGCTTCTGGATTTGCTGATCATTGCTCCGGTCACCGGCAACACGCTGTCGAAACTCGCTCACGGCATCACCGATACCCCTGTTACAATGGCGGCAAAGAGCCATCTGCGCAACGGGCGTCCGCTGTTGCTGAGCATCTCGACCAATGACGGCTTGTCCGGTTCGGCTGCCAATATCGGATTGCTGACAGCGCGGAAAAACGTCTTTTTCGTTCCGTATCGGCAAGACGATGCGGCGAATAAACCGGCCAGTATCATCGCCGAAATGGAGCGCATCCCGAACCTTCTTTCCGATGTCATGGCCGGGCGTCAGCCGCAGCCGCTGCTGTTATGATAGAATCAATTCCACAAGTTCCAGCGGCGGAACAATTTGTCCGTCTTTATATACCCGCATGTTTCCGGCGGAGATTTCGTCGATCAGCATGATCTCGCCACTATTGGCGCCGCGTCCGAACTCCAGTTTAATATCGTACAGTTCCATGCCTTTTGAGGCCAGATCGTCCTTCACGATGCCGGAGATGCGCTTGGTCAGCTTTTTCAGCTCTTTGTATTCTTCTTTTGTTAGGATCCCCAGCATTACGAGCGTGTCTTTGGAGATCGTGGGGTCGCCCCGTTCGTCGTCCTTCAGCGTGACTTCTACCAGCGCGTCCAGCGGCTGCCCTTCCTGCGCGTACTGCCCGTATCGGCGCATGAAACTCCCGGTGGAGCGATAGCGGCAGATGACCTCCAAACCGTTGCCGAACACCTTTGCCGGACGTACCGTCAGCTCCGCATTCTCAATGTCGGCAGAGATATAGTGCGTTGGGATACCCTTCAACTTATTAAAGAAATAGTCGGTTAGGCGCAGGCCGCCCTGCCCCATACCTTCAATCGACAAACCGACGGTGTTCGCTCCGGGATCAAACACGCCGTCCGTGCCGGTCACGTCGTCCTTGAAGCGCAACAGATAGTTCCCGTCTTCCAAAGCGAAGACGTTTTTTGTTTTACCCTGATAAATTAATTTCATACTTGTCCCTCCTATGGGGGGTATCATACCATACGATTAAGCAAAATTCAAGACCGGCGAAACCTGCAATCAGCTTATAACGTCATTTACCATGATTCTATACCTATTTCTACCATCCCTTGACAGCGCAATTCATATAGGTGTATACTGACTCTCAGGAAGGTGATTTTATGAGCATGAGCAGACTGGGTGAGAAAAAGCCGTTCTTTACGAAAAAAAGGCTGCTTCGGGCGGCGTTGATTCTGTGTATCTGCGTCATGGTTGCGGCATTGGCCTATATTGTATATTATCTGACGCAGTATTTCGGGCAGAGGCAGCTTGAGAACGATATCAGAAACATATTCCACAACGTTTCCCCCGCGCCTGTAGCCGAACCGTCGCCGAGCCCCGAACTTCCGGTCGCCGGCGAACCGACGCCTTATCAGCCCCAACCCTCTCCCCCGAACAAATACGAAGTTTTACTCGCTACCGAAAAAGAGAACATAGAGCTATATAAAGATCTGTTGGAAATCAATCCCCACTACCGCGGGATGTTCTCCATACCGGGGTTGATCGATGAACTGCCTTATGTTCTCGGCGAAGACAACGATTTCTACCTTAACCACGATTTTTACGGTAAATACAACCTCAACGGCACCATCTTTTTAAATGTGGATAATAACCGTCTGCTCACCGACCGTAACAACTCCCTGTTCGGCCACAATATGAACACAGGCGCCATGTTCGCAAAGCTCCATCAATACGAAAAAGCCGAAACCTATAAAACCGCGCCGATTGTGGAACTCGACAGCCTGACCGGCAAAACAACATGGATCGTATTCGCCGCCTACCATACCGAGCCGGACTGGGGGTACATCCAACCCCATCCGCCGCTGGAACAGTACGGAGCGCTTCTGGAGGAGATTAAAGCCCGCAGTATTTTCCTCACCGATGTGGAGGTAGACGAAACCGACCAAATCCTCACGCTTTCCACTTGTTCGTACACCGGTCAACTGCAGAATATGCGTTTTGCCGTCCATGCCCGGCTGCTTCGTCCGGACGAGGAAATCCCGGAGGAGGTTCTCGCTACCGAAAACCCCGATCAATTGTCGTATAATATTCCTCAAGAGATTGCGCGTTCCGAGGTGGAATGGGCCGCGCCGGCGATTATGCAGCATCCGAGATCGTTGAAAACCTATTACTACCAAATCGGCGACGGTGTCATAAATTGGTATTCTAGCAAGGGCGGCGATACCCTGCAAGGCCCCTACACAAACTTCCACGGAAAGGTGAAGCCCGGCAGTTTGCTGACCGCGGCATACCATCCCGGAGAGGAAAAAATGTATTACGCGCTCGACCACTACAACGGCAATCAGGGCATTTTTCTGCTCACCTCAAATTTTCCCCACAGCGGCTCTATTCGCTTCGCGAGCGACAGCGCCGTTACACCGTCCGGCGCGGACGCCGTGTCCCCGATGCTCTCTTATACCGGCGATACCATGTGGCTGCTCTATACCGTAAAGAAAAGCGACAGCGAAGAGATATACCGGGCGGCGCTCACCAAATCCAAACTCGGCGAACCGGAATTGGTGGTCACCCTGCCGCTCAATACCGGCGCGCGGGCCATCGGGCAGGTCGCGTATAACGGCGGCATTGTGGTTTTCTGGCATGAGAAGGGGCCGAAAACCGTAAAGGGAACTTGGCTCGGTTCCGGCGAAACCTTCACACCGCAGTTTAACGGAAGCAACGACCGGCTGACGCTTTACGGGACGGTTTCTGACGGAAAAATCAAGGTCATGGCCGAGAAAGACGGTGTATTGACACCCTCCACCTTTGATCTCGGCAGTATCCCGCCCGCCCCTGTGGTTGTTCCCGCTTCTCCCGATATTCCTCCCGCCGATATAGCGCCCTCTCCGGCGGATATATCGCCGCCGGTTGACCCTCCTTCCGACGTTACGCCGCCGCCTGAAAACCCTCCGGTTGAGGAAACGCCTCCCGTACCGTCTCCCACACCGGAAGAACCCGCGGTTCCTTGATAATGAAAACACAACAGGAGGCAAATGAGTGAACGAGACAGTATTTACGGCGCAGAATCTTACCAAACAATACAAGCAGCTCCGCGCGCTGGACGATGTTTGTATGACCGTGCGGCGCGGTGAGATTTACGGCTTTGTCGGCGAGAACGGCGCGGGGAAAACCACCCTGATCCGCGTTTTGGCGGGGTTAGCGTCTCCGAACGGCGGTCAGATCACCCTGTTCGGGAAAGAAGGGAATTTGGCTAAAGAACGGCGTCGGATCGGCGGGATGGTGGAAAGCCCGGCGGTCTACCCCAATTTTACCGCGCGGGAAAACCTTGAGGTGTGCCGTTTACAGCGCGGTATTTCCGATAGAGACAGCATAACTCGGGTATTGGAAACGGTCGGACTGACGTATACCGGCAAGAAAAAAGCGAAAAACTTCTCGCTTGGCATGAAGCAACGGCTGGGGCTTGCGATGGCGCTTCTTGGAGACCCGGAATTCTTGATCCTAGACGAACCGGTCAACGGCCTCGACCCGGCCGGGATCATGGAATTCCGCGAGCTTCTGCGGCGGCTGAACGCGGAGCGAGGAATCACCATACTCATTTCCAGCCATCTGTTGGGAGAGTTGTTTCAGCTCGCCACCTGCTACGGCTTCATCCACAAGGGCAGAATGCTGGAGCAGATTACCCTCACCGAGCTGAACGCGAAATTCAATAAGCAGCTCTACATCCGCGTGGACGATGCACCGAAGGCGGCGTCCGTTCTCGCGCCGGAAAAACTCAACGTAGAATGCCTGCCCGCGAATATTCTGCGGATTTCCGGCGGACCGCCGTCTAATGCGGATTTGGTGCGGGCGCTGGTTGAGGGCGGCGTCGCGGTGGAGGAGGTCGTTCTCCGGGGCGAGGCATTGGAGGACTATTATATGTCTTTGATCGGAGGGCGGCGCTGATGGGGAAGCTATTACGGGCGGAGTTCCTAAAGCTCCGCAAATCCACGGGATATAAGGTTCTGTTTCTCTGCGCGATGCTTCTGGGTTTGTTTGTCGGCGCTATGACCGCCTATGTCATGAACGATTTCATCGCGGAAACGAGCGTGGAAATCGGTATCAACATTACGACCAATGGCTTTTCGATGTTTATGTCACTCGTCAATGATTCGCAGACCGGGATTATCCTAATCAGCATTTTCGCCGCGATCTTCATCTGCGGGGAGTTTTCCGACCGCACATACGGCATAACGCTTTATTCCGGCGTATCACGCCTAAAAGTTCTGACCTCGAAGGTCTGCGCTTACTTGCTCGCGATACTGCCGATTATTGCCGTTTATCCGGTTTCCGGGATGTTGATTGCGGCTTCCCGGTATGGGTTCGGCGCCGTGCCGGACGACTTGCTTTTCGTTTGCTTGCGGATGATCCTTGGTTTCGTCGCAGTGGCTTGTTTCTGCGTCATGATGTCCATGCTGATCAAAAATGTCGGAGGCGTGATCGGCGCCTGTATCGGCGGCACGATGGCGCTGAGCATCCTGAACGCCTTTAGCAAACTTGAGCCGGCGGCGAAGTTCTCTTTTATGTATCAAATCGCGCGTATCTCAAGCGGAGGCTGGCTGTATATCGGCGTCATGACCGCAACGATACTCGTTACACTGGCGTTATCGGCGCTGTTATTTGAGCGCGCGGAGTTGAAGTAGAGGCAATACAAAAACGCCGCGCCGGAAACCGGACGCGGTGTTTTTTTGATCGCTATTCTATGATAACTTGCGCTTATACGCTTTTATGGCGAATAACCATGCCACAACCATAATGCCAACGCACCACGCAAGGGCAAACCATAGATCATTTCCCGCAGGCTCGTTATTCAGTAATGATCGAATTGTCTCGACGATTGGCGTCATGGGTTGATTTTCAGCGAAAACCCGCAACGCTTTGGGCATTGTTTCCGTCGGAGCGAATGCCGAACTAACCGTAGGCAAGAAAATCACCGGGAATGCGAAAAACTGTGCGGCGTCCGGCGACTTGGCAATAAGCCCCGGTATAACCGCGATCCATGTCAGCGCAAATGAGAGCAGAATTAAGACTGCTAATACCAAAAGCCATTCGACGATGCCCGCGCCGGTACGAAAACCCATAAGAAATCCCACGGCAAATGTCATCGCTAGGGTGAACACACTGGATGTTACCGAAGCGAGGACATGTGCCCATAAGGACGAGGAGCGATTAATCGGCATTGAGCGGAATCGATTGGTTATCCCTTTTTGCCTATCGGTGAACATTCTGAACGCAGTGTAAGACGTGTTGTAAGCGACGGCTATGATGAGGATGCCGGGCAGCTGGAAATTTACATAATTCGCCCCGTCAGGCAGAGTTGCTTGAATCGCGCCGCCAAATACATACACAAACAGCAGCATTAACAAAATAGGCTGAATCATTGCCGTCACAATGGTGTCGGGACTGCGTATGATATGCGTCATTAAACGCCCATAAAGTGTAAATGTGTTATTCATTTCAAATCCTCCTTTTCTGCGCCGATTATCGCTAAGAATATTTCTTCCAGCGTCGGCTGCTTTTCGATATACTCTTTTTTTACGGGCGGGAACTGTTTTTTTAGTTCGTCAAGCGTTCCGTCGGCGATGATTCTTCCGCCGTGGAGAATCGCTATTTGATCCGCGAGCTGCTCCGCTTCCTCTAAATACTGCGTAGTAAGAAAAATCGTTGTACCGCTCCCGCTGAGTTCTTTCACCGTTTTCCAAACTTCAAGCCGTCCCTCTGGGTCGAGTCCCGTCGTCGGTTCGTCAAGAAATATTACGGCGGGGTCTCCCACAAGGCTCATGGCGATATCCAGTCTGCGTTTCATGCCGCCGGAATACGCGGCGGCGCGTTTGCTTGCCGCTTCTCTTAGCCCAAAGCGTTCCAACAGTTGATCTGCAATATCGGCGGGATTCTTTACGCCGCGCAGTTTTGCGACAAGCATGAGATTTTCACGCCCCGTGAGAATATCGTCCACGGCTGCGAATTGCCCGGTTAGGCTAATGCATTCGCGCACTTTCCCGGCTTGCCTGCCAACGTCGAAATTGCACACTTCAGCGCTCCCGCCGTCTTTAGGCAGAAGCGTGGACAGGATGTTGACAATCGTTGTTTTACCCGCGCCGTTGGAACCGAGCAAAGCAAAGATGCTGCCCTTGCGGACAGTGAAAGTGACATCCTCCAAAACTTGGTTTTCCTTGAAAGACTTTTTCAGCGATGATACGGATATGACGTTTTCCATTTCGATCTCCCTCTACAATATATTATTATACAGACTGTATGTATGTATAATGCGCTAAAAAATTGCCCCGAAAGACTGGGATCTGCGACGGGACGGAAGTCACGGACGATCGAGGGCGATCGTCCCTACGATGGGTGAAACGCGGTTCTCCGCTATTACCATTCAACAGAATCAAGGATTCGCAGCATGACCCCCTCCGTTTTCTCATCGATAATCGGAACGCCGATTTCATCAAAAATTTGCTTCACCAAAGCAATTTTCGCAAGGCTTTCTTCGCGTTCGCACGGGAAGATCGCGGGAATCAACCAAAAATTTATAAACACCAAGCATAGCTCTGCCGTAACTCTCGGGTTGTGCGGTTTTATGGAACCGTCGGCAATCCCTTCTTCGATAAACGGGATAAAATAACTTGCGTCTTTGGGAATATTTTTGATTTGCTCCGCCAAAAAGCGCGGATTAGAGAGCAACGGAAGCGCGATAACTGACATGGCATTGCGCTGCTCATTCTCCACATTCGCGAGGAGTTCATTGCGAAGGAAAAATCTCACCCGTTCCAACCCGTTTTCCAAGTTTGCTTCTTTTGCCTTTTGAAATGATACGTTTGAGTAGAATGTGTAATGATGATCGAATATGGCAATTAATACCTCCTCTTTCGACTTAAAATGATGGTAGAACGCTCCGCGGGTCAATCCTCCCAGATTGTCTACGATGTCAAGCACCGTGGTTTGCTCAAATCCTTTTTCAAGAAACAGTTTTAAGGAGACATCCAGAATTTTGGCTACTGTCTCTTCGGGGTACTTATTTCTCGGCAAAGTCATCACCTTCGTAAGTCAACATACATGCAGCGTGTATCTATTATAGCAAAACGCTTGTCGGCTGTCAAGCGTTTTTTTGGAATGAAATCGGCAACCGATGTTATCGGTTGCCGATTGGCGTAATTTGGTTTTTCTATGTTTCGCTGTCCGAATGCTCCCGCCGGGTGAATTGCTCGCCGCATACCCGGCAAGTATAGGTGACATCGTAATGGGTCCTAATTCCGGGAACCGTATACTCTCGCGTGGAAACCTTTTCGGGAAGAACCGCTGTCGGCTTTCCCGCCATCGTCTGCTCCTTACTGAAATGCTTGATTGTCTCTGTTTTCCTGATAGTGATGTGCTCCGACTTCACTTCTTTTCTCGAAGCCGCAAAACTTTTACGCTTGCCGCATTTTGGGCATTTCGGCTTGCTGAAGAACCATACCAGAATTGCAATGCCGCCTATTGCGCCAACGGCAACCCAAATCCAGTAATCCCCCATTTGATCGCCCTCCTTGTCGTCTGTATGCTTTCATTATACAAGGAGGCGTGGGGCAAAAAGGGGACACTGGGAAGCTAATGTTTTAACCTGGTGAATACTGCTAGCGCTTGTTTTACAGTGCTATTTACTATTTCATTAAATTTGACAGGATCAAACAAACTGAAGTAAGTGTTAATACTCTTTCCAATATCATGAACATCTATTTGCTCGCCATTTATATTTATGAAATTATAATCAATTGCCCATCCATTAAGAGAACCATTTTCGCTAATTCTGTAACGTTCCTTAAGAGTCTTTATAATACTCTTATTTGAAAAACGCTTTTGCGACCCATCCTTCATCATTCCAAAACCAGCATGGAGTTTATTATATTGATCTGAACAAAAATAAAAGACAACGGATAAATTCAAATCAGCTTCATGGCTAAAGAAGTAACTCACATATGCTGATCCATCTTTAACGTCATAATCCCATTCTGTCTTCTTTCTTTCGAGCTTTTTATGCTCGCGAAAACTCTTATCGATAGCATCAAAGAATTTCGTTACCATTGTTTTTCTGCAAGCCTCTAAAGAATCGGAAATAGCCTTAGCATTACGAATCGTCTGTTCTGAACTAGAGAGTACCTGAACCATTTCCATTTCAATTTTATCCTCCAATTGATTTGTTATTTTTTTGATTGCAGAGATGAATTGTATGAGTATTTCACGGACGGGTGTTTTTCGGTTGGTCTCCGGCAATGCAAGACATTTTTTGAGCCAAGACAATATGTTGATGCTAAAGGAGATAGGTATAATATCACAATCTTTCAAGTCTTTTCTGCTCTCTTTTACTGGTAAATCGCCATATAATGAAATATATACCACTTTTGCTTCATTGTCATATCTTCTTGCGTATTTACAATAATCATAGCATTGATCAGGTTGATCACCTGCATATATTTTAACTTCGATGGGAATAAACTCGTAACCAATTTTTATGGCAATATCAATCCTCCTACCATCAGCAGGGTATTCTGTATTTATCATTGCTCTTTTAACATCTCTATCTGTATAGTGATGATATCCAAGGCAATCCACTAAGAATATCTTCAGAAATGCTCCACCCTGTCCGTGACGACCTTTAGGGTTCAACAATTCAGCTATAACACGGCAAACTATAACCTCTTTTTCGTCTATTCGCGCAATCTCAAAAATATTAAAACTCTCTCCTGTTTCGCGAGCAATAGCATCATACTTATCAATAATACTCCCTGTTGCGTCGAGTAAGTGCGCCACTATTTTCTCATCATAATTTTGCATTTTCTATTCCCCTTTATATTTTTTACTTCCAATAATTAGATTGCAAAATAATAATAGCACAATTCGACAAAGAACGCAATGGCTTTTTAAAATATTTTTTTAAGTTCTGCTAGTCCTCCTCCTATGCGACATTATTGGCGTATCATCTATTACAAATACATCTTAAAAATCGCATCAGCCACTTTTCTTACC
>QMCE01000847.1_pt1 | contig 36357 bp, 37 predicted proteins | sample 1821851 | NCBI WGS metagenome assembly QMCE01 (sample SAMN09453174, study PRJNA476694) | Termite gut metagenome, whole genome shotgun sequencing project. | isolation source: worker | host: Odontotermes sp. | place: South Africa:Pretoria | collected 2016-01-28 | reverse complement strand
CTTTGGCCCGGTTGCCTTTTTAACGAAGGTGACCCAATAGTTTTTAACGTCCTCGCCGTTTTCCGCTCGGGCCACGTACTGCACCGCGCCGTTTGAAAAATCCTGAGGCGTCACGCCGGACGTCTGCTTTACGCCGTCCACGTAGGCGTCAAGCCCCTGCGCGGTATAAAATATCGGCTCAAGGGCAGTCAGGTCTGCGTCTTTGTCGTTTATTAACAGCACCTGATACCCAAACTGCCCCGCGCCGCTGTCGTCCTTAACAGGCATTTTATAAATATCGCCATAATCTACGCCGGTTGCTCCGTCGACGCTAAAGGAAGTGTCTCCTGAGCCCGGTTCTTCAGTCGCGAAAACGGTATACTTATTCACCTGACCGTCCGCGACAATCGTAAACTTTACGCCGTCTTTATAGTTCGCCTTATAGCCCGCGCCGGCGGCATTCATTTCGTCCGGCGTTTTAATCAGCGACGCGCTTATATCCGGCCGCTGCGCCGCCGCCGCAGGTGTGTCGTAATGGCCCAGCACAGCCCTTGTTATCTTGCTGTTGTTATATCCCCCGGTCGCGTAGTCGTAGTAAAAGAAATTAATATAATACTCGCTGTCGGCGATTCTTCCGGAATCCAGCTCCGCGGTAAGAATCTCCACGCCGGTGTATTCGTCGACTTCTGAGGATCTTATATACCCGACGTCTATACGCCGCGGCGGATCGTAATAATTGTCAACGCCTTCTTCGAATATCCTGTCATACGAAACATATCCCGGTTCTGTTTCCAGGACAGCCGTCACCGTATACTTTTGTTGATAAATAACGCTGCCGCCAAATGTGACAAACACAGTGAACGGCTGCGCCGCGCTGAAATTGGCCTTGTACCCGACGTCAGGCTCATAATCATTCTGATCGTAAATTTGGTCCGCAATGTTCTCCGCCCCGGAGGAAAGCGCCGCCGCCGCGCTGTCGAAATGGCCTTTATAGACATCGACGTTATAGCTTGCGCTATAGCTATAATTGTAATCCATGATCAAATAGTATTCCGCGACGGCGGGATATCGCGGATCTATATAAACGATCTGGTTGCGTATATTGGCGCGATCTATTCTGGTACCGCGGCCTCTTACTATATTTGTGCGGGTTCCGTCCGGCGTCTGATCATAAAGAGAAAAACTAGAATGGGTAGGCAGTGTGTTCCTGTTTACTGATACGTGATACTTTATGCCTGAGTAATCGAGCTGATTGCCCGTACCCACACGCATGGTAAAACCGGATACTCTGATCATGTCATACGTATCGTCCGTCAGGCGGATATAATCGTCGTCGTTATCGTAATCCCTGCTGGTGGAATAATCCGGCCCCGCGTAATTCCACATTACGGTTTTCCCGCCGGTCTCACCGGCGATAACAGTCCTCGCGGAAACCTGCACGGCTTGCGTTTGTTCAGGCGTCAGGTCTGTTAAATCCAGCGTCAGGGTATTATCCGTGACCACGGGCAGCAGCGAAAACGGCATTATCCCGTTTGAGTTTGTAAATTCTTTGGGTTCCGGCTTTGCCGCGATATATTCGCCGCCCACATACACGCCTATCTGCGAAATCGCGTCGTCGCTGTAATCGCTTTCAAAGCTTATATCACAGCCGCCGATCTCAACCGTTTCATCAAGGTCCTCCAGGGTCTCCACCCAGGTGCGGCCGTCATATTTGAACTGTATTTCATACGGGAAGAACGCGTTGTCCTCAAGCTGTATCGTATAGTCGCCGTCAAGCGCGACGGTGACCTCCAGCTTCCCCAAATTATATATAAACTCGTCTTCGGCTTTGGTATCCCCGGGGGCGTCGGCCGGTTTTTCCGGGACCGGCTCTTCAGGGACCGGCTCTTCAGGGATCTGCTCCTCTGCTCCGGCGGTAGCCACCTGCTCCGGATTCTCTTGAACTTCCTCGCCCTGAGCGATTGAAAGCACGGGGATCGCTGTCAGCAGTAAAAGGAATGCGAGCGCGAAGGAAATAATTTTGTTTCTGTTAAACATAGTCATACTCCTCTGCTGTCTTAATTTGTATGCGCGGATAAGCCCAATTCCATTATGTGACATAATTGCCAAATAATGAAATCGTTTTAATTCTACCACCGCGCCGGGGCAGCGTCAAGCGAAAATAAAATAAATGCGGTAACAATCGTTAATTATTTGGATAGTAGAAGAAAACTCTTAATATAGTGCAAGAAAGCGGTAACCCTCCGGCGCGTCCGGGAGTCCGCGATCTGCCTACCGCAGTTTTCTGTGTTTTCTGCGATTTCATATTCGCATATTATATTCCGGGAGTCCCTTTGCGGAACAAGCAAGACGGTACATACCTTTCGCAAAGGGGCCTTGACGCATGGGAATAAAAGCAAGAATATTAGCGCCCGTAATCTTTACGATACTCGCGGTCGCGCTGGCGATAATGATCTCTAACATAGTAATGTTTTCTATATTTGTAGACGCCTCAACGGTAAACAGGGTAGACGCCGCAAGCCGGGTGGTCGCGGGCAGCCTTGACGCGCTTAAGGCGGAGGCCCGCGCCGTTTCGCTAAGCATGGCGCGGCATCCCGAAATTTTAAACGCAATAGAATCAGGCGACCGCGAGGCTCTGCTGTCCCGCTTAAGGGCGCTGCAGGACGAAAGCGGCGTGGAATTCTGCACAGCCACCGACTCAAACGGCGTCGTCCTGGCCCGCACCCACGCGCCGGAGATATTCGGCGACTCTCTTCTTAATCAGGCGAATATCCGCTCCGCCGTGCACGGTGAACAGCTGACGGTCATAGAGGAAGGCTCGCTGGTGCGCCTTTCGGTCCGCTCGGGCTCGCCCGTCTTCGGCAGGGGCGGCGCGGTGCTGGGCGTCGTGTCGGTGGGCTTTCGGCTGGACACAGAGGTATTTGTGGATAAGATCAAAGAAATGATGGGCTGCGAGACCACGATAGTTTTGGGTGACGAAAGGATCGCCTCCACCGTTACGGACGAACACGGCGTGAGGATTATCGGCACGAAAGCGGACGCGCATATCGCGGAGACGGTTCTGGACGGCGCCTCCTACTCCGGCAGGGTGGATATAGAGGGCGAGACCGCCGTCTGCAAATACACCCCGCTTCACGGCCCGGACGGCCCGCCCCTGGGCATGGTGTTCGTGGGGCAGTATTTGCAGGAGGAAACGCGCACAGTCGCCGCTTTCGTGCGGGGCGGGGCCGCTATACTGTTCGTGATGCTGGCCGTTTCCGTTGCGGTGATACTGCCTGTGGTGTGGCGGGTGGACGCGACTATAAAGACACAGGGCGAAAAGATTCAAAAGGAGCATGAGCGCGTCAAGCTGCTGCTGGACGCGACCCCGATGGTCAGCCGCCTGTGGGACCGCAGCTACAGGCTAATAGAATGCAACGAGGCGGCCGTGGCGATGTTCGGGCTTAAGGATAAGCGGGAGTATATTGAAAGATATTACGAGCTTTCCCCCGAATACCAGCCGGACGGGCGGCTTTCGCGTGAAAAATCCCAGGAGCTGGTGCGGGAGGCGTTTGAAAAGGGAGTCTGCGTCTACGAGTGGACGTACCGGCTGCCCGACGGCAAGCTGATACCGGCCGAGGCCACGATGGTTCGTGTGCCCTACGGGGACGATTTTGTCGTGGCCGGATATTCCCGCGATCTGCGCGAACACAAAAAAATGATGGCCGAAATCAAAAAAAGCGGCGAAGAGCTTGAAGCGGCGCTGATTGAGGCAAAGCTCGCCAACAGCGCCAAGAGCAGCTTTTTGGCGCAGATGAGCCACGAGATACGCACGCCGCTAAACGCGGTGGTCGGGCTTTCAGAGCTGGCCTTAGATGAAGACGAGCTAGACGACGAGCTTATGAACCGGCTTGAAAAAATACACTCGTCCGGTATGACAATTTTGAGCATTGTCAACAACATCCTTGATATTTCTAAAATAGAGTCCGGCAAGTTTGAAATCTTCCCCACCCGCTACGACACTCCCAGCCTTATAAACGATATTTTAACGCTAAACGTAGTGCATATAGGCGAAAAACCGGTGGAATTCAAGCTTGAGCTTAACGGGGATTTTCCGGGTATGCTGCGCGGGGACGATCTGCGCGTCAAGCAGGTGTTCAACAATTTGCTGTCAAACGCCTTTAAGTACACCAACGCCGGCAAGGTGGAGTGGCGTTTGGATTTTGAACGCGAGGGCGACGCCGGGTGGATAGTCTCCACCGTGGCCGACACCGGGGTGGGTATAAAGCGGGAGGATATAGCCAGACTGTTTTCAGAGTACAACCAGGTCGACGCCGCCGTAAACCGCAAGGTGGAGGGCACCGGCCTGGGCCTTGCCATTACAAAGCGGCTTGTGGAGATGATGGACGGCAGTATAACTGTGGAAAGCGAATACGGCAAGGGCTCCAGATTCACCGTACGGCTGAGGCAGGAGCTTGCCGCCGACACGCCTATAGGCCAAACAGTGGCCGAAAACCTAAAGGGCCTCCGCTACCGCCTCGCGAAGCGGGACAAGGGTTCGGCGCCCGCGCGCGTGGATCTCTCCTACGCGCATGTGCTGGTAGTTGACGATATTGCCACTAATCTCGACGTTGTAAAGGGGATATTAAAGCCGTATAAAATGAAGATAGACTGCGCGTTCAGCGGCAGGCGGGCAATAGAGCTTATCGAAGCGGAAAACCCCCGCTACAGCGCCGTGTTCATGGACCATATGATGCCCGAGATGGACGGCATAGAGGCCACGCGCATCATCCGCGAGGAAATAGGCACGCAGTACGCAAAGAATATCCCGATAATCGCGCTGACCGCCAACGCGATCGTCGGGAACGAAGAGATGTTTTTGAGCCGGGGCTTTCAGGCGTTTTTAACAAAGCCGATCGACATGGCCAAGCTGGATGCGGTACTGCGCCTGTGGGTGCGCGACAAAAGCCGGGAAGGCGGGACGGAAACATCTGCGGCTAAGGCGGAGCCCGCGCCATCAAGCTCGGCGCGACTGCCAAAGGGTATAAAGATAAACGGAATCGACCGCGAAAAAGCGCTTGAACGGTTTGGCGGCGACGAGGCCGTCTTTCTGGATATTCTGCGCTCCTACGCCGTGAGCACGCGGCCGCTGCTTTTAAGCCTGCGCGCCTGCTTGGAGAAAGAGGACCTTTCCGGCTACGCCATAGCGGTACACGGGGTAAAAGGCTCCAGCTACGGCATTCTGGCGCAGACGGTCGGCAGTCTGGCCGAAGAGCTGGAACAAGCCGCGCGGTCGGGGGATATCGGCGCTGTAATGTCCGCGCACGGTGCGTTTGAAAGCGCGGCGCTTGCCCTGTTGGATGAACTCGACATGGCGCTTGGCCCTGCTGCCTCCGCGCTACCGGCGGCCGCTCGGCCGGACCCCGCCCTGCTTCGTGAACTGCACGACGCCTGCGCGGAATTTAAAATGGACCGCGTGGACGCCGCGATGAAAAAGCTTGAGGCTGTGCGGTACGAGAGCGGGGCCGAGCTTGTAGCCTGGCTGCGTGAAAAAGTAGACGGCATGGCCTTTGAGGAGATCGTCAGAATACTGATGCTAGACGGAATAGATATAGCGGAGGGGCTGCGGCATTCAGGGTCGATGGAGCTTTTCACAGGCATTCTGGGCAGCTTTTACAGCCTGATAGACTTTAAAACCGCAAAGCTGGAAAAAAGCCTTGCAAGCGGCTCGGTCCGCGACGTCACGGTGGAGGCCCACGCCCTAAAAGGCACCGCCGCGTTGGTGGGGGCCTTTGATATCTCCGAAGGCTTTGGCCGTCTGGAACGCTACGGGCGGGAGGAACGCACGGGAAGCGCCGGACGCGCTTAAAAAGCTGCAAAGCCTGAAGGCGCTGCTGCAACCCTTTGGAGAGCCGTCTGAGCGCGCAAGGCGCGCGGCCTCTAAAGAGGAACTGCTGGGTTTGCTAAAGACCTTGGAGGACGCCGTAGGTAATTTTGACATGAATCTCGCGGACGAGACCATGCGCCGGCTGAATGAATACAGCTTTCCCGCGCAGTGCGCAACACAGATAGAACTGCTTAAAACTTATATGGCGGACGTCGCCATGGAGGAAGTGCTCGAACTTGCGAAATCACTGCGGCGGGCCCTTGAAGAACTGCCGGAGGACGGTACATCAGCAAAGGAGGCGGACTAAATGGAGAAGAAGCTCATGGTTGTTACCGAGGTTAAAAATTTTCTCATGGTGTCTATCGTGAACCATCTGGAAAAGGCGTCCTTTCAGACCACGCTGGTAAACGCGGACACAGACGCCATAAACGGGGTGCGGGACAGCGTGGGCGCTATTTTAATACACGCGGACGACAAGCTGGTGGAGCAGCATCAGGCGCTGTATTTTATAAAGGACAAGGCGACGATGGACAATATCCCCATCTTTGCCATAGGAACGCCCGAGGAGCTTGACGGGATAAAATCGGTGATCCCGCAGGAAATGCTCCGTCAGGAGTTCCCGCGCCCGCTGACCTGCCATGTCAGCGTTATAGTCGAGGCTATCGACAGCTATGTAAGGCAGAATATCCTGCAAAAAAAGATACTGGTGGTGGATGATTCCGGCCCCATGCTCCGCACGGTCAAGGGCTGGCTGGAAGCTAAATACAGCGTCTTTCTCGCAAATTCCGGCGCGATGGCTATCAAGTATCTGGCCCTAAACCGGCCCGATCTTATACTGCTTGACTACGAAATGCCGGTAGCCGACGGCAGGCAGGTGCTGGAGATGATACGCGCCGAGCCTGAATTCGCCGAGATACCGGTAGTCTTCCTCACCAAAAAAGGCGACCCTGAAAGCATTATGAATGTAAAAGAGCTTCATCCGGAGGGGTATCTGCTAAAATCCCTGACGCCGGCACAGATAATCAAGGCGGTGGATGAGTTCTTTGACAAGAGAAAAGCCCTTTTGTAAGTTATTTAACAACGGAGGTGCGCATATGACGCCTGAGCGAAAACGGCAGATCATCATGCTGGTGGACGACAACCAGGCAAACCTGAATATCGGAAAAAATATATTAAAATCCTCGTACGAGGTCTATGCCCTGCCGTCGGCGGAGCGGCTGTTCAAGTTCCTGGAGACAGTTACGCCAGATTTGATCCTTCTGGATGTCTCTATGCCCGGCATGAGCGGCTTTGACGTCATCCGGCTCTTAAAAGCCGACCCCAGACACGCGGGCGTCCCCGTAGTTTTTGTCACGGCCATGAGCGATGAGACCGACGAATTGGAGGGACTCGCTCTGGGCGCGGTGGATTATGTCGCCAAGCCTTTTTCTGCCGCAATTCTTTTAAAAAGAATCGAAAACCATTTGCTGCTGGAAAAGCAAAAGGCCGAGCTCAAAAAGCTAAACGACAATCTTATTGGCATGGTTCGGGAGAAGACGGCGCAGGTCTCGGGCCTGCAAAATTCTATAATCAATATCATCGCCGAATTTATTGAGTTTCGTGACATGGACACGGGCGGGCATATCGGCCGCACGCAAAAATACATGGAGCTGCTTATAAACCGGATGATCGAGGACGGCGTCTACACCGACGAGATACTCTCGTGGGAGGACATGGACTATGTCGTCCCCTCAACGCAGCTGCACGACCTTGGCAAGATATTTATAAGCGACGCTATTTTGCACAAGCCCGGTAAGCTCACACCCGAAGAATTTGAACTCATGAAGACGCATACCGACAGAGGCGTAGAAGCGTTGAGGCGGCTTGAAAAGAGCGTGGAGGCAAAGACCTTTTTGCGCTATGCCGAAACCGTGGCCGGAACGCATCACGAACGATGGGACGGAGGCGGTTATCCCATGGGCCTGAGCGGGCCGGTCATCCCTCTGCTGGGGCGGCTTATGGCGATAGCCGACGTCTACGACGCGCTGACCTCGGCGCGGCCTTACAAATCCCCCATTCCCGCCGTGGAAGCCGCGAGAATCATCCTTGAAGGCGCGGGTACGGCTTTTGACCCCGCGCTCGTGCGGGTGTTCGAAAGCATAGCGGACGAATTTGCCGTCGTCTGTTTTGCCTCTTTACAGATTCCGAAGGTTAATATATAATTGGAAATATTAACATGCTGAGAGGAGGCCGGGCGGCCATAGATGAGACCGCCCAATGTATATGAGCGAGGTTATTCTTGGCAGGACAGGCCTGCGCTCCCCAAAAGACGCCTTTGGCGCGCTGCCTATGCAGCGCATTCCAAAGCCCGACGCCGTAAGGCTTGTTCGCAGGGCGGCCGAGTGCGGCTTTACGTTTTTCGACACGGCCCGTGGCTACACCGACAGCGAGGAAAAGCTGGGCGAAGCCTTTGGCGGACGGTGGGAAGGCATAACGCTGGCCACCAAGACCCCCAGCAAGGACGTGGCGGGCTTTTGGCAGGACATAAACGCCAGCCTTTCGGCGCTTCGCAGGGAATACGCGGACATACTGCAGTTTCACAACCCAAAAACGCTGCCGCTCCCCGGCGACGGCTCAGGCATGTACGAAGCCATGCTTGAGGCAAAGGACAAAGGGCTAATCAAACATATCGGAATAAGCAGCCACCGGCACGACGTAGCCTTTGCGGCCGTGAACAGCGGCCTTTATGAGACGCTGCAGTTCCCGTTTTCTTATCTCAGCGATGAGCGCGACATTGAGCTTGTGCGCCTCTGCAAGGAAAAACAGGTGGGCTTCATCTCCATGAAGGCGCTTTCTGGCGGGCTTCTCACAAACGCCGCCGCCGCCCGCGCCTGGCAGGACATGTTCGACAACGCGTTGCCTATCTGGGGTATACAGCGCGAAAGAGAGCTTGACGATTTTCTCGCGATGGCAAAGTCTCCCCCGCGCTTCGAGGGCGAGCTCAAAGATCTGGCCGAGCGCGACCGCGAGGAGCTTAAGGGCGAGTTCTGCCGCGCGTGCGGATATTGCATGCCCTGCCCCGCGGGAATTCAAATAAACGATTGCGCGCGCCTTTCAACCATGATTCGCCGTCTGCCCCCGCAGCGCTTCCTAACCGAAGAAAATCAGGCGCGTATGTTCCGCATAAAGGACTGCGTCCTCTGCGGGAGCTGTAAAGAAAAATGTCCCTACGGACTCGACGTTCCGGAGCTCTTGCGCCGCTCCCTGCAGGACTTTGAAGAAATTCTGGCGGGCAAGCCGCTTTGATCTTTTGTCAGACCATGTAGGGGCGAACTGTGTTCGCCCGCATAACCACGGGCAATTACAAATCGCCCCTACTATCACAACAAAAGCACCCGCGTATCCGGTTTGATTGGATTCGCGGGTGTTTGTATGTATATTTTCTAAACTAAACCTTTTGCGTAAGGGGGTCTTTTCCTTTAAAGACATCGACCAGCTCCTCCTCGGAGAGCGTGGGCGCATAGTGGAAGCCCTGCTGGTAGTCCGCGCCGAACTGCTTTAAAAGATCCACCTGGTTTTGGGTCTCGACGCCTTCGGCGATTATCTTGAGCCCCAGGTTTTTCGCCAGATGTATCAAGCCTTCGGCCAAAGCCGCGCCGCTCGGATCGTTGTCCATCTGCCAGCAAGCCTTCGGCCAAAGCCGCGCCGCTCGGATCGTTGTCCATCTGCCAGCTGAGCATGCGTCCGAGCTTAATTGCCTCGACCGGTTGGTTTAGAATTTCGGCGACTCCGGCTCCAAAATCGTTCGACACCATACCAATGCCTAAATCGGCAAGCTCGTCCATGCGTCCGTGTGAAACCGTAAACCCGCTGTACGAAACATTTTGCGAAACCTCAAAGGCCAGTGTGTTCTCAGGAATGCCATACTCCTCTATAGCGTCGCGCACTTCGTCCACAAAGCGCTCCTGCAAAAACTGTGCGGGTGCGATCGGCACCGTAATATTTGCGAATTCAATCCCCGCGGCCGTCAACCGGGAGATCAGCTCGCAGGCCTTGCGGATAGCGTAACGGCTTATCTTATATATCTGCCCGGTCTGCTCCGCTATGGGGATAAGCTCCGAAAGCTGGATCCTGCCAAATTCCGGGCTGATTAAGTACATGTAGCTGTCGGCGCTGTCAAAACGGTTGCTTTCGTTGTGGAAAGACGGGCGGTAACGCATTTCTATAAGGTCTTTTTCCACCGCGTCGGGGATAAGCCTCGCGATAGAATTACGCCTGTAGAGCTTTTGCTTTAGCTTGTCGTCAAAGAAGCAGTAACGGTTCGGACCCAGGCTTGAGGACTCTGTTATGGCGTAGTCAAGCTGCTCGAGCATTTCGTCCGCGTTGGTTGCGTGGCCGGGGTAATACTCCGCGGCAAGATTAACCGAACACATGCAGTCAAAATCGTTTATAGGCCACGCGCGCTCAAAGCGCTCGGCAATATCGTTTAAAAGAGACATGACCGTGGAGGCGCTTACTTTTTCAAGAATAACTATGAATTCGACTCCCGTCGTCCTGTAGACGTCCGCGTCCTTGAGCTCGCAGAGGAATCGGGCAATCTTGCGCAGGAACATCTCGCCGAACGCAAACCCAAAGGTTTCGTTAAACTCTTTAAAGTTCTCAAGGTGCAGCTTGATTACCGCGCCCTTGCTCTTAGAACCGGGCCCGAGCAGCTCTTTAAGCTTCTCGATACAGGGCTCCGGCCTTGGAAAGCTAAAATAATAATCCAGCTTTTCCATAGTTTCCGCGCCGGAAATCTTCATTCGTAAAACCCCTCTCACGCTTATTTTGTATCATAAACACGAAATGTCTTGGTCCGCACGGCCATTTTTGGCCCGCCGTGGTACTGCTTATTATACTACAACCTTTTGGGATATGCAAGCGGAGCTTTGCTAAAAACTTCCTGCAAATATGGTACAGGGGGTATTTAAATACCCCCTGTAAAACCCACAGGTTTGTTCCGGTTTATCCTTCGGGTTGTGCAGCGGGCGGGACGGCGGCCGTCACGGTGCCGGAGCCGCCAATGTTGTAGAAAAGATCCGCTATCGGCGAGCCGCGCGAGAGCAGAAGGGTCTTGTCGCTGCCGCTGAGAGAGGCCTTGGCTGCGTCAAGCGAACGTACGAACGAGTAGAATTCGGCCCGCTCGGCCGAGTCGAAAGCCTCGGCTAAAATGCGCATATATTCGGCCTCGCCCTCGGCGATAGTACGCTCGGCCTCGGCCTGGGCTGTGGACAGCTGTATCGAGACGTTCCTGTCGGTCTCGTTTCGTATCTTCGTGGCCTCGGAGTCGCCCTCCGCCTCGTGCTGGGCGGCAATGTTGTTGCGCTCGCTTATCATGCGCTCGTACACCGCCTGCTTGTTGTCATCCGGCAGATCAAGGTGCTTGGTCTCAATAGCCACGAGCGCCAGGCCGTAGCCGTCAAGGCTGCCGCCTATATTGTCGAATATGCTCTGCGCCAGCGTGTCGCGGCCGGAGATTATATCCGCCTGCGCCATGCTGCTTATCACGTTTTTCATGGAATTGTAGACGGTCGCGCCAATCCTCGCTTCCGCGCTTGTTATGCTGCCCTCTACCGCCTGTATGAACAGCTGCGGATCTGTGACGCGCCAGAGCACAAAGCTGTCTGTCACCATGTTTTTCTTATCCATGGTGATAACGTCCGAGATCGGCAGGTCATACAGCAGAATATCCTTAGGGATAGATCTCACGGTTTGGATAACCGGCAGCTTAAAGCTCAGGCCCGGCTGGTATGTGATATTGACTATCCTGCCGAACTGCTGGATAACTTTATACTCGTTGGGGTTTGTCACCACAAAGCTGCCGCTGGCGGCGATAACCGCGACAACAAGTAATACCGCCAGCGCAACCGCCAGCCGCACGCCCTTAAAACCCTTGCCGGGACCTTTTTTCACTTCATGTACCCCGTTCTGGGAGTATTCCCCGCCATTTCCGGGGTTTCCGTATATGTTGTCCTTCGCGCTCATTCCGCAACTCCTCCCCCGCTCTGATTAAAGGGTTCCAGCGGCAGCAGCCTGTTGGTCTCGCCCTCCGCGTCGTCTATGATCACCTTAAGACCGGGCAGTATCTGCTCCATGGCTTCAAAGTACATCCTCTGCCTTGTAATGGCGGGGTAGCGCACGTACTCGTTGTACATGGCGTCAAACCGCGCCACCTGGCCCTTGGCCTCGTTGATACGGCCCTCTTTTTGCGCCTCGGCCTCTTTCATGATGGCGTCCACCTGCGCGAGCGCCGCGGGCTCCTGCTCGCTGCGGTATTTGTTGGCGTTGTTGACGGCGGTCTCCTTGCCCTGCATGGCGTTCTCCACCGCCTTAAAGGCCTCAAGCACCTCGGTCGTGGGCGGCTCGGCGTCCTGTATGGTGAGGTTTATTATCTGCAGGCCAATATCCTCCTGCTCCAGCCTTGTCATGAGCTTGTCTCTGATTTCGGCCTGGATTTCGCTTTTTCCTGTGGTAATCACGCTGTCCACGGGGTAGAGCCCGATTGTGTCCCGTATATAAGACAACGCCATCATTTTAAGTACGGACACCGGATTGCGCGACGCGAAGATATACTTTACAGGGTCGCTCACCCTGTATTCCAAAAAGAAGTCGACGTTTACGAAGTTGTAGTCCGAGGTTATCATGAGCGACTCGGTCTCTATACTTTCCCCTGTAGCAAGGTCGTAGCCGATCGCCATTCCGTTAATAGTCATTGGAACGATGTGCCGCTCCTGTATAAACGGGATCTTAAAGTGCAGCCCCGGCTCGCTGACCGTAGTTGGCGAGCCCAGCGTCACAAGGACCGCCTGCTCCTGCTCGCCTATTGAATACACCGAAAGATACGCCAGCATCGCCAGTATAAGCACCAGCACCACAAGCTTAAGCGAGTTGATCGTTCGTTTTAAAACTTTATCGTTCACGCAAAGCCTCCTTAAAAATTCTGCAGGGTATTTTGTTCGCTTCAAAGTATACCATAAATATCATTTAAAAGAAATGTATTTACAATTAACATTTCATTTCAATGAACACATAGAAACCAATCCGCGTAAAAACTGGACAAACGTCCCTGTTCGTTGTATAATGTATGGAGTTATTTAAAAAACAGGCGTTTTTGTTCATCAAACATCTTTTCGGAGGAACTGTATGAAGTGTTTTTTCAGGGCGGCGGCCCTATTGCTCGCGGCCGTAATTTTTTGCGTAGGTCTGGCCGGTTGCGGCGGCGACCACACCTGGGCCTTTGAGAGCGGCGGCGTGAGGCTTCCCACCGGACTTTATATCCTTTACGAAATTGCTGCGCTGGACACCGCCGGCAACCAGTACGTTGAGTCCAGGCTCGCGGCGGACCCCGCGTTTGTGACCCCCATGCCCTCGGAGCTTCTAAAGGAACAGCTTGACGGCGTTCCGATACCGGATTTCATCGCCGGCGAGGCCCTTCAAAAAGCCCGTGAGTACTACGCGGCCAAGAGCCAATTTGAGCAGCGCGGTCTGACCTTTACAGAAACCGATCTTTCAATCACTGAATCCGCCACCAGCTCCGAGTACGCCGCAAACGAAGCGTTCTATGTGGCTAACGGCATCAGCGAAAGCTCAGTGCTGGAGTTTTATATGGACTCCACACGCCGCAACCGTCTTTTTAACGAGGTTTACGGCTTAGGCGGCGAGCGTGAGGTTCCGGAAGAGGACCTCAAGGCGCGGCTTGCTGAACAGTATTACCTCGTCAACATGCTGCCCATATACAGGCCTACCCCGACCGGAGAGGACGACACTGAAGCACAGCAGGAGCTGCAAGAGGTCGAGGAATTCTCTCAAAGGGCGCTAAAGGAGCGGCTCTTGTCAAGCCGGACCCTGAAACTATGCGCTTTATTCTTGCTGAAGCCGACCGCGCGGTCTACGGGGACAATCTGCTTGACACTATAATCGCGACCCCGGTCGGGGAAGTCGCTATCGCCGAGGACCCGAACTTTTATCTTGTCTTTGAGCGCCGTGACATTCTCGCCGACGCAACCGCTTTCGACACCTACAAAAGCACCTTGCTCACGGAAATGCAGGGTGAAGAATTCGAGCAATTGCTCGCGGAATGGGGGGCCGGCATAGAGCTTATGCAAAACACCCCCGTGCTTGAGCGCTACGGAGTCACAAAGCTTGATCTGGACATGCAAATGTCCGCTTGATAACAAATTAAAATTTATGGCGAAAGGATGTACTGTTAATGCATGAAGTAATCGGCAAAATATCAGAGATAGGCATCGTTCCGGTCATCGCGCTCAGCGACGTTGAAAAAGCCGTGCCGCTTGCGAACGCCCTCAAGGCCGGCGGTGTGCCCGTGGCGGAGATTACGTTTCGCACGGCTCAGGGAGAAGAATCAATCCGCCGCGTAGCCAAGGAGGTCCCCGACATTTTGCTTGGCGCCGGTACCGTCACCACTGTGGAGCAGGTGGACCGAGCCATTGACGCCGGAGCCAAGTTTATCGTGAGCCCTGGCCTTAACGCAAAGGTAGTCTCCCACTGCCTCAATAAAGGCATCCCCATCACTCCCGGCTGCTCCAGCCCCTCCGACATAGAGCTGGCAATAGAGCTTGGGCTGGAGGTCATAAAGTTCTTCCCCGCCGAGCAGGCGGGCGGGCTCGACTTTATCAAGGCCGTTGCCGCCCCCTATACAAATGTCAAATTCATGCCAACCGGCGGCATAAACGCCGGAAATATCGTAAAGTATCTCTCGTTTGAAAAAATCCTTGCCTGCGGCGGTTCCTGGATGGTCGCGGCCCCCCTTGTAAACGAAGGCCGGTTTGACGAGGTCACCCGTCTTTGCCAAGAGGCGGTAAAGGCCGTGATGGGCTTCGAGATAGCCCACGTAGGCATAAACGCCGCCAACGAGCAGGAGGCCCTGCAGGTAGCCGAGCTGTTTTCGCTAGCTTTCGGGTTTGAGGTCAAGCCGGGCAATTCCTCTATCTTCGCTGCGGCGGATATTGAGGTCATGAAGACCCCATACCTTGGTAAACTGGGACATATCGCAATAAAGACGAATTCTTTCAGGCGCGCCAAGGCAAGGCTTCAAAGCCTGGGCTTCACCTTCAACGAGGGCAGCGCAAAGTCCGACGCAAAGGGCAATCCTATCTCCGCGTATCTTGATAAAGAATTTGGCGGCTTCGCCGTGCATCTGCTGCAAAAGAAATAGTATTCGTGCACATGTTTAGGTTGCCGGCATTGTTTAGTATATAAAACATCTGGAGGGAATTAAAAATGTCTAAAGTCGTGACATTCGGCGAAATCATGCTCAGACTGGCCCCGGAGGGCTATTACAGGTTCGTGCAGGCGGAAAGCTTCGGCGCGACCTACGGCGGCGGCGAAGCCAATGTGGCGGTGTCGCTCGCGAATTACGGCCTTGACGCGGCGTTCGTGACGAAGCTGCCCAAGCACGACATCGGCCAGGCAGCCGTTAACTGCCTGCGCCGCTACGGGGTGGACGTCTCGCGCATAACCCGCGGCGGTCCCCGCGTAGGAATTTACTTTTTGGAAAAGGGCGCGAGCCAGCGCGCCTCAAAGGTCATCTACGACCGCGCGGGTTCGTCTATCGCCACCGCTTCCACGGAGGATTTTGACTGGAACGCGATATTCGAAGGCGTTAGCTGGTTCCACTTCACAGGGATTACTCCCGCTCTGGGCGACAACGTGGCCGCAATCTGCGAAGCCGCCTGCAAGGCCGCCAAGGCCAGGGACATCACGATAAGCTGCGACCTCAACTACCGCAAGAACCTTTGGACCCGCGACAAAGCCGGAGAGGTCATGGCCAAGCTTTGCGAATATGTAGACGTCTGCATAGCCAACGAGGAGGACGCGGGCGACGTCTTCGGCATAAAGGCCGCGAACACAGACATCACCGGCGGCAAGCTCTCTCACGACGGCTACAAGAGCGTCGCGAAGCAGCTCGCGGACAGGTTTGGCTTTAAAAAGGTTGCGATTACCCTGCGCGAGTCTATCTCCGCCAATGACAACAACTGGGCCGCTATGCTGTTTGACGGCGCGGAGTACTATTTCTCCAAGAAATACCCCGTACATATCGTCGACCGCGTGGGCGGCGGAGACAGCTTCGGCGCCGGGCTCATCTACGCCTCGCTCGAAAACATGGCTCCGCAGGCGGCGCTTGAGTTTGCCGTTGCGGCAAGCGCGCTCAAGCACACTATTGAAGGCGACCTCAACCATGTGAGCGTTGACGAGGCCCAAAAGCTCGCCGGCGGCGACGGCAGCGGCAGGGTGCAGAGATAACCGGCTTGAAGCTGGATACATTACGCTCCGTGCGTTGTTTAATGCGCATGCTTTTTTCCCGAATTATAACAATATATAAACCCGGCCTCCAAAATTTTGAGAGGCCGGATTTAACTATTTCTGGTTTTCGTTTGCGAAGTCGCGGGCGTATTCCACGCTTTCGTCGCTCAAGATCGGCACGCCGTTCTCCCTGCGCTCAGGCAGAACAGACATGTTGAACGCGTTTAAGGGCAGGGCGCCCTTTCCGGCGTTTGTTCGGTCAGCGCGGCTGTCCCTGTTCTTTTTGTTCATAACAGTCCTCCCAAAGCCAGTTGGCTTTGAGATTATTTTAACCGCTCAGGCCCTGCGTATTCACAAGCTCAAAGTCCACCTGCCCCAGCGAGACGTCTGCCTTGACAGCGCGTACGCGCACTCTGTCGCCCAGGCTAAGATTACCTTTGCCGTTCGTATCCACCAACTTTATTCCGCCGTCAAACTGCCAGCCCGGACCCAGATTCTGCGCGCGAACAAGCCCTTCTACAGTATTTGGAAGGCGAACATAGCAGCCGAAATGCGTCACAGAGGAAACAACCGCGTCGTATTCCTCCCCGATATGCGAAAGCATGTACTCCGCCTTGTATGCGTCAACACAGTCCCGCTCGGCGGACATCGCCGCAAGCTCCCGCTCACTCGAACGCCGTGCGGACTCCGCCGCGAACGCCGTGTACTTTTTGTCCATGCCCTCATGGCTCGCTCCCGAGATAAAGGCCGACAAAATGCGATGGATACTCAGGTCAGGGTACCTGCGGATAGGCGACGTAAAGTGCGCGTAGTCGTCGAGCGCGAGTCCGTAGTGTCCGGAATTTCTCTCGCTGTATTTGGCCTTTGCCATGCCGCGCAGCACAAGTGAGTTCACGATGTCCTCAAGCCGCGTTGTGCGCGCGTTTTCCAGTATATTGATTATAGTTTCGGCGCTTACGGTTTCCCCCGGCTTCGGCCGCTTGAATTTAAGGCCGAGCCTGTTAAGCGTCTCAAAAAGCAGCGCGAGCTTATCCGGCGCGGGCTTGTCGTGCACGCGGAACACAAAAGGCAGCCGCTCTTTAACGGCGAGCCGCGCCGCCGCCTCATTGGCCACGAGCATAAAGTCCTCTATCATCATCTCGGCCGCGCCCCGTTCGCGCGGCAGGATACCCACCGCAACGCCGTTTTCGTCCAGCACCAGCTTACACTCCGAGGACTCGAAATCCACGCCGCCGCGGTTTTTGCGGTTTGCCGTAAGCTTTTCGGCCAGCGGGGTCATCAGACCAAGCATGTCTTTTACTTCGGCGTATTTTGTAAGCAGCTCCGGCGTTTCCCGCCCCGCCAGCAGTTCGTTTATCTCCGAATAAACACCCTGCACCCGCGAGCGTATCACAGTTTTGACAAAGCGGTAGCCCGCAATCTTCGCGTCAGCGCCCAGAGTGACCAAGACGGAAAACGCAAGCCTGTCCTCATTGGGGTTTAGCGAACAAATGCCGTTGCTTAACTCCTTTGGCAGCATGGGTACGACAGAATCCGCGTAGTAGACCGAGGTCCCGCGAAAGAACGCCTCGCTGTCAAGCGGCGTCTTCTGCGTAACATAATGGCTTACGTCCGCGATATGCACGCCCAGCTCCCAGCCTTCGCCGAGCTTTTTAAGGCTTATGGCGTCGTCAATGTCCTTGGTGTCCGCGCCGTCTATCGTGAAGATAATCTCATCACGCAAATCCAGCCGCCGCAGAAGCTCCTTTGGATGTATCCCCGCGCCGGCAAGAGCCTGCGCCTGCTCCAGCGCGTCTTCGGGGAACACGGCGGTTATCTCCCCCGCCGCGAGTATCGCCTCGCAGCAGACCCTGGCGCTTTCGGCCGCGCCGAAACTCGACACCAGCTCGGCCAGATGCTCGCCGTGCCGCTTCCCCCGCGTGACGACGCGCGCCAGTATTTTGTCCCCCGGCTTTGCGCCCAAAAGCTCTTTTTCTGTTTTTGCGGCAAGCTTGATCGGGAATCTCACAAAGCTGTCGGGCACTACCGCATACCCTCCGTACCCGTCATTTTCCAGCCTGCCGATAAACCTCGCGTCGGCTTCCTGGGTGATTTTTATCACCTCTGCCTCGTAAAGCCGGCCGCCGTCAGGCCCGCCGCGCACGCCCGGCTTTTGCCTTACGAGCACCGAGTCCCCCGGCATTGCGCCCATGAGCTTGCTGCCCGCGACAAACAGGTCGCGCCCGTCTCCGTCCTCTAAGAGCCGCGCAAAACCAAAGGTAGACGAAACCTTTACAATCTCAGCCGGAACGCCCGGCTGCCGCGCGTCTTTTTTCTTCTTTAACCCCGGCTGTTTTCTGCTTGGTTTCGCCGCCTTGCGTTTATGCTTGTGACCGGCCATGCCGTCGCCCTCCCCGTTCTTGTGTGCATCTATTATTATACGTAGGCGGCGGCACGAATACAAGGGGCTTTACGTAAAGTTTAAAATGGGTTATAATACTGATTAGTTTTTAAAGAACATTTGGGAATAAGGAGCAAATATGACTTTAGAGAAGCGTAAAGGACCGCTGTGTATCATCGTCGCGTCTATTTTCTGGAGTTTTGGCGGGTTGTGCATCAAGCTGGTGCCTTGGGGAGCGTTGAGCATTATCGGCTTGCGGTCGCTTTTGGCGGCGGCTGTGTTCGTGATATTCCGCAGAAGCGTTAAGATCGATTTTAGCCGCGGAAATGTTCTGGCGGCGATCTGCCTTTCTCTGACGATTATATTCTTTGTCGTCGCCAACAAGATGACCACGGCGGCGGCGGCGATCTTGCTGCAATTTTCCGCGCCGGTCTTCATAATACTAATAAACCTGGTCTGCTACAAGACAAAGCCAAAGGCCAGCGAGGCGACGGCGGTGCTTGTTACCATACTTGGCATGCTGCTGTTTTTTGCCGACCAGCTTGAACCCGGCGGCCTTGTGGGAAACCTTGTGGCAATATTGTCTGGGCTTTCTTTCGCGGGGGTGTTTATCTGTAACCGCCGCGCCGATGTGGACCCGCAGCAGGCAATGCTGCTGGGCTTTCTTATCAACGCGGTGATAGGCCTGCCTTTCGTGCCCTTTCAGGCCACCGCCGACCCTGTGGCCTGGGGCGCCGTGATTTTCATGGGCGTGTTCCAGGTTGGGATGGCGTATGTGTTTTTCTCCGCGGGGATAAAATCCACCCCGGCGCTTCTGGCCTGTCTTATCACCGCTCTTGAACCCGTGCTCAACCCCGTGTGGGTGGCGCTGTTCGCAAACGAGACGCCCGGCCCTTTCGCCCTGGCCGGCGGCTGCGTTATCGTCGTGACTGTGCTTGTCTTTAATATCTGGACGGAAAAGCAATCCACGTAAACTCCGGCATGCAGCAGCCCCCGGCCGACAGAAAGGAGAATCCCGTGAAGCTTTTTAAGACGCTGTGTTTTATTTTGGTATTGCCGCTGCTGCTTTCCGGCTGCGGCCTGACCGGGCCGGTCCCCGCCGCGCCTGAGTCTTCGGAGTCAAGCCTCGCAGGATCTTCAGTTTCCTCTCCGGCGTCCGCGCGGGAACCGGAACCCGGACCAGCAGAGGCATCCGCGCCGGAATCTGAAGAACCTGCCGCGGAGCTTCCACAAAAGCCCGAAGGCGTCTCCCAGGTCTTTTTAAGGCGGGACACAGACGGGACAGACGGCGGCTTTGCCGGGCTTATCTCTCTTATGACTGCGAACGGCGAACCCTTTTACAAGACTGCCGAAGCGCCGCACGGACTTATAGGCGGCGACGACGTGGCGCTATTGTTCTATAACTGCCAGTGGTCGGAGCGCGGCGGCACGAACACCGACCTTATAAAAAGCGTCGCCCTGGCCGTGGCCGGGCATCCCGAAGGCTTTTCCGGCGAAATAATAGTTGCCGACAACGGTCAGGGCGACGGCAGCCTTGACCACCGCAACGCGAACTCACTTGACCGCGACCAATCCGTGCTGGACGTCGTAAACGAACTCAAGGCGAGCGGAATAAAAATAAGCGGCTACCTGTGGGACGACATCATGAATATATCGGTCGGCGAATTTTCAGACGGGGACGAAAACGACGGCTATGTGGTGGCCGGCACGGTGAGCGAATCCGCCCGCCTAGCGGTAAGCTACGCCAAGTTTACGACTGAATACGGCACAAAGGTCAGCTTTAAAAACGGTATCTGGGACGGTTCCGGCTATGACAGCGAGGCGCTGAAAGTCATCAACATGCCGGTGCTAAAATCCCACGCCACTTATATGTGTACGGCGGCGGTAAAAAACTATATGGGCGCGCCGTCCCTCAATCTCAGCGCGGCGGCGGGAGGCAGCCCGCACAACAGCGTGGGCCTTGGCGGCATGGGCGAGATGATGGCCAAGACCCGCAGACCTGTGCTCAACGTGCTGGATATGATCCACATAGGCTCGCGCAGCGGCCCGAGAGTCAGCTACAATGACGCGACCGAAAGAAACATGATCGCCGCCTCCACCGACCCGTTCGCACTTGACTACTGGGCCGTCAAGAATGTGTTACTGCCTGCGGCTGAGGAAGTCGGCAACCGGAATCTTTCCCGCATGAGTCCAGACTCCACAGAACCCGGCAGCTTCGGCTACTGGATGAACCTCTCGCTGGGTGAACTCCAAAAGGCCGGGTTCGACGATTTTGTGTTTGCGAAAGACAAGATTTTGCTGGTGGACTAATGGAAAACGTTCAAAATTTTGGCATTTTTCGATAATTGCGTTACAATAATCCCATGGGGCGTAAGCCCCGTAAGGCGTTGCCATAACGGCAGGCGGTTGGCCAAAACCCTCTAAGCTTGACTTTTTTGTCAACCGCAATGTGCCTCACGCCGGCTCACGCCGCGTTCCAGCCGTAAATTCTTATAAGCATCTGCTGCGTGTAATAGTACGCGCTGGCGGGGAAATTCCGCAGGTTTGCGGTATTAGAGGCGACAAGGTAATCCACCGTGTCGCCGTTTTTGTCTTTCATGACGTCTGTGATTATAACCGTGTGGCGCCAATCACCGTCAATTCCCAAATGTATGATATCCCCGACCTCGCCGCTGTAATAGGGCGCGTCCGCGTGCGCCACCATCCCGTAGCCGCTGTTGTTTTGAACATACGCCAAAAATTCCCCCACCCCGGACCACGCGGGGGCCCTGCCGCTGGCCGAAAAACTCCCGTTGGGCGTGTCCCCGTACCATTTCCACTGGGCTGGCGCAAAGTGATCCATGGGAATACCCCCGGCGTAAAGCGCCTGCGAGGTGAAGTTCTGGCAGTTGCCGCCGTAACGGTCGTAGCTGGGCCAGTTGTCGTTACGGTCGCCCGAAAAGCGCTCGGCGTATGCCGCCGCGGCCTCGCGGTCGTATTCCATGCCGTAAGAGGGGCTTGCGGCCTTGCCCTGCGTCTTGCGCCTGGCGACGTCATTTTTCGCGTCTTGCAGCAGCTCGCGCACGCGGCCCGACATATTGACGTTGCTCACCGGCGCTGCGGGCTGCTGTGATCCGGGCTGCCAACGGCCGGCTCCCCTCACCAGCCGGTTGAGGCTGCCGCCCTGCCTGTGCGAGAGCAGTCTCCAGCCCCTTGTAGTCTGTTTTATCTCAAACGTGTGCATGACGTCATAGGACCGCGAGCTTGTTCCGGGATACGCCCTGAAGCTCTGTGAGCTTTCCTCTGACGCCCTTATATTAAGCGCGCCGTCGTCTTCCTCCGTCACTGTCGTGACTGTCAGCGTAAATGTATACCCGCTGAGCGAAAGGTCGGTCTGTTGCAGCTTGCGTATCCCGCACAGCGCGGTGATAAGCTGAAAGTCGTTTTCCGCGTTTGCCTGCGACTGCGTGTCCGCCGCAAACAGCAAAGAATGGTTTATCGGCGTCAGCCGCGCCAGAGATGTAAAATAGTTGCTCATATAGTCCAGTACAAGCTTCTCCTGTTCGCTGTTAAGCTTGGCCTGTTTACTGTCAAAATCTTCGGAGTAGACCACGCTTCCGCTCCCCGCCTTATCGACGCGAGTGGCGGTGGTCAGCGGCGCTATATATGCAAGCGGCGCTGTATCGTCGTCTTCGGGCGCTTCGCCGCTTTGCTCCAAGAGAACGCTCTGCGCGCTCACGGGGCTTTCTTTTGTGCCAATATGAACAGGGTCATTTATCGCCGCCGCAAAAACAGTCTGGCGCGGCAATTCTCCTGAGAAAAAAGCCGTGCCAAGCACAGACAAACAAACCACGGTTAGTATAATTTTTCCAGAATTTATTTCCACCACTCCCCATTCGGGGTAATTTATGGGTTTATTATAGCGTGAAAATATGTCGCAATTATGAATTGATAAAGGAGTTTCCAAGTATTCGCGGATTGTAAAACGCCTGTTTTAAGCTAAGCGTTGAGTCTTCCCGTTTTTTTGCCTGCCTTAGCCTGTTTTTTTGTAAAGTACATGCACAATAGAGCCGGCGCGGCATATACTGGCTCGTGGGGGTGTTTGTATGTATACGTTGATGATAATGTTCGCGCTTTCAAATCTTCTTTATTTTGCGCTGCACGTCACTTCCGGCGGCTCTTTTCCGAAGCCGCTTTCTCCCAAAGAAGAACGCGACTGCCTTGAGAAAATACGCGACGGCGACCGCAACGCGAAAAATGAATTGATTGAACACAACCTCCGGCTTGTGGCGCATATCATAAAACGCTATTACTCCGGTATGAAAGAACAGGAAGATCTAATATCTATCGGTACGATCGGCCTTATCAAGGCAGCCTCCACCTACGATTATGAAAAGGGTACCCGCTTTGCTACATATGCTTCAAGATGTATTGAGAATGCTATATGTCAATCGTAGACAAATTATCGCCACTACAGTTCAATCGTAATTCGCACAGGCGACTCACCCTGTTGATTCCTGACGCGAATACGACGTACCGCCGCTACAATATACACCCTCTGCAGATGGGGGGAGCCAAAGTCTACAACCACAAATATCCTGCCCATATAGATTTAGTATACCATGTTGACTCCGACAGTGCAATCCATGATAAGGTCAGGTTCGCCCGTATGAGTGCTAAGCTGACACAAAAAGCACTGGCCGATCTTTTAGGGATAGACCGAATTACATTGAACCGTCTCGAATGCGGACAAGTATCGGACGAAAACATGAAGACGACTATTCTCGTCCAAATAGCTGAAATATGCGGATTGGAAAAGAATTTCTGTTGTGATGCTTATCACTCTTTCCTCATCGAGTATTCTGAACGACTGACTGCATTTAGGGCGAAATATAACATTCAACAACGTGAGTTAGCAGAATTGTTGGGCACTTCTACGAATACCATAAAGAGATGGGAAAGCGGACGTAGTAAGATGAGTAAGGATAATTACTACAAATTTATTGATCTCACCAATGGTTATTCTTTGCAGCTTGATGAGTATCATGAATTCTTATCAGCGGGTCCAGCTATGATAATCAGACAATTCCGGGAAGAAAAAGGCCTTACGCAAGCCAGATTGGCTAAGAGCCTTGGACTTGCGCAACCTACCATCAATTCTTGGGAACAGAACAGGACGAAGCCAACCCGAGACAACTTTTTACTGTTATCTAAAGCGTTTAAGGGAGAAATTGGTGATTAACTATGCTTCTGAATCAAACGGTCTAACAACTCTATTTTCTTTTCGGTTGGGATATTGGAGGTTTTGAGTACCCGTGATACTACTCCTATGTAAAACTGTGTATAGGCGGCAGATATCTGCTCATTAGTTTTCTCCCCCACATACTTAACATTAACCTTATATTTAGTGACATGAGTTCCCACGTTAAGCACCTCCTATGCTATCTCCTATATATGGTAATTGTAATTTGTCCTATTCCCAAAACCAGCAAGAAAAGAGTACCTCCCTCGACGCCTGCAGCGAACAGGCCACAGCCGCGTTCCCGCGGTCTCCCCGCATTCTGATGCCGGGCCGCCCCTTGACTTGACGTTAGCCAGGCGGATGTATCGTGCCCCATGGGGTCTCGGCGAACGCGGGTGCCACCCGCGTTTATGTGCTCATGGCTCCGGGTGTGAGCCGGAGGGATAGCCGCTCGCCAAATGGGGGTCGTATCGAGTTAGGCTGTGCAATTTTCAAGGTGCGTTTTGGATGCCTTCAACTGGTAAAATGACTGAAAAGAGCGAAAATCTTTCACTCCCCAAAAATTATTTTGAAAAAATAGAGGGCCATCGCACTTGAAGCCGATGGCCCTCTATCTCTATCTCTCCTTGTCCGGGTCGAAATTTGGGATGACCATGATGAGACGCATCATTATGTACTGACGCAGATCCTCGTCGAGTACGCCGTCAACTCTGCTTCGGCTGTTAATCAGTGGCATATACCGTGCCAAGACCGCCTCTACAGCGTGGGGATTGCCGGCTACTGCCGCCCGAAGGACTTCAGAAAAAGGTCTACTTTCCATAACGCCCACCTTCTTCCATCAGTTGATCCCGCATTGCCTTGAGAGTTCGGTGCTTTTGAAGATACACATATTCGATGGAGCAGCCTAATCTATCAGCTGTTTCCTGCGCGGTGAGTCCCTCCACAAAAATGAGCGTGAGCATTTTCCGGCGAAGCATATTGAGATTGGAAAACGCTGCAGACAGCTTTTCTTCCTCAATATCAAATTCATCCTTACCGGAGGGCATGGGGTCTTCGTAGCTGAGTTCAGCTTCGCGGTTTTGGTCTATTGGGGACTCGTGGCTGCGGTATTTCTGTGCCCGGGAATATTCCTTTTTTGCATTGTCGACAACTTTCTCAGTCCAAACGGTAAACCTCCCCAACAGGCCGGGGTCGTCATCTTCGACAATAAACCGGGGTGAGATGTTCAAGTTTGCTTCCTCCTTGCCATGCCACCCCGGCAGGCCAGAAGGTTATACCAAACGACATGTCAAGATGACATGCGTATTTATAGTTTTTGTGATGTCGAAGCCATGAAGTCCAGATAAATAACGCATTTATGGCATGGCGATCACCTCCTTCGCGTTGACAGATAAAAGGGCTGCCTCGTAATGAACCATCATCACAGGGCAGCCCTTTTGAAAAGTAACCAATATATGAAAATGCAGCTACTTGTTTGTAAGCAGCTGCATTGAAATGTTTATTTTTTGTCTTTTGAAATTGTCGTCGTCGGTATACCATAACAACGGCCAATCTCATGATCCGCCGCCAAATAGCGGCGACGGGTTACAAGCGGTCTAGTCTCCTTTCCATTGAAAAATCATCAAAAATCCTTCAATACATGAGCTATTGCCTTGGCCAACTCCATGTGCATCAGCTTCTTTTTGGGGTCAAATCTGTCGATAACAGCATCTAGCTCTTGATATATGTAATCCCATCGGTTTTTCAAGTCGCCGGACACCAAACGATCTACGCCTACATTCAAGGCATTCGCAATCGCTACCACTGTTTCCAAACTCGGCTTACTTTGTGTGGTCTCAATCTGTCCAATGAAGCGATCTGACTTTCCTATCATTTCGGCGAGGGCTGCTTGCGTCAATTCAGCCGCTTTCCTGTGCTTTCGGATATTTTGGCCCAATGCGGTGTAGTCTAATTCCATAAATTCACTCCCTCTTGTCTATAATAAACCTCGGACCAATATTTCTACAGGAAGCACAAGCGGTATATCACATAGCATAAATTCTATTGCAGAAATATTTTATGGATTCTTCGGAAACGAAATAAAGCCCCCTGTCAATGACAGGAGGCTTTATGGTGCCATCTTAGAGAATAGTTCGGCACTATCAGCATACTATCTAAACATTCGGGTGCATCACCGTAGGTTTGGAACAGGAACTAATAGTCTCATAAAAAGTAGTATAGATTCATGTGGCTTAGATCAAACGCGGAAATTTGAAGCACACTATTCCCGAGCGGGTGGCGAACAAATTCACTTTTCTTCCCCGACCTCACGATCTGTAAACCTGTCCCGAACCTGTTTCAGCATATCCAGCATAAACTCCTGCTGGTTTGGAGAAAGGTCGTCAATAAACAGGTGTGATCGATCTGCGAAGCCGAGTATAAAATCAACCGACGCATTATAAATCACTGCCAGCCGCTTAAGCGTCTCAATAGAAGGCGCGGTGGTATTGCGCTCATAGGCGCTCACGGTAGCCTTATTCACACCAAGCTTATTTGCCACATCTGACTGGGATAGACGACGCTTTTTTCGCAACTCTGCGAGCCTTTGACCAAAATCATATACGCTATCGCTACCATGCATATCCAAGCATACACCTCCTGAAACAAGTGTACACTCTTTCTGTCGCTTAATCCTTGTTATAGTTCGGCATATAATATCAAATATTACAAGACAATACGTTGGTTATACAAATACGAAGCCCCTTGGCTGGCAAGGGGCTTCTCGTATAGCGTCACTGAGAAAAAAGGTCAAGGTGGTTGAGCATCGCTACTACATCCGGCTGAATAGGTTCTATCGGCCCCTCTTCGTCGGCTGTTTTCTGCGCGACAAATGTCATGCCGGACATTCTCTCCTCCAGAATAGCTGTTACCATGGCTTTTATTTGCTCTGGGGTGACGGTAGAATTAACAATGATTTTGAGCTTCTGTTTACTGGATAGCGCTTCCGGATGCGACGAAAGGTATTCGGTGATGGCCAAGATCACAAACTCGCTTTTGCGGTTGCCAAGGCTTTCGAGAAAATCGCCCGCCTGAACCTTCTCTGCGGTCTCGGCGCCCCATTGCAATGAAAACCGGTATTTGTCATGGGTTCTCACTGAGGGCTCCATTCGCGGTGTTTTTTTGCAGCTGGGCTGTGGCGAGCATTCCATAACCAATGGCATTGGCTTTTGGGTCGAGGATAAAATCCGCTTTTACCACCATCGTGGAATTTTCAAGGTATTTTTTGAACAGAGCAGCGCCGCCACCAATAAAAATGACCGGGTTGGAGCGCAAATCGACCTGCAGTTCACGCAATTTATCCAAAATCATGTCTGAATGCCGTCCGGCGGCTTCCCGGATAGTTGTTTTCACATCCTCTGGCAGGATGGTTTCTGTGCCCTGTATGACCGCGGAAATATGGTCCTCCTCAATTTTCATGTCGTGTAACGCGCTCACCTTGCCGATGATATCGTTGTTCATGGTGATGACACCAAGTTCCAGGCTGCGGCAGAACTGCAAATCGGGCTTACCGCTACGCAGGAGAAGTACATCGGTTGTGTATCCGCCGATATCTACGATAAACATACGAGACGTCCCAATCAGAAGCCGGCTCTGAGGTACTACAGCTGCGTATGCCTGCGGATAGACGAAAACACGGCGAATCGTAAGGCAGATGGGGGTGTTGTTGTAAACAAACTTCACTCCCGTCCTTTTGAAATAGCCCGCAAATTTTTCTCTCAGCGCACTGTAGTGCTCAGGCGGCAGACCGACAGCGAGGTCTATGTCCACGATGGGCGGCATATCGCCCATGGAACTCAGTTCCCGGCCGATGGCGAAAAGGGATAAAATGAAATACCGGAGATCCTTTGTTTTGTCCCGCATGTAGGAGATGCGGGAACCTGTGAGTGTCCAGAACTTTCCCTCGTACTCGATGACATGCTCCGCCAGCGGAGGGCGCACCGAGTATTCCGAAAGACCTGCAATAAAGCAGTCGTTCTGTGTCTTTACAGCGTAGTTGCCGTGGTCGATTGCAAACAGCATGATTGACTCCTCCTAATAATAAATTCCGATATATTACACGGGACAGCAAACGTATTTGCAACTTAAAAACGTATTAACACAAAAAAACGCACAAAAAAAGGGCGGCTATGCCGCCCAGAGAGCTAAAGGATGGTTGCTTAAACTACCCGACGCGCTGCTATGAACTCATCTATGTCAGCAACTATATACCTCTCTCCAAAGGTGTGGAGCACATCGTAGAATGAACCAATATAGTCGAGCACGCCGTATTCTTTGAACAGTCGGAAAGCGTCATTCCCCTTTAACTGATGTTCGCTCTTGTACCGTTCAAGGCAAAAAACCTTAAACTGTGCTATATCGCTCATGGCAATCCCCCCGTCAATATTCAGGCAGTACAAGCTGCCCAGTCTCCGATTCATTGCCCCACAGCTCAAACAGCTTGGGAACACTATAATGCCATACCTTTGTTTCCTCTCGCTCCAGAGCCGCATATAGCTGTGAGGAATACAGCTTCTCCATGGCTGAATCTTCATCAAGCCCGGAGCCGCCGATTATTTTTCCGACAAGTGCGGCGGAAATCGTCTGCAAAACAATCTCAAACTGGTTCGAGTCCATTTTTTATGCGCCCCCTAACTTTTCAAATCCGGAATAGTGACAATGTTCCAATGATTTTTCAGTGTGAAATAGAATCTGGTCAAACAAATCCTCTGTCTTCAGGCGCTTGATCGCCTCTTCTTTACTGTAAACGCCGTTCTCATAGAGTTGAACCACGGCATAGACCTTGTCGTCGGCAACCGGCCCCAATACGATATCATAGGGCTGAGAGATTCCACTTCCCATACGGTTGGCACAGACAAAATCAAGCCAATTGCCATCAGGCGCACCAAATCTCAATATTAGGAGACGTCGCTCAGCCGCTTCCAAATCAAACTCATACTTGGATATCAATTGATCCTTGGGTTCACGACGGCTGGCCACACGCTGAGCCCATCTGACCGCTTGGCTTCTATTGGACGTGGTATAAAAGCCAACACCGAAATCAAGCATCCGCTCGCTTTGCAGTATTTCGGGTCGCTCAACAATAACATTGCTGCCATGGAAGATCGTCATTTTCCCATCTCCAATACCTTGTTCATCAGCACGAGCTCTTTTTTGATGCCTTTAAGCAGGTTTTCAATGCCTTTGCGTCGTTCGATCCGCTCCCGCAATTCGTTTATCGCAGATTCATCGTTTCCGGCATATGCACTTACAACCTTGCCACCATCGCGATAGGTAAGATAATAATATACCCTGCCTTTACGCTCCTTGCTCTGCACCGAGCCTTTTGGCAGAACCGAAAGCTGTTTTTCGTAAGCTTCACACAAGGCGGACATCCTGATTATTTCTTTTTGTGTTGTAGCCATAAAATAGCTCATAACAACCCCTTCTCTATTATGCCCAATAAAATTGAATATGTCAATAATGTGTTGGGCAAAGAAATCAGGCAGGCGCGGATTTCCCGGCCTGCCTTTCATCTGAGGTGTTATTCCGCAAGGATGTTGCCCAAACAGTATTTCCAGATATAATCATCCAAGCCGTTATAATTAGGATCCCACAGATAGGTTCCAAACCGTAAATCCATGCGTCCCAGCAAAGCAACAAGAGCTGCGTACCCATTCTGAACATGTGGGTTTTTCAAGTAATCCATATCAAAGGCTGTCATTATGCGTGTAACACCCAGTTCAAGAAGTTCCTGCAAGGCTTTCTCTAAATGGGTGAGTGCATTGACTCCAGGGACCGCTAATACAGTCTGCCCGGTGAGCTGATGCACAATATCAGCTTTCAGCGGCCCTTCGATGAGCAGGATGCGCTCCCTGACCGGACCGGAAAGATGAGACCAGCTTTCAGCGCCACAACCGCAAGTTCCGCCCTTGATATCCGCGCTGGCGGTCCACCTGAATTTGCCCCTGCTTGTATCATCGCGGCGAACCTGCAATCCTTGAATACGCCCGAACACATCACGCACAGGGATCATGATACCGCGTTTTTGTTGAATAAAGGTCCAGATTCCGTTGCTGTTCTTATAGAATCCGGGTACGCCCTCCAGCTGGAGCCCGGATTCTATCAGGCCAGCTGGAGCCCGGATTCTATCAGGCGCTTGGCAATCACCGGCCCGCCGATCATCGGTGTTGTTTTATAATCCTTCGCCGTAATGATGCGCTCGGGCAGGCCACGCCCTATCAGGTTTTCTTTGTGATCCGGCGCAAGAGAAAGGACTGACAGTAAGGAATTATATACCGCATGGCGGGTTTCAATGCCGGCTATCGGCGACTCCTCAATTGCTGGTTGCGTCGGCTTGAAGAGTTTAGCTGATTGGTTTCTTAATGTTGCTGGAGCGTCCCGTCTGAGGATGCGGTTCAATTCGTCCCTGACCTTATCACGCGGGATACCGGAATAGAAAGCGTACAGGTCGAAAATTCCGCCATTCCAACCGCAACGAGCACAACGGAAGACGTTTTTCACAAAGTTGATGTTGAGGTGTTTTTCGTTCCTCTTGCTCGGATCATCGCATTGCGGGCAGTGTACATAGTAATCTCGCTTGCCTCGCGGAGGGTCCGGCAGCGGCAGAAACCCCATGATATCCGCCATTTTGATTGTACCCATGACGCCTCCTTCTGGATTATCAGAATATAGAAACTAAGTTGTCGCTTAACTGCGCATTAAAGCCATATTGGCGTATCATCAGGCTTGTTTGCGAAATTATCGGATGTTATCCAAGCGGGTGCTTCTCCACCGAACATGCGCCTGACATCACCAACAGAAAATCCGAGAACGCCGCCGCTCTGTTGCACGGCTACGTCAAAGCCCGCACGAATGCAACTTGTAATCTGCTCATAAAGTCGCCCGGTATATCTCTCTTCTCTTCTGCTCCAGTGGGAGTATTTATCAAAGAAGTCATCGACGTCATCGCACAAACAACACTCATCACCGTTCCCGTCCCAATCGGTATAGCTCGGCCAATCATTTTGATAGTCTCGCCACCAGAAATAATCCGCGAGTTCCTCTTGGATCTTCTTTTGGCGCTCCGGCGTTGCTGTGCAATAGACTGTTCTGCCCATTCTGGCGGCAAAATCTTTCCAATGCTCGTATTGCTCCTGAGTCATGCTGCTAATCCCCTTTCTGAAGCCCCCGGACGGCATAAAGCTGTCCGGGGCAGCCTCTGTATCATGCCATTGCCAGCGCGTGATCGCATATCAGCTTGGCGGCTTCGCTCAAAGAAGGATCGCCCTTAAACTTATTGGCAACCCAGACGAGGGCGTTGGGGTCAAGGAGTGAGTATCATCTCGCCCAATGTCTTCTCTTTATATTTGGTGATAGGGCAAAGCAATTTCTTTGCTCTCTCCAATGGATTCTCTTCCGGCTTTTCTTCTGGTTCCTCTGGTGAGGGGTCCTTCTCAGGCAAGGTGTCATCACCTGGTAACGGTGCTGCCGCACCGGATACACTGGGATATTCAGAACCCGCGTCTTCAGTACCTATCGTTGGAGCATCCGTGCGCTCCAGTTCCTGTACGGCGGGATCGTCAAAGCTCTCCCCGGCTGCGTGGAACTGCAGGCCGAATCCGGCGTTGCGGAGCGCAATGCCAAGAGCCGCAGTTTGAGCCCACTCCCGCGGGCTGACCGTCGGCTTATCGGGCATATACCCTCTTGATGCCGAAGCCTCTGCCAAAAAGCAATCGGGGGGATCCATATAGTGCTTATACACCCGTGCGGACGCCACAAAGCAGTCTTTTGCAGGAGAGACGGTGATAGTGAAGCGACCTTCAGGGTATTTGAGCCGGAACCATGCGACCTGCGCCATGACAGGCAGGCGTAACCGCGTTTCACGGGTATTCATATCGGTATATTCTACAGCAAGAGTTGTCGGATCAAAGCCTTCAACTGCGTTGATCGTGCTTATCATGGTCAATGCGGCCAGTTTTTCACTGTTGCTCATTTTGGATGGCCTCCTTTTTCACTTCAAAATAAGATTGCCGGAACTGTATCCAAACCGGGATCACGGTCTGGATAACACCGGAAATCAACTTACGGTAACACTCCGAGTCCTTTCCCGGCGCAAAGCTCGAAAACTTCCTGCGATAGTCCTGTATCACATTAAGCAGGTTGCCGTGAGCGGTGTCGCGCTGCTTTTGCTCTTTCTCGGTATTGCTGGTGGAATAACGCCGCTCTTGCGTCAGGCTTTGAAAATAGGCGTCTACCATAAGGTAGTGCCAATACAGTTGTTTCGCGTCCGAGCTCACCGGCGCTGTTTTGACGAACATCTGGCAGGTCTCCAGGACAGCAAGCCTATACAGCCGTTCCTGCTGCCGCCATACCTCCTCAGGAGCTACAGTATCAGCAACTAAATTACCGTCAAAGCGATTTTTGCTGTACGTATAGCTTTCAAGCAATGTGGCCATTTCAGCTTCTCCTCTCAGTAGTTTGCCGCTGGTGCGATATTGCTGTCAATAATTCTTGCGGCAAGCATGGTGCCACGTTTTTCTCCGATGGCCCTGCGTTTCGTTCTGTCGCTGTTTCTGTCATCAGTGCTGTGGATTGCAGTGCGTAGAGCTTTACGCTCACCTACGATGATGACTCGCTGTTTCGCGCGGGTAATTGCAGTGTAAATCAGCGGGCGCATGAGCATGCCGTAGTGTTCGGTCTGGATGTTGACTATAACAGATCGGTACTCACCTCCCTGTGATTTATGGATGGTGCAGGCATAGGCCAGTTCCAGCAGAGGAAGATCCTGCGGCTCATACTCAGCAATACGGCCATCTCCGTAATCAACCTTGGCTACAGTTTCAGTGCCGTTTTTTTCGATTTCGGTAAGATACCCGATATCGCCGTTGCTGACGTTTCTTGTATTTTTAATCTGCATAACTTTGTCGCCCTTGCGGAACATACGCTGACCGTAGGATATTTGTGATTTGCCGGGTGCAGGCGGGTTGATTTTTTCGCGCAACCGGGCATTGAGCGCGTAGACGCCGGTTTCTGTCTTTTCCCGGAATGGAGTAAGCAGGGCCACGTTATCAACCCCTACCCGGCTTATCTCTGCCAGATAAAGCCTCTCGATGATGCCTGCGGACTGTTCAAATGTAGGTGACTCGTAAAATACAAAATCATCACCGACATCCAGTTCAGCGTCATTGTGCCGGATTCGCCTTGCGTTGGTGGCGATAAGGCTGCCGCTGTCCTGCCTGAAAACGTGGTCAAGTTTGACAATGGGAATTTTTCCGCTCTCAATGAGTTCACTGAGTACCGCGCCCGGGCCTACAGATGGGAGTTGATCGGCGTCGCCGATAAGGATCAATTGGCAATCCGCCGACAATGCCTTCAGCAAGTGCCGGGCTATATAGATATCCAGCATCGACACCTCATCAACTATCACAAGATCCGCATTCAAATCTTCCGGTTCATCGCACTCGTTTTCATCCCCAGGCAACAAGCCGAGAGCCTTGTGGACAGTAGATGACGGATACCCGGTGCATTGCTCCATCCGGCGGGCGGCCCGGCCTGTTGGAGCGCAGCAGACAACCTTGCCATCCGGCCTTAGTTTACGGTAGATTTTGAGCAGGACGCTTTGGATCAGCGTTTTGCCTGTTCCGGGGCCACCGGAAATGATGCAGAGACGTGAGGCCAGTCCGCTTTTGACCGCGCGCCGCTGTTCCGGGGCGAGCTCAATACCCAGCTTCTGCTGTTCTTCATCAATAGCCATATCGAAGCTTTTACTTGTCGGTGCGCAGCTCTGCAAGATGAGCCGTTTTACCATATCGGCTACAGATTGCTCGGCTTGCGCTGTGGCGAGCCGGTAAGTGTGCCCATGATAGATAACCAGTTCATGTTTGCACAGCAACTTGTAGGCGAAGTTAGCGACCATCTCTTGCGTCAACCCGTCAGTGTCTATGATCTTGACACAGTTTTTGATTAACAACTGGTTTTCAAGGCACAGGTGTCCTCGCCCCTCTGCGACCTTCAGCGTGTGGATGATTCCGGCAGAAATCCTGTCCGCTGACAGCGGATCGAGCCCCATACTGCGGGCAAGAGAGTCAGCCTTCGGGAACTCTATACCTTGCTGCATATCGCAGAGACAGAAAGGGTTTGCCTTGATCATATCAAAAGCCGCTGCGCCATGAGCTTTATATATCTTGACTGCCCGGTCTGCTGAGACGCCGTGGGGAGCCAGCACAGCCACAATGTCACGGGCGCCCCGCGAAGCTAAGAAGGAGTCGCGGATGCGCGCCAGCTTTTTAGTTTCTATTCCGCGAATCTTTAGCAATTCTTCGGGACGGCACTCCAATACTGCAAGTGTTTGGTCTCCGAAAGCGTCATATATCGTCTCCGCGGTTTTTTTGTCGATGCCTTTTATCAGGCCGGAGGATAGATAGGCGATCATTCCAGCGCGGCCGGGTTGGATGATTTCCTGAAATCCCTCCATCTCGAATTGCATCCCGTATTTTCCCTTTGACCAATGCCCTGTAAGATCAAAGCGCAAATCTTTGACCATTGGAAGGTAGTACCCCACCACTTTGGCTTCCCGTACACGGTTTCCATGCGCATCAGGAAGCCAGCCGTGGATACTGTAAAGAGCAACCGTATAGCTCCCTGCCGCCGCTTTCTCCTCGGTATTTGGATAAATCAATTTTTGAAAGCTGCAAATCATCGCTTTTCATCCCTTCCTGCCGAGCCTTGCCACCCATGAGTAATCTTTGGTTTCAACTTCGCTGGGGGCAAAAAGCGCGGTGCCTTTCGCCTTTTCATAAGGTCCAAACCGGCGTGGATCCAAATACCCGGAATTTGTGAACCTATACACCGTGACGACATGCGCCGCATCATCATAAGCGACTTTGACATGTGATAATGAGGGCCCGTTGATAAAGCGCGTATCCAGCGGCAGATCCAGCGCGTCCCAGTCTTCGCGGGAAACAAGGACATCCTGTTCCCGGTAATGAAACACAACGAAATGATTGGAATCGGCTCCTTTGAATTCCACACCCTTATACGTCTTTTTCCACAGTAAATATTCCGTGTTGTCTTTGAACGCGATATTTTGTCCGTAATAACGATACACACAGCCATCGACTGGATTCTCTCTGTAGCTGATATACTGTTGCTCCCAGTTCTTTGTGGAGTAGCCGGGGTGCTTCTGCTCCGGGGCAATGTACTCCCAGACATTAACCTCCGCCTTGAAGTAGATACCTCCGGAACCATGCGCGGGGTCGTGATCAAACAACTCGAATAACTTCTCACGCTTACCGATATAAGTAAGCGTTGCGGCTTCCACAAATGCCTCCGGACCTCCGCCGGCCCAGAAATGCACACCATGCCAGTTATCTTCTTGAAAAACGAAAGGAATATGGGGAACAGCGTAAATCGCAAACCGCCCCGTTTCGGAATTGAAATCACGGATATGTGCATTGTGGCTGTATTTCCCGTACTCATCAGTATATTCGACAATATCACCAAGGCAGGGACAGTCCTCCCGTGTAGACTCTATGAGCTTGACAAAACGATTTACTCTATCCACATCACCCTGTTCAAGCTTGCGTTTATCCTCAAAGGCAGTGTTGAGTAACCTGAGCCGGTCCAACGTATACAAAACCATCTTCCTCTCCTGAAAAATGGCAGAGAGGGCAGCAAGCCCTCCCTGCGAAACCTCATATTCATGCGACATACACCGCGACCTTTACTTTGCGGCTACTGCTTGTTTTCAAAACCGCTTCGTAAACTTCGGGATGCTCTTTCTTGAGTAAATCGCTGTCCACGCGGCGCGAGGACTTCGTGATATATTCAACAACAAGCTTGTCAACTGCTGTCTTCAATATACCATGCTCATGCGCGCCCATAATTTCAGCGATTTTCACAGACAGGGCGGTAACCTCCTTTTCAAGTTCTCTTGAACGGCGCTCAGATTCGGTCTTAGCCGACTGGAGTTCAGCGATGCGCCGCAAGGCTCTTTCATATTTCCTGCCTAACTCTATCGTGGGCAATGTTGACATGCTGGCCCCGTATATCTCGGCCAAGGCCTTCATGGCAAGTTCCGGGTTGACGCCCGCCATAGTCGGCGGTTTTGACGCCCTCAATTGCCCAATGAATTCATCCAGTCTTTCAAATATCATCGTCTCTATGGCGAGGTCGCGGTGGATGCGGCGTATAGCCATATCTGCTTCGGGATTTGTCCCCCACATGCAGGCGAAATCAACAAAATCCCATTGCTTAACCGCCATATAGAACCGCCCCTGCAGTTCATAGTAATGAGGGATTGCGTCATCTGCCCAGTCCCCGGCCTTATGCCAGCTGGTTGTCTTACACTCCAAACCGCCAACACGGCCGCTTGGCTCACGGACGCCATAATCTACGTTCGCCAGCGCATATGGGTAGTAGGGGTGCTGATACAGCCCAGTGTCTTCCAAAACTTCGTTGCCTGACAGCTTGCCGTACCAGTGCGCAACAATGGGTTCCATAAGGTGTCCCATCTCTTTCTGGTAGGCATTTTCGTTATTGTCCTTTTTCAGAAGCCCCTTTTTGATCTGGTACAGTTCAAGAGGTGTACGCCAGGGACTTTCGCCAAAAACA
>QMCE01000208.1_pt1 | contig 36391 bp, 33 predicted proteins | sample 1821851 | NCBI WGS metagenome assembly QMCE01 (sample SAMN09453174, study PRJNA476694) | Termite gut metagenome, whole genome shotgun sequencing project. | isolation source: worker | host: Odontotermes sp. | place: South Africa:Pretoria | collected 2016-01-28 | reverse complement strand
GGGATCACCTCTTCCCATTCCGAACAGAGAAGTTAAGCCCAATCGCGCCGATGGTACTGCAGTAAAATGTGGGAGAGTAGGTCGCCGCCTCCTTAACCGCCCGAGAGAGCAATCTTTCGGGCGGTTTTTTTTATTGCTCCTGCTCACGGCGCCGCGCCGCCGCCACGACGTGCGACGATAACATCGGATCATATCCCAAAGCTTCGCTCTGTAGTACGTCGCTATTATCTCTTCAACCTGTTTTGCAGACCGATCCAAACAATTTTATATCTTTGCGGGAGGATGAAGAATATTCGAAGACAAAATTCAATATGGAAATATCGAAAGTAGTAGCCGCCGATCTTCAGGCGATAGTTGCCCTGCAGAACACGTTGTTATTGGATGAGTACGGAGCGAATGCAGGTAAAGGGTTTCTCGTATCTAGATTTACGACCGAAGATTACGGCCGGTTTGCCGGGGAGTACGAATATTTTTTCAAGGCTACCGAAAACGGGAGAATCGTAGGCGTGTTGATGGCCTATGAGAGTTCTGCTATTTCGCCCGGGGACACGACCAATTCCCTGCTGAAGTATGTGCTGAAAAAACAGTTCGTACTCATAAAGCAGATATTCGTCTCTCCCGATATGTCGAACAAAGGAGTTGCCACCATGCTGTACAAACATCTTTTCTCCGTCATTCCGGACGATAGGCCCGCCATTGCCGTCGTGGTGATGGAGCCGTTCAACAAGATCAGTTGCGAATTTCATAAAAGACGCGGTTTTTCGGAATTTTTGACGTTCACTCCCGACGCCGATCGCGATGGCAAAACACGGAAACGCTCCGCCTGGATACGACCCGCCCGTGACGATGCCAACTTCTACGACGACCTTCGGTTGATGAACGTACACGACGGTATGGACGACGTCGGGCAGACCATGTCGACACGCGTCTCCAATCTTGTCGATCTCTACCAGCACGAAGACAATCTGAACTGGACTAAAATAGGATTGCAATGCACGATACTGTTCGCGCTCGTGGCGGCGCTCGCCTATTTCTATGACAAAGAGCTACAGAAGGAGCTCTATCCCCTGCTACTGCTGGTCGGCGCGGGAGGAGTTATGATAAATGTCATGTTCCTTATGAAGATCAGAAGCGGGCTGGAGTATATGAGCACCTATAAAAAGAAAATAAGGGATTACGACCGCATACTTGCCTTCTTCTATCCGAAAGTGAGTGTCATTTTCGATGACGGAGCATTTATTTCGCGCCGGTCGATAACATCCAGGCTATTGTTGGTGCTCTCATGGACCGGGATCGTGCTGTGGACACTTTCGACGATCTGGATGTTGATGAAAAATCTGCTCTCCTGTTTCTGATGGTTTGGCGTGAGATGCCTCCGTCACGTCCCTCCATGCCAATAGCAACTCGGCTTCTCAACCTGACAAAGCACCCCGAAAGAGATCATCTTTCGGTGTGCTTTATTAGAGAGAGAGTGTACGATCAGATATCTATTTCACTGCCCGAATAGAAGTCGAGTATCTTGGTGGAGAAAAGATAGTCGTATTTGGCCTGCGTCTGATCCGAAAGGCTCGAAATGAGTTTTGTGTGTGCGTCGCTGTATTCATACACCGTTGCCTTGCCGCTTTCGTATCGCAATTCCATCGCGCGGAACGCCTCCTGAGAAGCGGTGAAGGCCCTTGTGGACGCTTCATAACGCGCTCCGGCGGCCAATGCCCGCTGATATGCCTGCTGTATCTCTTTGTAGAGCGCTTGTTTCACTCCTTCGAGCACAAGGGTTTGGTTCATCACGCCTACGCGAGCCATGCGAACATTGTTGCGGGTGGCGTTGCGGTTGAAGATGGGGATTCGCAAGGCAATTCTCACGTTCTCACTGCGCAGATTACGAATCTGTTCATTAAAACTCATCTGAGGTTTGTTCTGTCCGAAGGCATACTGATAGCCCGTACCCGCATCTGCGGAGAGAGTCAACGAAGGGTAAAAAGCACCTTGTGCGATCTTTACTCCCACCTCGGAACTTTCCAGACGCAGTTCCGCCTCGCGAACGACAGGCCGGGTTCCTACGGCCATTTCGTAGACGGCATCGGGAGAGCGCAGGCCTAAAAAAGTGTCGGGTGTGAACCTGTTTATATCGACATCCGCCACATCGAAGCCTGTCTCGTTTTCCAGATTGAGCGCCTGTGTCAGGTTCAGCAACGAAATTGCGAGTTCGTTGGCCGCGTTCACTTCGCTCATCTCGTTCTGGGCGAGTTGCGCCTCTATCTCATAGAGTTGCGAGCGGGCGACCTTGCCTTCCTCGACCAGCGCGGAGGTGTTCTCGACCTGCTTGCGTGTGAGTGCGGTCTGCTCGCGGTAGACGGCGAGTATCTCCTTCTTGAACAGCACGTCGAGATAATAACCCGCGACGCTCAACTCAAGACTCTGCTTTGCCCTTTCGAGTCCCTCGGCAGCGGCCTGAAGGTCTATCCGGTCCGCCTTAACCTGATTATTGATGCGGAATCCACTGAACAGAGTCATGCCCGTCGAAACCGATGCCGAGGTGTACGAGTCCCGGGTGTTGACAAATGTGTTGTCGACCTGGGATGTTACCCGTCCAAAACCGAAACTCTCTCCCATACTGGCTTCAAGGTTGGGTAACCGGCTGTTCTGCGTGGTGTTGAGCTCTATCTCGGCACGCTCCACGTCGAGCGCCGTCCGCCGTATCTCGACGTTGTTCTCTATCGCATAGTCGATGCACTGCCTCAGCGTCCACTTCTGCTGGGCTCCGGCAACCGACGTCACAAGAACGCCGATCGCTATCAAAATCAATCTTTTCATTCGTAATTACTTCTTTAGTGCGGTGCTTACATTTCCGCGTATCTTTTCGCCTACCGCAAGGCCCTCCTTAACCTCGATGGACATGCCGTTCGAAAGCCCCGTCTTTATTTCGTGGCGCTCGAAGGTCTGGGCCTTGGCGAGGGTGTCGACAAGTTTGTAAACGAAAGTCGAGTCGCCGGAGAAGGTGACGGTGCTTTCGGGCACGGTGACCACATCCTCCACCTTGGCCAGCACGATCTCGGCGTTGGCGCTGTATCCGGCGCGTATCTGAACGCTGTCGGGAATGGTGGCGGCGGCTTTGATCTCGAAAAGTATCGCGCCGTTCTGCTCGACGCCCTGCGGTGAGATGTACTCGAGGTTGGCATCGAAAGTCTGGTTCTCGACGGCGCCCACGGTCAACTTTACGTGCATCCCGGTGTGAACCCTTCCGACCTCGGTCTCGTCGACGTTGCCGATGAAAATAAGGTCGCTCATGTCGGCCACGGTGGCGATGGTGGTACCCTCGCTGAAGGTCGAAGCCTGCATCACCGAGTTGCCCACCTTGACGGGAATGTTGATTATCATACCCGTGATGGTCGAACGGATCTGGGTGTTGGCGATGTCGCTGGTGCTCTTGGAGGAGCCTTCGCGCACGATGTCGAGGTTGTCGCGCGAGTTCTGAAGCTCTTCGACGGCGCGGCGGTATTCGGCCTCGCTGGTCTCCATCTCCTCGCGCGAGATGACATCTTCGGCGAACAGTTTCACCTGCCTGTCATGCGCCGCACGGGTCGTTTCGAGAGCGATCTCGGCGAGGCGCACCCTCGATTCGGCGGAGTTGAGCTGGCTCATGTCGGGTATCACCTTCACGACGGCGATCACTTCGCCCTCCTTCACATAGTCGCCCGCCTCTTTGCGCAACTCCGAGATGATGCCCTGAATCTGGGGCTTGATCATGATCTCGTCTCTGGGGGATATTTTCCCCGTAGCCACGGAGGCGTTCTGTATGGTACCGGTGGTGGCTTCTACGATCTCGTATGTGACCTCGACGGGGCGCGACTTTGTCCACAGCCAGTAGAATGTGCCCAAAACGATCGCGGCAATGAGCACGATAAGGAAAATCCTGAAAAACTTTTTCATTGTTATATTTTTTAATTCGTAATTCGTAATTGTATCGTCTATTCGTCTCTGATCGCGTCTATCGCCTTGATGCCCAGAGCACGCCACGCGGGAAGAAGTCCCGCGGCCACACCGCTCAGCATCAACACCACCATCGCCGTCACCGCAAGTCCGAACGACACGATGGGTTCCGTGGAGACCGCGATCTCGACGACCCCGTTGGGTCCTTCGCCGCCCCCTCCGAAGTTAAAGAACCTGTCGACAAGCAACGATGCTCCCACTCCCGCAAGGAATCCCAATAGTCCCGCGATGGCCGTCAGCACGAAACTCTCAGACATGATCTGGAAGATTATGTTCCACGGCTTGGCTCCGAGGGCCCTGCGTACTCCGATCTCGCGCATTCGTTCCCGAACGGTGACGAGCATGATGTTCGAAATACCGATGATTCCCGAGAACAGGGCGCCGAGGCCCACGATCCACATCAGGATATTGATACCCATGAACAGGCCCTCGAACATCTTGGATATCTGCTCGACATTGAGCGTCCACAGGGCGTTCTTATCGGTGGGCGAGATGCTGTGGGCGGTGCGTATAATGTTTCCGACTTCGGTCTCGACCTCTGCGGCGGATACTCCTTTTTTAGCGGTGCAGGCGAGGAACCAGAAACCGTCGTCCCTCTGGAAGAGCTTTTGGTGGGTGGAGAACGGAAGGTAGACCAATTCGTCGGGCGAGCCCATGATCTGCATCGCGTTCGTACCGGCGGAGACCACTCCCACCACCTGAAAATAGATGCCGTTGAAACGTATGAATTGCCCTTCGGCCTCTTCGCCAGGTTCGAAAAGCGTCTCGTAAATCGTTTTGCCGATGACGCACACCTTGCGGTTTTCGTCGAGGTCGACCTCGTTGAGCATACGTCCTTCCACCAACCTGATGGCCTCTATCTTGAATTGCGCGGGATAGACTCCCATGCCTGTATACGAGCCGCTTTTAAGTCCCCGCACGGTGTTCTTGTCGCCGCTCCATTGCATAAGCACCGGTGCTATCTGATCGACCGAGCGCGCCTTTTGGCGTATCAGTTCAAGGTCGCGGTTGTCGAACTCCCAATAGCGACCCTTACGGTAGCCCATGTAGGGCTCGCTGGTACGGTTGGGCTGGAAGAAGACCGAGTTCATGGCGATGTCGCCTATCTGTCCCATTAAGCCCTGTTGGATCTTGTTTCCTATGGCCAACAGAAGGATCAGCATGAACAGGCCCCAGAATACCCCGAATCCCGTGGCAATACTGCGGAACTTGTTGCGCGCTATGGTCGCCCAAATCTCCTGAAAACTGTCTATGTCGAAAAATTTCATTCCATGAAATTTTTTAAATTACGAATTACGAGTTATGAGTTACGAATTTTGGCGTGCTTCGCACGTATAGATAAAACTCGTCTGCTATGATTCTGCGTAGCTGTTTCGTAATTCGTAACTCGTAATTCGTAATTAAATCAATCCGCTCTCATCGCCTCTATCGGCCGTATGCGGGTTGCCTTGAGCGAAGGTATCAGCCCGGCCACCACACCGCACGCAACGAGCAGCGCCAAAACCGCGAACACTATTCCCAACCCCACCGTGGGGTCTTTGAACGGCATTGAGCCTCCCTGCGAGGCTGCGGCGTCGAGTCCCCGGCTTATCAGTTCGGTAAGCCCGAGTCCGAACACGATGCCTATATATCCGGCGGCGGTGGTGATGAATATCGCCTCCATGATCACCGTCTTGATGATCGACCAGGGCGTTGCGCCTATCGCTTTGCGGATTCCGATCTCGCGCGTGCGCTCCTTGACGGTGACTATCATGATGTTGCCGACCCCCACGATCCCGGCCATGATGCAGGCGATGCCTATCACCCACAAGAATATGTTGATATATCCGAGTATCTTGAAGGTCTGAATGGCCTGTTTGGCGCTGTTCCACACATTGAGCGCCGACAGGTCGGTGGGGTCGAACCCGAGGTAAGGCCCCAATTTGGCACGGATCCGCTCGACCAAGGCGTCGGCTTGGGCTTCGGTCTCGATGCCTTTGACGGTGAAAGTTATCTGCCGTATGCCCCATCCGCGATCGAACAGTTGCTTGCCCGTCGACAGGGGGATGTATATCGGGGCCGAGAAACTCTGCGATTGCGGCCTGTCGTAGATGCCCACCACCTGGAACGCTATGCCGTCGGCAATGATGTATTTGCCGAGAGGTTCCTCTCCCTTGAAGAGCGTTTCGGCCGCCTGTTTGTTGAGAATGACCACTTTACGGCGCTCGATCATGTCGACCTCGTTGAGAAAGCGCCCGCTCGTGATGGTCATGTAGTTGATATGGAACATGTCGGGCGTACACGAGGTGATCTGCCACGTCCCGTACTCCTTGCCGTAAGCCACGCTTTGGGGACTGCGGCTCAGGTTGCCGGTTATGTATTCGACCTCGGGGAAGTGTGTGCGCACGAACTCGACGGTACGTTCGTCGAAACGGATCGCGCGGTCGGCACGATAGCCCTTGTAGGGCATCGAAGTCCAGCCGGGCCAGAGATTGACCGTGTTGATGGCCTGTCCTTCGAAGTTGCTCCTCATGCCGTTCAGCAGACCCTGGCCCGCTCCCAGCAGCACGATAAGCATGAAGATGCCCCACGCCACGGCAAATCCCGTGAGGAAGGTGCGCATCTTGTTGCGCTTCATCGTTTCGAGTATTTCACCCAGAATGTCGAACATGGCTTTAGAACTCGATAACGGGGTTTTCGTTGCGCTTGTCAGAGGCAATAACGCCGTCGCGTAGATAGATTATCCTGTCGGTGGCGTTGGCAACCGCCGCTTCGTGGGTGACGATTATCATTGTGATCCCCTCGGTGTGGTTCACTTCGCGCATGATCTCGACAACCTCGCGCGAGGTGGTGGTATCGAGGGCGCCGGTCGGCTCGTCGGCCAGAATGACGCTCGGACGCGAGATAAGGGCGCGCGCAATGGCGACTCTCTGCTTCTGTCCGCCGGAAAGTTCGTTGGGCAGGTGGTGGGCGTGTGTGGCAAGCCCCAGCTTTTCGAGGTATTCCATCGCCATGGCGTTGCGCTTGCGGCGCGGCACACCGTTATAGTAGAGCGGCAGGGCGACGTTCTCCATCGCGTTCTTGAACGAGATGAGGTTGAACGACTGGAAAATGAACCCCACCTTGTGGTTTCGCAGTTCGGCGGCCCGTGTCTCGCTCAGGCCCTTGACGAGAGTGCCGTCGAGTACATATTCGCCGGTGTCGTAGTTGTCGAGAATACCGATGACGTTCAGCAGGGTCGACTTTCCCGATCCCGACGCCCCCATTATCGAGAGGAACTCACCGGCGGCGACATCCATGTCGATACCTTTCAGGACGTGAAGTGCGTTTGGGCTGCCAAGATTATAGGTCTTGTTGAGGCCGCGAATTTTTATCATTATGCCGGTTCTTTTTTCGTTGGACGCTTCGATGGGTCGGAAAGTTACAAAACAATAACGAATTAATGCTACCTGTTGTAACAACGGTGCGTATCTTTTTTTCTTGTTTACCGGGGCAAAAATACATACAAAAATAATACTATGCAATACCTACATCTGTTTTTTACAAAATAAAATTCACTCGTTTTTTACAAAATAATCGCTACCTTCGCGCAGTATTGCCGCGGAAATGGTGCGCAAATTGTGCGCCAAATCGCCGGAAGTGAATTTTTTTTGGGGAGGCGGTGCAAGATTTCGGCGATTCGCGATTTATTATAGACGGTTAAACATTAAAAAATTAAAAGATATCATTATGAAAAAACTATCGGTAATTTCAGCAGCGGTGCTCGCCGCCCTCTCCATGACGGGGTGTAATACGAACAACGGAGGAACATACACAATTAATGCGGAAAGGATCGAAAAGTCGACGTGGCAAACCGTCGGCGGTTCTACCGTGATAACGGATTACACGTGGGATGAAACCAACGCCACGCAGACCGGCGAAGTTCAAAAGACCAACGGTCAGACCGACTACTCGATCGACGATTTCGAATCGAGTTTCGACTCGGCCGGTCGGGAGGTCAGCACCCGCATCCGCACCAGAAAGAATGAAGCAGGCGACGAGATCCGGGAAAAACTCGTTACCACCTATGGAGTAAGATACGGCAACCAGATGTTGGAGACCGAACACGAAGAATACCTGCTCGGATCGGGTGACGAGGAGACCCTCGTTCTGCGCAGGACGACCGAATGGAACGGCAACGGCCAACAGACAGAGGTTAAAGAGTACAGGGGAGAAGTGTTGACGCTCCATCAGAGGAACTTCGACTACGGATACAGTAACACCAGCTACACCTTCTTCGAAAAGGAAGAGGGCAAAGACGAGGTAAAGAAAGGTTTCAGATGGACAGATGCGCTGAGACGCAACTATGAGCGCTACGTTTTCGATGCTGACGGCGAAGATATCGTTTATGAAGAGAGAACCGATTACGAGATCGACGGAGACAAACTGACGATCGAATACACGATCACCGAATACGATACGGAAAACGAGGATGCCGATCCCGTCGTGACCAATGTCACCGACGAGTATATTATAATCGAGATTACGATTACATATTAAGCTTCCGCCGGGGGCGGGAAGTCAGGCATCCTGCCTGCCCGGATAAACCTCCAGGGCGCGGGCGAGCACTTCAAGGGCGGCAGAGATGTCGCCCTTGTTCAGTACATAGGCAATGCGAACCTCTTTGTCGCCGTGTCCGGGCTCGGTGTAGAAACCCGATCCGGGGGCCATCATCACAGTCGAAGGGGTCGTGTAGCCCGCGGGCGTGTGGCTGAACTCGGCGAGGATCCACTCGCAGAAACGGTCGGCATCGTCGACCGGCAGGCGCGCCATGGTGTAGAACGCTCCGCGCGGCACAGGCGAGAACACTCCCGGAATGCGGTTGAGACCCTCGATCAGAAGATCGCGGCGGGAGATGTATTCGTCGTAGATGGCGTTCATATAGCTTTTCGGCGCATCTACCGAGGCCGCGGCGACGATCTGCCCCAAAAGGGGCGGTGAAAGGCGGGACTGGGCTATCTTCATTGCGGAGGCGAGCACCCCTTTGTTGTGGGTGACGAGCATTCCTATGCGTATGCCGCATTCAGAATAGCGTTTCGACACACTGTCGACGAGTACCACGTTCTGCCGTATGTCGTCGAGTTCGAGCGCGGAAGTGTAGGGCTCGTCCGTGTAGCTGAATTCGCGGTAAACTTCGTCGGCGATGAGCCACAGGTCGTGTTTTTTCACTATCGCGGCTATCTGCTCCATCTCCCGGCGGTTGTAAAGATAGCCGGTGGGATTGTTGGGATTGCAGATCAACAGGGCGCGTGTGCGCGGGGTTATGTATTTTTCGATCTCGGCGATGGGAGGCAGAGCGAAACCGTTCTCTATCGAGGTCGGAACGCTCACCACCTTCACTTCGGTTTGCAGGGCGAAGGAGATGTAGTTGGCGTAGCCCGGCTCTGTCATAATGAGCTCGTCGCCCGGGTCGAGACAAGCCCTGAGCGCGAAGATTATCGCCTCGGAACCTCCCTCGGTGATGATCATCTCGTCCGGAGCCACCTCGAGGCCCTGACGGCGGTAATATTCCGTAAATTTCTGGCGCACCGGGAGCAAGCCGTCGCTCGGGGAGTATTCGAGGGTGGTCATGTCGATCTCTTTGAGCGCGGCAAGTCCCTCCTCGGGGGTCGGAATATCGGGCTGGCCGATGTTGAGATGATAGACCTTTACTCCGCGCGCTTTGGCCGCGTCGGCGAAGGGCACAAGTTTCCGGATGGGAGAGGCGGGAAGTTCCAGGCCTCTTTTCGAAATGCTCGGCATGATATTATAATTACGAGTTACGAGTTACGAATTACGAATGGAGTTATCGTTTTGCGTAGCATACTCGTAACTCGTAATTCGTAACTGGTAATTAAACATAGGTTTCAAGCAGTTGCCCGCTCCCCTCAAGGGTAACTTCGTCCTGATCCGCGGGAATAAGCGCCACCCCGTCGGCCTTCAGGGTCACCTCTCCGCCGGGAGTGGTGAGGCACACCTCGCCCGCCGTACAGATATAGATCGAGAACGAATCGCGCGCGGCAAGGGAGCGCTCGGTGCGTCCGGCCACATCGAGGGTGTTGGTGGTGAAATATTTCGACTCGACCAGCAGGGCCGCCTCTCCGGGCCCCGGACGCTGCGTGACGCGCCTTACGGGAGCTGTGAAGTCTATCACATCGAGCGCCAACTCTGTGTGCAACTCCCTCGACCGGCCGTCGGCGTCCACGCGGTTCCAGTCGAATATGCGGTATGTGATGTCGGAGGTTTGCTGCACTTCGGCCAGCGCTATCCCTTCGCCGATAGCGTGAACCGTACCGGCCGGAATGAAGAACGCATCGCCGGGCCGAACGGGAACTTCGTTCAGAAGCTCGCCTACGGAACCGTCGGCAACGGCGGCCACATAAGTTTCGCGCGTGACACCCTCCTTGAAACCGATGAACAGGCGTGCCCCGGGTTTCGCGGATAGAATGACCCACATTTCGGTCTTGCCGAAAGCGCCGTGGCGGGCGGCGGCCACCTCGTCCGTGGGATGTACCTGAACCGAGAGCCTGTCGCGGGCGTCGATGAACTTGATAAGCAACGGGAACTCCTCGCCGAAGCGGTCGAATATCTTGTCTCCCACCAGATCGCCCATGTAAACCTCCACGAGCTCGGCTAAGGAATTTCCCTTCAGAAACCCCTCTTTCACTACCGACACATCGCCCCGGACGGCCGATATCTCCCAACTTTCGCTACCCCAGATAAGCTCCTTGAGCCGGGGACGGAACTGCAACGGATAAAGCATGGTGCGAAGATAACAAATCTTCGCACAATTATTGCTATCTTCGCGGTATGATACGAAAGATTATCGATTTCCTGACCCATGGCGTGTGGCAAAAGGACGAGAAGGACTTCTCGGGCCGGAGTTGGTGGGCGGTCCGCCAACTGAGGATAATAATCTTCACGGCAAAGGGTTTCGGACGCCACGACACGTCGGTGCGCTCGGCGGCCCTCTCTTTCTTCACGATCATGTCGCTGGTACCGATCCTCGCCCTCGTGTTCGTTATATTCAAGGGATTCGGCATGGAGCAGGTGTTCAGCGACTATATGCACAACCTGTTCCCGACCTACAAACCCCTTGTCGACCAAATTGTAGTGTTCATCGGCAACCTTCTCGACCGTACGCGGGGCGGAGTGATGGCCGCGAGTGCGTTCTTCGTGCTTATCTGGGCCGTGATACAGGTTTTCGGCAACGTCGAGGGTGCTTTCAACAAGATATGGGAGGTGAAACGCTCGCGCTCGTTCACACGCCGCTTCACCGCCTACATGGCGCTCGTTATCATAGTTCCGATATTGTTGCTTGCGGCCAACAGCCTCTTCGTGGCCATGCGCCAGAGGGTGGAGCTTTTCACCGGCTCTCTCGGAGCCGAGATAGTGTTCTCCGTCCTCGGAGTGGTGTTGGTGGTGCTGATGTTCTCTGTCATATATTATGTGTTGCCCAACACGTCGGTCAAATACGGCAACGCCCTGAAGGCGGGCACCGTGGCGGGCGTAGGATTCAGTCTGTTCCAGATAGGATACGTTTTCCTGCAAGGCCACCTAAGCTCCTACAACGCCATCTACGGGACCTTCGCCGCGATCCCCCTGTTCCTTTTATGGTTGCAAATAAGCTGGCAGTTGTTGCTCTTCGGGGGCGAGTTGTCGTTCGCGATGCAGAACGTGCACGACTTCGTGGCCGAGCGCGGGGCCAAAAGTTTCAGCTACGACAACCGTTGCAAGATAATGATAGCCACGATGGTGATAGCGATTCGCAACTACCTCGACGGCGAAGGCCTCTCCTCCACCGAGGCGGTGGCCGAAGAGATAGGGGTTCCGGTACGAACAATTCGCGACGTGGCCGGAGAGTTGGAGGACGACGGCCTGTTGCTGTTCGTACTGAACGAGGAGACGGGAAAGGTCGACTCCATAGCTCCCGCGCGCGATCCCCGTTCGATGCGCTTTTTCGACGTCATAGCCGCCGTCACGGGACAGGGATGCGATTTGACGCGGCCCCACGAGACCGCCCTGATGGAACGTATCGACGAAATGTATCGAAAGGTGCAGGGCGATGTGCGCTCCTCTGAAGACAATATCTTACTGGTCGACCTGATATGATGAACATAGTCATCATAGGCGGCGGCGCCGTCGCGGAAGGTCTTGCGAGGGAGTTCGGAGAATCTCCGGACGTCCGCCTCGTTCAGCAATGGACACGGCGCGGGAACACTCCCGCGGAGCTCGCCCCGGCCGACCTATATATTCTGGCGGTAAGCGACGGAGCGGTGGCCGAAGTTTCGCGCTCGTTGCCTTTCGCACCGGGAAGCGTGGTGGCCCACACGGCCGGATGCGTCGCGATGGAAGAGCTGTCACCCGGGATAGTCCACCGCGGGGTTTTGTATCCGTTGCAGTCGTTCACCCGGGGCCGCAGACAGGCCGACTTCCGCCGCACTCCCTTTTTTATCGAAGGGGCGACTCTCCATGCGTTGAGGACGGTACGCGCGGCCGCCGAAGCGATCTCGGACAGCGTCACGGAAATGTCGTCCGACCGCCGAGCGCGCCTGCATCTGGCCGGAGCCTTCGCCAACAATTTTTCGAACGCCATGCTCTCCCTCGCGGAGATCGTAGCCGCCGATGCCGACGAGTCGTTCGACACCCTGCGGCCCATTGTGGCCGAGACCTTTGCGAAAGCCCTCTCGATGCCCTCTCCCCGCATGGCTCAGACCGGCGCGGCGCAAAGGGGCGACGGCACCATTCAGGCCCGCCACCTGGCCATCCTCGCCGATACCCATCCCGAACTTATCCGACCGTATGAAGATATAAGCGCCCTGATATGGAAAATTTCAAAGAAAAACTGACACGCGTCAAAGCCTTCGTCTTCGACGTCGACGGGGTTTTCACCGACGGAGGACTGGTACCGCTCGCCGACGGTGATTTCTACCGCGCCTACTACGCGCGCGACGGTTACGCCGTCACTTACGCCATTTCCGAGGGCTACAAAATATATATCCTCACCGGCGGCCGGGGCGAGATACTTGCGCGCCGTTTCTCCATGCTCAAAGTGACGGGCATTCGTTCCAACGTCGCCGACAAGTGCGCGGTGCTGCGTGATCTCGCCGAGAAGGAGGGTCTCGACCTCGCCGACGTTGTTTATGTGGGCGACGACATTCCCGACCTCGGCGTTATGCGAATGGTGGGCCTGCCGGTCTGTCCCGCCGACGCCGCCCATGAAATAGTCGAGGTGAGCGCCTACGTTTCGCAATATCCCGGCGGGCGGGGCTGCGTCCGCGACATCATAGAACAGGTGTTGAGAGCCCAGAACAAATGGCTCCGGCACACCGTCGGAATGCACACGATATAAAGTGAATTTTACGAATTCAGGGTTTTATCTATTGGGTTTATAATAGGGCTTTTCCCCTGAACTCGTAAAATCCGCTTTAACGGCTTTTTCAAAGCCGTCCCTTGTAACCTACCCCCTAAATCCCCCTTCTAAAGGGGGACTTTGCCAAACCATGAAGGTTTGGCGGAAAATGTTAAATTAATAATTAAGGTGGCGAAAAGAAACAGGAACCGCGATCGCGACGAGCAGTTCATGCCGTCGAGACTTCCCGCCCGGCCGGGGCAGCGTCTGGTGCAGGTGTATGTCGAAGGGTACGACGACGTTGCATTCTGGCGCGAGATATTCAACGAGTTCGAAAACGGAAAGGTCATCTTCGAGATATCCGTCCCGCCGCGGCCCGATCTGGCTAAGGGCAAGAGGGTAGTGATGGACATGATCCCCGACAGTTCGCCCCTGCTTTTGCTCTGCGTCGACAGCGATTTCGACTACGTTTTCAACGGCGCCACACCACAGTCGAAACTCGTGCTCTCTTCGCCATATCTTTTCCACACTTACGCCTACGCCACCGAAAACTACCTTTGCTGGGGTCCGGCTCTGCACACCGTGTGCACCAAGGCGACCAAGAACGACGTGCGGATTTTCGATTTCGAACTTTTCCTGAAAGAGTATTCGCGCATTATATATCCCGTGTTCGCATGGTACGCATGGTCGGCCAGCGCCGGCGACGAGCATATCTTCAAACTTATCGACTTCAAGAACACTGTCCGACTGAACTACCTGGAAGTAAGGGACAACGGCGCGAACACCCTTCAGTGGCTACAGGGTAATGTCGAACGCCGGGTCGCCTCTCTGCGCAGCCATTATCCCCAGCACGTCGAGAAGGTCGACCATTTCCTGAAGCAGATATGTTGCAGCGATCTGAACCCCGATAATACCTATATGTTCATGCACGGCCACACGCTTCTCGACAACGTGGTGATACCGATGTTGAACGCGGTGTGCGACAAACTCAAGCAGATGGCCGGCGACAGGATAATGACCTCGGCACAACGCGGAACCGCTTTTTCGAACGAGGTGAGCAACTACCGCAACGCCGTGTTGAATGTTCGCGATACATTGGTGTACAACGACATATATAAGGACTGCCCCCTCTATAAACGGCTCCACGACGACATCGCCGCCCTGCTCCGTAAGGAAGGGTTGCTTTGATAATTCGTGATTTCGAAAGGAATGAAAAAAAGCAAGACGATTGGTCTTGCTTTAGTGTCCCCCAAAAAATCTACGGTTCGATCATGGCTTTGTTGTTTTAGTGATTTATAGAGCTTTTCTTCCTGTCGCAATATCGGTACCAAGTTCTCTGAGATGCTGTGTAAATAGTTTTATCGACGGAAATTGCGGAATGCAATTTATTACCGGATCCAAAATAAAGTTTCGGTTGTCCGACGATATATTTTTGCCGAATTCACGCTCGATCATCCCTCTATCTCCTACGTTGTCCAACCATGCGGTAAATATAATCTCAAGCAAGTTTAAATAATTCGCCAAATGTGTCCTAAATTTCATTAAATTCGCTCCGGAGACCATTATTGTACCTTCTCGAATATCCAATTTCTCTCCCTCACAGTCCAAAAGATCGCAAAGAATATCTTTGTGGCGGGCATCGATTTCTATTGCGTCGTCATCCCATACCTTTGCCGACATTTCATTATTGAGAAAAGGCAACAGTTTTCTTATGAACCGGGCCTTTGTGCCACAATGTTCTATCCATAACTTCTGCAAATCGAGAACAACCATTCTACGTGATCTGTCGTGGTCTTTTTGTGTCTGTTTTCTCAACAGGATCAACTGCCAAAGCAGAACTAACGAAGACAAAAATGTTAGTATTATGACTAAATTGTCGAGCAGATAGTCTTTCATGATGCAAATATAGTAATTTTCTATTATCTCACCAACTCGCTGGGTTTTACGTCGAGGGCCTCGGCAATCTTGCAGAGGGTTTCGAAGAACATGCCTTTCGCCTTACCCGATTCTATATAACTTAAATTCGGTCTGTCGATATTCGCAATGTCGGCAAGGGCTTGAATGGACAATCCTTTGGCTATCCGAAGTTCTTTTATCCTTCTCCTAACATAATCCCATTCTTTCTGATAATCCATAGGCGTAGTAATAATACTACAAATGTCTTTCAATTACCTTGCCCTGCCCGTCGGATAGCTACGACGGGCGGTGACTCCGGAATTTCCCATCTTTGTCTGAGATTGGCGTAAAAAAGCAAAATAATGATAAAAATGGGCGCTCGAATAGTTAAATTCATCTCCTCGATCGCCCTGTTAATGGTCTGTAATACACTTAACGCACAGACTTTCGACACGGAGTTCTATCCCGGCGAGAGATGGGATGAAAGCGGCGATGTTTTCGCTCCCGAGAGCGACCCCGCGATCTTCAACGCTCCGACATGGGGTCTGCCCGATCCGTTCCGCGACTTTTCGCGCTATCGTTTCGGGACGGTGCGCTATCGTGAAAGAGGCCTCGACAGCAGGCGTTTCCGGGTCTTTCTCGCGGGGATCGACCTTACCGACAATCTATCCTCATATCCCGACTGGAATCTCATCACCCTTACGCGCCGAAGCGGACTTGCCTCCGAACATATCCCGGCGATGGTTGCCGGTACACTTCCCGCAGGCATAGCCCGGGGAGAAAGCTACTCCCTGCGGTCGGCGGGCGACAAACTCTATCTGATCTTTAGGGCGGGCGACAGATATTCGCGCGGCGGAGGCGACATCCGCCACAGCCACACCACACCCGGCGGTTGGTCGTGGGCCCTTGCGGCAACGGGTCAGGCGGGCGACGACGGCCATTTCACGGGGGTCTATTCCGACGAGATCGGCGGTGCGGCCTCTCTGGGCAAAAGCTGGAAGAGCGGCACATCGCTCACGCTTTTCGCGGCGGGCGGGATATCGGAGAGAGGTAGCCGGGTCGCCGTCACGCGGGAAGCCTTCGATTTGACGGGAGACAACTTTTACAATCCCGTCTGGGGGCGGCAGGGCGGAAAGGTGCGCAACTCCCGTACAACCGACTCCGAATATCTTTTCACGGCGGCGGAGTTCAAAACGCCTCTCGGCGGGGAGTACACCCTGTCGCTGACGCTGGCTATGCGTGCCAGCATGAACGGCCGAGGGCGCCTCGCATGGTACGACGCCCACACGCCGCTTCCGGACTACTACCGCTCGATGCCGTCGTTCTTTCCCGACTGGGAGGCGGCAGGTATTATCGAGGGCGCATGGCGCGAGGGCGACCCCACGGTAACGCAACTCGACTGGAATTATCTCTACTATAATAACACTCTTACGCCGGACGGCCGGGCGACATATATTGTCGAGCGGCAGATGGAGGCGGCGCGCGACCTCCACGCCAACCTTACGATCGACCGCCGCACGGAGGACGGCATAGAACTCTCCTACGGTGTGCGGCTGAGGCGCGACGGTTCGCGGTTCTACAAGATTGCGGACGACATGCTCGGCGCTCATTGGGTGCCCAATGTCGACCAGTACGTCACCGACGACGACGGCGATTACCACACCGGGGCGCCCAACGAGAACGATCTGCGAAACCCCGGACGGCAGGTTCGACGCGGAGAACGCTTCGGGTACGACTACCGGATGAGGCGCCTGGTGCCCTCGGCTTTCGGCACCGTGCGCTGGAGCGGCGAGCGGCACGGCCTCGCGGCTTCGGCGTCGCTCACCCACACCCGGCTGCGAAGAGAGGGTTTCTACGAGAAAGAGTTGTTTCCCGCGGAGGAGTCGTTCGGACGCTCGGCGCAGCACGTTTTCACGACATATTCGCTTTCGGCGGCGGCGTACCTCAACGTCGGGGCGCATCACGGCTTTTCGCTCTCGGCGCTGGCTTCGACCGAGGCGCCGTTTGCGGGCGCGGTTTTTATTTCGCCGCGACAGAATAACCTTGCCGCCGCCGGGATCGCGCCTTCGGGACTGTACGGAGCGGAAGCCGCGTGGGCCTTCACGGGAGAGTGGATCGACCTGCGCCTCGGGGGATTCGTCAACGCCACGACGGGCGAGACGCAGGTGAGGCAATATTACGACGATCTGGCCTCGAGGTTCGCCGACATGGTGGTCGGAGGGATCGACCGTCTGGGATACGGATTGGAGCTCGGTGTGGAGATGAGGCCCGCGCAATGGCTTTCGCTTCGGCTGGGAGGAACCGTGGGCGAATACCGCTATAATTCGGAACCCACCGCCACGCTGTATGACGACGCCACGGGCGAGATAATTTCCGAAGACATAGTGTGTTGGATGAGCGGACTTTCGACGGGTTCGCCCTCGCGCGCCGCGGGAGCCGAGATCGCCTACGCCGACCGGCGGTACCTGCGTTTCTCGCTTTCGGGCGAGTGGCTTGGAGGACGCTTCGTCGAGGTGAATCCACTTTTCCACTCGTCGCGCGTGGCGGGGATCAACTCCTCGCCCGAGATAATGAATCTTTTCACGGAGCAGGAGCGGTTGCCTGACGCGTTTACCCTCGGAGTGTCGCTCTCGAAAGGATGGGTCGTCGGGCGGGGATTTTTGCGCCTTGCGGGAAGTGTGCGCAATCTTCTGTCGGCCCCGATCGTCCACTCGGCTTATGAGCAGATGCGCATCCGCCGCCTCGGGACGGGGCTCGACCGCACGCTGGTTCCGTTTCCGCCCAAATATCTCTATTCCTATCCCATGACATGGAGCGTTACTTTGAGTTACAGATTATGAGAGGAACGGTTTACATATTTTTCGCGCTGTCGCTGGCGGGCTGCCGCGGGTGGGAGGTTCCGTCGTTCGAGGTCGAAACCGAACCGCACAACGTGATGATCGGCGATCTGCGCGACTATCTGAACGCCGAGACGGAAATGACCTTTGCCGAAGATATCCGTATCGCCGGAAGGGTGGTTTCGTCGGATCGCGCGGGAAACTTCTACAACACCTTTTTTATCGACGACGGCACGGGAGCGGCGGAGGTCATGGCGGGGATGCCCGACCTCGACGCGGTGTACCATCCCGGGCAAAGGGTCTCGATCCGTGCGAAAGGGCTGGCCGTGGGTTGGAGGGACGGGGCGATGCAGATCGGCCTGCCGCCCGAGCCGGGAAATCGGTTCGCCACGGGATATTTCTATCACCGGGCGGTGATCCGTGGCTATGTCGCGGCCGAAAGGGACCTCGAACCGGTGGAGCCGTTGGAGGTTTCGCTTGCCGAACTGGGCGGCGACCTTTGCGGCCGGTTGGTGCGCATCGCGGGGCTTGAAGCCGATACCGTTGCGGACGCCGCGACCTGGGCATCGGCGCTGCCCGCGCCCGCGACAGGATATGTGAAGTTCCGCTCGTCGACGGCAGATTCCATCACGGTCGTAACGAGCGGGTACGCCTCTTTCGCCCTCGCCCCCGTTCCGAGGGGCAGGGTGGCTTTGACCGGAATTTTGTTTTACGGCCGCGGCGGCGCTTCCCGCGACCATTTTCTGCTGAAACTTCGCGATGAAAACGATATTGCTTATTAGTTTGGCGGTGGCGTTGTGTGCGTGCAGTCCGGTGAGCGTGATCCCGCCGGGCGGCGGCACCCATATTCCGGGGCCGAACGACGGCGAGGCCGTTTCGATAGCGTTCCTAAAGACACTTTACAAAGGTGCGCCGGTACTTCTGACTGGCGAATACCGTATCTCGGGCGCGGTGGTGAGCGATGACAGGCAGGGCAATTTCTACAAAACTCTCGTGCTGGACGACGGCACGGCGGGGATAGAAGTCCGTCTCGATGTGGAGCAGATATTTAAAACCTTTCAGATACATTCGCGCGCCACGGTGCGCTGTAACGGATTGTGGCTCGGTTCCTACGGAGGAACCCTGCAATTGGGCGCGGAGCCTTTCGGCGATTTTCAAACTCAGCCCCTTCCGGAGAACGCCGTCGCCGAACATATCTTCGCGGACAACGAATTTTACGGCGAGATCAAGCCGCGCACGCTCACTTTCGAAGAACTTTCCCAACGAGATATCTCCACCTTCGCGGCTTTCGAGGGGGTGTCGTTCGTCCGCGAAGAGCGGGGTATGGGCTGGGCGGAGACCGGGGCGGCGGAAGAGGGCGCCGAAGTCCCGTCTGCCACAGACCGCCATCTGGTCGACGCGTCGGGCGACACGCTCGCAGTCCGCACGAGCCGTCACGCCCGCTTCGCCGCGTGGCTCCTGCCCGAAGGTGTGGGACGCATCGAAGGGGTGGTGGGATATTTCAACGGCGACTATCAGTTGGTCGTTTGCGACAGTCAGGCGTTCTCATCTCTCAGAGATTGAATATACGGCGGGCGTTTTCGGTTGTGATGCGGTCGAGTTCGGCGGGGATGATGCCAAGAATGGCGGCGGCGGCCTCCAGGATGTAGGTCAGATAGGACGATTCGTTGCGGCGGCCGCGGAAAGGCTCGGGGGTGAGCCACGGGGCGTCGGTCTCAAGAACGATGTGCGAGAGGTCGATGTGCGGAAGTATCTCGCGCCACCGGCTTTTCTTGTAGGTCACAGACCCGCCCACTCCCAACACGAAATCACCTGCCGCGCAAAGGCGTCGATAGTTGTCGAGAGTGCCGCTGAAAGCGTGCATAACCCCGCCCAGACCGCGACCGGCGTACTTTTCGAGGGTGGCGACCATCTCCGTCCAGGCTTCGCGGGTGTGTATCGCAAGGGGCAGGTCGTATTTAAGCGCAAGGTCGATCTGCCGCTCGAAAGCCTCGGTCTGCTCGGCCAGAAAATCGCGGCTCCAGTGCAGATCGAGCCCCACTTCGCCCACGGCGTAAAACCTTCCGGCGGGCGGCGAGGCGAGATACTCTTCGACTATTTCGAGTTCACGCCGCCAATCGGGATTGTCGTTGACGGAGGTGGGATGGAGCCCCATCATCGGCAGGCACAAGTTCGGATGCGCGCGGCACATCGCAAGCATCGCGGAGTGGCTTTCGGAGTCTATCGCGGGACACAGTATGCGCTCCACACCCGCCTCTACGGCTCTCTGCAACGCCTCCTCGCGGTCGGCGTCGAACGCTCCGTCGAACATGTGGCTGTGGGTGTCTGTCATTATTAATTTGGTGATTTGATAATTTGATGATTTGGTAATTATGCTACGCGGAACCCCCCGAAAATTATCTAATTAATAATTGTATAGCTTCCGCCCGGCAGGCGGCGGATACTGCCGGAAAATTCCAATTCGATCAAGATAGGGGCCAACGTGGTGTGGGGCAGTGCGGTGAGTTCGGCCAGGGTGTCGACCGAAACGGCGTTGCCGCTCCGGAAACAGCCGAGCAGTCCCTGTGCGTCGGCGGAGAGGTTCGTAGCCGCGTCGGCAGGTTTTGCGCCCACTTCGGGAACGTACAAATCCCACGCCAGAGCCCTTACGATGTCCTCACCCGTGCATACCATAGCCGCCCGCTCGCTCTTTATCAGGTTGTTGGTGCCTAAAGCCACCTCGTCGGTCGCGCGACCCGGAACTGCCATCACGGTGCGATTGTATCCCAACGCGAACTCCGCCGTCGCGATCGCACCGCTCTCGTAAGGAGCCTCCACGACTACCGTTCCTTCGCTCAGGCCCGCAATGATGCGGTTGCGGGCGAGGTAGAAATCGCCTGTCTGCTTGCTGCCCGAATGGCATTCGGAGATTATCGCGCCGCCGTGGGCCACGATGTCGCGTGCTATGTCGGCGTGCTGGGCGGGAGTCACATCGGGCAGGGTGTTGGCCACGACGGCCACGGTCGGAACGCCGTAACGGAGCGCCGCGCGGTGGCAGTTGACGTCGATCCCGAAGGCGAGGCCGCTCACTATGCACAGGCCCGGCACCCGTTCGGCAAGTTGGCGCACGAGGCGGTCGCACATGGTTTGGCCATAGGTCGAAATCTGTCGCGTGCCCACCATCGAAACACACCTCATCGAGAGAGCCTCGACGCTTCCGCGCACATAGAGCACGTGCGGGAAGTCGTTCATTTCACGGGCGAGGGGAGGGTAATCCGGATCGGTCGAAGCTATCGCCGTAAGGCCGTGCTTCTTGACGTATGCGAGTTCCTTTTCCGCCTTTCGGTGGGCCTCTTTTCGGGTAAGTTGTTCGGCCAGAGAGTCGCGCAGGGCGGTTCGGCGAACGATCTCGGCCGCAGGGGCCGCGTAGACGGCGTCGGCGCTTCCGAACTCCCGGAGGAGCATCGCGGCGGTCTTTACCCCGATTCCCGCTTCGAGCGTCAGGGCGATATCGTTTATGTTCATAGGTCTTTTTCCGGGTGTAGCGGTTTGAAAAAAGACCCTCGGCTGCAAGCTCCCCAGCTCACATACAAGTATTCACAAAGCATTTACCTTACCGAGGGCCTAAACCCTGGTAAATGCCATAAGAATACATATTTTGAACAAATCAAGCCGGGGAGCTTGGTGCAAAGATAGGATTTATATCACGAACAAGACTTCGCGGTAGAGGAAATTTTTCATTTCGCCCCCATCTGTTTCCATCACGAGTTCGCCGCCGGGCTTCACGCCGCGTATGGTGCCGGTAAACTGCGTCCCGTCCGGAAGGAGGTACAGGGCCGGGGTGTCGAGACGGTAAATTTTCGAGTGGTAGTCGCGCTGCATCTCTTCGCGCCTGCCGTCGCGCAGCATTTCGTACCGTTCCATAAGCCGCGCGTGGAACCGCTCCAACACCTCTCCGGGGTCGAAAGCGTGCCCCGTTTCCAAAGCCATCGAAGTCGGGTTGGGAAGCCACTCGTCGAATATCCGCTGGTTTACGTTTATACCGATGCCCGCACCGCTGCGAGAGAGCATTCCGCCGGGTGCGAGAGAGTGGTCGATCAACACCCCGACGATCTTGCGATCCTTGACGTAGATGTCGTTAGTCCACTTTATACGCGCGTCGAGACCATAGTCGGCGAAAAGATCGACGAGGGCCAGCGCGACGGCCTGTAAAACCAGGAACTGTTCATCCACGCGCAGGAACGAGGTGTCGAGCACGACGCTGAAAGTCAGGTTCTCGCCCGGCGCGCTGCTCCACGTTTTCCCCCTCTGCCCGCGTCCGGCAGTTTGGTGTTCCGCAACAACGACGTCGCCATGCTGATATTTCGCCTCGCGCGCCTCGTCGATGGTGGAGGTCAATTCCTTGAAATGGTAAAACATAGTTCAAAGGTAGAGATTTTTTCTCTATTTTTGTCCCCGTAATCCAAAGCCGATAATAATGAAAAGACTTTTTACCGTTGCGCTGGCGGGGCTATGCGCCGCCGGATGTGCAGATAACGCGAAAAACAAAATTACGATGTTGCCATATCCCGACACCCGCCGCGGCGACGTGGTGGATAACTATCACGGAACCTCGGTTGCCGATCCTTACCGCTGGCTCGAAGACGCCGACTCGGCCGAAACAGCAGCCTGGGTCGCCGCCGAGAACGAAGTTACGTTCAATTATCTGGATCAGATCCCCGGCCGCGACGCCATTCGGGAGCGCCTTACGCAATTGTGGGACTACCCCAAGACCGGAGCGCCGACCCGCGTGGGAGAGTGGTATTTCGTTTTCCGCAACGACGGGCTTCAGAATCAGAGTGTGCTCTGGCGTCAGAAGGGTCTCGGCGGTACCCCCGAAGTGTTCCTCGATCCCAACACCCTGTCCGATGACGGAACGGTGGCTCTGGGCAGCATTTCGTTCTCGCGCGACCACCGCTGGATGGCTTATGCCGTCAGCGCGGCGGGTTCAGACTGGGTGAAGATCCATGTTCGCGACGTGGAGACCGGCATCGACACCGGAGAGGTGATCGAATGGGTGAAATTCTCGGGCGCGGTGTGGGCATCCGATTCGAAGGGTTTTTATTACAGTTGCTATGAAGCGCCGAGAGGCGGGAACATCTACTCCGCCCAAAATCAGCACCAGATGGTATATTACCACGCTCTGGGCACACCCCAAAGCGCCGACGTGCGAATTTACCGCGATGATAAGAACCCGCTCAGGTATTTCAACGGCGAGGAGAGCTACGACGGCAAGTGGCTGTTCGTAAGCGGATCGGAAGGCACGAGCGGCACCGAGCTTCTGTACCGTGCTGCGACTGAAAAGAATTTCCGCGTGCTTTTTCCCGGCTTCAAATACGATTACTATGTGGTTCACGCCGAAGGCGACACCGCGTGGGTCTACACCAACGACGGCGCGGCGAATTTCCGCCTCGCGAGCATCGATCTGGCGAATCCCGCCGAGGGTCTCAAAGACGTGATCGCCGAAAATCCCGACAGCAAGTTGGAGGGAGTTTCGACGGTGGGCGGATACTTCATCGCTTCATGGCTGGTCGACGCTTCGAGCAGGGTTTCGCAGCACGCCATGGACGGTACGCTTGTCCGCGAGATAGAGCTCTCTACCCTCGGTACGGCGGGCGGATTCGGCGGCGAGAAGGAGGACACGGAGACCTTCTATTCGCTCTCGACCTACACCGCGCCTCCGACCGTCTACTCTCTCGACCTGTCGACAGGCGTCTCGACCCTTTGGAATCGTCCCGAGGTCGCCTTCGATCCCGACGATTTCACCACCGAGCAGATATTTTTCACGAGCAGGGACGGTACGCGCGTGCCGATGTTCGTGATCCATAAAAAGGGCCTGCGCCTGAACGGCAAGAACCCGGCGTACCTCTACGGTTACGGCGGCTTCAACATCAGCGAGACCCCGGGATTCTCCCCCTCGTGGCTCATGTTCATGGAACAGGGCGGCGTCGTGGCCGATGTGAACCTTCGAGGCGGCGGCGAATATGGCGAAAAGTGGCACGAAGGGGGAATGCTGGCAAACAAACAGAACGTATTCGACGACTTTATCGCCGCGGCCGAACACCTGATCGCCGCGGGTTACACCTCGCCCGAAAAACTCGCCATCGCGGGAGGTTCCAACGGAGGCCTGCTGGTGGGCGCGGCCATGACGCAGCGTCCCGACCTCTTCGCGGTCGCGCTTCCGGCGGTCGGAGTGATGGATATGCTCCGTTTCCACCGTTTCACCGTCGGCTGGGGCTGGAGCGTCGAGTACGGCAACTCCGACGACCCGGAACAGTTCGCCTACATATATAAATACTCGCCCCTGCACAACCTGCGCCCCGGCGTCTGCTATCCCGCGACCCTTGTCACAACCGCCGACCACGACGACCGCGTGGTTCCGGCCCATTCGTTCAAGTTTGCGGCCGAGTTGCAGCACAGCCAGGCGTGCGACGCCCCGGTGCTGATACGCATCGACACCAACGCGGGGCACGGCGCGGGCAAACCCACTTCGAAACGCATCGATGAAGCCGCCGACACATGGGCCTTCGTCTTCCAAAACACCGACACTAAAGTCAGGTTTTGAAATCGCAAAATGCGACATCAGGTTATGGAGGAGATACAGGGAATCCAAAACAAGATTTACGAGTTCCGCGGACGCCGGGTGATGCTCGACTTCGATCTGGCCGAGTTATACGGGGTGCCTACCAAAGCGTTAAAGCAGTCCGTTCGCCGCAATTCCGAACGTTTCGAAGGCGAGGATTTTATGTTTGAACTGACGGAGATCGAGTATAACAGACTGTATGTCAGTTTGAGGTCACAATTTGTGACCTCAAACGAGAACCTGCGCGGAGGACGACGATATATGCCGTTTGCTTTTACGGAGATCGGAGTTTCGATGCTGTCGAGCGTACTGAGAAGTCCCTCCGCAATATATGCCAACAGGGCGATCATGCGCGCCTTCGTCGCGATGCGCGATTATCTGACGACCACCAAGACGATAACGGCGGAACTGGCGGAGATACGCGCGATCATTGAGCTCCTGAAGCGGGACGGACAGGAGACTCTCGAGGCGGTGAACGATCTGTCGGAATATACACGCGAAGAGATCGACAACCTTTACAACGCTTTCGCCGCGCTGTCGGTCAAAACACCCAAACTCGACAAATCCCGGACGCCGATAGGCTATCGGACAAATAATAACACTCAACACACGGACAAAAAATGAAAGTATTTAAATTCGGGGGCGCGTCGGTCCGCTCGGCCGAGGGCGTCAAAAATCTCAAATACATAGTGGAGGATGAGCGCGGAGGGTTGTTCATCATAGTCTCGGCGATGGGTAAAACCACCAACGCCCTCGAAGTGGTGATCGACCACTTCATGGCGGGACGCCGCGACGAGGCTCTGGGTGAGTTCGCCGCGGTGGAAGCATATCACTCGACCATCATCGCGGGTCTGTTCGACGGAGGAGCCACACCGCCCGCCGTGCAGAAACTTTACGACGAAGCGAGAGCGATCCTGTCGGGCGAAACCCCCGCGGAGCGCGATTTCGAGAAGTGGTACGACGCCATTGTCAGCTACGGCGAGCTCATATCCACCACCATAATCTCGGAATATCTCAACTCGGCGGGAGTTCGCAACAGATGGGTCGACATGCGGAAGGCTTTCGTTACCGACGACCGCTTCAAATACGCCAACGTCGATATGCGCGCTTCGGGCGAGCGGCTGCGTGCCGTGGTCGCGGAAGGCGAGGCCGCCGGGGTCGAGGTTTTCGTGGGTCAGGGTTTCATAGGCGCCACTCCGGCGGGCGAGACGACCACCCTCGGACGCGAAGGATCGGACTATTCGGCGGCCGTGGTGGCTTCGGTCCTCGACGCCGACAGCGTGGCGATATGGAAAGACGTGATCGGAGTATTGAACGCCGACCCGAAGATATTTCCCGAGAGCACCTTCATTCCTGAGCTTACCTATCTCGACGCCGTGGAATTGGCTTTCAGCGGCGCGCAGATCATCCACCCGAAGACCATCAAACCGCTGCAAAACAAGAACATTCCCCTGCACGTGAGGCCCTTCGGCGACAAGTTCGCGTCGGGCAGTGTGATCCGCGGCCAGATCGCCGCCCCGATCGAGGTGCCGATCCTGATCCTCAAGCGCGGACAGGTGCTGATGCAGATCCGTCCGAGGGACTATTCGTTCGTGCTGGAGGAGAAGTTGGGAGATATTTTCGCCATTTTGGAGCAGTACAACACCAAGGTCAATCTGGTGCAGACCTCGGCCATTTCGATGAGCCTGTCGATCGACCGCACGAGGCGCCTCGACGAGCTTGTGGCCGCGCTCGAAGGGCACGGATTCTTCGTCACCTACGACGACGGGATGGAACTGCTGACGATACGAGGCTACACCGACCCCTATCTGGAGCGTTACAGCCGCGTGCCGGGAATATTCCTCGCCCAGCGTACCCGCAAGATACTGCGTTTAGTGCGCAAGGAAACGGTTTAAATATCCGATCAAGCCCTTAACCTAATAATTGCCATGCCTTTATGATGATGAAACGACTTTCAGTTTTCGCCCTCACGGTATTGTTGTGTGCGGCGTGTGTGAACCGGGGCCCGGTGCCCGGAAAATCTCCGCAGGCGTTCGACTATACGCCCGATTACGCGACCCTCGCCATAGACGAGGCACGCCTTGCCCGGATCGACGCTCTATTGCAGGAGCATGTCGACAAAGGCATTATTCCCCACGCCCTGACCTTCGTCGCACGCGGCGGGGAGGTGGTTCACAACAAGGCCTTCGGTTGGAAGGAGATCGAAAGCCGCACGCCGCTCACCAGCGACAACATTTTCCGGATGTTCTCGCAGACCAAGGCGATCACCACCGTGGCCCTGCTGACCCTCTTCGAACAGGGGAAATTCCAGTTGGACGACCCGGTGTCGATGTACATTCCGGAGATGACCGACCGGGTGTTGGTCGATCCGTCCGACCCGGCCAACACCCAAACCCGGAAGGCCGCCTCGCCTGTCACCATCCTGCATCTGCTGAGCCACTCCTCGGGCATTCAGGGGCCGCGGCGCGTGCCCGGCCAACCGTTCAAAGAGTATGAAACCCTCGAGGATCTGGTGCGCGACCTTGTGGCGGCGCCGCTGATCTTCGATCCGGGAACCAGTTGGAACTACCACCCCGCGTCGAACGTGTGGGGCTATCTGGTGGAATATTTTTCGGGCAAACCGCTTCAGGAATACGTTGCCGAGACCATACTCGATCCGTTGGGGATCGGCGACATGGCGTGGTACTTCGACCCCTCTTATGCAGATCGCTTCGTCTCTTTATACCGCCCCGACGAGGAGGGGCAGCTCGTTCCGGCCGAATGGTGGAGCGGCCGCAATCCGTTCCAGGACGACCGCCGTTTCGCGGAGGCCGGAACCGGGTTGAGCGGCACGATCGAAGGATACGCCCGGTTTCTGCAAATGATCCTCAACCACGGTGAATTCAACGGGCAACGCATTTTGGGCCGCCGCACCGTGGAGATGATGAAGTCGAACCGCCTGCCCGCCTCATATGACAACGGGAACTTCCAATTCGGGATAGGCTTTCAGGTCAATCCGCCGGTGCTGACGGGACGCGCGGGTATTCCCAGCTTCACTCCGATGGTACCTCCGGGAGCGCTGTTGTGGGGAGGAGCGGCAAATACCGATTATCTGATAGATCACAATGAGGATATGATCGTGCTTCTGTACACCAACCGTGTTCCCGATACCGGAATATGGGAGAAATTCCTTAACACGGTCTATCAGGCGTTGGAATAGACCGATAGCGGATAACCTCGAAAAAGAAAAGCAGGAAACCCTCGGGCTTCCTGCTTTTTTACACGATTTCGGCATCATCACCGGAAATCCAGAAAGCCTTTTCGGCTAATAGAATACCGGCATGACATAGGGATTGGTCACCCAGCGGCGTTGAAAGGGATCGTACTCGCGCATCACGCCTCCCTCGATGCCGAATCCCTCGGTGATGCGAACCTCGATCGTGCCGCCGAATGAGTTGGTCGGATGCAATCCCATGGGCATTTGCTGCGGCCCGGCGTTGTTGTAGATCGTATAGTTGCCGTAACCGTTGACCCACACTCCGTCGGTGACCCGCACCCGGGCACGTCCCGACACACCGATATCTTTGAAACGGTTCAGATGGAACATATTGTCGGAGACGCGCAGATTGCCGTAAAGAGTTATGCCATCGGTGGGCGACCAGATGTAACCGGCGGTCACAGAGTTCGAGAATCCCATCGAAGGGTATCTTTGCCGCGATCCGGTAAGGCCCAGCGAATGGTTGCCGGTGCCGATCAACGGCATGTGGTCTCCGGTCGAGAGGATCATGCGGGAACTGTTCACACTGGCCGCGGGTATGGTGATGCCCTCCAGGCGCCGGAATCGGTCGTGAGCGATGAAAAGGTTCCGGGAATGGCAGAGGCCGTGCCGAAAATTCGCGCGGATCGTCGAACCGGGAGGCGAACGGCATTCCCGGCTGTTTCAGCAACGGTCGCGCGGAGACGGGATAGGGTATCGAAAGCGGCAGGGACGGGAGCGGCAGGTTGTCGAGGGCCAGACTGTCATATCCGATCGACACCGTAGCGGACGACTCGCTTTGAGCCGCCGCCCGCTGAGCAGTTGCGCCTGCAAACAACAATAATATGATTGCCACACGTTTCATAGTCGCAATATTTCCGGACAGGTAAGCCCGGATTAGGAGATCGGTTCGAATGCGCCTTCGACGTATCCGGTCGAGACGATCTTCTCGCTGTTGCCCGAGGTCAGTTCCCACTCGAATATCCATTCGCCGGGCTCGCCGGTGCCGTCGATCGAAAACCAGCCGCCATAGGAGCTTCTGGGGTCCAGTTCTGTGATCCAACTGCGAATGGCGCAATATATCCAATCGCCGTATTCGCCGCCGCCGTCGCGCTCCGAGAGGTAGAACGTGTAATATAATCCTCCGGTGTCGGGAGAGGTGTCGCGGCTGGTAAGAGTTATCTTTTCACCCAGAAGCCGGGTCGGGAGGTCGGCCGTGATGACCGCCCCGTCGGCCACGATCCTGAAGGCAAGGCACTCCTCTTTCGTCTCGTCGAGGTATTCCATCTCATAGGTGTCGAAACGCAACTGCTCGATCGCAAAAGCCTTGTCCCGGATCGTTATTGTGTTAGGAAATGTCACTGTCTCCTGGCGCGTGCAACAGGCAAACACAAGGAGACAGGCAACTATGATAAACCCCTTTTTCACTCGGGCTTCACGGTTTTAAGGAACAGTTCGTCGAGCTGGGCGGGGGCGATCGTCGAAGGAGCGTCGATCATCACGTCGCGTCCCGAGTTGTTCTTCGGGAAGGCTATGTAGTCGCGGATCGAGTCGGCGCCGCCGAACAGCGAACAGAAACGGTCGAAACCGAAAGCGATGCCGCCGTGGGGAGGCGCGCCGTAGCGGAATGCGTTCATCAGGAAGCCGAACTGCGCCTGAGCCTCGGCCGGAGTGAAACCCAACAGGTCGAACATCTTTGCCTGAAGCGTCGAATCGAATATCCTTATCGAGCCGCCGCCGATCTCCACTCCGTTCACCACGAAGTCGTAGGCGTTGGCCCTCACTGCGCCGGGGTCGGTGTCGAGCAAGGGAATATCCTCGGGTTTGGGCGAGGTGAAGGGGTGGTGCATGGCGTAGAAACGGGCGGTCTCGTCGTCCCACTCCAAAAGCGGGAAGTCGACCACCCAGAGGGGAACGAAACGCGATTTGTCGCGAAGGCCCAAACGGTTTCCGAGTTCGAGGCGCAGCTCACTCAAAACCGTGAGCGAACGCCGCCTCTCGCCGCTCACGACGAATATCATGTCGCCCGGAGCCGCATCCAGTTCCGTCGCCCAACCGCGTAGCACGTCGGCGGTGTAGAACTTGTCGACGGAGGATTTGATCTCGCCGCCCTCTTCGAGGCGTATCCAAACGAGACCCTTCGCGCCGATCTGCGGACGCTTGACATATTCGGTGAGTTCGTCGATCTGTTTGCGCGTGTAGCCCGCACATCCCTTCGCCGCTATGGCGCCGATATACTCCGCGTCGTCGAAAACGCTGAAACCATGGCCTTTGGCAAGGGAGGTGAGTTCGTGAATCTCCATGCCGAACCTTAGGTCGGGCTTGTCGTTGCCATAACGCGCCATAGCCTCGGCGTAAGGCATACGGCGGAAAGGTTCCGTGCCGAATTCGACCCCCAGAGCCTGGCGGAACATGAACCGGGCCATCCTTTCGAAGGTGGCGAGTACATCCTCCTGCTCGACGAACGACATTTCGCAGTCGATTTGGGTGAATTCGGGTTGACGGTCGGCGCGCAGGTCTTCGTCGCGAAAACAGCGCACGATCTGGAAATATTTGTCGTATCCGGCCACCATCAACAGTTGCTTGAAGGTTTGCGGCGATTGCGGCAGGGCGTAAAATTGATTCGGGTTCATACGCGAAGGCACCACGAAGTCGCGCGCACCCTCGGGCGTGGAGCCGATCAGGAACGGCGTCTCGATCTCCAGGAATCCCTCGCCGTCGAGAAATCCGCGTGCGGCTTGCGCCATGCGGTGGCGGAGCATGATGTTGCGCTGGAGCGGCCCGCGCCTAAGGTCGAGATAGCGATATTTCATACGCAGGTCGTCGCCGCCGTCGCTCGTCTCCTCGATGGTGAAGGGGGGCGTGTCGGCCTTCGAAAGGATCGTCAGTTCGGTGAGCGCGATCTCCACGTCGCCCGTGGCCATCTTCGGGTTCTTGCTTGCCCGTTCGACGACCCGGCCCGCGGCCTGAACCACGAACTCGCGGCCCAGAGAGTCGGCAAGTTCCTTCAATTCGGCGGGAGCGTTCTCATCCACAACAAGTTGCGTTATGCCATAACGGTCTCTCAGGTCGATGAAGGTCATCGCCCCGAGGTTGCGCACTTTCTGCACCCAACCAGCCAAAATTACCGTTTCACCCCTGTTTTCGGCGCGTAGACCGCCGCAAGTATGTGTTCTGTACATAATTACGAATTACGAATTACGAATTACGAGATTTTTTGTCTATTTTTACGCTCACAAAAATATGACTTTCAATGGAAATCACGGCGAAAGAGGACGAAAAATTTATGCGCGAGGCGCTGAAAGAGGCCGCCGCGGCATTGGATAGGGGCGAGGTGCCCATCGGCGCGGTGGTGGCGACCGTCGGCAGGATCATCGGGCGGGGGCATAACCTCACCGAGACCCTCACCGATGCCACCGCCCACGCCGAGATGCAGGCTATAACTGCGGCATCGGCGGCATTGGGAGGTAAATATTTGACAGATTGTGTTTTGTATGTTACCGTGGAGCCCTGTGTGATGTGCGCCGGAGCTATGGCGTGGGCACAACTCGGCAGACTGGTCTACGGCGCTCCCGACCCAAAGCGGGGCTATGCAAGGTTCGGCGCCGAGCTTCTGCATCCCCGCACCGCCGTTACCCCGGGAGTGCTTGCCGAAGAGTGCGGAGCCCTCGTTACAGATTTTTTTAAGAAACTGCGTGTCCGATAGAAATCATCGGTTTTGCATTTTCTTGAAAATAATATATTTTTGCATCCTGTCGTTATGTAAAGGAACCTTTGCCGCGAAACACAATACTAATCAATCGATAAACCGAAAAACCATGAAGAAACTCAAAATCGTCCTCGCCGCCGCCGCGCTCTTTGCCGCGGGAACCATCTCGGCTCAGGATATCGCCGCACTTAACACCAAATTCACCGAAGGCGCCGCCGCTGTCAAGGCCAAGAATTTTGCCGTCGCCGTTCCCCTGTTCGAACAGGTTATCTCCGAAGGTATGGATATAGAGGGTGCCGAAGCCATGGTCGCCGGAGCAAAGCAGGCGCTTCCCCAAGCTATTTTTCTGATGGGAGGAGCCGCCTTTCAGGGTGGCAGGCACGACGAAGCTCTCGCCTCTTTCACCAAGGCGGCCGAACTCGCCGAACTCTATGGCAACGTCGCTGTTCTGAACAACGCTCGCAACTGGGTGAGCCGCACCGTTATGGCTCAGGGCGCCAGCGCTTTCAACGCCAAGGATTACGCCACAGCCGCCGCGATCTTTCAGAAAGGATACGATGCGAACCCGGGCGACAGCGCCTTGGGCATGAACCTGGCGATGAGTTACAGCGGCCTCAAGGAGTTCGACAAGAGCGCCGCCATCTATAAACATATCATCGGCCTGGCCGCTCAGGACAACCGTTTCGCCGCCGACGCCGCCAAGGCACGCGAAAACTACTCGCTCGACGTGCTCGAAAAGGCTTCGGAAAGCGCCAAAGCGGGCGACTATCAGGCCGCCATCGCCGCCACCGACGAACTGCTGGCCGTCATGCCCGAGGATGCTCCCGCCAACCTCACCCGTTTGCAGGCTTACAACTCGCTCAAGAACTACGCGAAAGTGACCGAACTGGGCGAATCCGCAGCCACCGCGCAGACCACTCCCGAAGCCGTTTCGGACGTGTGGTATCTGGTGGGCGCCGCATACCAGAATATGCAAAATCTGCCCCAGGCAATCGTAGCTTACCAGAAGGTTACCGCCGGAGACAATGTCGCCGCAGCAAAAGCTCAGATCGCTGAGCTTCAAAAAGTTGGCAAGTAAACAGATAGAACTTTTAGCACCTGCACGCGACCTGGCGACGGGTCGCGTTGCCGTTGATTGCGGGGCCGACGCGGTGTACATCGGAGGGCCGGGTTTCGGGGCGCGCCGTGCCGCCGGAAATCCTCTCGAAGATATCGCCGCGCTGGTGCGTTATGCCCGGCCATTCGGCGTCAGGATCTATGCGACGCTCAACACGCTACTTTTCGACGACGAGGTCGACGAAGCGCACCGCGTTGCCTGCGGGCTTCTCGATGCCGGGGTCGACGCGCTCATCGTGCAGGATATGGCGTGGCTTCGGATAGGTTTTCAGGAGGTGGAATTCCACGCTTCGACCCAGACTTCGAACATTCTCCCCGGGGATGTCGCGTTTCTGGGTCGCGCGGGTTTCCGCCGCGTGATCCTCGAGCGTGCGCTCTCGCTCGACGGGATACGCGCCATTCGCGCCGCCTGTCCCGAAGATACGGAGTTGGAGGTTTTCGTTCACGGCGCGATATGCGTTGGGTATAGCGGAAGATGCTTTCTTTGCCGTGCCGCCGATCCTTCGCGAAGCGGAAATCGCGGGGACTGCTCCCAGCCGTGCCGCCTGACCTATGATCTTGCGGACGGCGGGGGAAGAGTTCTGGTGAAGGGCAAACACCTGCTGTCGGTGCGCGATCTCGACCTCGGGGCCCGCATCGGCGAACTTATGGACGCCGGGGTAAGCTCGTTCAAGATCGAAGGGCGGCTGAAGGACGCTAATTATGTGCGCAACATAGTGAGCCATTACCGGATGGTGATAGACCGTGAGTTGGCGCTCCGGCCCGGGTTGAGGAGGTCGTCCGCGGGTGTCTCGACGCCCGACTTTGTGCCCGATCCTGCGAAAAGTTTCACGCGCGGCTCAACTGAATACTTTTTCGACGGCCCGCGGCGCGGGGTCGCCTCGTTCGACACTCCGAAAGCGATGGGCGAAAGGGTGGGAACCGTCGGAAAAGTGGGTTGCGAAAGGACGGGCAACAGGTTCTTCACGCTCGAAAACCCGGAAGTAAGGCTTGCGGCGGGCGACGGGATATGCTTTTTTTCCGTAGGTGAACTTCGCGGGACGAATATCAACCGCGTGGAAGCGGATCGCATATATCCCGACAAGTGTGAGGGCGTTCTGCCCGGAACGGAGATATACCGCAACCACGACCGCGCGTTCGTGCGTTCTCTCGAGGGTAGCCGCACCAAGCGCCGGATAGCTGTTCGGGCGGGCATCGCGACGGCCTCTTCGCGAGTGGAGATCACCTTCACCGACCGGACGGGAGTTTCGGTGAGCGTGGCGGGCGAAGGAGTTTTCGAACCCGCCCGCGATCCCGGGAAAATGGCAGCCACCGCACGCGAACAACTCACCAAAAGCGGCGACACTATATTCGAGGTCGAAGGTGTCGATATCGAAGGCGAATTGCTGTTCGTGCCCGTCTCCGTGCTCGCCTCGATGCGTCGCGAGGGATTGGAGCGTCTTTTCGAGGCGCGCGCAAAACTTGCTCCCGAGCGTCATCCGGCCGTCGAGGATACCGCGGCGCGCGCTCCGCGAACTTGCCTCGGAGCCGACGAAAACGTCACGAACCGCCTTACGGAGCGTTTCTGGCGCGACCACGGGGTGACGGAAATATCTCCCGCACTCGAACTTCGGGGAGCCGCCCCCGGCGAAGAGGTTATGCGAACGCCATACTGCATTCGCCGCGAGATGGGCGAGTGTCTGGCGGAAGGCTCCGAACTGCGGGGCGAGCTGTTTCTCGAGCGCGGCAACACACGCTGGCGGCTCGGTTTCGACTGCGGCAAATGCATAATGACACTATCGAAAGTATGAGATTGGAAGTTATAGAGCCGCGACAGGCCGATTACGAGCTTATCGACAGCGGCGGCGGCGCGAAATTGGAACGTTTCGGAGATCGCGTCGTGGCGCGTCCCGAACCGCAGGCCCTTTGGCGTCCGAGCCTTCCCGCCGAGGAGTGGGAAAGGCTTGCCGACGCCGTTTTTCACCGCGATGCCAAAAGCGAGGAGCGAGGCCGTTGGCAGATGAAACCCGGCGTGCCCGAAAGATGGACCATGAACTACGACCGCGGCGGGATGCACCTGCGCCTTCGTTTGGCGCTCACGGGGTTCAAGCACGTGGGCGTCTTCCCCGAACAGGCCGCCAACTGGGATTTTATCTACGACACGTTGTGCGGAATGGAAGGGGGCGGAACGGGGGCGAGGGTTCTCAATCTTTTCGCCTACACCGGCGGCGCGACCCTTGCCGCCCGAAGCGCCGGGGCCGACGTGACCCACGTCGATTCGGTGAAACAAACCGTGTCGTGGGCGGCTGACAATGCCGGGTTGAGCGGTTTGAATGGCGGTATCCGCTGGATAGTGGACGACGCGCTGAAATTCGTGCACCGGGAGGTGCGCCGCGGAAGCCTCTACGACGGAATAGTGCTCGATCCTCCCGCATACGGGCGAGGTCCCGACGGCGAAAAATGGGTGCTCGAACAAAACCTCGACGAGATGTTGGAGTTGTGTTCACGCCTTTTGAAACCGAACGGTTTTCTGGTGCTCAACCTCTATTCGATGGGGCTGTCGGCGATCGTCGCCCGCACGGGCGTGCACACACATTTCTCCGCACCCGTGCGCGAGCAATTCGGCGAACTGTACTTTACCGACCGGGCCGGAAAGCAACTTCCATTAGGGGTATTCTATCGTTTTGTGCGTTGACACACATTTGCGGAGATGATAATAACCGCCTGCGGAACGAACAGCCAGAATCCCGATACCGGTTCGATCACCCCTCCGACGATCGAAAAGACCAGCAACGCGACACCGAACCACATCGGCGCGGGTCTCCGGGTGACGCGCAGATAGTGTTGCAACAGCGGCCCCAACAACAGCAACAGTACCCCGCAAACGAGGAACCAGAGCACGAAACCGCGCTCGAAACTGCTGCCGACCGAGTTCACAAGTCCCTCTCGAAGCATGGGCATATAGTTGCCGTACCCCATTACGAGCGCAACCGCCGTGTGAATAACGCCTGTCCACGTGAGATAGGTGCCGCTCCATTTCCACAGATTCTTCATAATGATTGTGATTTGATCCGGTAAAGATATCAGTGTTATTTGAATAACACAAGGGTATTTGTACCTATTTCAGCGTAATCTGCCACAGGCGGCCGTTCGCGCGGGTGAAGGCGATCTTTTGCACGCCTCCTTCGCGTATGGATAACTGCCGCGCGATGTCGGCGGTCGAAAGCGGGAAATCGCGCTTCAGAATGTCGATACTTTTCGTGTTTTGCGCTCTCAGGCGGCGTTTCAGCGCTTTCGGGTCGAAAGGCTCGATGGCTCCGATCTCGAGAACCCGGCCCATGATGCCTTCCGGCTTTTCAGCCGCGAAACCATAGCCGTTATCCGAATCGGCCCAAACTTCCCGTTCGTTTAAATATCTTCGCGCCAGCCGCGCTTTTTGTAGCGCCACGTCGGGGATGACCAGATAGCGGTATTTTTCGGGGGCGAAAAGCTGTTCGGGAGCGCTCCATTCCTCATCGAAGGGATATTCCGCGTCGCCGAGGCCGATCGCCACGGCACGCACGGTGGGTGTGGAAATGTCGTCCGCGACCTCGGCGACGATCTCCTTGCACTCGCCGCCCATCGAAACGACCTCCGCGCGCGTGTGAGGGCCGAAAACGCGGAACACTTCGCCGACGTC
>QMCE01000088.1_pt1 | contig 36406 bp, 19 predicted proteins | sample 1821851 | NCBI WGS metagenome assembly QMCE01 (sample SAMN09453174, study PRJNA476694) | Termite gut metagenome, whole genome shotgun sequencing project. | isolation source: worker | host: Odontotermes sp. | place: South Africa:Pretoria | collected 2016-01-28 | reverse complement strand
CAACAAAAAAGCGCCGAGGAGCGAGCCCTGATCATCCTGCGCGCATGGTTCAACCTGACCGATGAGGAGTGTCGCCGGGGAGAAGCCGTTTCGGAGGAGATGAAACGGCCGTTCTTCGAATGGTTCGACAGTCCGTACGACAGGCAGGCCAAGGAGATTGCGCTGCAGCGCATAATCGACGAAATGGAGTGCTCTGTCGACGACACAACTGCAATGCCCGGGTAGAAACAACTTGTTTTGTTCACCAAATAAAACTACTTGCCTATGATTAAGAACGATCGTACTTGTACACCCAGTTGGAGACGTATAGAGGACGTCATGAACTACTACGACATCTCCAGTGTGAGCGCTTTGGCGCGTCTGATCGGGCTCAAGAGATCCGAGAATCTGTTCCAGATCAAGCGCGGCCGCAATCGCATCAGTTTCGGGCTGGTCGACCAGATCTGTAAGCACCTGCCCGAGATAAGTAAGGCGTGGCTTCTGACCGGCGAGGGAGCGATGATAATCTCGAACGACAACGGGATGCCATTCTTCTACGACATTCCCTGCATACCCGACTATGAACACTATCCTTACTAAAAACGCAATTTGAACCAAAAATATTTCACTAACCAAAACCAATTAACTTTTTTTATGAAAAAACTCTCTATGATGTTTGCGGCTATGGCTGCATTCGTGCTCCTGGGTGCTGTTTCGTGCAGCAAGGACACTGACAACGGTTATGACGGCGAGCCCGGAACCGGTAAGGTTGTAATCGCATTCAACTTCGACACACAAGAGGCAGGCCGCGCCGACTACACCACTTCGGCAAGCAAGCCCACCACTTCGTGGAAGAACAACATCACCAGCCTCACGCTGTTCCTGGTCGATCCGCTTACCGATATGGTCAAAGTGGCTCTGCCTGTAACCGAACTTCCCACTGACGACGATATCGCCGCCGAGTCGTTCACTTTCACGAACGTTCCCGCAGGTGACTACACCGGTTACCTGGTAGCTAACTTCGATCAGTCCAACGCGAACTTCAGTGGTTCGACCATTAATCAGGACATCGACGATCTGCTGATGGGCATGGTAGCACTTACAAGCTGGCCCAAGGACCCCGTAAGCGAGGCTACATCGACTGCTTATGAGGAGGCTCCCGAGATCTTCCTCGCCGTGCGTCCCAACACTGATGTCGACGCTAACACTACGAACGACTACTTCCTCGACACGAACGACCACTTCATTTTGACCCGTGCCGTTTCGTTGATCCGCGTTCGTATCAACAACTCTGTGGGCGATGGCGTCGACAACACTAAAGTTGACTTCAGCCACGCTGACGCATCTCTGCGTATCCGCAGGATAGGTACCTCTCTCAATCCTAAGAGCACTGTGGCTCCCAGCCCCGCTCTGAGCACCAACCTGATTTGGGACAAAGGATGGAATATCGGCAACACTCCTCCTACTGGCTATAGCGCCGGTCTGCTTATCGATGCTACCAACGGCCAGAGCGCATGGAAAGACCTGCGTGTATATCCGGGCGGCGGTACAGGCACAAGCGCCAACAAGTTCAACATCGTTGTATCGGGTATGGCTGAAGCAGGCTACGTTCCTTCGGGCGCAACTACCGGTCTTGCCGCTCCTGCTCTCGTTTACTGGGATGGTACCGTAGAAGCTGCCGTTACTGCCAACAACATTCTCGAGCTGAACGTCGACCTGAAGTCGCAGGGTAAACCCACAGTTCCTATCGTTACCGAGACCGGTTCTCTGATCATCGGCGTAGGTCTTGCCAACTGGGGTTCGATCTCTGGCGTCTACATGCCTATCTAATCGAGCACAAAAAGTAGCATAATCACAGGACTGCGGAGGCTGATTACCGCCGCAGTCCACAAGTATAGAAACAAACGGTTATGGGGAAGAATAATATTCGAAGATTGGCATCGGTATTGGCAGCATTCGGGCTGCTGATCGCCGTTGCGAACTCCTGTACGTACGATTATTTCGTGGACGAGACCAATTTCAGGCTCTATGTTCCCCAGATCGAACGTCACGAGATCAGCCACTTCTATGTCTCGTTCCACGAGGTGGGCGGCGACCATGTCCACACACGCAGGGTCTCGGCACCGTTCACCGGCAACGAGTTCATCGAGAAGGGGATCCTGAAGTTCAAGCTCCCGCCCGGAAACTACAACATCACAACATTCGCCGAATACGACCACGACATCATCACCGAGGGACGCAGTTTCGCCGAATCACACAAATGGGCCCGTACAGGCGCCGGTGGGCGCAGCGATGAGAATACATTTGTGCCCGGAGTCACCGAGCCGCGCGCATTGCTGCTGAACAACATACTGATTTATCCCATGGGCCACCCGTCGTCGGAGATACCCGTGGAGGCCGACATAGACGAGGATCACGAGTTCAAGAGTTGGCTGATATGCCGCTTCAAAGACCTGCCGACAAATAACATAACCAGGGTTGTGGTCACCTACAAAGGCCCCTCGACGCGTTTCGACTTCGACGGTGCTTTCCGCCGCTTCGGCGACACCGACGTCTACCGCCACGAATTCATCACCGCCGAGAACCGCATCAACGACGAGGTAGTATGCAGGAGCCATGTCTACCCCTCCACAGGAGAGCTCCACACACGCGGCGGAGCCATCGCATCGCCCACCACTTGCGAGCAGGTGTCGCTGAGGGTCGACTTCTATAACGGCGACAAATGGTCGGGCGGCACAACGTTTACGGCAGCCGATCTGGCGGCACTCGAAGACAGCGCCAAGCCTATCGACGAGGACGGGAATATCCTCTCCGACCTGATACTTCATCCCCAAAAAACGATATCGTTCCTCTTCGAGGGCTTCACACTCGTTGGTATCGCACTGGATCCCTGGGGACCGATCGAGAACGGCCCCATAGACATGCACTGATTCACAGAAGAATAGAAATCATGACCCGAATGAAAAAAATATGCTTATTAATGGCGTTTGGCTTCGCCCTGACGTTGACTGCAGAGCGGGCACACGGACAGGCGGTGAAGGTAAACCTGCCGTATCTGGCCTTTGGAGCCCCCAATATCGGCGGCGAGTTGACGCTCAGCCAGCAATTCACGGTTAATGCCGACGTGCTCTGGATGCCGTACATGTACAAGAAAAGAGAGGAGGTCTTCCGTGCACTGCAAACGACACTCGACCTGCGCTACTACATTAGCCCGAAGTACTACTACACCAACGGTATGTTCGACGGCTTCTACGTAGGCCCCTATGCCATGTACGGGCGCTTTAACGTGGGTTTTGCCACACACAAGAACCCCGAGAAAGACAGGCGCTACCGCGGCTGGGGAGTATCGGCCGGTGCATCGGTGGGCTACAAAATGTACCTCACACGACGTCTGCGACTCGACATGAACGTCGGTATCGGCTATGCCCACTTACAATATGACGTGTTCCAACTCGGCGGTGAGTGGGCCAACTATCCGCTTGCCCGCAAAGATACCAAATACTGGGTAGGCCCGACAAAGTTCGGCGTCCATTTGGTGTATAACTTATTCAGATAGGAGAAAGAGTGTTTATGATGAAGAGATCTACGCGACGGATCGCCGTCCTTGTGTTGATGCTGCTGGGTGGCATCGCCGTGGCCGGCGCTCAGGAGAGCGCAAATGAGGAAGTGCAACACACCCGCCTCGAGAAGAAAGCCGACAGGTTGTTCATCGGCGGTCAGTACGACCGTGCGATGGAGATGAACCTGCGTGCCGAGAATAGAATGAACGAAGGCAGCCCCGAGCAGTTGCGCCTGCAACTGAAAATGGCACGCCTCTATACGCTGATACAGCAGCACGACAAGGCGATACGCTACTACGGCATAGTGCGCGAGAAAGCCGACACGCTGCTATCGGTCGAAGATGTATGTATGTATATCGACAACATGCGCCTGATTGGCGACCCTCAGCAGGCCGAGACTGTGGCGCGCACCTACGCCTTCCGCTCGCCCTATAACCGCAACCAGCGCTACATGAATATGCTCACCGCCCTGTCGAACAAGCAGCACTACTACGGGCGCGGCGATTCAGACTACAAGGTCAAGCGCTCAGACCGCAGCACCTCGCGGCCCGAGTACTGGATCGGAAGCTACGGCGACGAGTTGCTCTATGCCGTCAGCGAGAGTATGCTCCAGGATCCGCTGAAGATATATTTCCACCGTACGCACTACGTTGCCTACGACGGCGAAGATCAGGAGGACAGCCCCCTGAGGTCGATCCCGCGCGAGTTACACTGCGGGCCCCTCGCTTTCTCGCCCGACAACACGATGATGGTCGCCACGGGTATCGACTACACCTTCAACGACCAGATACAGAGCATCGACCAGATTCGCGGACTCTACCCCACACAGCTCTTCTACTCTATGATCGAGGAGCGGTCGGGACGTTGGAGCGCTTTCCAGCCGCTGTTCGAGTATCGTCCGGGGTATAGCTACGCCCACCCGTCGTTCTTCAACAACGGACGTTCGATATTATTCAGCTCCGACTTTCCGGGCGGTTTCGGCGGTATGGACCTCTACGTCTGCCACTGGAACGAGTCGACACAAAGTTGGAGCGCCCCTGTCAATCTGGGTCCGTATGTCAATACCGAGGGTGACGAAGTGTATCCCTTCGTGCAGGGTCGGAGGCTCTATTTCTCGTCGAACGGCCTCGAGGGCTTCGGCGGCTACGACATCTACCATGTTTTCTACAACGGCAATGTCTCGACAATAGGCAGTCTGTTCCACTATCCGCACCCGGTCAATACGTCGAGCAACGACTTCGGCGCGTATGTCGACATGCATGGCATCGGTCACTTTATCTCCGACCGCCGCGGCCCGGGGAGCAAAGACGACCTCTACACGTTCGATTCATCGGTCAACTCGTTGGGCAGCGACCTGTCGATCGGTGTGTCGCAGGAGTTCTCGGCCATGACCGGCAATCTGAACCTGATCAAGGGCCTCAGCGCGAGCAACAACGCCGCGACGGGCAAGAATCTCTTCGCTCCGGGTACGCAGCCTGCCGAATTGCTTCTGACGATATACTTCGAGTTCGACAGCGACGAGATCGACCGTGCGAGCGCCGAGGAGTTAGAGCGTCTGCTGGCCGATGAGAACGCCAACCTCTACGAAGAGCTCGCAGTACTGGGATATGCCGACGAACATGGCGGCAAGCCCTACAACAAGCGCCTATCGACGGCACGCGCCAGGAATGTGGCCAAATACCTGTCGAGCCGCGGTTTCGGACCCAAGCTCTCGCCCGAGGGACGCGGACAGCTCGTCCTCGAGCCCGAAGAGTACGCCGAGCTGATGCCTATGCAGGACTTCAGTTTCGAGCGCCGCTCGTACCTGTCGATGACCGACCGCATCAAGATCACCCGCAAGGCACGCCGTGTGGACATTTACGTAAAGAAATAACAAAAAAACATAACCCTTATGAAAGCTATTAAACTCATAGCATCTGCCATTGTCCTCGTGCTGGCCCTTGCGCTCTCTGGACAGGAAGCCAGAGCGCAGTTCATGCCGGTCGTTTTCGACAACACCTATGGCAAAACGTACCAATTCAGCATGGCCACGGCCGACTTCCAGAACGGCGACGTTGTGATCGCAGGCGCCGACGGCGACAATATGCTCCTCACATGGCTAGACCGTCAGGGCGAAACGCGCTTCAGCAAGCGCTTCACACCGTCGGAATTCAACAACATCTCGCGCGTAGAGGCTATCGACGACGAGCACGTGCTGGTCATGGGAAGCCGCAGCCTCCCGGAACGCGAAACCTCGGGTTCGACGGGTCGTGCGATGGTGATCGACAAGAGCGGCGCCATACAGCGTTCGGTGGTCGTGGGAGGTAACGGCGCCGTGGTTGCGGCCGGCCGCGTACTACCCAACGGCACGCTGATCCTCGCCGGCAGCACTCCCGAGGCGGGCGGACGCAGCGGCATGGTCTGTAAGGTAAATGCGGCCAACAAGGTCGTCTACACATATATCGCCTCCACCGGTGAGCTGTGTGAGTGGTTCGACGTACACGGTAGCAAGACCGAGTATGTGAACGCCGCATTCACCTCCGTAGATAAAGAGGGGGGATCGGTGATCCGTCTCGACGACAACGGCAAGCCGTTCTTCATCACTCCCCTTCCCGACCCTACGTTCAAGATTGAGAAGATGGTCAACGGCCACGAGAACGACCTGTTCCTCGTAGGTCAGGGCCAGACATCGGGCGGCGCCGTGATCAAGATACGCCAAGAGGGCGACATAGTTTTCGAACGCAAGATAGTCCCCGCATCGCCCCAGACGCGACTCAACCACCTGATTATCTGCCCGACGGGCGAGGTTCTCGTAGGTGGCAACGACGTCAACAGCGCCTACTTCACGCTGTTGCGTAACGACGGTACCGTTGTGGCGACAAACATGGGCGACGGAGTGGTCAGCGCCATGACCATCAATCCCGCCAACGGCGACTGTCTTGTCAGCACGTACAGTCCCGCCGAGGGCAACGGCCGCATAGTGAAGACCAGCCGTCAGGGCAACCGCCTCTACGACAAGGTCACGGCAGCCAACTACAACACGATGTTCATCAACGCCAACGGCGACCTGCTGCTGGGTAGCGCCCAGACCGGACGTCTGAGTATGCTCTCGGCACTGGGCGAGTTGCTCTTCGACCGCTATGTGGTCGAGAACACCCCCACAACGTTCGCCGACGTATATCTTCCCTCTACGGGCGAGGCTCTCTTCCTGGGTGCCGACAGCCGCGTGGCGAAGCTCGCACATGGTGTTTATGTAAGCGACATACTGGTCAACAAACCCATCAACGGCCACGTTTCGGCCACGTTCACAGTTACCGTCTCGGGCTACTCCTTCTCGAAGGAAGGGTCTCCGCTGCCCGTATCGGTGGCTTATAACACGCGGCCCATTTCGGCCACCGAGGGAGTCAACTTCGACGCTGTGGCGGGTACCATCTCGTTCGTTCCGTCGGCCGACGGGAGCGACCGCTATCTGAACAAGTTCACCGTCGAGGTGCCCGTAAATGCCAACGACCTGTTGGAGGGTTCGCGCACTTTTGCACTCGACCTGTCCGACGTCAAGCACAGCTACCTGATCAAGTCGTCGAGCACGGCCACGATCGCCGACCAGCCCGCAATAGTGAAGTTGATCGCCGTTACGCCGGGTGTCGAGGGCGAGAAAGACCTCGTCTACCAACTGGGTATCTTCAAGCGCGACAACACCAAACTCACCAACCGCACGGCGGCCGACATTGTTGTCGACGGTATTTACGGAACCGGAAGTGCCGACGATCTCGATGTCGACACGGGTCGCAAACCTCGTCTGGTGATCGCCAGCGGACAGCATAGCGGCACATTCAACGTCGAAACGTTCGACGACACGCGCTACGAGGCGGCCAAGACCGTAGTCCTCGACTTCAACCAGATCCACGCCATGAGTGACACCGAGGTATCGTTCGGCTCGAGCCAGTTGAGCTGCCAGGGCACGCTCTACGATCAGGCGGCGAGAGTGGTGATCGAATCACTCGGCGACCGCATAAAGCGCTCGAACGACGTTGTCAACGGCCTGTTCAAGATAGCACTAGTCCGCGCCAGCGACGGAGCTCTGCTCACCAACAACAGCGGTGCCGACATTGCTCTGCAAACCTCGATATCGGATGCCGGCACGGCGCGGCACGGCGAGGACTTTGTGATCACCAACGCACACTCGCTGCGCATAGCCGGCGACGGCCGCAGCAGTACAGTCAACCTGAACGGTTTGGTGCTCCACACGCCCGATCCCGAGGCGAAGAACGTGGTTGTGACGCTGCGTGAGGTGCAGGCGGGTGCCGATGCAGGTCCGCTCACCATCTCGGCCGACAAGGATACCGCTCAGTTCAAGATTCTGAACAATTAGTATATTTCGACCCCTGGCCTCCCCGAAGTGTATTCCAAGGGGAGGCTTCCGTGATCGATCATTCGATAGGTTATAGAAAATATATCCTATAGAGTTATAAACCTCGACTATTTAAGTATGTCCGGATTCAGCAACGTATTTCGAAGCACTTTTGTCTTCTGTGCCGTTATGTTGGCGACGGGGAGTATCTGTTCGTGCACCAATGGCGAGCAGGCCGGGCCGTCTGCCGACCAGGGCCACATGGATATCGTCTCGACAGGCCTGACGCGTTCTGTTTCGGATAATACGCAAATATACCTCTTCGATGGCCAGGGTGCTGACCGCGGCGAATTCAGGCAGCGCATATTCTCCATTTCCCGTACGGTGGACGACAAACTCTCGATACCCGTACCATACGGCACGTGGGATCTAACGCTGGTCTCGACGAACGACGACAACGAGTTGGACATAAGCCAGCCCATAGCCGGAACGTCGCGCACCGGACAGAAGATGTATGAGCTGAAACCCATAAACGGCGTGCTCTACTCTGCACCGGAACTCATAACGGCCGAGGTCTCGGGTCAGGTGATCAATCCCGGCCAGACCCACCAGGCGTCGACCATATACTCGCGTAACGTTGCGTTGGTGCAGTTTGTGATCGAGGATGCCAGTAGTTTGGATTCAGGTGGCGAGCACCAGATCTCGGTAGGCAACATTCCCACGACAATCGACTGGGACGGGCGCCTGCTCCCCAACGCGACCTATCCGACCACGAGTACCATGCGCATGTTGGGCGAGTTCGAGGTGTTAAGCACGAACGGAGTACAGCACACCAACACCGTGTCGTTCCTCGTGCCGGCACACAAAGGCACTGCGGCGGCAGACACGACCAAGTGCCAACTGGATGTCATGGTATCGCTCGACATGCAAAGCGGCGGCCGCTATGAAACCTCACTCCCCGTCAAGGTACCCCTCGTTCCCCGAGCGAACGAAATATTACAGGTCAAGCTGATGCTCAACGCCGAGTTGAATATCGTGTCGGATATACTGCCGTGGCACGAAGAGACTTACGCCGATGACCTTGCCAATCCCTACTCCGAACTCCAGGTCAGCAAGGGGCGCTCTACATTCCCCAACCGCGACACTATATTGGTTTCGAGCAATTCGGGACTTCCCGAAATCGAGGTCGGCGCCGATTGGCTGAGGGCCAGCTTTATCGACAGCCGCAGGTTGGTCATCACCGCCGACGCCACGACCTACACCGGCACGGGGCGCGACTCGTGGGTCGACCTGACTGTCAACAACTTCACCAAGCGCATAGGCGTGCGTCAGGAGCATGTCGGATCGGGAACACTGACCGCCTCGCCCCCTCTGGTTTGGATATCGCCCAACACACCGAGCAGGGTGAAGGGTTTCTCTCTCCAGACCGGCGGTGCACTCCCCGTCTCGTGGAGAATTGCCAACCATTCCTCGACGTCGTATATATACAACGTCTCGCCCATATCGGGTACGGGAACCATGCAGATCAATATGCTGGGTAAATTCCATACTAACGATGCCGACAAATATCGCGTCTACGGCAACGACACTTTGCGCATCTACAACGTAGAGACGCTCGAAACGCTCCGTGTGCCCGTTGCGAACTGCTTCATGCAGTCCGATAATATCTACGTCAGCCCTCCGAAAGGGGCAGGCCGCACCGATACCACCACCTACTCCTCGGCGATCGAGATATTCGGCGGCGATGGACGTTTCACGGTCGATCCCGTCAACAAGTCACCATGGATACTCTCGGCGGAGTGTGTCGAGAATCACGACCCCGATACGTACGGCGACGCGCCATACATACTGGAGATCCGCACCCAGCGCGAACCCAACGACGAGGAGCGCACGGGCTATATATGGGTCGCCCATGAGCTGGATCCTGCATACAAGATCATGGTACCCGTATTACAGGAGTTCTATACCGAGACGCTGCCGTTCGACTTCTTCGTGATCAAGTTCACATGGGCGGCTAACGACGTCGACATCGCAGTCGAGATAACGAACCCCGAGATGAACGTGCCGTTCGCTAATGTTCCCTATAATCCATCCTATGTAGGAGGTAGACTACCGCACAAGGCATTGGGATTCGGTTTGAGCGATTTTGTGGGGTTGGATGGAAGGATATCTCCGAATCCGGCGACCAATGGACCATTCATGCATGAATTTGATAACCCGAGCAACTTTTTCTTCTATGGCGGCGACGCCTTGGATGCCGAGGGAGAGACGGTTTTCTTCAAAGCGCCATTGATCACGCCCCCCTCGCCGAAGGAAGACTTCTCAGGAATGCCGCGATACATAAAGATTGATATTTGGGCAATCTGGTATGGTAATACGCCTGCCTCTAATCCGTTAGGAGTAACTATTTCGACTTACAATGGAGGGTATATGTATAAACCGAGAATGGACAACCCGTTCAATAATTCATTCCCGCCCGGAGCGACCAAAATATACGCCACCAACTTCTATAACATCGACCACGTAGGAATCCCCTTGCCAACAGCGTTGGAGAGTCAAATTCTGGGTCCCGAAGGCTGGAAGTATGTCAACGGACCTGCGTCTGACGAAGCTGTAATACGTAAAGTAGGTGTTCTCAATAAGTCAGGTATGTTTATGGAGGCTGACTTCCGCAATAACTACCAACACGTAGCCACAGTGACTTACGACCGCTACAAGCGCAGGGCCATGATCCCCAACTCAGACTGGTATCTCGACGATTATACAGGCCCGATAGTGGTGCCGCTCAAGGCCGAGATCGTGACCGAAGAGTCCCTGCGCGCAAAAGAAGAGGCACTCCGCCTGAGAAAGGCAGAGAAGATGAGATACTTAACCGGCCAAACCGAATGATTATGAACATATTACGCTATATATTCGTAATGGCGGCAACTCTATCTATGATCTCGTGTCTGACCGAAGAGAGGGGCGGCAGGCTGCACGAGGAGGGAATTACCGACGTGAGATTCTCGATAGACGTGCCCGACGATATGGCAACGCCCACCTCGACGCGAGCACTGCCATACTCCGATAAAGCCATAGAGAATGTCGATCTGCTGGTCTTCGATGCATCGGGCGATCTCGTAGAGCATGTCGTAGCAGACGATATTGTCGTCAACGCTGCTACAAGCCAATGGCAATTCACTGCCCGCTTGTCGATCAGCGACGAGTCGCGCACGATATACCTGGTCGCCAACGGCCGCGATCCACTGACCGATGCTGAACGTGTGAACTTCTCGGATTTCTCGATCGGCATGAACGAATGGGATGTTATCCCGTACCTGCAAACTGCATCGTTGTCCTCGCCTGTCGATGTGCTCGATTTGCTGCCGATGGTCATGTGGGGCAAGGCGTCGCTGTCCGAGGTGTCTTCGAATCAAATTATCTCGGGGGTAAAATTGCTGCGCGTGGCGGCTTCTATCTCGGTTCGTGAGGGTACAGCGACGAATAACAACGGGTTGAACGATTTTTATATCACCAAGTTCTCGATCCACAACGGCACCGAGTGGGGCATGGTGGCACCGTCGAACTGGGATAGCTGGAACAGCCTGACGCCTTCGTGGACTAATGACATGGATGTTCCCGCCGGCACAGACCATTTCTCGTCGAGCTCGTCCGGATACTGGAGCGACCCGGGCGACAAACACTTCTTATACGAGCGCGATACACCCTACGACGACCCGAGCGACTACACGAGTGTCATAATCTCGGCCATATACAAGGGCGCGCAATGCTTCTACAAAGTGAGGCTCATGGATCCTGTCATGGAACTGCCTATCGCTTTCGTGCGTAACCACCATTATATACTTACGATCGAATCGGTTTCGACATCGGGTTATCCGACCCTCGAAGCGGCAATCGACGGCCCTCCGTCGAACGGCATCTCTATCGACCTGCTCGACGTCAACGAACAGCTAACCTGTTTCGTAGCCAATGGCACGAACTACATCGGCGTATCGAACAACAAAGTGACCATACAGGGTCTCAATCGCAACAATACGCTCGAGCTCGCCCTTGTATACATCAGTTCGCCGCAATGGGTTATCAGATGGACGGGCACCGGCTTGGAAAACGTTGGCTTCGATGAGTGGAATATTACGCCCGAGGGACTCATGCCTCTCACGGCAAATTTGACCGGCACGGCGGGCAGTGCCGTCATCACCGTGACCGACGAAGAGCTCGAGATCGACATCGAGGTGACCATAAACGGCATAAGCACTGGTGCGGTCGGCGCCAAGGGGGGGAACGGCTACAACATTGTCAGTCCGACTTTCATGACCGCGGCAAACTCGCCATGGCACGCCAGGATACTGCCTAATCAGTGGACTACACGAAATGTGTATCTGCACACTGCAGAAACTGTCAATGGAGCGCCGAGCCCCGGAAATGCCATGATGGGGTCGTGGGGTGCGACATCGGTATCGAGTTCCGACCCGTATGTGGCCTATAACGGCAGTCCGGCCATCCTGCCATATCCCAAAAGTCTCAACCTGTTCTTCGGCACGAGCGCATATTGGACTCAGTCGGCCGTCGGCATAGTCGAATACAGTCGTGTCGAGAACAACGACTTTGTCGTCGGACGCTACATAATCAACGGCGGCGACATATACCTCAATGAGTGACCCACACACCCTCTCCGGTAATCACAACATTAAACCCCGCCGCCGGACCAAGGCGGCGGGGTGTTTTTTAATATGATGAAAAGACGACTACTTACCCTGTGTCTGGTCGCTATGAGTGCCGTACTGTTCGGCTCATGCGGCGAGATGTCTGAAACGAACATAGTAATAACCGCATCTGCCACTGCGGGCGAGGATATGATTCTTGTCCTGACCGGCAGCGGCAGCGCCATTATCGACTGGGGCGACAACTCGAAGCAGGTCGTAACACTCAACACAATGCCCGACGACCCCGACGAACTCTACTCCAAAGTCGACTGGGGCTATACCCACACATACTCCTGCGAGGGCGACAGAGAGATACGCATCTGTGGCGATGTCACGGGGCTGGGCACCATAGGCGGCGGTGCCGTGACGGCGCTCGACGTGAGCGACATGCCGGGCCTCAAGTGGCTGATATGCGGCAACGAGCAGCTTGCCGAACTCGACATTACGAAGTGTAAAGAGCTCGAGCATCTGGCCTGTCACGATAATAATATCGGCAATCTCGACGTCAGGTACTGCCCCGCACTCCGGACCCTATATTGCCCCGACAACAACCTCTCGACGCTATATGTGAGTGATCGCAACACTGCCCTGACGCTGTTGGATTGCAGCGGCAACAAGCTCGACGAGAATGCTATAACCTCGGTGTTCGTTTCGCTGCCTGAGTGCCGCAGTCACGATGCCAGGATCTACTATGGCAATAATCCGGGCAGCAACCTGCTCGCCGCCGAAAAGCTGACCGACATACGTACCAAAAACTGGGAGAGTTATATGAATTAGGCACGACTCTTTCTACAATACTATAATTTGCAAAATATGTGATTTCTCATTGTGCGAAATATCATCTAATTGTGACCCCGCATTATTTAACGATTTAGTATATTACAGGTATCGAATTTGCGGACAGAGGCATAACCATCGATTAAGAATAACTACAAAAAGTTGCGAATGCATTAAGTGTGATCATCAAAGCGTTCACACATCTCAATAGTTAAATTATTGAGAATTTATCTCAAACCGATTTTTTGCCCCCTGAGAATCGCGTATTTGAAAATGCTTATGTAGGGAGGGTGGATAAAATCCACAAAATAAAGAGTCCGTCTCGAAGTTTTGAGACGGACTCTTTATATCCACCGTTGGCCATCTTTACTTAGTGGAAAGCCATGTGTCGGCAATTCCACTACGCGATGTTAATCACGGCCGCTCGACACGGGAGCGATAACCGATGTCGGTCGCGGCACCACGATATTATCACACCACCCTCTTATGAGGCGATATTGGCTACCGCGCGAGATTAGTCGCGACTGCCCGACAGGGGAGCGATAGTCGGTGTCGGTCGCGGCACGACGACACAACGTATCGAGTAGCCGGACATGTTAGCCCAATTGTAACGGTAAACGTAATCACTGGTAAAAGTAAGAGTCCACGTCCCTGACGCAGAACGTAGGCTCGCCGAGTAATAAAGACCCATATTGCCTGAATTTCGTCGTCCTACTGTAGAAGAGGTAGAGCCGTCATTAATATTCCCCGCCGCGGGCAAGAACAGACTGTTGTAGCTATTGGGGTTGAAGAACAAACGCCCGACTATGGCCGCCGTAGGTCTCTCTGTATCGACAGCAGTACCGTAATACGTTGCATTGCCACTCCCCACAGCGGCGATCCCGCCTATTTTCCTGCGGTCGAACCACCCGTCGGCATAGAAGCCCCAGGTAGAATTAGTCGGATCGCCGGAAGAATTGCCGCCGCTTTTAGCACTGAGCATCAGAGACTGTTGCATCTCTGAATCCTCTACATTCACACTCGAGCTCAGTAGAAACGTCGTAGTAATGCCGTCTTGGGGGCGGGCGTAACCCGCAGGACAACCCTCGTAATTCTCCCTGACAATGCCAGCAGGGCGACCGGCAACGTTGTCGACTTCATCCCACGGAACACCCACACCGCCGGGCATGAGGAAGGGGGTATACCCGACCGGACTGTACGCCCTGACCCCCTCGGCATGTGCCCAACGGAACATCGCGCCCGCCTGACTTGGATAGTTGGTGAAGGCCGGTTCGGAGGCGTATGTCTGATCGCCCCACTCGCGTATATTGTAGTACCACTCTGTGCCACCGTTCATGAACGCCTTGGCAGTGAGGTTGTAGGCCGGGAATTTGCGTGCCAACGGACGGTAGATCGGAGCGGTATGTCCCGGAATCGGCGGCGAGTTAACATCTGTGGGATACATAAGATAGTCGTCACCCTCGCCCTGCCGGATCCATATACGGCGTAATTTCACCGACGATCCGTTAGTGTATGCCAGCAACACGACACCGTAACGCGCAGGGGCCTGCACGGTCGGGGTGTAGCGGCTTTTGAGACCTATGCGGAAAAAGATGCCATCGGGGTCATCGGGGCGTACTGTTCCTTCGACCCATGATCGGTTGCTGTGTACGGGATATGTCGTATCGAAACCGGGATCGTTTCCGTTGGCCACCATCTCTTCGTCGGCCCCTTCGCGCCAACCAACATTCGTATCGTCGGTCATCATCCCGTCGAGCACTATCCAGTCGCGTCCTTCGACCACCGTAGCGCTCCAGCGGCCGTCGATCGAGCCCGATTCATGACGCGGTATGCGGATCAGGCGCTCGCCTGTCTGCGATGCTTTCCAGAATGCACCCACATAGGTCGTGACTCCCGTCGGAGGGGTATCGTCGCTGTTATTGCGTATTTGTCTCAACCTTATCACTTTGCGCATCTTGCCGGCCGTGATCGTATAGTCGGTAGCAGTGAGGCTTGTGGCAGTACCAACCGATACGGTGATCGGTATGGTCGTCATCTCTCCGTCGGGAACATTTATGGTGTTGGGGGTAACCGAAAAGGGGCTCGCCATCGTCGTTTTAATGGTGACGTTGGGGTAGTTGGTTGTAATATTGAACATCTCGGTGCCGCCTCCGTTGTTGAATACGATCAACTCGCGATCAACCTCGAGGGTGTACTTCCCGTCGGCAAGGATATCGCCCGTGGCGACTGTATTCCAGTTCACGACTATGGGGTTAAGTTCCAATCCGGAATTGTGTACCGTAGCGTCGAGGTGAAGCCATGTGTTGCGCGGCAGGGTGTAGCCCAGTCCCGAAGCAGAGGAGGCATGCACCTTGGCATTCAGTATATTGCCGCTCACCTCCAACGAGAGTTCCATCGCCTTTGTGGCGTCGGATATGGATGCGAAAAGCAGCTCGGGCACGATTATACGGTCGTAGCGGACTATATACTTCTCGACCGTCGCCACTTGTTGGCTTCCGCGGGTAGGAGTCTGTGATGCGTACACTGGCCAGTAGTAGCCGTCGTAGCCCGGAACGGGGGCCGGAGATGCCGGATTGGAGGCTGCCGTGGCGGTGTAGTATTTCCGCGGAGACGGTTCGCGCTTGGAGTCGTTGTTCGCGCCCGGAAAGAGAGACACCCTGTCGGGAACACCGGCGAGGGAAATGGCCCTGTCTTTCCAGTCTTGGAATTGCCACGGCTCGAAGGTTATCTCGAGGCTGATGCGCGCACCTGTGCGGCTAAGCTCGGGGGACCAGGGGGTGTCTCGGGTATCGATCGTCTCTGAATCGAGAATTATCGTGTGGTTATTCGCAATCTGTACGTCGTTCACCACGCCCAACATGGGGATGTTCTTGTCGTTCATGTAGGCCCACGACTCTACCATCGCGTTCTTAAGTTCGTTCATGGTGTCGTAGTTCTCCTCGTCGCTCAGGAAGTCGAGCAAGAATGGTTCCTCGGCCGATTCGTTAGAGTACTCGTTGGCGATGAACACTGCGTCGTATGTACCTGTGAGCACGGTAATCAGTTTCGGGTCGTCGTTGCCGGATATCGAGATCACATCACTGTCGTACGCCAACTTCCCCGTGTCGTCATTATAGAGCAGTACCCGGACCTCGGATATGGCCACGTCGAGTTCGTTGCCCACTGCGAGGTCGGTCGCATCCATTGGATCGCTCAGTTCGCCGTCATCGGGATTTCCATGGTATCCGGTTCGGGTCATCGCCGAAGGCATACCCATCGTCACGGGATTGAACGCTATGGTCACCATCGTGCCGTCACCGGCCGCTTCTGATTGCCGACCGACATCGTTCTTAACACACGACGCAAGAACCGCCACTGCCGCCACAGCCGCCACCACCGGCCTCAGGATCGCCAAAATCGAGTGTTTCATATCTTTACTGTTCTGTTTTTTTATCGCTCCCGGCGCCGAGGTTCGGTCCGCAGCCGGGAAAATGTTATCGGATCATTCGGGCAACACCTGCACGCACCGTATCGGCAAGCCCCAACTCATCCACAAGTCTTTCGAAGGGAACGAATGAGTGCTCGTGAAACACAGAGCGAATGCGCGACCGGCAGTATATGCCCGATAGCCGGTGAGAGTAGCGGTATTTCCTGCTGTTATCGACGATGTCCAGTAGGCGCCCATGGATTGAGGCATGGGCATGGCTCCTCCTGTTCCGGTGGGAGTATCAGAACTGCTGCCCTGGCGGTATCCGGTGATCGGCATGAAGAACTTGCGGTCGGACGATATGGCGCCCTTCAGAATGGGATCATACGACATGTCGGAATCGTAATTGGCCGCCATCGTTCCCCATTCGAACTTGGGTGTCGACATGTCGGCATCGTTAATTTCGTCGCCATATTGTGTTCCGAATGGAGTGGTCTCACCGACCATGCGTTGCATCAGTGTCCACGGCTTACCTGTCGGGGTCATCCACTCTACGGGATTAGTCCGCGTTCCGCCATCGACCAGACTGCACGGATCGCCCCATGCATTGGTCGAGGTTGCCGCGATATTCGGGATACGGTTTCCCGGGCCCGTACCCAAAGGCGTTGCCGCCGACCACTGGCCCCATGCGGTGAACGCGGGCGGGGTGTAGCTGACTCCCGACATGGCGGGTGTAGGATACCACACCACGTCGGTTTTGTCGAACAGAGTGCCGTTGACGCCGGTGTCGCCTCCCAACACTGCCACTGTCGACCCCCACTTGAAATAAACGGCATAGACCGGCTCGTCGGCGTATTCATCAAGGTGTTCTGTGACGAACGGTTCGTTAACATAGGGTCCCGTAGGGTCGAGATAGGTACTCGAGCCTTGCACTGTCAGCGTAAACGTACCCGGGTCTTTGCCGAGGTCGGAATGGCGAATGCCTATCATGCCCGGAACGGTTTTGACAAAGTCAGGAATGGGGGCGACAGTTGCGGCGACACACCGTATCGAGGCTCCGACATTGCGATTCTGGGTATTTATGCTACTTCCTCCCCATGCCATATAAAGGTTCCAACCGAGGGTGCTGCTGCTCGTACTCGACGACCAATAGGAGCCTATGCCGCCCCAATGATCAAGATTGATAGCCGTAGAGCTATGCTGCATAGTGCCGCCAAGGGGGAAGAACAGACTGCTGTAAGTGACCGGATTGAAGAACAGGGCGCCTCCATACGCTACATCGTAGCGAAATTCATTGACCTTCCCCGAGCTCTCGGGCACATACACCGTCGGTCGGCGGTCGTAATACCCGTCGGCATACAGACCGAATGAATAGTTGCCCAGATTGTTCGCGACGTTGCCTACGCCGAGGTATAGCGACTGTACCATCTCCGAGGTGCTGTTATCCCGCGCGGTCATGTACATATAGGGATTCATCGCCGTCGGACGACGGTATTGCACTCCGTCGATCTCGGGGCATGTTTCGTATTTTTCGTCGCGCAAGGCCCAGTTCATTCCCGTTTCGTGGTTGGCAGTCGACTGGGTCGAGGTCATATATGTCCTGACTCCCGGATTATAGGCATAGATGCCGTGCAGCGGTGCGAACTCGAACATACCTCCCGCCTGGGTGGGCCACTCGGTGAACACGGCGCCTCCGGCCGTCAACTTCGGCGCCTGCGCGGTGTACGATGCTACCGTGCCGTCCCTGAATTGTGGCGCCGTGAGGTTGTATGGCGACCATTTAACCGCATACGGCCGCACAGCCATAGTCGAACCGGGACTATCCTCGAACAGACGCATCACATAGTCGGCCCCCTCGCCCTGACGCACCCAGATGCGCCGATAGGCCGTTTGTCCAGCCTGGGTATAGGCCAGAAGGATCACTCCATAGCGCGCCGGTTTGTCGGGCGTGGGAGTGTAAGGGCCGTTCAGACCTATGCGGAAATATATATGGTCGTCGGGTGCCGCGGGGGTCAGCTCGCCGCTGGCGGTGGTTTCGTAGCCTTCTACCCTGTTATGCATGTCGAAATCGGGGTCGGCGGCGTCCTGATACGGGCCGTATGGTGTCCACACGCCCGTGTCATCAGGCATCCGGGTATCGAGTGTGATCCAGTCTTCGCCCTCGAGCACATAGGCGGTCCATGCACCGTCGATTACATCCACTCCGACATTGACGGTACCTAATCTGCCTGCTACTGTGGGGCGGGTGACACGTATTAGTCGCTCGCCATACTGGCTCGACCTCCAGAACGCCCCCACATACATCGACACGTTGGTAGGATACGGCGAATCGACCATAGTAATCGAGAGGGGAAGCTGTGTGACGGTAATCCTCTTGTATATATTACCTGCCCTGATCGTGAAAGTTCCTGTGCGGACTTCGTTGGTGTTGTTTTCTTCTGCCTCTATGGCGAATACGGAGTTCACTCTCGAGGGTCCGCGGTCGGCACTGCCGGGCTTCATCCACGATGGCATGTCCGGGTCGATCGTCCAACCATCGGGATGGTCGGTATACAGATCCATATAATCGGTCGACGATTCGCCTCTGAAGAGGAATGCCGAGCGGTCGGTGTTCAGGTTATACTGCGAAAGGTCGGTGGGATCGAGCTCCACATCGCCCCATGGCACTACTCTGACCACTGTGTTCACATCGTTCTGGAACATATTAGAGGTTGCCCATACCCAGTTGTTGCGCGGAATGGAGTATCCATCCGCCGAAGTTGCGGGCGACGGGACGTTAATCACTATCTCCTTTTTCGACAACTCGGTGCCATAGTCGAAATAGAGGCTGACTTTTATCGCCTTTGCCCTGGCTGCCTCGTTGTTGTTGGGCGGCGAGAGCACGAGCTCGGGATAGATCAACCGGTCGATAAATATGTATGCACTGCCGTCGGGCCTGACCATCAATTTACCCGGGGTGATCGTGGGAAGATCCGAAACCCTCACCTCTCTTTCGGCGAGGCTATTTGCGATATTGTCGTTGGCCTTATCGGGCACCACATAGCTTCTGTCGCGCAGATTCTCGACAAATACCGACGTCCCCGTGCTCGTTGCCTGCCACGCTTCGTGCTGAGTCTTGTTCAGATCGATACCGAGACTCAGACGTATCGCCGCACGGCGCATCCTCACATCCCAGGTAGTGCCCGACCCTTTGGGGAAACTCTGCTGGCCCAATTCGGGATCGACGTATTCCACATTGCCCTTGCCGCTGACCTCGACATTCGTGAAATACGCCACCATAGGGATATCCTTATTGTCGGCAATATCGGTATCGATGTTGAACAGATGGGATTTTATGTCGTTGATATTGTCGTTGCCCTGCGTTTGTTCGAATTCCTCACCCAGGCTCGACCCGAGGCTCTGCTCGTTGGCGATGAACACGAAGTCGTACTTTCCCGGGGCGATCTGAACTTGGAACGGCGGCTGAGTCGAGTGATCCAACGTGAAGCGGAAGTTCCAGTACCTGTCTCCTCTTTTCACGAGTTTGCCTTTATCGGTGCCCTCCTCTGCGTGGTATATCAACACCCGGAAAGTTCCGATCTTCTGATCGGCATCGCGACCAAAACCCGCGTTATCGCCGCCTCCAGCGAGGTCTTCGAATATGTCGGGCATTTGTGACGCACCTCCGAAGAAGTCTGCAAACGCGCCGTATGTGTCTTCGTATGTGGCCCCGCGGGTTGTGGCGTGGCCTCCCGACCGGGGATTGAATGACAGGGTCACAGGGCCATAGACCCCATCTTCGCCGGAGTCATTGAAATAGTCGTCGGTGCACGATCCGAGCGCTATCGAGGCCGCAACCAAAGTCGCCATCGCAACTTTCGATATCCACCCTCTAACCGTTAAAATGCGTTGCATCATATCTTTATTTCCGTTTTTCTTCTTTGTTTGCATGATCCTGCCCGACCCATCGCAGGGGACTCATGTTACAAGTCCTGCGACTCGATTTGAAATGCGAACAAGACTCCTCCGGCATTGTTGGTCGTATCGTATTCTTCTCTATCGGGATCGTTATTATATGGGTCCAATCCGGGGTAAAGTATAGGATTCGCGACATTGCGAGCCAGTATCGTTATGGTATTTTTTCCCGGCCTCAAACACGCATTTAGCAATTTGGGGTTTTTTATGACGACAACATTACTCCATCCGGTGTCATTAATGCTGCCCATAGCACCGGCAATAACAGACAATTCGTTATTCATTAGTATCGAAGCGGGTGTAGACATGATATATATATCGTTGATCCACAGCGCCATGGCATTGTCGGCGGCGAAGGCAAGTTTCGTATCTACTATCGTCTCGCCCTGGATATCGAACTCGTGCTCCATCGTTATGGTTTCGCCGGTTTCGCCACTCAGCAAGGAGTTGCTATACGTCCACACCCATTGCGGAGGTTTTCTGTTGTCCCATTGGGCTATCTCGTTGAAAGGTATCCTGTCGACATTGCTGTTCCAATAGTTCTGGAAAACCGTATGGTCCAGGGTCGGACTGGCGACAACAACACCGAAATCCTGGCCGCTGAGCACCGTCTTTTTATATCTCTGTTGTTCTTTGACACAGCGGATCGAACGCCCGAAATGCTGTTCGTTGCTCCCCATGTTAGTTCCTATGTCTGAGACACAAAAGGCGACACCTCCCTGATATATTTGATTCTGATTTCCGGCAGTACCGCTTGTCCAGTATGTTCCTGTATTGCCGGGGTACACGAGTGTGGCGGGCCCGCGATTCCCCGCAAAAGGAAAGAATATCGAGGCATGGTTATTCGGGTTGAAGAACAAACGGCCTGCATAGGCGACCCTGTTCGGATCGTTGGCTGCCACAGTCGAGGCCGGTATTCCCACAGCGCTGGCGGTGGGTTGCCGACGGTCGAACCAGCCATCGGCATAATGCCCGGGTACGGAATTGGAGATTGACGTAGAGAGTGCATCGGTTAATCCCGCCTTCGGCTCGAGATAGAGCGATTGTTGTAGCTCGGCGATGGGCATGTATGACTGACTATTGTTATCGATGTAGTTATTTATAGGCCCTACATTCGGACGACGATAGCCCTCGGGGCAGCTCTCGTGCGTGCTTTCATGCACATTCCAGAAATTGTTCTTCAATGCAGTCTGCATCGCAGCACTCCCTACCGGGGAGTATACGTATCGGGGTATGGTGCTGGCCCACGTGAAAAGACCTCCCGCCTGTGACGGATAATCGGTGAAGACGCCCGGATTGGGTTCGGCGCCCTTCAATCCGACCTGTGCGTTGAGCGTGGTTGCCGTGAGGTTGTAGGGCGAGAATTTTGCGGTTACGGTTCGGTTCGGGATCACCGTGCCCACCACAGGATCCTCGTTGCGGAACAGATAGTCGGCCCACTCGCCCTGGCGTATATACAAAAGTCTGCTCGCTGCAATGGTCGATATAGCGGACATATTGGTAGCATCGCCGTCGACCACAAGCACTACTGCGTAGCGTGCCGGATTAGTGCTGGTCGCGGCGTGGGAGTTGCGCAGTCCGATGCGGAAATAGCCCCCTTCGACACTTGTGCGGCCATGCGCCCACCCAATGGTGCTCCCAACGGCGTTCGATCTTTCGAATCCACTGTCGTTGCCGTCGATCGACGGGCCACCGATGGTGCGCACACCCGGATCGGGCGAGGGCTTAGTGTCCATCACGACCCAATCGGCCCCGTCGAGCACGAATGCACTCCATTCCTTATATGGTTTTATACCTATGAGTCGTTCGCCCCTCTGGTCGTGCTTCCAGAATGCACCGACATAATCGGTGACATTCGACGACTTGGCAGTAACATTGTGTGAGTAGGGCAACTGTATTACCACTATCTCTTTTTGCAGTGCTCCGGCCCTGATGGTGAACGAAGTGCGGCGGATCGAGCCGGTGTTGTTCTCTGAGTTCGTTGTTATGTTGAGTATGTCGGCTCCGTCGGGTCCGACACCTTCGCTGTTGATCGCTATATTGCCATGAGGCAGAGAAGAGGAGTGACTCGCCTCGGTATGGGTCCAGTCGCCGGAATAGTCGGTATAGACCTTCATGCTGGCTTGCGACTTGTCTTCGGGGCCAAGGATTATCACCGAGCGATCTGTAACCAGCTGATACTCACCATTGTAGCTTGTTTCGTTCATATCGCCCTCTTCGTTGTTCCACGCTTCTATCTCTACTTCGAGTCCGTCGGGCAGATTATCGTAGGCGTCGTACTCGCTATCGTAGCCGGGGGAGTTGACTCCCGTGATAACTATGTCATAGCAATAATTCCGCACTATGTTGACCAGTTTCGTGGATCCGTCGGCAGGGTCGGTCTTCAGCAGATTTATGCGATACCAACCGTTGAACGGTGTAAGTGATTGGTTCGTGGCGTTCATGCGGCCTTCGGCGCGGATAAAGATGCTGAGAACGTCATTGTACCCTGTCAGCGGATCGCTATCGTGGGCCGTCTGTTCGTAGACAAATATTTCGTCGACACACTGGCTATAGTCGCGGGAGCCCACGTTGTTGGTAATCTTGTCGGTATAGTCGATCCTGCTCGTCAGATCGGGGTTGCCCTGCTCGTTGAGGGCTGAGGGGTCGAATATGCCGGCGGCTTTCTTCCAGTCGGGCGACGGAATGAGACGACCATGCGCGTTAACGTTGCGAACGATGATCTCCTTGATCAGGAATTGACCATTGTGAGCAATGGAGCGTATGTTGATCTTGGCCACCATTCGTATCAACTCGATGGGGTATCTGTCATAATTCCTCGTGCCGGGAATGGCAAATTCCACCACATTCGACGACATCGGGAATGGCTTGTCGTCGAACGACAGGCGTTCGCCCAGACTCATAAGAGGAAGATACAGTCGGGTACGTATCTGCTCGATAGTGGGTTGAGGGTATGTTGTCATGAATTGGTCGACCTCGGTGTTGCTATTGGCTATGAACAGGGCGTTGTAGTTGCCGTCGGGTAGCTCGAGAGTGAATTTCTTGCGCTGGCGGTCGCCGGGATACTGCTCGATGATCGCGTCGTCGACCTCGATCCTGTCGACATACTCATCGGTATCAGGGTCGAACAGCAAGATGGTGATCTCATCGAGGCGGTTGTCTTGTACTTCCTGTCCCGACCCTTCGGTGACGGCGCGTGTGGTGCCCGCCTGGTCGGAGCGACTCTTTTCGGCGTTCATTGCCGCCACTGCGCGTTTGAATGCGGCCATTTCGGTCTCGGCGTCGGGATAACCTCCGAAGGCGGTTCCGTAAGTCTCCACATCGGCACCTTCGTTGTAATTGCGATAGGTTTCGTTGTCGCCAGTCGTCGAGCGCGTTACATTCGCCCCGCCATTGCCGTTGGGGAGACTCACCACGAACGTCACACTATTCTTGTTCACAACCTCCTGCGACTCGCCCAGATCGCCCATACACGACGACAAGGCAACAGTCAGCATTACCGCGAAAATCGTTGTCCTGAATATCATACCGGTCTTCATCATTCGAAGATTATTTCGTTCTGCTCATACCTCCACGGTGTCACGTCGAACTTTATGTCGAGGCTTGCCTCGGTTGGGATCAGGTTTATTACGAGTATCTTGTTGGCCTTGGGGGTTACGGGCACCTCTATGGGGCCTTTAACGTATCTTTCACCCGACAGGGTGGTCAGGTCTACCGCCAGTTTCAACTTGCACTCGGTGGTATCGGCGGGCGATTCTTTGGTGAAATCTACGCCTTTGTGCGCGGGGACGATAAATATAGCCTCACTGCAATGCTGATATTCTTCGCCGATGTCGGTAATGGTGAGTGGTTCGCTCATAGTCATGCCGGGAGCGGTCGCATACGGCACTTCAGGCGACGGCAAGAGTCTGCCATCCCAGGCAATGGTCGTGGGAATATTGCTGATCATCACCTTATGGTTACTCCCGATATACCAGCCCCGGGGCTCCTTTATGATGACCTTCACCATTGCCACATTGCGGTACAGGTCGGTGTCGGGGGCGTAGTTCGTTTGGTTCGACTGTATCTGCTGACCGTAGACGTAGCCCGTCATTATCTCTGGCGTCTGCGGCAGAGTGCCGTTGTCGGGCGTCAACCGGAACATAACCGCATCTTCAATGCTCTGACCGGGCAAGGGATCGGCGATCTCGTCCATACCCGAGCCATCGGCCGTGGTGACCAATGCGAGGTCCCACGTTCCGGTCGCTACGTTGCGCGCGGTGTAGAGGTTCTCGTTGCGCTCGATCTGCAAGAGGCGCGTGTGAAACATGCCATGGCTGGCTCCTAAGCCGTTAAACATGTATATACGCATGCTCTCGGATGCACTGCGGGTCATACTCGACGACATGTTCACGGCTATTCTTCCGTCGTGTTCCGATCCGGGTTCGCTCCCGTCGCCACGGCACGACGACAACATCGATGTCGCTGCTGCGCAAATACAGATCATGGTTGTTGCAGACCGCCGCATGATGCTGCGCGATATGATATGTTTACTCATAAGATTCTATATATTCGTTTCCCTGATGCGACATCTGTATTTTGAATCTGCATAAATACACACACAAACACCGGGAGGCTCGGGAGCTCTCGGGGTAGTAGTAACGATTATAAAAATAAGGCACCAAAAATAGAGTGCATTGGGTTAGGGTTGCCCAAAGTATATATGGCAACGATTTTGGTCACATCGCTCGACCTTCACGATCAGTATTGTGCCCACAAATTGGGCGCAAGATAGTAATAATATCTATTAATTGAATCATATATTCTTCATTAAGTGGTATTAATTGAATCATATATTCTTCATTTGGGTGATATGGCTTGTTGTTTCGAGGAGAAAGCTGAGGCTTTCCGGTTGCAATGAGATCTAATCTTGCGACATCGATCAGAGGGGGATAAAAAGTTGCGCATTGCCCCTCCCCTGCTAATATTATTTACCATTTATCGCAAAGCGCATATGATTTTTGTATATAAACACATAATTATTGCATAAAAACAACCTATTTCTGCAAAAATCAGTGCCGAAAATCCTATAAACGTGGGATTTGTGCAAAAAAATGTTGTAATTTTGTTAAAAAATGGCTATATTGTAGTCATTGACCACTTCGCCCCACAGACCCGAAGAGTCGTTCGCACCCGCCTACAAAAGACCCGATTCGTCACAATAACGTCGTGTGCTGCAACGTTTATGTAGTGAAAGGGATTGCGAATAAAACCAAATATGACTAACCAAGACTAACCTTTATCAAGATGAGAAAAATCAAATTGCTTGCCCTTGCAGCCATGGCGGTTGTAGGGCTGGGATCGTGCTCTAATGATGGCAACGACCCTCAGAAACCTGCCGGGGATGCCCGGTTGACCGTAAAATTATCGGGCGTAAATGTGGTCAGATCGCGTGCCGCACAAGATCCTGCCACCGAGGGGGCGCTTACCCTTATCGGCGACCAGAGCTACATCTTCGTGGCCGATGTCGACGGCCATATCGTTCAGGCCGTTGAGATAGACCCGGCAACGGCTGTCGACCCCGCACCCGGGCAGGAACTTACCGAACCCGTGGCTGTCGGCTCGACGGTCTATATCGTGGCTAACATTCCCAGCGGAGATGTTGCCTCAGTCCTTGGGAAATCTACACTCGCCGAGGTCAAGAACTTTGTTTCGGCTATCTCTACCCAGCAGGGCGGCTACGAATCTCCGTCAATGGCCAACGTCGAAGGCACCGAGGAAGAAGTTACGGGTACCGGCAATGTGACGCTCACTGTCGAGATCGAGCCTCTGGTTGCCCGCCTCGAGTTGGCAGGTCTTCAGGCAGTTGAAGATGCAGCCGGCAATGAGATCACCGCTTTCGACGTTACGGGCGTCTTTGTCGACGACTACTTCCCGAGTTTCACCTACACGGGTGCTGCCAGCGGAACCATTCTTTCGCTCGTCGAGGCTATGGCGGTCGAGGATGCGGTTCCGAATGACGTCCTCGCAAATTGGGGTATGAAAGATATCGTAGCCTCGTGCAGTGCCGATGCCAATATGGTCGCCGCTTTGGAGGACCAGGTTTGGGCATACAATGTCGTGGCCAGCGGCTTGCCGCGCCTTATCGTCCGCCTCGACAATATAGTTTACACGAGCGCTTCGGGTACTACGGGCATCAGCCTGTCTGGCCCGCGCTTCCTTACTGTCGACGGCTATACCGGCGTTACGGAGTTCGAGCGCGGTGAGGTGTACCGCGTAGGTGCGGTCGACGAGTCGGGAGACAGCAACTTCCAGTTCAACTTCTCGCACCTCGGCGCTACTCCTAACGAAGAGAGTGTAAGCCTGACAGTTGTCGTAGAAGTACAGCCTTGGAACGTAACCGATTACGAGCCTATCCTGAGGCCGTAACCGATCGGGTTCATCGATACACAGGGCGGTCGGGGTTGGTTCTCCGGCTGCCCACACAAGATAATTGATTATTCAATAAAAGATATTTATAAATTGCTGAAAACCGGAAACATACTCAGGTTATTACAGATCGCCGCGATGGCTTTCTCGATATTCCTGGTGGGTTGTACGGCCGATCCTCACACGGGAGGGAACTACGACCCGTCGGTAGTAGGCGATGCCGAGATGCTCTTCAGCGTCAACCTGCCCGGAGACTTCAACACGTCCGGGACTCGTGCGATGAGCATCGCCAACGAGAATGCCATCAATGCGATATATGTACTCATCTTCGACGAACACGGCTTTTTGCTCGAGATCAAAAAGGCCAATTCGCGAGGAGGGAATTCCTATGCCATAGGGTTGCCTGCCACGGTCGAGGGAACGCGCGTTAAGTTGACCCTGCTGGCCAATGCCGAGGATATCCTCACCGGCAGCGTGGGTCTCGACCCCGACTCTCCCGGCTTCCCGGCTAAGGATTACAGTACGCTGATGCCGTTGATCTCCGAGGCGGTTGCAGGTCCGTTGTTTACCGATGCTGACAGCCGGATCCCCATGTGGGGCGAGATCGACGATATCGAGATCAGGACCGGCACCCAGAGCGCCAATGTATCGCTGATGCGCTCTGTGGCGCGTATCGACGTCGGTGTGGGTAAATACACCAGGCAGGTCGACGGAACGTTCGTCTGGAACGGCCTCACCGCAGCAACGGGCGACCCGGCGGCGCAGGAGATCCCGTTCAGGATGACGGCGGTATACCTGGTCAAGCCGAACGACCATTTCAGTGTGGCTCCCGTTTTGGGGAATGTCTCTTTTTCGAGTGCCGACGGTAAGCCAAAGGCGACCTCTCCATCAGTGCCGCCGGGTACCGGGGCTTTCGATACTTTCCACGATCAGAGCTCGGAGAATCTCTTCCGTTTCGATATCGAGAACGGGTTGAAGTACACTACCCGCGAGATCTACATTCCCGAGTCGGATATACGCAACGGCGGCTCGAATGCTCACCGCGATCGCACGGCCATAGTGGTGGCCGGATATTATGCCGATGACGCAAATGAGACCTATTATCGTGTCGACTTCGCCGACGGCGAGAATCTGCACGACGTGCTGCGTAACCATCTCTACACATTCAGTATAATAAATGTTATCGATAGCGGTCATCCCACGGTCGAAGCAGCCTACAATTCGCGGTCGATGAACATGACTGTCGACGTGCTCGACTGGGATCAGGGTGTGATCAACAATATATGGTTCGAGGGTGTCAACTACTTCGCCATCGATCGCCAAACGGTGATGTTCAACCCTCTGCCCGGCGAAACGCTCACCATGACTATCCGCACAAACATCTCGGACTTCTATTTCACACATGCCAACGATCCGGCTGAGCTGGTCAGGCTCTCGACCGACGGCCCATGGTTCTTCGACGGCGAGCAGCGGTATGGCTATCAATTTACCCTCATCAAGGACGAGGAGAGCCAGGCCGCCGACGACCAATACATATTACAGATATACAACCCGCGCGACAATATCGGCGAAACGCCCGAGGATCGCTCGATAGACTGGCTCATCCACGCCCTCAACATGAAGATCCACTTCAACGTCAACCAAAGGCACTCTTTGGGCGAAATCTCGTTAGAGAACGGCGAGGGGCGCTTCCTGCCTCCGGAAGGGAATGCCGCCAGTCCCATAGGGATAGAGATTTACTCGCCCAATCCGGTCGAGATCTCGGCAACCGAATACGTGAACGGTGTCACGCAGCCTGCCGCATGGATCGATCTGGGCGATACGAGCTCGCTGCAACACAGCGGCGGGGCGGGCATCGACTATTTTTATTATAAGAAAGATCTGGTCATAGCTCCGTTCAAATATGGCGAAAACTACGATGGCACTGCCGACCGCACGGCCACGATAAACATATACATCCCCGCAACGGGTGCGAATGTAAATTACCGCGTGACGCAGCAGGCGCCTTACGTCAGGATCGATCGCGAGACGGTCTCTGCGGCACGTCCGTTGTCGGGTACCGGGAGTAGTACGGTCGAGGTGTTGGTGTATACCAATATCAAGCCCGGCGATCTCTTAGTCACCAAGCAGGACGGCGGCAACAGTCGCATCAACCTCTTGGGCGACGGGACGTTGGCTCAGACCGATCCGCGCAATCCGGGCAACAGGAGTTTCAACGTCGGAGTGATCTTCGATCCCGGTGTATCGGGTTCGTATGGTGCCGATTTCGTGGTGTCGGACAGGTATGGCTCTTATGGCGACATGCCCGAAGAACCGATCAGAGTGGTAGTTCCGCCGGCCAACCAAATCTTCGACGCATTCTGGTTTAAAGCGACGTTCGGCACGGGTGGGGGTCATGATCCCGACACCGACTGGCTGCCTGCACCCATAACGTCTACCCTCGGCGGGTCTAACTATGTGTTCCCATGGAATACTTCGTCGATATTGTTCGATGGGGTCTCGAACATAGGTCTCGAACCCGACCCCGAGCACATGACCGCGGCCGACATAGCCCGTTTGAACGACCCTGAGCCCGTTGACTACGACACCAATGGCACCAAGCTCTACAAATATATCTACACTCCCGAAAAGGGCTCTTATGTCTCTACGAGCAGTCACAGGCTGGCTTTCATCTCGACCCTGCAGCCCGATTTGGTTACGGGAGAGGTCGATTTCAAGCTCGGATTACAGGTATTCAAAGTGGGCGAGAATGCCTACGGAAGCCGTCGATTCACATGGGAGGGCCGCAGCGGGAATGACCCCGGGGTTATCGAGATCACCGATAATGTGAGTTGGAGAACCGACGTTATGACCGATCCGTATGGTGCATGGTTCAGGGTCAGGGCCGAGAACCAGGCCGGAGTCAACACAGGCGACTTTGCGGCTGCCGGTTTCTTCGAGATGGACGATCGCGTGTACCAACCGATAGAGTTGGCACCCGGTGCGGCGCCCTATGAGAATAGCTCGACGACCATGCTCGTTAACAACACCGAGTTGCAGTTCATTATCGATCCACTCGACTTTTACGACCCCGCAAACCCCATGCAGCCGGAGTCGCGCGTGGCCACTGTCAACATTGTCAACCGGGATTACGATCCCGATAAACTCGGGGCATCGAACCCCGCGCCGATAGTTATCACGCAATACAACAGGGTGTTGCAGTCTCAGGGTGTGCCCGCAGGGTTGCCTCCCGTGACCATACCCCTGCTACCCGCACATATGGCCCAGACCTACACTTTCACGGCACGAACGAACCTCGATCCGATATGGCTCGACATCTGGGAGGTCGATGAGAGCGGGGTTAAGGTCGGCAGTGCACCTGTTTCGAGAGTGATACACACGACAGGGTTCGATCCGTCGAACTCTGCGCGGCCTACACAGATCGCAGGTGTGAGCCTTCCCAAGCCCGAGCTTGTTCAGCGCAACCTGTTGATCGCACTCTCGGCCCCCGGTTTGACCGATGCCCAGGAGCAGAAACTTGGTGTATGGATACAGCCGAGCTCGAATAAACACCCCACTCTTCCGCGCACAACCACCGGTATTCTGGCGCCTCCGGGAGTATTGGGTGTAGATATAGTGACCGGGCAGCTGACCCTGCGTGGCTCGAAAGAGTATGCCGGTACCGAGCTTGAGACATACTCCGAATTCGGTGCTCTGTCAGAGAACACGGTTTATGTCGCTATGTTCAAGCGCGGTTCTCTGGTCGGGTTGAGCTCTTATCAGGATGCGGCGGGTGCGCAAACGGTAGCATACAGCGGAGTGCGCGACGTAATTTGGGCTGGCCCCGATTACTCTGACGACGAGACACTTAAGGCCATGACCTGGGCTGCTATTCCGAAAGCGGAGGCGGGTTATCCGACCAATGGTGCATCGAACAGGTTCGGGGATGGTATCGGCGACCCGTGCGGCTTTGCCGATGGATATGCGGGCGATGGTCCGTGGATGACGCCGAAGGCGACAACGGCCTACGTGACCATTCCGCCGAACAACTCGATCGACACTGGTACCGGTGCTGCCTATATGTTCAATGGATTCGGAGTTTGGGGCGGATTGCCGATGGCAGTATACGGCTCATACTATCAGTTCCCCGACGGCGGAAGGTTATATCTGCCCACGATAGGGTCGAGAGCAGAGAATGGCGCCTATAACAAGTTTATGAACTGGGGACTCGATGGCCACACCCTCTTCTGGGTTGCGCCCGAAGGTGATAATGACAATACGTTCTTATACCTCAACCTCAGGTTCAACAGCTCTGCGACAGAGGTGCTGTCGAGCGATGACAAGAATATCGCCCTGCCGATCCGTTGTGTTCGCAAGTAGAGACATGCGGGGCCCAACAAGGGCGACATGGCGAAAATGTGTTCAGGGTGAAATTCACTGTTCACTGTTCCGAAAGGGAGTGTCAGTGAATCCTATGAGCAGTGCTTAATAAAAAATGGCGATGTCATAGTTTAAGGCAACAATAGACGTCAAAACCGATCAGGAAGCGCATCACTCGGGCAAGCATCCTGTTATAGGTCGTAGAATTATCGGCATTTTTTGGGCGACGATTACGCAAAAAGCGTTTTTTCTGCCGTAAAGTACGACATTACCTATAAAAACGGCAGGGCGATCGAAAGCCGTGAAAGAATGGCTTCATATTCCGGCGGCAAAGATAATATTCGGAGTTCTGTCAATAGATGCAGCTATCAAGACTACCACGTTGCAACATCGATATTGATAAAAACGGGGGAAAGCAATCGTGCTTTCCCCCGTTTTTATGTCACTGTTATAAAAGGATTTCACAAAAAATCATATCTTCGCAAAATGAAAATCGATCACTTTACATTGGCTCTGATCACGGGAATGGTCGTCGGAGTATTGGATATGATCCCGATGGTTGTCAAACGACTGTCGGGGCGCCTTTGCCTGTCGGCGTTTCTGCTCTATTTTTTCGCCACGCTGATAATCTTCTATGGCAACCTTCCCTACCTCCCATGGTGGGCCGAGGGGATGGGGGTTACGCTGATGATGGCGATCCCCGTGCTGCTCTCGCTGGCCGGCAAAGATCGCAAATCGGGCCCTATAATCGTACTCAATGCCCTGGTGCTCGGATTCCTGATAAGCGTTGCTGAGAAATTTATCGCATAGAGCATGAGAAAACTCTGCATATTCTTTCTCGCGGGTATTTGCTCGATCTTTATAACGGTTTCGGCTCAAATATCGACTGACGATATCGACTGGCAGGCATTCCTCTCGCGGCACGATCTGGTGTGGGACACGATTACATCGGACTATTACGCCGGGGCGATCCTCGGCAACGGGATGTTGGGTACCAACGTCTACGCCGCCGAAGGAGCCAACACAATGCGCTGGGACATAGGCCGCTCCGACGTAGCAGAAAGCCGCAAGGGCACGGATATCCTCTACGACAAGGCGCGATTGCCGATAGGTTGGTTCTCGGTCTCGACGGCGGGGAATATCGTTTCGTCGCACATGCGGCTGAACCTCTACGACGCCGAGGCAAAAGGTTCGCTGAAGACCGACAAAGGAGAGATCGCATTCACAACCAGGGTAGATGCCAACAATGACGTCATAGTTATAGAGACGGTGTCTCGCGGCGCCGAGTCTGCTCCGGTTTTCGTGTGGAATGCCGAGGAGGCGGTGAGCCCACGGTCGCTTTTCTCTCACTCGCACAGCGATATGCCTCAAAGCTATATCGACAACCCCAACCCCGCCCCTTATCGCAAAACCGACGGCTACCATACGTTCCACATACAGCAGTTATTTTCGGGTATGGTGTATGTCGCCGCATGGAAAGAGACCGACCGGGCAGATGGCAGAACGCTGTTGGTCACCGTCTCTTTCGAACGCTCGGTCGACGAGGCGATAAACAAGGCAAGAGCCACGCTCAGAGGATACGATATAGCCGAATCAGCAACGCGGCACAAACAATGGTGGCATGAGTACTATCCTGCGAGTTTTGTAAGTTTCCCCGATGCTCGTATGGAGAGTTTTTATTGGATACAACAGTACAAGTTAGCCTGCGTGACACGTGCCGACAAGAATATCATCGACCTGACAGGACCGTGGTTACGCCCCTCTCCATGGCCGGCGATATGGTGGAATCTCAACATACAACTCACCTACTCGCCCCTCTTCGCGGCTAACAGGCTCGAACTCTCAGAGCCTCTGTGGAGAGCGATGAACGAGAATATACAGGCGCTTATCGACAACGTGCCCCGGCCGGAGTGGCGTCACGACGCGGCAGCAATAGGGCGATCGTCGTCATACGACCTTGTATCGCCGTTGAGCCCCGACCTTGCACTCGAAAACCGATACGAGACAGGCAACCTGCCGTGGGCATTATTCTACTACTGGCAATATTGCGTCTTCAAGGCCGACCGCGAGGAGCTGCTGGAGCGATTCTACCCTCTGCTGAAGCGGAGTATGGCGTATTACAGTCACATCGCTTACAAAGGCGACGATGGCCTGTACCACCTCCCGATGACCGCATCGCCCGAGTATAAACCCGCCGAGGACTGCAACTACGACCTAGCACTGATGCGATGGGGCCTCAAAACACTCCTCGATATCGACAGGGAATACAGCCTCGACGACCCTATGCGCAAGCGATGGGAAGACCTGTCGGAGAACCTGACGCCCTATCCGGCCAACTCCAGACAGGGTTATATGATCGGGCGCAAGGTGCGGCTCAAATCGTCGCACCGACACTATTCGCACCTGCTGATGATATATCCCCTGCGCGAAATTACATGGGAAAATCCCGCAAACAGAGAGCTCATCTCGCGCAGCCTACATCATTGGATCAGCATGAAGGGGGCATTGCAGGGCTATTCTTACAGCGGCTCATCTTCGATCTACTCGCTCATGGGCGATGGCGACAGGGCGGCGCAGCAGTTGCATACGCTTCTGTCGGAATACATTCGACCGAATACCCTTTATCGCGAAAGCGGCCCCGTTATCGAAACCCCGCTGTCAGCCGCCGCATCGTTGCAAGAGCTTTATATCCAATATCGCAACGGACACACGGCGATATTCCCCGCCGTGCCCGGGGCATGGGAAGATGCATCGTTTATAGATTTCAGAACGGCGGGCGGCTTCCTGATAAGCGCCTTGAGGAGAGGGGGAAAGACAAGATTAGTCCAAATAAAGGCAACGGCAGACGGCAAATGCACCCTCCAAACCGACCTCGACCTGTCGAGCGGCATCCCCGTCGAAGCCAGGATCATCGACCGCCAGCAAGGCCTGATCGAACTGACGATGAAAAAGGGCGACACCGTGATCCTCTCTGAACCGGGCTTCGCTCCTCAGGCGCCTTATTTCAGCATCTTGCTCAGAAGCGAGATGAACTCGTTTGGGCTCAACAACCTGACAGGCAGCTGATTAGTGGAACCGGCAGTAACCAATCGCCGTATTCCGGAAAAAGATCAAACTCATTTAAAGATGTAAAAGTCTGTTGGCCAACGCATTGGCTTGCCTCTGGTGGCACATATAGATCTCCCGGGCAGAAACCGATCTGTACGCATTTCCGTGCATCTTTACACACCGGAATCAAAAGCAAAAGCCCTGTAAATTACTCATTTACAGGGCTTTATTCAACGCCACTTTCTGCGTCCGCAATCAATATCTACCATCAACTTTCTGCCGACTCGATAGGCATTAATTATCCTTTGATTTAATCACTCTAACTAATTTATATATAAGGTACCCCACGACCACTCCGAGGATTGAATAAAACATCTTCGTTCCCTTGAAGAAATAGTCGATCAGAAAATGATAGCTTATACCGTGTGTAACGTGATGTGATATCCACCAAGGGATGTGCGTAACGATAATGCCCGCCAACATGGCGAACAGGGCAGTGCTCGGCTTTATCCACTTTCGAGTAACCACACAGGCCAAATATGTTATGGCTATGCATAATAAGATCCATATTGACTTTATCTCGATCCTGAAAATCGCCAAGATATAGGAGATTATGACGACCGTGGCCATCAGGCAAATGAAACTAATTACTCGCTTTTTCATAACTTATGCTATTGGAGCCTTGCAAATACCGTCACAAGAAAACTGCCAAAATAAACCGCAACCTTTGTCTGTAATTTTGCATTTATACCTATTTTGATTACATGAAACGACCCAATCGGGAATTTCACCAAATATATCACAAAAGTCACTAACAGAACTGCAGGCACAATCATCTCCCTCCCAAGATTCTGATCGAGTTTTGACTACAGTAGGTGATTGTTTTGCTGTCATGTAATCAGAAAATTTGGGCGTCATTAATTGCATACCTCCACTTCTGGTTTTAACCATAACAACTTCATTTGGATCTCCGCAAATTGCGTGTATAGTTGCCTTGTCCCAATTTAGATTTTCTTCAGCCTCTTCCATCCATCTATACATGAATAACTCGAACTCATCTTGCTCCTGTTGGGATTCGGAATTAGCAAATAAAGATTCTTTTTCGCCAACAAATGAAATAAGTGACTCTATATGCTCCGCTTCTTCATTAGACCAATCCATTTTAAGGACATTGTTGAGTTTGCCCATCCAAATATCATGACGTTGCTTTTCTCCCATAGCGGTGTATGCTGCTTTCTGTTGCCCGTAATCCAAACTTATGAATTCGGCTCTGGTGAAACTTTGAATTCCTTCATAGTTACGCTTTGCCCAAGCATCTAATTCTGCGTCACAACTGTAAAGCAAATCATCTTGCTGGCATGACATAAAGGAAAAACATGCTACAATTCCAAGAGCAAAAAATTTTGTTTTCATAATTATATTTAAGTTATTAAATGGTTAACTATTTTACTTTTCCACATGTCCAACTACCCGGACTAATTCTACATCGTTATCTGCATTCGTCTTGAAAAATATAGCTTTATTGAAAGTGCCTTCTTGGGCCCGCAGATCGATATTAATGGTCAACTTTTCAGTTTTGCCAGGAGGAACAGGTTCTTGAGGATAATCTACAGACAAACATCCACAAGAAACATCGGCCTTAATGATCAGTAAAGGTTGTGTTCCGATATTGGTGAACTCCACCTCTACCGGAACATCCGGACTCCTCTTACGGCTTATCTCTCCAAAATCGAAATGGTTGTTGGTCAACTTGAAATACGCTCCCTCTATATCTTCTATCGATACCTCATCGGCAGTATTTGTCGCAACAATGTCGACCTCTTCTGATAGTCGAGTATTGCAGCTAATGCAAATGACACAAGAAATAGCTATAAAAAATGAC